>Ga0307513_10000398_pt1 | contig 62999 bp, 73 predicted proteins | sample 15_EM_MG_FD_202174 | JGI IMG/M metagenome (GOLD analysis project Ga0307513, IMG submission 202174) | Populus trichocarpa ectomycorrhiza microbial communities from riparian zone in the Pacific Northwest, United States - 15_EM | ecosystem: Host-associated > Plants > Roots > Unclassified | place...
ATGTTTGTAGATTGATTACACGAGCATCCTTCCGAGGGTATGTCGAGGATGTGTTTCGAACGTGGGAATTTCGGCAAGCTCTGACCTTGGCCACACCACCATCTTGGATGGAATGCACCAGCCACTACCTCAGGCGTTTCCGGAATACTGCATCGTGAAACGCCCTCAGGGTATCCACGAGTTCAGGGTTGAGACTAAGACCCACTTTCGGCCACGAAATGCCTCTGCGTCCTGTTATACCGGTCCCTTCGAGTTCGCCCTCGTGTTGATCTTTCCCATCTTGGGAGCGGTCGCGTGGCAAACGGTTTGCTCGTCTCTAGTATACCCAAGGGACTCCCTGTTAAAACTCTCCGTAGGTTCATCACTGGGTTCTGGTATTTGCTCTCCTGGCATTTTTAATTGCATTTGGATATTGGAAGGCAACACGGGTACTTTGGGGTGATATCTCGTCACTCCATCCTGCACTAACCCCGCTAATAACGGTGATTTTGGACCTATAGAATCAGTGATTGTGTTACCCTCCAAAGACCTACAATTGGAGGTCCACAGAGGTCTGCCTGGCCGTTCTATATCTATCGAGCGCCGGGTGATTCCTGCCTCGACGATCTCAGCGGTGATCATAAACGAGGGTCTGCATGGCTGGAATGTACGCTATTACCTCGCTGTCCTTACTAAAGTTGACGAAACGGAATCATTACACGTCTTGTACGAGGTAAAGTTATCCACTCCCCGCGTTTGCGTCGACTCCAGCTGACAGATTCCATACGCAGAACCAGCTCCCCCGGATGCCCATCCTCCGCGACATATATCACAACCTGCAAATATTATTATTTGGCGGGTTGTAACGAACAGGGCGGAGGGGTATAAATTGTGCGGAAGGGCAGAGAGCAAAGTCAGAGACTGAAGAGAGAACCAATCCCTAGAGAAGAAGCTGTGGATAGGAGTCCTTGATTATAATTTAATTAATGTAACAGCTTAAGGGATGCGCAAAAAATCGGAAAGCAACTACAGCTGCGCTTCCTCACTCTCGTACGCGCTGAGCAAATCGTCGTACCCCTCGTCGTCACCCTCCACCGAAGCGCTCTCCCGATTGCGTCTTATTGAACCCCCAGAAGCCTTACGTGCCTTCCCGTCACTAGAAGTTTTCCGCGACCTCGTGCTCTCGCGTCTCTCGGCGGAGACCTTCCGTGGGCTGGTCTCCCCATCACCGGAAAGCTTGCGGGGACGCCTGGGTGATCGCGGCGATCGTGGAGAGGAAGAAGGGAAGGCAACATCGAAGTCGGAAGCTCGAGGGGTGGGAACCTCTTCCATGCCCGTACCGTGTGGCCATTCCGGGAGTCGAAGAGTACTTGGGCTTGTCGTCATCGTCTGTCCTAACTCTTCCGTAGTAGTTCGTAACCGGGGGAGCTGGCGTCGTGACTTGACTCGTTGGCTGTGCTTGATACGAGCACCACCGATTGGGGAATCAGAGGTAGCCTCCCCAGGCAACGGCTCAACAGGGGAGCGCGTTTTCCTCCGAAGGAAAGGTCGAATGGGGGCATTGTCCTCTGACATATCATTGAGGACAAGTGATCCTCGCTGCGGCTCCACATCTCGAACATGAATATCTTCGGGGATGGGAATGACAAAACTAGAAGGTGTGTCGGGAGGGGGAGATTGTACTGGCGAGGACAGATTCACATTATCTTCTTCGGGAATAGAGGGTTGAGCTCTGGTTCCAAAGTGTGGTTTCGGCTCTTCAGTTAGTTTGGCCAAATAGTCACTCCTTTCTGATGAGGTGGAATCCGGCCGCGAGCGGCCGAGCTTAGACGCAATTGCAGCAGGAGACACGTTGCCGGTACCACGTCTGATGGGAACAACTCGACTCCTGCTCGTATCCGAGTCCCAGCCGATGCTGTCCGTACGCCGTTTCGGCTTGTAGTCCGTCGGTGAGAGGGAGGAAGTAGAAGAAACCGAATCCTGAGTGACGTGACTCCAAAGTTTCCTCCCTTCGTTCTTGGGCGGGACCAAATTCGATGTAGAAAGTAGTAAAGGCTTGGGGCCGCCAGAGATGGACCGCCCCGAACCTGTGCTGCCCACACTGAGATCCGACGAGGCTGATAACGTAGGGCTTGCAGGGGTCGATGAGGCCCTGGAGATGTCGAGGAACATGCTATCTCGTGGGAGGCGGAAGTGAGAAGGACGAGGTGGAGGCACGTATCCTGGGTCCGCGGCGAGGAACGAGGGCTTTTGTGAAAAATAAGAACCTTCACTCTCTGCAGAGTAGTTGCGGGTATGAGAGACATCACTTAGATATTTCCCCGCGCTTTGGTCCTGATGATCGTGCGTATCTTCCGACAATCCACGCTTGTGCCACGCATCCAAGGCCAATACCCTCAAATTGGTACTGGCTTTAGATAACCTGGCCGCGGTGTCAGAGTCCCGAAGTTTCTCGGCATAGGACCAAATATTGGTTCCAATCACCGTCGGCTCTGGGGTACCGCCTCGTGAACCGAGGACGAGAGGCGATAGTGGTCCTGGTGAGAAGGGTTGGGCGAGAAGGTGAGGAGACGGAGGGTACGGAGAATGAGGGGGGCTTGTGAACAACGGTGTGTTCGGCGTGGTTGGTGTGCTTGGTTCGTCCATCGCACTTTGGTTCGTGATACCTCGCCAGACCGTGTTCGCTAGCCGAGAGGTGAATGTTGAGGGGCCCGCAATGGAGTCAGCAACTCCTGGTACTTCCTGACGCCGAGCTGGTTCATTGGTAGCATTATGAGCGGGCGTTGCTACCACTGACCCCAGCTGGCCGGAAAAACCCCACACCGCGCCGCGAATCCTCGCGCCCACGCCGGTGCTCGCTGCTTGAGCCGCCCTCGCCTCTGCTTCTCGCTTTGTTCTCAGGTCGTCGGCGACTTGTAGGATAGCTTCCATCCCTCCCACAACGTTCACGGGATAATTCTGAAGGAACACCATTCCTTCCATAAACGCGTCGCTCAACTCCCCCGGCTGGGATCGCGGACTTGAATCCCACAAGCTGGAAGGTGACTTCTGCCCTGAGGAACCAGTTTGGACTAATCTACAGACGGTCCGTGTCAGTCGAAACTTTTGCCTCGACCTTACCCTGGGAGACGTACTGTTTCAAAGACCACCTTGATTTGAGAAGCATTCCGGCGCATATATCCAGGAGACCGTCCAACTTGGGGTTTGTGTCGCGTTCCATTAAAGGGTAGCTGAAGAGCACATCCCAAGCCATAAGCACACATGGCAGTGAAAGCGTGTGTGTTAGTAGTGGTGCAAGCCACCGGCTGTAACAGCAAAAGTGAGAATTCTCGAAAAAAAGGAATTGAGGGAGCGCCCTACTATGAGTAGTGAGGTAAGCTTGGATCAAGCCCCATTGCAAGCTATTTTATGCCCGGTCAGCTATTGCCTCCCAGAAAGCTAGATGTGGCTTACTAGATCAGTGTAAAATTCCGAATCAGCCCACCACACACGGTCCCCTAGCTTCCTCATCCAGAGGGCTCCCTCGGCCTCGTCCTCCAAGGGAGAGAACTCGCTGATCATAGCCTCGAAGAGCCAGAATGTGTCTGCCTCTGCGTGAGCAACATCCTGCGCTTCGATCTCCATATTCAACACGGAGTACAAGGGGATCAAAAGCGAGGCGATATAGGGGGAGCGATGTGCTGGATTCAAGCACGAGTGAACGTAGAGCAATCGCACCAGAGCCGACATGTGCTTCCTGTTTACACCAGAGGCAGTCCCAAAGGATGTAGAAGCCACAAGGGTGGTCGGTACCGCCGGTGTCTCGTCAGAAGGATTTTCTGGCGCAGTGACACTAATTTCGGGTGTCGCAGGGATGTCATCAACTTCAAGGCGGATTTCCGGTGTCGCATTAATATCACCAACGCTCCCAGAATCCCCCTGGTTGATGACATCAAGTCGCTGATCAAGATTGTGTGCATAAGGGATCCGGATCTGTTCTGGAGCGCCCTCATCCAATGGGCTGATCCCAACCCATTCAGGGTCTTCTTCTAGAAGGACATACAGGTTGGGAGGAACTCGTGACAACTGCTTCACCGCTTCCATCAAGTTGGCATCCGAAGAAGACAAGGGCGTTGATGGCGCAGGCAGTGATTCAAATGGTTCCAGGAGACGTTGTACGAGGCTCTGTAACAGACACCAGATCAGAGAGTGCAAAGGTTCCGGAGGGACTAACGGTGTTACATAGTAGCTCTCGCGCTGTTTCATTGATTCGGCCGCCCATTTGCTCTTCACTGTAGGCAATGAGCCCATAAGAAGCCTGATCAATGTCGTAAGTCAGGGGGTACAATCTCACCAATGTTAACCTTACCTCCAAACTCGCGGTCGCAACCAGGAAGGTTCCAGGGGAAGACCTATTAGATTAACATTCGGTCTCACGAGTGCGAGATGGTTACTCCTAATGACGTACCTCGTGCACAGAGTTTGAAGAGCTCGGCGCGGTCTATCTCGGGCGCTCCTTCTTGGTCTAAGAGCTCAGAAAGGGCTATCAATCTGTTAGAATGAGATGACGAATTTCACGTGAAGAGAACGGGAGGATCTAACTTCTCGTGCGATCGTAACCCAGGGGTCCATTCGATACCATAGACCTTGGCTACCCTGGCGAGGAAGTCGTCGAGCATCGCAGCTGATGGAGGGGGGGCTAAAACTGCTCGAACGACCTATGCGAGAGTTGATCGGAAATACGGGGAGCACAATTATAGCTACGTACCCTGGAAGAGACATATCGATCTTTATTCCCAGCTGCAGCGCGGGCAAATTCTTTGCCAAGTCGTTGGATGAGAACGTCACGGGCCACCTGTAATTCTGTAGACAGGGGTGAACGGATGTCCAGATTTGATCTCGAACGCATACACACCCCGAATACCAAGAACTGGAGCAGAGTAAATAATCCCTGACGCAGCTTCGACAAGTGGAGGACCTGGAATTAACCTGGTTGTGTCCGACAAGATGAGTGGAGCCAACGACAGGACAGGAGCCGAAATACTTTTTATCGATTTCTGCAAACTGTTCCAACACAACTCCGAGATACATCTCCAGTACTTGGAGGAGGTCTGCATGGATTTCATTTTTGATCGCGCTTTCAGCCTTTGCACGAGCCAGCCCAATGTTTCCCTGGCGTAACAAAGTCGCGATATCTCCTTTGGTTATTTGGCCCTGTGATTCGTACTTGTCCTGAAGCTGGCCCAGCTTTTGGGCAGCAAAGCGGAACTGAGCCTGAAAAGAGGATAGCACAGAGGAGAGGGATGAGTTTGGGGGAAGTTGTGCTCGGTGACTGGGACATACCCTGGCTCTGGTTGGATCCCAGGACATCGTTTCCGACGAGTTTGATCTCTGGAGATTAACACAACAGAGGAGACATGTGTATGACGAGCCGCCGAGACGTCCACGAAAAGATGACTGGCAGGAGCCGTTACGGGAGTGATGCGGAGTCACGTGCACCCCGCACCCTTTCTGGATGACAATCGGCTTTTGTTCGCCTGGGCGGAAATTAACAAAAATGTTGCATGGGCCCCACTACCCGCCTTTGATAGCTGTCAGCCTGTCTCTTCCACTTCTACCACCACCGTACTCCCTGGCAGGAGCTTTCTCTCCGGGTTGAACCCGTCCCCTTTGCTCGAACATGCAAGAAACTTCCCCAGTATCGCCGCTATTCCTGACGCTGAGGACATGGGCATTCGGTATGCACATTGACGCGTGGTTACGACGGTGAAAACTTGACACCCTTTCACAGGAATCATTTCCCTAATCAGCTTCACATGGGTCGCCCTCCTCTCCGTAGTCGCATACACGCGTTATACACTCTCCTCCCGCCCCGAACGTACGTATTCCCTCGTGCGCCGCCGTAAACGCATCTCACAGTTCACCTTCAGAGACATTCATTATGGTTCTGCTCTTGATTAATTTGCTTACCGTCATATTGCTTCCCGTCATGTTAGTGTTTCCCATAACCCGCCTCTCCTAAACCAAACTGACCACCACGACAGGTTATTGCTACGGTTCAGGTCGTGGCTGGACGCCGTGAGGATGCTGACCCTACTTACTTGTCACCTCGGTGCGGTCGCATCTCGTGGAGTACATCTGCACACCGTTGACATTTCGCGCCACAGGTGTCGCTGCTGCGTATGTTTCCTGGATTCCAAAGATGCAATGCCCCTCATCGAATGGGGACGAAGTGGGTGTTTGCCAGCTTGTCGACACATATATGCTGATCGGGGCATGGATTATCCCCGTGCTCCGTGAGTGACCTTGGTTTCCCCGTGCATGACTTCATTAAACATGGATCACTACAGTCATTGTATATTGCTTTTGTCTCGCTCTCATGGTCTACCGTCGAAGGAGGCGCATCGCGGCGGAAGCTCTGGAGCCGAAACAGACGGACAGTAGTCCTAGCCTCATTTCTGATTCCCAAACTTCGACTACCACCGCAGAGAGCAGCGATATGTCGCAGAGACCTCACCTCTCCATTACCGTCCCCCCACGATCACATCTCTCACACACGCCCCCCTCACTGACCCCTTCTTCCCCATCGGTTTATTCCACTCGGTCATCTTTATATGCTGGGATTGCTGAGACAGGACCCAAATCCGCAAGGTCTGAGAAAACTCGCAGCTCACGTCTTTCGAAGCCAGTGCCGAACTGGGCTTTCGCATATTAATGTTTGTATTCCGTATTGTCATGACTTGTATGTAGCGCTATTCCGTACCCCATTTTGAATCATATTGGCTTCCCCGGTGGGATGCCATGTACCACTACCATTTTCATGTCCCATCTCAGGTGACAGGACATGTGAGTAGCAGCTGTGGGAACCTCGGTGTAAATGGCCATTCTCCACTCAGTGAGTGAACTGCCTGTGGGAATAGATATTTCTCTTGACGTTACAGAAGGGTGTCAGCAGCATTCCCTAATATCTGAGGCTCTTCGCGCGGCGCAGGTAAGTGAAATCGAGACTCGAAGCACAGAGGCCAGCAAGGGTTGCAGTCCTTCCCTCCCCCCGCGGCTCGGACCCTCGTCTAGCCTTCGGACGAGATGGCTCCAGCGCTGCGATTCCAGACATGCAGTCTGGAATACGTGGCCAGACACGGCGAACGGGTCCTGATAGTTCCCCTAAAAGCCCATGTAGATTCGTGTGTACGTACATGTCGCGGCCTGACGAACAGTCACTCTGTAAACTGTATAGTGGATGTAGTAGAGATGGTAGATGGTAGATAATAGATTGCATAGCAACTCGATCGTCGGTTGTATTAGTTTACGCGGCTGCTTGAAGGGGCTGCCAAATTCGGGGTGTTAGACTCACGCCGTACCGCCGCCCCTCAAGACGCTGAGTCTGGTCTGGATGACCAGTATCTAGCCCGCCCGGATTCCACGACCACCGACTCTCCTGGCGAAATGGCCAAGCCTATACCCACTTCCCCACACAGACTTCGGCTGGGTCTCACATGTCTCAGCATCGCGCTGAATGCGTGAGCCCTACTCTCGCCGTTCTCGGACTGCGCACTCACTATATTCCTTCTAGGTTATGCGCTGGTGGTGTGCTCACTTTCCCTCTGATGTCCCCAGCGTTGGCAACACGCATGAAGTTCACTCAACCGCAGCTGACGTCCATCGTGGTCGTGTGAGTCAGAACCATATCACCTTTACGACGTTCTAAACCCGTCCCAGTGGCATGCTCGGGCAGTACCCGGCTGCTCCGCTCATTGGAAAGCTGATTGACTATTATGGGCCTTGGTTTTGCTCGCTGGTCTCATCGGTGTTGTTCGCTTCGACCTTCGGTTTGTCGGCTTGGACATATGCTTCAACCCCACAAGACCTCGATCATCCATCCTCACTCTCCTTCAAGACTCTCGTAATATGCTTCGGTTTGGCCGGTTTGGCCCAAGCCTCCTCGTAGGTCCTTTTCCTTACTCCGATGCTCCAGGTACTTAGGCCATTTTCAGCTTTTTCTCATTGATTTTCGCCGCCACAAAGAACTTCCCCAATTTTATCGGGATTGCATCGGGTACATCCATGGTCATGTTCGGGTTATCGCCCCTGTTCCTCTCCTTTTTCGCCACCAACGTCTTCACCGATCCACAATCCGGCCTTGACCTCTCACGCTACCTCAGCTTCCTTGCCCTCGCCGGAGGCATTGTACACTTGTTTGGTGCATGTGTCATCACTGCTCCAGATAGCGGTGCGGTCCCGGAGACAGTGGATGAGGAATCTGAAGCGAGCATTGACGAGACTACCAGCCTTTTGTCCGGTCCGAGGAAACACGACGTGGAGGTTCACGTGATTGCTGTTCAGGAGCCTGATGAAGTGCCCCTGGTAGGCCTAGTAAGGGACCCATATTTCTGGGTTCTTTTCATATTTATGTCTCTCACGATCGGCTGCGTGAGTGTGTCCACGAGTTGTTAAGGAGATCACACTGATCGATCCCATACAGACCGAGATGGTGCAGTCAAACATCGGGACGATAACACTTTCCTTACCCTCTACTGCTTCCACGGTTTCGGACATATCATCTGAAACCGCCATTGCTGTACAAGTGCGCCTAATCGCAATCGCGAATACAGTCTCTCGGCTCCTGTCTGGAACACTTGCGGATATACTATCCCCCGTCGCTCGGCAGCTCCCCAGCGGAATGTACTATTTCACCAAGAAACAGCGATTCAGCAGAGTGCTGTTTTTGAGCTTCACTGCGCTCATCCTCGCTTTCTCTTTTGCCTGGACTGAGGTTGCTGTGAGGTCACAGCAGGCGATCTGGGTTCTGAGGTGAGAGTGTTTTGTGCTTCCGCGAATTGGCTCTTGAATACTCTTTAGCATTGGCGCAGGATTTGTCAATGGCAGCGTTTTCAGTCTTCTGTATGTACACACCCCCGCATCATATCCTTCGCGCGCTCAACAGTTTCTGTAGCCCTGGAATCTTAGCGTCCATCTGGGGAGCCCGGAACATTGGCCGGAATTTTGGCGTACTCGCGCTCTCTCCACTGCTCGGCACACTCCCATTCTCGATGTTGTACTCGTATGTCGCCGCGAGTCACGCAGGCGATGGAATATGTGAGGGGATCCGTTGTTGGCAGCTGACCTTCTGGGTCAACGCTGGATCCGGGGTCTTCGCCCTTGCCCTATCGTTGCTCTTGTGGAGTAAGTGGAAGGGTAGAGTGTGATTTCACTCTTATGTTGGACTTTTTCCTTTTGGCCGTAGAGTAGGTCACGGTTACGCTAGAAGTGTTTCCGCATCGGCAATCCCCTGTTTTCTCTAATACTGCATTGTACGTGTTTGTGCGGATAGATTACCCGCCGTTTGCCTTGGATAGAATTCTCATTTCTTTCGCATAAAATATGCGGTTCGCATCCACCTCCGTCTCTCCAACGGGAAGAAAAATTTGATGAGGTGATCGATAAGGTGACCGATTCGGCTCAGGCCTAAGATTAACCACAATGACAGACGCGCCGACAAAACAAAAGCTATGGGGTGGTAGGTTCACGGGAAAAACCGATCCACTGTGAGTACGAAGGTCAAATGAAGTGCAAGGTACTCTTGCTGATGAAAGGCAGCATGCACGAGTTCAATCAATCGTTGAAATACGACAAGCGGATGTATGATGCTGATATCCGCGGCTCGATAGCATATTCAAAAGCCCTCACACTTGTTGGGATCTTGACACAGGACGAAGAAGTCAAGATCGTGAATGGTCTCGAGGCCGTTAAGAAAGAGTGGGACGACGGTGTGGTGGGTCCTGACTCGACCGAAGCAGCTCACCTCGGAAATCAGTTAATCTCATGTGGGAATCAAACAGTTTCAAGCCAAACCCGACGACGAGGATATCCATACTGCGAATGAGAGGCGATTGACGGAGCTTGTTGGACCCCTTGGTGGGAAGCTTCACACCGGAAGGTCACGGAACGACCAGGTCGCGACGGACATGCGGCTTTGGCTCATGAAAGAAGCACGCGAGGTCGAAATCGCATTAAAAGCCCTGATCCAGGTCATTGTCAACCGGGCAGACAAAGAGAGGGGCATCTTGATGCCTGGGTATACCCACCTCCAGGTATATCTCCGCAGCTCTATCCTTATCGGCCATCAAGGAGACTAACCTAGTTACCCAGCGCGGTCAACCCGTGCGATGGTCGCATCTCATCCTCTCCCACGCTTTCTATTTTGCCGCTGATCTTCAGCGCCTCCGAGAGTTGATCCCTCGTATCTCTATCCTCTCGCTGGGATCAGGAGCCCTCGCCGGGAACCCCTTTGCTGTGGACCGAGAGTTCCTTGCAAAGGAACTCGGATTTGATTCCATCTCCGAGAACAGTTTCCATGGTGTTGGTGATAGGGATTTTATCGTCGAGTTCATGATGTGGGCGAGCTTGACGATGACGCACTTGAGCCGCATCTCTGAGGACTTGATTATATACTCGACGGCTGAGTTCGGGTTCGTCTCGCTCAGTGATGCGTATAGGTAGGTCCCCATGGATCAGTTGCGCCGATGCCTGGCGACTGAACCGGGATCAGCACGGGATCAAGTATGATGCCACAGAAAAAGAATCCAGACTCCTTGGAGCTCTTGCGAGGAAAATCTGGCCGTGTGTTCGGCAATGTATGTCTCACCTGCTGTCTCGGGATGCCGAGGCTTACGGTTTCGTCCAGATGTCAGGATTCATGATGACCTACAAGGGCGTTCCTTCGACATACAACAAGGATTTCCAGGAGGACAAGGAGCCGTTGTTTGATACGGTGGACAACGTGTGGGCATCTCTCCGGATTGCAGAAGGCGTGATCGCCACTTTAGAGGTGACTATACATCCCCCGTCGAGCCTTTTCCGCGCGGGTCGGTCGCTTACATGCATCACGCAGGTCCATGCGGACAAAATGCGAGAAGCCTTGACGATGGACATGCTCTCCACGGACCTTGCTGATTATCTAGTTCGCAAAGGGGTACGTCTCGTCATTGTTGGTTGCCAAAGCACTCAGATTTATCATCATCAACGTCACGATTGCAGATCCCGTTCCGCGAAACACATCACATATCGGGGAGAGCGGTCGCACTCGCGGAGAAAAGGAAGTGCCAGTTGCATGAACTGAGTCTGGAGGACTACAAGGGGTTGAGCGACAAGTTTGATGAGGATGTGCATGGCGTGTTTGACTTTGAGGCGAGCGTGGAGAAGAGGCGGGCGATTGGTGGCCCGGCGCTGCAGATGATCGACCGCCAGGTTGCAACTCTGCAGGCGATCCTGGACAAGTGAAACGAATGCTTAGGAGAATAGAAGAATAGTGATTGCAGGTCGTCCAGTGGGGGTGATTTCGGCACCGCGCTAGCCGACGGAGGCTCTGTTTAACTTCGGACGCCTCGGAGTTCGCCCTTTTCCCCGCCCATCACATAAACGCTCTGCGCTAGCATTGATTGCTCCGCGGGTCGGACAGGCTCCCCATCGTGTCTCCCCTCTTCCCATCTCCCCCACCTTCATCTAACTACTTCACTTCTAATTTTTGACCATGGGAGACAGACTGGCTGCGCTCAGGGTGAGTAAACCGCAATCTCGCCCGACCGCCGAGGACGACCGCCCATTCCCTGCGTCTAACGGCTTTTTTTTTGCGTCTCTTCATCAGGCTCAGCAGCAAGGAGGAAATGGGTGCGATTCCTCCCAATCTTGCGCGGGAGAAAAGCGAGAATTGACGACCGTCGTTTTGTCTATGACAATCTCAGCCCGGCGAACAATCCATACACCCAGTTTGACGATAGGAACTACGAGATGAACGATGTCAGGAGCACCACAAACCTTACAGCTGGACTGTCAGGCGGTGCGCAGGACTCAATGGCCAGCTTCTACGACGAGGTGTGTACGAGTTTCTCCCCCCTCTCCCATACCCTCCGCTCGCCCCCTCGGGCCGACCTCCCCCTCAACTCGGATAATTCGCTCACGCTAATCATCGGTTCTTCCACACCCATCAGATCTCCTCCATCCAAGGCAGTTTGAAGCAGTTCAACGAAAACGTTTCACGCATTTCCGAGCTTCACTCGAGGTCCATCAATATCGCTGATGAGGCTGCTGGTCAACGAAACACGGCAGAGTTGGAAGACCTCGTTGCGGACACAAGTGCTCTCAGTGATACGCTTAAGCGGAGAATCAAGGCTTTGGAGGGGCGAGGAGGTTCCGGTCGCGATGGGCAGATCAAGAAGCAACAGGTGCGGTGATTTGTCGATTGCACATCGTGATTTCGGGAGATGGATCACTGATCCATCCATCACTCGGTCTTGCCGTTGTTCTGCCTTGTTACCCGCAGACGGGACTGGTCAAGTCCAAATTTGTGGAGGCGATTCAGAATTACCAGGCGGTAGAACAGCAACACAGGCAGAAGTACAAGCAGAGGTTGGAACGTCAGTACAAGATCGTCAAACCGGACGCTACACCCGAAGAAGTCCGTGCTGCTGTGGAGGACGATGGTGGCGGGCGAGTTTTCAGTCAAGCTGTGCGCATACATCTTTGTTCCCTTCCCTTTACGCGCAGGGATCACTTGGTTGTGATTGTGCTGAAATGGTTTGTTGCAGTTGAGGAACTCTAACCGGTTTGGCGAGTCTAGAGCTGCCTATCGGGAAGTCCAAGAGAGGCACAAGGACATTCAAAAGATTGAACGTACTCTCGCTGAACTGGCACAATTGTTCAATGATGTACGTCGTTGGTCTCTCGTTCGATCGTGATCCTTCTTACACCTACACGCAGATGAGTATCTTGGTCGAACAACAAGACGAAACGGTTGATGTCATCGAAGAAACCGCCGCCCATGTCGAGAAAGATGCGGAAGCAGGCCTTGGTCACACCATCAAGGCAGTTGGTTCCGCTCGCGCAGCTCGCAAGAAGAGGTGGATATGCTTCGGTCTCATGGTTCTCCTTCTGGTTATCATCATCATCATTATCGCCGTGATTATCATCAACAACAGGAAGAGTGAGTGATCTCCCGTCACGTCGTACGTTCCACGCTCGCTCACAGATCTTTGCAGAATAAACGGCCTGGGGGTGGTCGCCTGGTCATGTTCCTGTGTACATTGTACCAAGCTGTTTAGTGTTCACCTCTCCCACCACTCACGGACAAGTCTCGGAGATCCACGAGCGCTTTTGTTTCCTGACATCTTTCACTTAGTCTCTTCATGTTCTTCTTTGAATTTAGGGTTTGTCTATTCCATATGCAACTTTTCACGAGTTTGCCCCATATGGTGCACCAACGCAAAGCCCCAAGACGATCGGATTTACTCAAAGCGGAGTCCATCAGAGAATGGAGAGACATTCAGCCGTCGTGTTTTGTAGCAGACGCGAGCGACTGGGCTGTATGGTTACATGCCATTGTACATATTTTGATGTGGACGGGATCAAGCCACGATGTCCGGCTCCTTCCACCGTGGTCTGGTGTATCTGTTGGCGTCCTTGGTCTCGAAACCTAGGAACCGGCAGGGTCCGAGTCAGTGCGCAGAGCCTCGTACATAACAGGGGCATCGTCCGCACTTACCACGAGCACCGAAGCCTTGTGATTGATTTCTGCACAAGTCGTCTGCTTGCAGATCGGGGGCCCCATCATCGACGATAGTATCGATGGGAACGATCTGTATCTCGCCCACGTCGTCGAAAAACTCCACTTTGGCCCGGACGTGTTTCTTGAACATTTTTACGAACGTGGTGGGTATGTGTTTTTTAGTGTTCTTCATTTGGTGGAGTGATCACGAGAGTTAGAACAATGTGGTGCCCCGGGATGTGGGGGAAGTAAGGTTTGAGGAGCTCAAAGGACACCGAATGTTCTTGGGAAGCGGTTAGGGTCTGAGCTACTGGAAGGTCGGTATTTATAGGGAACTTTCATCCTCACCCCCTCTGCAAGCGGATTATCCGCAAGCGCACTGGTGTGGCAAAGTTATAACCAGACGAGCGTTCTCGGCAGAGCTATTCGCCTGGCCATGGCGAGCATAAGCGCGGTTAAGATCGAAAGCGAGCGGAGGTTTTGTTCAGGGGTAGGAGTTTAAAAGCTCTTGGCGGGTTCTTTGGGGCTTGTCCCGAAGTTCGAAAGAGGGTGTCGGATCCACCGTCTTCCCTCACCGGCGCCCCCTGGTGCTTAAGGATTTGGGCTTCCCAACGACTCCTTACGTTGGGTAGAAGTTCTCCTGGGTGGAGCGGGGTTTCCACCCTTTCACCCTGGTCTGGCAGATCCGACGGTGCGTGACAGTGCCATGACGTATTTGCGAAATGACGGTATAAAAGAGGGGGGGACCAATGCTCCCCTAACCCCTTCCCCGCATATTCGTTCTTACGCTTTACTCTCATTCTATCGTTCGAAATATGACTTCCTCCGGTACGCATCCGCCCCCTCCTCCCCTCCCCCGCACTGGAATAAATAGCGAGCGTTTGTGAGGGCTGACGATATGTGTGTTGTGTTTTTTGTGCATCCCACAGACAAAGATCAAAGCCACGTGATTGGCGGGTACAAAGCCGCCATAACAAACCCCCATACGTCCGCCGAAGCTAAAGAGCACGCGGCGGAACGTCTCCAGGAGTTGGGTGACCCCCCCTCGCCCGCTCATGAGCCCCCTCAGCATGAGTTGGGAAGCCATCAGATCGCTGGGTACAAAGCGACGATCAGCAGTTCGTGTGACTCTCCATATCTTGTTTCCTCGCGCATCCTGAAGGTCGGTCACTCGTTTATACAGACCCTCACACTTCGGAAAAAGCAAAACAGCACGCTCGTGATGTTCTTGAGGTGGAGGGTGAACTAGAGGCCACCCACCCCGAGCATTCCCCGCCTGCCTCTCACGACCAACACACCAAACGAGTCCTCGCGGGCTATAAAGCCGCTTTGCACAGTACGTCGCTGGCTTTTTTCTTTTCTCTCCCCTCTTGTCGTGTGCAGCTCGTTTCTGGGTACCTGACCTCTCGGTTTTGATAGATGCTGGTGTGTCCCAGGAAGCTAAGGAGCGGGCCAAGGAGATATTGAGGGAGCACGGGGAGGAATTTTAAAGTTCCCTTTCCCCTTCTTTGTGTTCGTGAATGCATGAAATGTATTTGTATTAACGTCCATCCGTTGGTAACCGGTAACCACTGAATGTATTGGGTGCATCGGCGAGGGGTTGTTGGAATGATTCCGTTTGATCTCAGACCGGCCCCTCAGGTAGCGCGTGCTGGTCGCTGAACCGAGGACTCGAGAAACCGTCAGTGATGATACCTGGTGGGGAGAGGGGTCTGAGTCCGTCTGCCAGGACAATCACCTCACGATACCGTTTCACTCACTCGCTGCCTGCGCGAAAGAGAGGGCGAAAGCACGAGAACAGCGCGTGGATGAAGACCAACATAAATGACAAACGGATAGACTTCTTGGTGTATATTCTTACAAACTACGCTGACGGAGATTTTTCTACCATGAGAGATACCATTCTACTCGATGGCGACGCCATGCTTCTCGAGCGCAGCCTTAGCACGGTCCTTTGCTTCCTGGCTAGTGTTCGGATCTTTCAAACGAGGAACGACACATCAGCAACGGGGATCCAAAAAAAGAAACAAACTCACTATGCAAGGTCGCTTTGAAACCTCCAAGCACCCTGCTCGGTTCCTTGCCCGTAAAGGAGTGGTCGGTAACAGCTGGCCCGGTATCATCAAGAACGCCTTCGTGGTAGGCGTTGTCGCCGAGCACATTCGAGGGGTTGGTCTCAATAATCGTCTCTTCCTCCTCTTCCTCATCGGGATCCACGCGGGGCTGGCGAGAGGGGTGGGCATCCGCGCCTTGACCTTCCAACTCTTGAATGACCTGACGCGAATGCTCCTTCGCGGCTTGAGAAGTATTCGGGTTAGAGATGGCAGCCTGTTCGAAAAAGGGGCGACCGATTTCAAAATCCCATCCCTCTCGAGTTACAACGAGACGTTAGAGACTAACCTTGTGGCCACTAATAACGTTTCCGGTAGACATGATTCAAAGTGATGTGTGTAGAGCGGGAGAGCAATCTGCGTTTACGGGGTGGTACGAAGAAATTCCTCGATGGCCCCGCGTGGTATTTATGATTTCAAGAAACCCCGTCGGGGCCTCAGCGGTGGAACCGCCTGACGACATAGGTTCGTCATAAGTTGTTCAAAGCCATCGAGGTGGAGACGAAGGTGCCACAGGGGCCGCAAAGAAACGGAGGTGCGAGAGAACCGCGGAGCACCGTTTCGTGGAGTTCTCCAGAACATTAGCTGTACATCGACTACAGAAAAGATGAGAGTTCCAACACCTAGATGGTGTCACCGTTGAGACCAGACTAGTGGGGAAGGCGTGGTTCGGGAATAAGTGTGATTATGTTAGACGCCCACATTCCAGAGGGGGCGCTCAATTCTCAATATGTACATCGTGCAGTGAATGTGTATTCGATACAATCTAAGTACTTGAGACCTGCTTACCAACGGCAAGAAATGTAAGATTAAGGGTTGGTGTTAAAGAATGATGTGTGTACAGAGGGTACACAGAAAACGAAATCACGCTCGACTTCGACATTTCCAGCATACTGATGCAGAGAGGGGTCCAATCGACCGGCGGAAGAGGACGTCGCGTGCGTGAATAATATAACAGTGGTGAGTTGGAGGTCGTGAGTCATCCAGCGAGCGTGGAGGAGCCCTCAAGGCCCTCGGGGTGAGAATAAAGTATGGGGTACGGGGGGAGGAAGCAAGAACGAACGACAAACATTAAAACCGATGAGGCGGGAGGAGGTTGGGGGTATTAATAGTGATCACCGCCTTCCTCGAGTCTTTCCGGCAGGGACAGTATCTTGGGTGGCGTCAGCAGTTTTCCACCCGTCGCCTCGGCCGTTCCTGAACGGAGGCTTTGTCACGGGGAGATTCCAGTCTTCCTCACGGACATCATGAGGGAAGAGACTGCTCACGCTCTTCCTACCGTATGGCGAGAGGAGCACTGCCGTAGCGGTGGTGGCTGTGGTATTGGAAGACCGGTCTGAGGGGTTCTGTATCATCAGCATGCCAATGCCCCGTTTGCCAATGCCTTGGTTGTCGGTTTCGCCAGGGATCGTTTCAGCAGACCACCGGGGGAGGCCAGTAAACCCAGAGAGGGGTTGAAGGGACTGTTTCTTGTCATTGTAGTCGTGAGGAACCTTGGTGGTGATAGTGTCGTGCTTGCTGGGGACAGCAAAGGGGTCGTCATCCCTCTCGTGGTGGAGCCTGTCCTCGTGCATGCGCTTCGTGATCGCGGGGGCGGGACGCTTGACGGGCTCAGAGGGGACATCAAGGGTTTGGTGGTCGGTGGAGCCGCAGTTGAGTGATGTGTTGAATGGGGTGTGGAGACCACGGGTCAAACCGACGTTGTATTGCTTCGCCCAGGCAGGGGTGAAGCTGGATACGCTGGCGGTAAGCGAACCACGGGAGAAATTGAGCCAGGGTGGCCGAAGGGGCGCCCTGCGAGTCTGCTGCTGACCGTCTCCACTGTGCTTGAGGTCCGGAAGAGAGTGGAAGGCATCGCCGTAGACGGTCCGGGCTTCGAGATCGGACTTTTCCGAGGGGAACGAGTCGCGGGTGATCCGGGAAGCGGAGAAGTCGAACCAAGGGATCTCCGAGATATTTGAATACCAAATGCCCGGAACCAATGGGGCATGGAGAAGGGTGACAGTCAGGAGCGTGACTGAGTAAACAAAGACTGAAGAGGAAAAAATGAGAAAGGGATCAAAAGAAGTCGGAGACAGGGCGTACGAATGAGGAAATTCGTCCATGACACGGGGAGGACCAGGATGGAAGAAGCACACATGGGCAAGTTGACTGTGAATTTCCTGATCAGTCAAGGGTGCCACTGCCTCGGCAACGCTTCACTCACCCGGGGTCGATGAACACATCTCGGCAGGGCCGTGTCGGGTGGACAAGACACTCGAAACGAATGCCAACACGGTCATGATCGACATCCAACAAACTTCAGCCAACACCATGGACACCGGGGGAATCGCATGCGAGAACTTGCGCTCTCCAAGCAGACTGTAGGAACCGGTCAAGAGGAGAGACAATCGGTGAACCGAAGAGGACGTACAGCATGGAGAGGAACAAAAATACACTCGAGTTGAAGACAGCGAGGGATGGTCCAGCAGTGACCAACTTTTCCCATGTCCTGGAAGCGGTGATGTTGAAGGCGGCGAAGGAGAGTGTCAGGATGTTGAGCAGCAGCAGGACAACTAGGTTTCTGGTCAGGAAGAGGGGCCGGGACAGGGAGAGAGAGATAACTTGCTAAACGCGATCAGTCTTAGCAACAGGAAAGGACGGCTAATCAACTGCGGAACTTGGGCACTCGTGGTCATGGTTGGACGCATTATGGCTGTAAAAAAAAGAGCGGGGGTTGGAGGAGGGGGGCGGACTCGAGGGAGAGGAATGGGTCGTTGGCCGGAGAGCGAGCGAGCACCAGAGGAAAGAAGGGGGCGCCAAGCACCTGCCTTTTCTACTTGGATCGTGGGCGGCAAGTTGGAATGGGAACTGACAAAGTTCGGCGGGAACGGAGATATCAAGACCGAGTGCCAAGATATGAATAATAGACGCAGAATCCGTAATATACCAGGTCACCAAGCGGTCATAGACAGGTCGTATGCGTGTGGGCCAGCAACAGCAGCAGAGAGAGGGAGAGGGAAGAACAGGGACAGGTACTTATAGACGACTGCAGCTTTATGCGCAAGGGGCGATGGCTGGCCGAACATGGTTCACAATGACGATAGCCATTGCCGCCATTGTCCACGGTTAGCTCTGACCACCACGGCACGTGAGGCCTGATCCGTCTATAAAGAGGCCGGAGCCGGAGCCACCGCCTCCCGCTCCGCTTCCGTAACTTCGGGGCACATGGCTGGCCGACAACAAGAAAAGTCTCACGGTTCCAGCCCAAGATCGTACGGGTATCGCCCAGGATCTCATTTCGACCACCCCTGCGTGCTAATCCACACCACGTCAGGGGGGCACCACCGTCTAGAACCAGCTCAGGCGCCCGAGACAAACACGCCAATGGCGTGCGGCCACCCGCTTGCACAAGGGCTAGAAGATCTCTTTCGTTCACTATTCGGTCACTTCGCGAATCACAGCGTGCCGGTGCGGAAGACGTCCCTCCTGGCGGAGACCTGACAGTTCGGACTCAATACGCTACGCCTCCGTTTCCACGCCAAAGATAACCTTAACAGGGCACAGCTGATGATCAACCCCACCGCATGCGCTCCCCGTGAGGCTCAGCGAGGGTTGGGCGAGGGCCACGTCTTCAGGGAGGATGACTACACACAGGAGGAGTAAGAGTTTGAGTGGGCCACAAGCACAGGGATGGCGTGTGGAATAACGAAGCGGATAAGGGACAGAGAGATGTGTCACGTGTGACATGAAAGACGATGCTGAGCGAGGACGCGTAAGCCCTGAATTCAGTTTCAGATAAATATAAAGTGATGACCGCCCTCCCCCTTCCACACACCTCCTTCCCCACCAACCAGCCCACCACCACCACACCACCCTCCTCCCTATCCTCGTCCCTCGTCTCTCCAGCTATGCCAGCTAAGAAACGTTGCCAATTCCAAGATTCCCAGCAATGCACCTCTGCAGTCCTTAGGATTGTCGGCCACTGTCCCCACTGCTCCTCCGACTTCTGTGGCAACGTACGTACAATTAGGCTCTCTACCCCGCAGTCAACCCCTCTTACCCCCTATCTTCTCTAGCACCGTCTTCCTGAACACCACTCATGCACAAATATGGAAGACTGCCGACAACAAGCCTTCAACAAGAACAAGGCAAAGCTGGAGAGCGAGCGGACCGTTGCTTCAAAGATGGCCATGACATAACGGATCCCTCCCCCCGCCTCCCTTGCTCCCTCTATCCCTTTTCCTTCTCCCCTCCTGTTATCCTCTCCACCTCCCGCCTAATGACCATTTACACACGTCCCTATCATCTTCCCCTTTACCCTCAAGGACAAGTAGATCCTTTCTTAATACTTTGTATTCACACTCTTCCCTTTCCCTCCCTCCCCCGGTTGCCTACGCAGCTCCTACCCCCCTGTCACATAGCCCACCTACATAGCAATCCGATTGTTGTCTCCCAGTAACCCAGGGTTTCTTGGCTCATTCACACACGGCCGGGTGTCGCATGCCTTTTCCCCCGTCCATTTGGTAACCCAACGTTTTTCGGACTACCGAACCGAGGTCTCGTCCACATGGTGGCCAAATGTACATCAGTGGCTGTGCCGGCGCCTTTCTCCCGTTCGCGCGCTCATCCCGCCACGCCTATGGCCTGAGTAATAGCCGTTATCAGCTGTCTCCGCCTGTCGGACCACAACCCGTGACAAGGGTTGGGGCAGCCCAGACTCAACCGGTACGGAACTAAATTTTCGTTGGTACCGACGGGATTCTCGTAGTATCTTAGCACCATCGCGTTCAACCAAGAAAGATCCTTACGAGCACGAGGAGTTCACGCCTATTTCCGGAACGGTCACCTTGCATTTCTCATATCCTCCCTTGCCTTACTCATCGCTGACTGTACGATACGTGTGCTTCCTGAGATGGCCCCCGGCAGTCACAATGATGGTCAAGGCTCTCGACGTATCATACAACCGTCCCTTCGCCTATATATTAGTCCGTTTGCAGCTAAACGGTCCCTGATCTCACCCCACCGGACGATAACGTTGGGTCACTTGATCACCCGTCGGAAGGCCGCCAGAAACGTGTTCGACTGATCCGGAGCGATACGAAGTCTACAGGACGATCGCCCCCCAATTGAATGACCCACGATGGCTCCCACAAAGAAACAAGCTTGTTCGCAGAGGGGTCGGTCGAGTCACGCAGCCAGTCGTGGGTAGCGAGTGAATCGATCGTTCCGAACACCACACGCGTGTGGACCTACTCCAAGGTTTAACGTTTAAAGCTTGAGTCCGAGGACCCACAACGTAACGGGACCCAAGGTGGTGTAACTATTCCTGGTGAATATATGTAGACGTAAGTCCCTCCCGGTGCACGTCCTCGTGTGTATCTGCAATGCAACCCGGATAAAAAACACGGGCAGGATATCGATGGACCGAGGGGACGAACCGATGTTGGGGTGCCCCACCAGCACTCTCCACCTCGTCAAGACCATAGGCAGACCCCAGGAGCTCTGAGACGGTGTTTGATTGCACTGCGGGAGCGTTCGTGGAACCCCGGTGATACTATCCATAGCCGTCACCCGGGCTCGCTCCTTTGTGCTTCCCGTTTGCGGGTGGAAATCAGGAGCAACGACGAGTGCCTTGAGCACGTTCGTAGGCCTACCGACTGAATACGCAGTTGGCTTAGCGCTCCCCGCTGGGTGAAGGTAAACCCACGGTGGGTCTAAGCGAGCAAGCGGTGGTAAGCGGTGCAACCGATATTCCAGCGGACGAGACCAACTCCTAGCGTTCGCCGACAGAAAGGCAAAGGTGTACCACTCCTGGACCGCTGGATGTCGATTCTACGGTTTAGCTTGGCCTATGCGGGAATTCCTGGTGACTGTGGCAAGAATGGAGGTAAGAGGGGAGTGGCACTGACAGAGCGCCTCGGACGAGTGCTGGAAATGGACCCTTCTTTGTACAACAGGACTAGGCGTACCCCACCGAACTTCTGGCATGGAATCCTGCCGAGGCAGAGGGGATATTGCGGTGGGGCGAAGGTCAAAGGCCGTCCGCCATTGTGGTGGGTCAACCGACGCATAAATGACCTAGCGCCCCGTCAAGGATGTCTCCCGCAGAGAATATCGGTGAGCCCTCTTATACCACCCCAACGGAGAAGAGAGGGATGGGGGTCTGATCTCCCAGAGATGTGTAATAATTGCATTTATGCACCCTTGATCAGTTTTTAGCGAGGAGATCTTTACCTAATGAACTCCGTAGAAATTTAATCCATGAAACCTGCAAAGCACCGCATCGCCTCAAAGGCGTGCGCGCAGAAAAAAACAAAAAGGATCAACACTATCCCCGGGCCCATCGCCCAAGGAAACCTACCCGATCGTCTGGCCAGACCCTCGTTTCCCATTATCCCGTTGAGGACAATGGATGGGTGTGAGAGGATACGTAAATTTGGATGAACATCCCCGTATGGTAAACCGTGTCGATGGTTAAACGCACAAAGGACGCGATGTGACTGATGGAAAAAAAAAACAGCGTATCGAATCAACCTGCCTGAAAGAAAGGTTGTTAGACGCCTGTGAAACGAGGAGGGTGTCTGCAGGCATCAACTTATTGCCTGGAAGCAAGGATCTATATAAACGCGGCGGTCAGCAAGTGCGTATATAAATCGTTAAGCGGCCATTTAGCATGCCCACGGGTCCGGGATCGTCTCCCAACTTCGCTCGGTATTTCAAGATGTTCCCTACTGCACTCGACGCCACCTTCGATACCTTCAGTCGGGGCTTTGACACCACCGATGAGCCAGGCTACTCGTTGCACCCGCCCGGAGACTGGTACAATTTCACAGGCGTTGTTCAGAACCCCTACAACAGTGAGTCCCTCCTGTCCGGATGTTCGCAGTTACCGGGTGCCTGACTATAGTACAGGCACTTGTGGATTCGACGACGTTGAAGCTGTGTATGGACCTGAACCACATGGAGGTCCAACGGGGACCACCTCAGCCATCCCAACCCACTTCTTTTCCCTCCCGGTCCCTACAATCGCATGCGAAGGTAGGTGCTCGACGCCTGTCGGACTAAGGTTCATCGATATCACTCACTGGTTACAATTAGACACACAGCCGTGCGTGATGCCTACGTACGACACGGGGGGCGAGTGGCCAAGTCCCATTCCGATCGTAGCGGAACCCACGGTCTACCATCCACCCCCTGCTCTTTGTGAGACAATTATCCTTTGTGGATGATGTGCCATTTTGCGCTTACCGTGCTTCCGTGATAGGGTGGGATGTGCAGCCATCGGCGCCGGTCCCGTTCTTCTATCCAGAGTGCACGAGTTCGGGTTCGTATACGGTAAGTTTGATCAACCGCGGTTATCATTGATGAGTGCTGAAACAATAGTTTTTGAGGGTACAACCGTACCTATAGCCCCTGTCCCCCCCAGTTCCGGTCCCCAGCGGATTGGAAAACGCAACATCAGTTTATCGCCAGCGCAGGTTGGTAACTTCAAGCAACGTCTGCGCAAGGCACGACCCCCCGGAGGGTATAAATCCGAGACGGCTATCGCCACAACGCACAACATCATAAAAGACGGGTTGCCCGACGCGGTAAGCTTTTTTTTACCGCGAGCGTTTTATCCGTCGTTTTACAATATCGTTCGTTGCGGCTATAGGATATCGAGTTCTCCACCAGACCATACCTCAACGGAGAACTTTATCTCGAAGATGTCCTGAAACAACATCTTGGGGCCAATAACAAGATAGACATGTATCAGAAGCGTAAGTCCTTTCGCGATGATCGAGACCCGACTCCTACCGAACGCAAAATCCCATAGTCGCGACCATGCTGAGAGACATGGATATAGTCAACCCATCACCAGCACTCAGAACGAGGCCGGTGAAGACGCAAGGCCGCCCGTCTGGCAAGACCGAAGCCTCCGTAAGAAAGGCAGAGGCGTCCGAGCAACGCCGCCGAAACGAGAGGACGGTTCTCGAGTTCGTGAGCCAGAGGTTCAGGTTGCCCGCTGGGAAGAAACATTTCTCCAAAACCGAGGTATTGAGCCTCGGTGAGTGCTTTTGTTTCATCCAGCACTGCCCGTAACCCACCCTCCGAACCCAGCGCTCGCGCACCTCATCACAAAAGCCGGTTCCGGAGAAACCAGCTCCACCTAAATGGACCGTCAATAATGTAGCTCTATAGTATTCATTAGCGACCTTCCACAACGTACCCATTAGATTAACACAGACACCTACACAGTTAGGTTTCAGAAGCATCTTGGATAAGGCCGCTAATCGGGACGAGCCAGTTTCGTAGGCTGAACACCGAACATTAACCGACAACAGCCGAAGGTCCAAAAGTGCACCATGATTCAAACGCAGCATCAGGAGGGAAGTGGAAGGAGAGGGCTATCGCACTCACGCGCAGCGAGAACAGATCCCCTCTATATACCTTCCATTCCATCAATATCTCGCTACACACCTCCCGGAACCCACATCAGCAACGGCTCAGGGTATCAGTTCCCAGTCAATTCCATCACCCCCACCTCGTGTACACCCACGAACCGTCCTCCTGGATCTTATTGTCCTAAGATCATCCTTATCAGGACCACCAGATCTGGCACACCGCACCGCCGTCGCGTTATCGATTATGATAACCTTTTCTGGGCACATTAAGAGCCAGAGTCGAGGTAGCAGCGTGGACCCAGAATCGACAAAGGATCGGTATGAAACGGCCCCGATCGCACGAGTACAGGGTCTCGATTCAGCAATCGGATCATCCGGGGTGAATTCTCGTCTTAATCACAGTAAGGCAGCAACGTGATGCGGGGAAACGGGTGAAGATCAGCACAGGTGGAGCCGTCTCGAGGGCGAAGTGGAGCTTGACGCAAGAAATTTACGAAGGGATGTATGTGACCAAGATGGGAAGTAATACCAACCGTTCGATCGAAAACTGGCCATGTTTATCGACGTGGGAAACCCAGCATAGCACCGGTGTTGGTCAATTAACCAGGTCTTCCATATTTACACAATATCGACGGCCAAGACAGAAGTATAAAAATAACGAACTAGCGACAGGCTCACTGACCCAAGGGTGAGGAACTGGAACGAATGACGAAAAGTTATGGCCACGGGCACACGAAAGAGGTGGGGGACTCAACTGGGAGAAGAATAAAGGTAATGAATACTCTGAGTGGGCGGCAATGTGTAGATGTTAACGTCCAAAGCGTAGAACATGCAGGTAACAACATATCGATACAAGCAGGATGGAAGACCGAGCTCCCTCCCCGAACCAAGCGGACAGCAAAACTGACAAAACAATCAACGACGAGCGTGATAAGACGTATTACTGATACCGTCGAGGTTCAGCGGAGGAGGGGCCTGCTTGCGAGTGGTGTTACCGCTCTGCGGTCCTCGTACAGGAGATCCAAGCTTGTAAGGGGAAACAGGCGAGACAACCCTGGTCGTCCTGGACGACCCTAACCGCTGATCGGGGGAGACGGAAGAGAGCGGTTGTTGTGTCGACGCACCGGCCTCGGTGATTATCCGGGGTGGGTGTGGTCGTCCATCATGTCCGTTGGTCGTGTTCCGAGAAGTTCTGGGCCAATCCCCAATGGGGGATGGTTCCTGGCCCTCCAGGTGTCTCGACTGATTGTACAAGTTTTTACGGGCATCCAACGACAGCTGGGCATGCATGTGTTCAGGGTACAGAGATTGGACCCTGACGGGTGGTCTAGGTGCCTCTCGTGGTCGTGTAAATGCTGGCTCGATTAAGGGAAGGGGATCATGCATCGTAGCGAAATGGAGACCCTCGTAAGACCTCTTTGCTGGCTGGTAGGATGGTTGAGGAATACTGTCGAAGGTGGGCACAGGTTGGACGGGATCATCGAATGGTGACCGTTCCCGGGCGATCTCCGCGGGATTGAAAGCAGGCTGGGGGTGCGGATGCTTGATGGATGGTACTCCCGGTCCCTTCTCTACTGTCGGCGAGGGGGGAGAGGAAGACAGCGTTGAGCGGGCTGCGAACCAAGGATACCCCCTGACAGTGTCGTTCCAGACATTCGTATCCGTCACATGATGCATGATGGCGTATACAGCGAGCATGACCAGATAACCAAGCACTAGAACGAAACATTAGTGTGAATCCACTGGCAATAGTTCGGGACGATTTACATATCAAGGTGATAGCCCACGCGAAAGCGAGCAGGACTTGGCCCGAAGTGCACACGTTCGCCGCGACTCTGCCTATAACAAGCGCCCAAGTGACGTGTGAGGGTTCTGTGCGGAAGGGAAAAAGGTTCCGTAACATACCGCGACGTCGTACACAATAGTTGCTAGGCACTATCGCCGACAACGCTGCAGCGCCAGCTGTCAAAGGAAAGATACGTGGTTAGACAAAAATGCCGCAAGTGGTGGATCCCAGGCTCGGAGCCTCGAGGATACATCGAGGAAGGAAAGGGCGCACATAGTTCCATGATCCAGAAAATCGTTACCCACGTGAGTTCGACCCAAATACGGCTGGTGAACGCATGTCGTCGAAGCAAGTCAAGGAAGATTCTGTGGGAGGTCGGTGACGAGGAGGGTGTGTTAGGAGCGTTCGGCTCGCGTCCACGACCGTATACCGGTGCAGACTCACATTGGGAAAATAAACAGAAGACCAAACGCTCCCAAAAAGATCAGATAAACAGAAATCTGTGCTGTATATCGTGTATGTCGAGGTGATCGACCGACGAGGTGGGTGCAGGCGCGACAATTGATTGTAAGAGACCGAACCCGGGCGGTACCCGAAGAGAAGGGAAGACGAACCATTGTAGAAGGGCCCGGTTTGCACGAGCGACAGGTTCCAAACCGCTACGCTGCAAAGAACAGTGTTACAGATGATGAAAAAGCCTGGAGGGAGAAGGGGGAGGGGGGGGTGTGAGTGATGTTCGGCTCTCGGGGATTTCTCCACACGGGGGGAGCGAAGAGAAAAACGGACCAAAAACGAAGAAACGAAGCCTGGCGAGAACACTTGTCATGCTTGTTGAAGACCTCTTGTCTTGGGGAACGGGGGGGACCAGCGAGGGAGAGAGCGATGGAGCCAGCCGGGGACGAAGAAGGGAAAGAATGGCCACTCTAACACAGCGCTGCTGTATACGACGCACGAGGACAAGAGAAAAACATGCACGGACAGCTGTTTATCAAACAGTCCCGGCGCTAGCCGCCCAATCATGATGCATGATGCTTGATCCCCCCATCCCGGAGCCTGGAAACCGACTACCGCTGTTGCTCGCCCTCAAAGCGGGACAATGAAATTACTCGGATACATAGCGTATGTACACAATCACAAGCATACAAGGCATCAGAGAGATGGAAAAAATAACTTTTATGTATACATCAGAGGGGGTCGAACAAGACGGTGGGGGAGGATGGAAAGAAGGTGATAGGAACAACATGAACTGAATGCTCGAGATCAATGATAACAGACAATGAACAGAAAGAGATAGAAAGACGGAAAGGGAGAAGAAAGGAATGTTTATCGAGAAACGCGGCCGTTCTTTGTCCGTTGTGAAAGTCCTGGTCGTCCAACAGCCCCGTCCTTTGTCTTGGCCGTCGCCGCCTTTGTTTCATGGTCGTAGCCATTCTTCAACGGGCTCGGTGATGACTTTGGTGAGGGTGCGACATCCGCGTGGTTACGCCCGCACCGATTTTGGGTTGCCTTGAATCCTATTGGTGGCACCTCGACCTCGATCGAGCGGGCGGTTGAGGGTGGAGGAGGTCGGGAAAACGTATACTGGGCAGACGTTGTCGACGAGTCGGATCCGGAACCGTGCACACCATTTGGGGTGGGGGTCGTAGATCTTGATTGGGGGATAGCAGCGATAAATGCCCGCACATCTTTGGACTCATCCCGGCTCAGGGTGTTGATAACGGATGTTACCCACTGTGGTTTCTCGGTCGGGTAGTATTTATCTGTATTCCCAGGGCTGTCAGGCGATGGGAAACGGCAGAAACTCGAGGGGCACCTACCGCATACAAGCTTGACCAACCGCGCAACGCCGATCCTAACACCGGGAATGTGATCGGAAGCGAGCTTCCCCAGGGCCATCTGAAGAACTCTATCCTCCAGCAACGAATCTGCACCCGGTCCACGAAGGAGCAGCTCCTGCTGGGCTGCGACGAATGTGGTCCGCCTGGAATACTTTCCATCGCTCGCTAACCGCGCCAAGTCTTGCACAAACTCTCCCCAAAGCCGCAGTTGCCGAGATCGCCATCCGAAAAACAGCGTCGGGACAACAGAGATCGCGGCATCACGAACAGAGGCTACCCCATCTTCCAAGCCCCTTAATAAGATATCTCTGAGTTGGCGACCTCTCCAGTAATTCCCGGCGGGAACGTCGTGTTGGTAACCAGAAAAGACGCTAAGGAGCTTGACGACACCCTCTCTCTCCCTCCAACCGCGTAACCGATCGCTGTTCCAATTAGAAAGCAGAACCTCCAGGACCTCCCACCTGTCCTCGTCGCCTATCTCTGCAACAAATAGTTCGAGGGCTTCAATGGCTTTAAGCCTAACCTCGCCTTCTTCAGCGGTGATGGTCGACTTGAAAACCTGCATCAGATCCTTGTGCGCGTTTGCTGCTCCAAGGATCTTTGCTAATTCCCCGAGGGACGCAGCTAGCGTGCACCTGACCTTGACCACGACATTGGTTGACAGCTCCAAATACAATTCACGCAACTCTCCCCACCGCTCCTTACCGAGGGTGAGGGCTAGTGCGGGGTAATTGAAGGCGCAGATCAAGGGACGTGTCGGGTCATTCCAGATATCCACACCATTCGCTTCCTCTTCCTCTCGAGGGAGCGCAGAAGACTCCAAGGCCCATGAAGGATAATGGTCCGACCAATCCTCGTTGCTGCTCTTCCGGCTGGATGAGGCAGAAAGCGTCGAGCCAGAGCCAGAGATTGAGTCCTGCTTGCGACCCAGGAAAAGTTCAAGAAGCTCTGGAGGCACACTGTCCTTGTCTTCATGGAAAGTGTACAGGACCTCTCCAAGGGCTTCCAAGACAGCGGTCCGCACGTTCGACGAACGATCTTCCGAAAGAGGCATGATAACGCGGAGCGCAACGGCCCTACGCTGATTTGGTGACAATCTGGCCAACGTCGCAGGGAGTGCAAAGAGTGCGGAGTGCCGAACATGCCAGACTTGGTCCTGACACAAGGTCTCGAGTAGGGGCAACTGTGTGGAGATGCTCCAACATTAGGAGACTCCCGCGTCTGTCTCGAAACGCCCATGCTTACCAGTGACGAGACAACGATTTCAGCTGGGATGACCTTTGCAAGCGCACCGAGGGTGTAGCTTGCTTCCCTTCGCACCCAGTAGATAGGGTCCCCGGCCACTCTCTCAACTTCTTTTACGAACGCAAGCTTCATTTCCTGGGATAGTGGGCCTACAAGACAACATGAGAGCAACGAACGGAGTGGCTCAAAGGCCAAGAACTTACCACTAGCAGTGACAGCAGCCATTAAGCTCATACTCGAAAGCCTCCCCAGAGCTGCCTGCTCTTCATCCTCCACTCCACCCTCATGACAATCTCCTAGCGACGTTATTCCCGCAACTGGGCAACCCGAGGTATCCTCCTGCTTACTTTCTGGAGCAAAGATAACGCTCTCTGACATCCAGGGGTACGAACCGACCGGGGACTGCGGTGACTCCTCGAACTCCTGAGGGGGTGCCCAGTTTTGATCGTGTCTCGACCTCCAGTCATCCCCCTCGTATATAGTCACACCAGACATGGTGTTATCCATATCTGGGCGCTCGGGGGCAGGTGGAGGCTTGTCGGAGTCACTCGAAGAGGCCGGAGAAGTGGAGTTATTGCGATTGGCGGCTGAGTTTATCGACGGGGTCAGTCCCGACGGAGACAACTCAGGTGTGGAATCGTCAGAGACCGACTGGGGAGAATTCCACGCGAGATGTGGTTGAGTCGGCGTGAGCCTCGACGTGGAGTCTTCGCCCTGAGGATTCCCAGAGTCCGACATCTCGTAAGATCCAGTGATGACAGCAGGAAAATAGGAGTCCCGAGCGGATGCGGGATTGATCAGGACCTCTGGCGACTGCAACGCGTCGTAGTACGGTGTCCGGTCGAAGTAAGGCGTCGAGGGCTGCGGAGCGTCAAAGTACGGTGTTCCAGCTGGCTGTGGCGGTTCTTCTTCGTGCATATCCAACCTCGCCATCCCGATTACAACTTGGTTCAGCAACTCTTCCTCGAACAATCTCCGTTGCGTCCATTCAAACAAACCTGGGGTCAGATCGAAGTCATCGAATCCATCTACCCAAGGATCTGCGGATATGTTCGTTCCACCGCCTTTGTCGACGACTTGCGTGGGATCTGCACCATCTTCGATGTCGTCCAGACGTTTGATCCGTCTCAGGACTCCAACAATAGCACTCCTAGCGTTGGATCCGACATTCCCGTTGACGCTTAATAGTAGGGTTCCGAGTATCGGGGTGAACGCCTGGGCGCAAATCGGGAGCACGTCGGAATTGGTTTCATCAGAGACTATGGGGTGGCAGCCGTCCTCCCGAACAACCCTATAGTGGGTCAGGACCCACCAAATAACGTGGACAAGTTCCGCAGATAGGGCCTCCTTGACGGTTTCGTCCTCATCGATGGCTAGACTGCTAAGAATCGGTAGGATGTAATCCAACACATCCTGGGGTAGCACTTGGGGTAGGAATGACGACATGGCTCGGGCAACGTAGACGCTGTGGTGGTGGGGGGAGTTAGAGAGCGGAATAAGGATAGAATAATAAAATCGGACGCACCGATGGTAAACAGCCGCACTCCTGGACAACAGATAAATTCGCTCCAACGGACTCAAGGCATCATCCTCGAAACAGATGTCCAGGGCAGAATCTTCGGGGACGGTTGGGGGAGGGGAAGAGGGGTAAGAAGCGTTGATGTAGGAGTTGAAGACCGGAGGGGAACTTTTGGGGCTGTTGGAAGAGGAGGGGATATGGTACGAATGATTGGTCATGTCGGAATGGGGGTCGTTCTTGGGGATCTCTACGCGGGTAATATTTAAAGAGCTGTGGGGGGTAGGGGGCGGAGCCCTGTCCTTGGGATCATCGTGAGAGGGGAATATGTCATGCGCAGGATGGGTCGGTGGAGATGACTGTGGATTGGGAAGCGGCACGGAGAGGAGGTCGAATGGGTTCTGGCGGGTTATTGAGGGTGGGGTGTGGGGAGAGGCCAGGGGGGAATTCGACTGGAAAAGGAGAGGGGAGAATAGAATGGGCGGAAACGCGATCTGCGCCGGTGGCGGAGAGGGTGCCATGTTCGAGCGTTCGTCGGCGGGAACGGGATGGCCATTCATGCTACAGTCGAAAAAATAGGTCAGAAAAAGGGAGACTATGGAACCCATGGAGGATGACTTGGGAAGGAGGAGGGAGCAGATACAGACCTGGCTCACGCAGACGGACTATAAGCCCAGACTGCCTGGAGTGAGATCCCGTTCGCTCGCACGGCCCAGTAGCGAGATTATGGAGTAGAAGAGAGACGATGACGTCGGTCGCTTGCTTCAGGCTACTGCGTCCGGAATCAGTACGGCCCAGAGCTGGGACGACTGCAGGGGCAAAAAGACCTCAGCACGGTGAATTTTGTCGACTAAGAGGGAGGGAGAACGTGGAGTGGGAACCCCCATCACAGCGGTCGAACCAAGTCCGTCCACACCCTGGGGGGCACTGGCCACGGTCAAATGGCACTGTATAAATTACCTACATAATCATAATCTATCATAATCATACTAGACTAAACTGTATCCACATCATAGTTGACCCCGCATGGCCCTGTCTAGACTCTGTGCAAAATACCGGATGTTGTGCCGGTTCAACCCCGCTATCGATATACGTCCATTCAACGGCATGTACACGTGGGCTTGTTCCGTTAACGCCCTCGCCTGCCCCTCACTGATCCCCGTATATCTAGGAAGACAAAGGGAGAGAGTGTAAGCAGCCGTCCGGAAGACCCACTCTGGCGAAGCGTCGACGGCTTACCCGAACATCCCAATCTGTTCCACAATGTGCTCCCAGCTTCCGGGGGTTTTCAATTCTTCCGTCAGCAACCGATGGAGCTCCACCCTCATCTCGATGATCCTACTCGCCATTGACTTTACGTTCCTTTTCCATTCAGCAAAAAGCTCAGGGTCATTGAGGATTAGTGAAACCTGTCACGATGCCGAATATTTAAAAGGTCACATCACAGCTCGGGCGCCAACTCGACTGACCACTCGTGCGCCATGCGCTGGGGGCGTGCTCATCTGGGATCTGGTGATCGACGAAAGCTTTCGCCACACCTTGAAGGCGCAATCCGACGTCGGGCAAACGACATGTAATGCGCCGACCCGTTCTCCGTACAATCCTGCATTCTTCGAGAAACTCTGTCGATGGTACCCCAAATGAAGAATGTTTTCAGGGACTCTGCTCAGCGAAGTGGGGAAGACCGAGGCCAGACGGCGAATGACCCACCTGACACACAAGCATGGGGATACCTCGGCGAGCGAACTCCCGGATTGCCCAGGCGTCCTCATCCAAATCGCCGCTGGCGAAACCCTGGTACGCACAGTCAAAGAAAGCGAAGTGACCCTTCTGCACCATAACGTCTGCGATCGCGCTCCACTGGGCCCGTGTCGGATCCACTCCTGTGGGGTTATGGGCGCAAGCGTGGAGGACCATAACCGACCCGTTTGGGGCGTTTCGGAACGCCGCGAGGAGACGGCCAAAGTCCAATCTGCTTGTAACAGGGTTGTAATACGGGTAGGTCTCCAGCTCGAGCCCCACTCCCTTGAAAATTGCATGATGGTTGGCTGTGGCCACGCGGGAACGAAGGTAAGCATATGTTTTCAATGAATGAAGGGTGCGAAACACTTACCCCACGTGGGGTCGCTAACGTACAGCTTACGTTCCCCGTTAAAGCGATAATACCTGTGGATCAAGAGAGCCCCGAGATAATTCGCCCCTGTGCCAGAAATGGTCTGCACGGTAGAAACCCTATTCTGAGTAAGGACCGGAGAGTCTTCTCCGAATAGAAGCACGGCGGCGGCTCTGGTAAACTCCGGGTGGCCCGACATGGGGAGGTATTCATAATCGTGGAGTGGATCATTCACCAATCGAGTGACCGCCTATGGGATGGATGATCCACACAGAGGCGTGAATCAGAAACGGGGAATGCAGTCAGTTATCGGTGGACATGCCTTGCGAACCGCAGGTAATATCCACGGCTTTGCATCCTCTCCTCGGTACGCACCAATGCTCAGGTCGATCTTCTTGGGGAAGGCATCGCCTTCACAACGGTCCTTGAGGGCGAAAATGCCATCGGGGGGTTCGAGCGTGACACATTGCCATTGCTCTAGTGGGGATGCTCAGCCCGCGTATCTGCATCTCGAGGGCGTGCTTCACCTACCTCGTGGTGGGGCGATAGCCGTTGATGTCGACGGTAGGTGGTCTACGATCTGTTGCAGGCGGGTGGCAGCGGAACTCATTGCGGCAGATGTTGCAGAGGAAGAAGAGGGAGAATGGCAGCCCAGCAGAACGGTTGGAGGTTTTATACGATTATCTTGGCCAGGCACTGCGAAGGCTTACGACAATCGTTGGTTGGTCTGCTAGTTCGGGAGTTATGGACAGTAAATTATGTTGCGCATATGGTAGGCACAAACTTCACACTTCGCAGAGAAGGGGCAGGATGCAGAGCACCCGACAGTACGACTTCGCTAAATGGAGCACAAACTGCTCCCATGAGCGGCCAGCACGTCGGGAGGGAATGAAAGATCCGGGAGAACCACCGCCCTAGCATTCTCTCTCACCCCTATTGTCGCTCATCCAACCTTACAACGTCGTTTCCTTCTCTGCGCACCTTTCGCCTTTGGCACCGTTCACTGTGTTCGGGTAATTATCTTCCCACGCTTGCTCATCCTTCCTGCAGTTGGGTTATGTAATAGTCAATTTCGCTCCGTAAAAAGGTACCGATGCGCTAATAGATTTCAGGCTTCTGCAGCTCTTTCTGCTTGGATGAATTCTCGGATGTAATCCACCAGGCACTCCACGTCGTCCTCGGTAATAGCGTTGTAGATAGAAGCACGAATCCCTACAGAGATAGCCCGAAATGAAATTCGTCAGCGGCCAAAGCAGTCGGCTACTACCAGCGGTCTTACCTCCTACGGACCTGTTCCCGAGAAAAAAGGGGAGCCATCGTTAGCGTTTCAGGAACAACAAAAACAGAGTATGATGGGTGACAAGCCTGTGTCCTTTGAGCGCCAGCATTCCCCGCTGACCCGCCCCGTCGATGAATCTCTGTTCTGCCTCCTTCGACACCAGCCCATCCGCGCCCAAAACCTCGAACACGACGTTCATCCAGCTCTCCGACCCCTCCTGAACTTTCCTCCTCAACACGCCTACCTCCTCTCCCTCCTTCACAATCCCGTACAGCTTCTCCTTCTTCCTCCTGTTCACCTGCTCGTAGTGCGCCAACCCGCCTTCCTTCTCAATGTTCATCACCACCAATCCGGCGACGTAAATCGCGAACACCGACGGGGTGTTGTACACACTGTTGCTATCCGCAATCGTCTTGTATGCGAACGTCAAGGGAATGGGAGCCGCACCCAGCTTCGCCGCCGCATCCGCATCCACGAGGCAATCCTGGCGGACAATGACGATCGTCAGTCCTGCGGGGCCGAGATTCTTCTGAGCTCCGGCGAAGATCACCGCGTGATCTGCTAGCCTCGGGATTGGGCGAGACATGAAAGAGGAAGAATAATCGCCAACAAGCGGGAGAAGAGGCTGATTGCCGCCCCCTTGTTCGTCATCGGAGTCGGGAGGGAAGAGCAGTCCGAATGGAAAGGATTGTGGGGACTGGAGATCGTCAGAGAACTGGACCCCATCGACCGTCTCGTTATCGCAGTAGTAGATCAACGCTGGCGGAGGAGGACGAGCGCGCAGGTGAACGAAGGAAGCGGCGGTGTAGGGAGAGAATTGGTATTCGGCGTGAGGCGGGATGTTATCGAATGTTTTCCCGTCCTTGGAGAGCGTCCTCGCATCGGCGATGACTCTGACATCTCCCCCAACACCTCTCGGACTAGCGCAGAGTCGTTTCGCCTCTTCCATCGCCTTCTTGCTCCAGTTTCCCGTTACAACATACTCCAACCTTCGCTCGTCGTCGCCGAGCTCGGGGTACAATAGCCTGTGTCTCGCGAGCAGGTTGTATACGACAGCTGAGAACTGCCCCGTTCCACCGCCCTGTGTAAAGATGATCTTGTGGGTGGGAGGTACTTCCAGCTGCCTGCGAATCCGAGTTTCGAGGTCAGCAAGAAACCCGGTGAACTCTTTGGAACGATGGGATATCTCTGTGATTCCGATCCCGGTGTTTTGGAAATTAAGGAGGTTCGTGGATGCCTCTTTGAGGACAGACAGGGGAAGGGCAGACGGCCCAGCACCGAAATTGATTGCCCGGTTGCCAGACATGGGAGAGAAGGATGATGGGGTCAGAGTTGGCGAGCAGATCACGAATTTCGTCACCGAGTCATCTCCAGTTGTGCACGGGGTGCGATCACTGCTCCTAAATTGTATATACTTACTTATTTGGAGTCCATGAACACTGGCTGCAAAACATCGGAGAAATAACAAGGACCGGAAGTACGGAAAGAAGCAAGCGTGTACATGTCCGTGTGGGCGGAATCAACGAGCCAAGATAGACGAAGGGACAGGAATAACCTGGGTTTGTTACATGTACAGGACGGCGAGTCAAAAATGTACTAAGATAAGATTGAGCAGACGGGATAACTGGTTAACGACGATGGGAGGTGCAGAGCGAGAAGATAAAAGCATGAGTGTTCGTGGACGGAAGCTGAGAGATAATGCGTGGTGTTATAAATCGACGGATGAAGATGAGACGAGAATGTGACTGAATAAATCATGGCAGATGCGAAACAATATGCACAGCGGATGTCTGAGGAGATAATGCGAAAAGAAGACAAGGATGGTGGATGCTCAGACCGGCGCAGGGAGCAAGCCTTGGAACCGAATTGCAGACGGCGGCTCAATCTCCCGTGGGGGCGTTCGCGGGTCGCGAGAAGCGTATTCCAACGAGGGAAGAGGAATAGATGGGTACGACGCCGGAGATGATGAAGGCGTAGGAGGGAATGGAACAGAACGTAACGGGGTCTTTCGGCGACGAATGGGCCCGAGAGGCAGCGAACGCTCGTCGACCGGGAGCTGGGACAAGTCCGCGACATCCCAAGGATTTGGTTGGGGGGCTGGTGCGTCGAGGATCGAGACCCAAGGCAAGCGGTCGAAGACGCCAGAGCCGTGTGGATCGAGCCCGAGGGGGCAATCTTGTCGACGAGACCGACGAGAAGAGCGAGAGCCCGTAGGGAGACATTTCCGCTTTCTGGTGATGTTACAAGAACATGATTTAGATACCTCCAACCCAGCCAGCGGTGGGTGCATGCGCGAGTTATGTGGCGTTGAAATCCAGATAGGAGGTGCTGGAGAGTTTGATGTTTTACAATCGGAAAATGGCGATAAGAGCACAGGTGATGTCTGTTCTTCGTCGTCAGGGAAAAAAACACGACATCGGTGGTTGAAAAACACGTACCTTCACGTGAGAGAGCTTGAGGGAGGAGGTGCGAAGCCTCTGGGGTGTTGTTGGGAGAGGCATGGTTGGAGAGATGGCAAGAGAGGTGTGTGGCGAGTTGGAGATGATAAATACCGGCCGCAAAGATCTAACGCGTGTTACGTGAAACGTGGGCGAGGGATGCAGAGCGGAAGCGCAAGGTTGCCAGACGGGAGCAAAAGCGAGGGTGATATATATGTTTAATTGGAGGTGGGCATTGTCCAGCTATAGCTGGTAAACAATAGAGGTCAGAGCGACGGGACAAAGGTGTGAAGGGAGACGTGGGGGGTATTTAAGCTGGTTGCAACCACGAGAATTGATACGCGACGGCGGGTGAGAGGGGCGAGGTGAGAGTGGGCGACAAAGGAACGGGAGGAAAACAAGCGGAGAGTTCCAAATCCGATCTTCCCGGTTCCCACACACGAGGTTACTAACCGTCGCCACGTGACCTACGCTTAGGGCAACGGTCACAAATGCAAACGCAGCCAAACTGGGAAGGATGCGTCCGAGACAGTGTCAGAAACCTGTGATGAGGCGTCAGCAGACGAGGGCAGAGGGCGGCGGGAGGCTACTCGCCGTATTTGTTGCCCGCCTCTTTTCTGTTTCGTCGGCCCTGTGCGATTCTCTCCTCGTACGCCTCCCGATTTTGGTATGCCTCGGTTAGGAGAGTCGCAAGCTGTCCCCTCGATTTCGCCCTGCCGCTCAGCGCCGCCCCTTTTATGTTCATCCTCGGGCCCTCTGTTTGATCCTTCGCTTGCGTGAGCGCTTTCATTTCCTCCTTTACCTGGATTTCCTCTCGGGCCTTGGCCATCTCCTCCATCGCGTTAACTCCCGTCGCGCTCTCCTCGTCCAGATCCTCGAACCCCTTGATCTTGCCCTTCTCCAGGTCGCGCACATACTTGTCATAGTCAGCCTGCCACTTCCGGTAGAATTTATGATAATACTCCGTGTCGTAGGCGGCCCATTTGCCAGACGGGAGGCGGTAATAACCAGGATACTCGTCCTGCGGCGTTGGCTCTGGGGGGGCGAATTCTTCAATATTTGGCGCCGAAGAGATTGATGGAAGTGACGTCGGCAACGTTTTGCTTTGAGTCGACAGTTTCGACGCTGATTGTCCTGCATGAAAAAAGCTTTCAATGTACAGGACCACCATCAGCGCGTGGCAACCGGCATACCCAAGGAGAAGAAATCAACGGCAGCAGTAGAAGGCGCAACGCGTGGGCGCGACGGCCCCGCCGGAGAGTCTTCAGTCGACACGTTGGGCTTGCCTCTCGTTATTGAGTTTGGCACGAATAGGTTCGGTTTTGCAACCGTGGACGTGTCTGGCTCGTGGTTTGTTGACTGATGCGCCGAGTTGAATGAAAGGGCGGGTGCATTTCCTCCACCAAGAACACGTTTCGGTTGTGGGGTCTTCGCAGGTACCGCCTGCTTCGGCGCAGGCAACATAGAGAGTAAACTCGACACACCGGCACCTTTCCCATCTACACGAGCTTTCTTTGTTGGGGGCTCCTCCGGTTCGTCCTTTATATCGTCCCCTTTGTTCAGCTTCGGGAGGTCGATTGTAATCTTCTTCGGTCGTTTGGCTTGTTTTTGGGGAGGCAAGGAAATACCAGATTTTGAAGCAATCGTCGGTTTCGTCGGTACTGGTGCTGTCGTAGTAGTCGTAGTCTCAACGTCGGAGTCTGGGTCGCTCCCACTGCCGTATCCTTCGACGCCGAGCATGACGATGGTGGTGGACCTGAGTCGATTGGTTTGTTGACGTCGCGTGTTCCGCTTCACGCGTCGCGCCCGCTCGAGTTGACCTTTAACCACAACTCAAACAAAAATAATGGCGACCTTCCAGACACCAACGCCGACTTCAAGGAGGAGTAGCAGGCTTGGTTCGCGTCCACCAGGGTACTCGCCACCAGTCGTACAACCCCGTCGCCAAAGACAACTCGCGATTCCGGGTACTGGCCAGTCCAGTCGACTTCCTACCTCTCGCCTCACCACTCCTGCCCGAAACACTGCCCCGAATCGTATCCCCGACGATATTTCAGTCTCTTCCGACGGTGCGGCCGGAATGGATGTGGACGACGAAGCCACCAGTTTGATCTTTGAACGTGCCATCCGGACCGAGACCGTTTTCGCAAAGTCCCAGCAGCTCGCTGTGTCATTCTACTCGAACCTTCCCGTAGAGGTCAAACAAATCCTCAAAAGCTCAGGCAAGTCCTTGTTCCACTCTTTCTCCGGGTGTGAGCTTTAACTATTCCCGCAGACTTTTACCGAGATTCGTATAGTGGAGATGTCGACCCTTTAACGGGCTTCGCCCTTGTTGCCTCGGCACAAACCTGCTTTGTGTGGAATCACGCTCAAGTACGTCCACTCTCTCCCACGCGTACAAAACCTTCACCTGTCCTCGGCGCGGGGCTGATGAACAATTAAGGCCCTTTCAGGCACCCCGACGTGCTACATCTTCGCTTGTCCGCTCTCGGACTCAGCGCCATTCCACGTCCTGATCCCAACCGGTCCAAATCGAGAACCTGGGTTGATCCTGGCGTCCATTCACGGTGAACTCAGGTTGTGGGGTAGTATCGGGATTGGATTAGCCGGTGGCGAGCACTACACGACGACGGAGTTGCCTTTACAAGCTGATGATGGAGAACTTTTGACGACACTCACACGGGTCGACGTGCGTTATCTGCTTGATCAAGGTGTCACCGATACGAAATTGACCTGGACTACCAGAGCCAAACATTTGTGACGTCGACCTCCTTTGGGAGATTGTTCCGACTCACTTTGGGTTCTACGGGGGGGAAGTACCATCTGACCTCTCATGCGTTCTCCCGCCCCCAATCTCCCTTGTCTCTCACTCGCATCTTTCCCCTGTGGTCTTCAAACCCCCAGACAGAGAGGGGTTACATCAACTCTGTTGCGCTCGGCAATGCCACTTCTACTGGTCGAGATATTTGGGTTACAGTAGATACCCGGATTCAACTGTGGAGTTTGAGGTTTGAGGGGTACGAGGAACTCATCTCTGAGGAGGATCTCGGTGAGAGTATCCGTGCAGCCATACGGGACTTCACCCCAGTGACCTCTCGGAGAGGTTCTGGGGTGGAGCTGGATGTGGAGCTCCTGGACGTTGTACTGGAGAGTTCATCGAGAGTTGTTTTGCTTGTGTCCTATGCTGGAGTGGATGATGAGAACACCATGACAGTGTCCAACAATCCCAGGAGGATATATGCGCTCATCAGGTTCTCCCACACGACAAACGCCTTTGCCGCCGAAGATGCGATTGTTGTCCCGTACCAATCTGTCAGCATATTCCCTGTGCCCCTCCTCCAGCGACTCACAGCTTCACGCAGACCTCGAGTTCTGGTGCACCAATGCACCCCCGGATTCAATCTCTTCGCGATGGCGCGCTAATTGCGATCCAATTCGGCGATGCCATCGCTCTATGTGCTCGAGGTTCGCCGTCACCACATGCCAGAACCGTTTGCCTAGTCGACTAACGCGGCATAGATACTGAATATATGGACCGCCTGGAACTCCGCAATTCTACGGATAGGACACTTGGTCTAGGTGTGCCGCCGTCCGCAGGTGGAGAGTTACTCGTCCTCACCGCTGCGACGATGATGAAGGTCTACGTCGATATGGACCAGATTGCGAAGTTCGATCGAGAGTAGGCTTCCTACGCACTGTATCGAAGAAATATGTTCTGAATGCTCACAAACTAGGACCGGCCGTGCGACGTTAATCAAGTCAATCATGACCCAGGCCATCTTGTACGGCTCAAATCTCGATGTAGGTTTACTACGCATCTTCTTCCTCCCTCCGACTGAGGCACCCCCGTCATAGAATCCCCTGGGTTTTAGTTTCCCCCCCGAGGTTGACGGAAACAGTCTGATGACTGGGGCAGAGCAGCTCAGCAAGGCCATCCTGGAATCAGGTGATACACGGATCAGTTGGCTTTCCGAACCAGTCCACGTGCTCACTTACCACCTTTAGATTCTGAGATTATCCGCCCGAATCATGATCTCAACGCGCATATGATGGGGAGGAAGGACAAATTGAACTTTTTGATTAAATTCATCAATGACAATGCGGCGCTATCAAAGGTATTGGTGATTGACCTGGACCGGATACATCCTGTGACTGAATTATTCACAGATGTCCCAATCGAGCCGTCAGCGTCTCTCTACGGACGCAGAGAAACTACACGCCGCTCATCAAGTCTGGCTAAGGCATAACGAATTCCTCACGTGAGCTTCTCTTCCGACCTTCCCTTCATCGGAAGGGACCTTGCTGACCTTGTTCTGCAGCGGTGGGAACAGGCGGAGTATCTTGACAGAAGCAGTTTACGCTTTCATGAAGGATACCGGGGAAGGTCATCACGATGATTTCATGAGAGCCTTCTTCCGCCTGAGGGTTCATGATATTGGGGAACTCACGTCCTGGATATTATCCATCCTGAACAGAGTCAGGGCCGAGGCTCCTAGTTTACCGGCTTTGGGGCCGACATTGGCAGAAACCAACAGGATTGTGCTGGTTCGTCGGCTCTCACTCCCTTCTGGTTTCCGGCGCTAATCGCTAGGTGGCATCAGACGATTTTGACTTCTGCAATCGAGCATAGGAAGTACAACCTCAGTTTGTATGGGGTTGAACTTCCAGTGCACGACCCATGGACGGCACACATGCGCACCATCAATCAAGTGGTTGAGTTGTTTGAGCTCACGACAGCCATTGTGCATGCTCACAAGACAAGTGGCTCGGTTGATCCTGTGACCGAAGGAATGATCAAGATGCAGATGGCCGAGTTGGGATCGGTGCTGTTTAAGTGTTGTTATGATCGGCTTGAGTGGTTGAAAAGGTTCGCGATGGCCAACTGTTCTCGGGGTATGGATGCTAACGGTCACCTATAGCCCTCAAGCTTCCGGCGATGGCGCTGCAGAACGTGAGAAGGTCGTGTTGGGCGAGCGGTTCGACCTCCTACGACCGCAAGTCCTGGAAGCACTACGCAAGAACGATCACGCACAATATGCGTTCCAACTTGCGGAGGATTATCTCGATTTCAGGAACCTCGCTTCGCTGTGCCACACTGAAACCGTGTACCCGCCTGAAAACAACCCGAACGCGGCAAGGATCCAGTCTTATATCGATAAGTTCAAGGAGGCGTTCACGACGGAACTTTATCAGTGGTACATCGAACACGGTATGCCTCCATGGTTTGACCCCTTGGGGTGGGAGCTGACATGGAACCTAGGGGAACTTAGGACCATGTTCGCACAGGACGGGGCTCACGGCGAATACGTGGACAAGTTCTTCGCTGACAATTCCCACCCCAACATCTCTTGGATCAACGACGCTGGGAAGCATCGGTACGATGCGGCTGCGAATGCGCTATTCGGTGAGAGTAGGCGTGCTGCTGACTTGGAAACGAAACACGTACGTCTCACATCGGAATATTGTGGGTCACGTCGCACTCAAACGAGACCCGTTTCTAGCTCATGCTGAGCATCGGCAAGTTAAGCCAAATTGCTCAAATGCAGAATTATGACGTGCCGACGGAAAAGTCTGTGCTCGATGGTAACTTTGTTTCCTCCCTTCTTCAGGCAGGACTTCTCTAACGGTGACTGTAGCCTTTGATGACGGCCTGGATACTGTTGCTGTCCAGGAAGATCTCGCGCAACAGTTCAAGGCAGTCAAACCCCCGACGAGGGCGAAGCAGTCTTTCGAAGCGCAGGTGGAGAATATCTTGAAGGTCAAGGCGGCTAGATTGGCCAGTCGACCTGCTCACTCTTATGTACGCTTTCCGCCCCGTATTCCTCTTCGCTTTCAAGTAATGGCTGATGATTACTCAGATCTTCAAACAACTACTTCGCCAACTGTTACAAGGCAAAGCCCTGTCCGACGAAGAACTCGTGGACTCACTTTCGTTGAAGGATAACGATGAAACCCTGGATGATTTCTATGCCGCCTTGCATATCTTGGCTAAAACCAAGGGTCTTCCTGAGTCTCGCCAACTCAACGCTTTCAGGAGTGTCTGGCGAAGAATATATTTACATGACGAGTGTGTTCTTACCCCCTCGTGCTTTATTAGGAGACTCGCAAACTGACCCCTTCCTTCAGCTGGGACTCGATCCGACAGACGGTGGACGTGACCGACGATGAGCTCACGGAAAAATATCAAAACACTGCACTCTACGCAACCCTCGCATGTGGACCGAAGTATGTTCTTGAGCCAAGCCGCGCCCTGGCGATTCCCTCGCCTGCGGATATTGCGTCGAGGTGGCCTGGACTGCCCCCAGATCAGGTTGAGGCTGTAGAGAGGGATTTCGCGATGGAGAGCAGGATGCTTGATAACCTTAAGTTGGAGCATGATTTCAAGAGGGTAAAAGAGCTTGTCGCTCAGGACGCTGAGAGGTTCTAGGTAGTCACTCGTCGAGTTTGTAGATCATCTTTCCCATTTCTGGAATGGGAGGTACCCATTGATTGTTTCACGAGCCAATCCAACGCAACGTCAATTGCTTGGGATCGCATTGCCTATAGCAGGCCTGTCAATACCAAACAAGGCTTCGTTCTAAGGCTCATACCTTTACCGTAACCCTATCCTTGACAAGAACTTTCCCCACTGCGTCCGGGCGTCAAGTAGGATTATGCTCAAAGACCGTCCCCTCCACGTCTCATTGTAGACCTCCAGCCGCGAACCCTCCTGTGTCAACCAATCCCGGTAGAAGCTCGAGAGAACAAACTCTTTGTCCCGAGCCGTCGCGTTCTCTGGTAGCGCGTCCAGGACTGCCGCTTTGGCAACTTCGAACCGGTAGTTGTTCTGCTCCCCGAGGAAGTGATGAGGTTGGTCAGGTAAAGAGGACAGCTTGAACCGTACTCACATCTGCCCAAAACTCATGATCAAATGTATCCAACTGAGTCTTCTGCAGGTTCACTTGGTAATCCTGGGTGCTCTCTGCTTGGGCGAACTCCTTGAGCGAGTACGGGTGTTGGACTTTGTCCCCATACGAAGTGGATGACGACGGGTCCTCTCGGTGGTATATTGCAGGGCGAATGTGTGATATGGGATCCGGAGGTCCCACTAGATACCTCGCACATGCTGTCGAATGGAACAACCGACCACGGGAGGCCGCCCGTAGCGCATTAGTGGTCGCGAGAGACATTCCGGAATTTGAGTCCGCCGATCACTGCTCCGCTTGGAGCGCTCGGTCGACGGGGGTGCGTACCCTCAGAATGAGCGAAAAAGCTGTTCATAATATTCTACGGCGATAAGTCTAATATCTAAGCTAGTGGTGTACTTCTTCTTCAGTTTCCGGCTTGGGCGCTGCCAGACCAGCGACTACCCAAGAGCCAAGGAGGAGACCGACCAATGTCCATCCCCCACGGGCGGAAGTGGAATCGGTCCTGGGTACATCCTGAGTTTCGAAGTTGACCGATGGAACCTTGACGGCAGTGGGGAGACCTGAGTCATTAAAGACATCGTGCCAGAACCCTTCCTTCTTGAACAAGGAGACTTCTCGTGAACTGTCAGAGGGGGTGCTATCCGCTTCGAAGTAAAAGACGTGAGAGGGACCGTCGCCAAAATTGGTAGCAACTCCGGAGAGAGCCAGAACCTTGGGGTTATCCGATTCTGTGGGTTCTTGCTGCTCCTTTGCCTTGACCTTTGACGAATCCCAGAAGTCAGGGACGAAAGGCTGGGATTGGATCAGTTACTTGGACTGGTGTGTGGTTGTGCCAAAACTCCACGTACAACGGGAGCACTCTCGATAACTAGTCGGGGAGCCAGGTCTGGCAATACTGGTGCCAGATAGTCGAGACGAGAGTTAGGCGGAGGGGGAGGGATGTTTGGGATACCGGGAATATCCGTGGGTCTAGTAGGAGTTGTTGATGCCTTCCGGACTTGTGGAGAGGCCAGGGCTTCACGCTGCTGCTGCTCATCGTGTTCGGAGAGACGAGCGATAAGAATTGGTTTGTTCCCTGACCTATACCTATACCTTAACGATTACAATAGGGGGATAGAAATTTGATAACTCACGAAGTCAGTCCGCGTTTTTTCAGTTCCTTCTTGAGGTCGACCACGGTCTCGTTGTCCCAGCTCTTGGAGAGGAGAAGAGTGGAGACAAACGACCGGCTGTTAACATTTACGACCCTAGACAAGGGTCTGGTGGCTGGCCGGAGGACGGGCAGCATATTCAGCGCACAAGGTAAAGTGAGGCCGGAAGGTGGAGGATGCACGAACACGTGATGTTCCTTCAGCTCCGACGTTGGCGCTAGTGATCGCCGGTTCCGCACCTGCCTCGCCACAATTGTAAAGAAAGAAGAGAGGATGGTCAAGTACAACACTGCCAGGGTCTGGGTGCATCTGGGAACACCCTTTGCAATCTATTCAGTAAACGATCCGCGTCGCCTATCTGGTCAGCCGAACCTTGAGGTTAAAAAAGGCGGATTCAATTCAGACTGTATGCTGCGATGCGAATCTGTCTGTAAGCAAGGTGATGCCACAGGAGGCTAGCGGCGGACCTTTGGGCCAGGTATCACCGTAGTACGCCGTGTGCAGAGAGGTGGGTCGCGTGAGCAGACGCTGTCCGTCCTAGTGCTACTCGTAAACTACCTGGACGCACGACTGAGGCCCGAAGAACGCGTTTGTAAATGGAACAAGCATTCGAAATTCGAAATGCGTCTCTCTTTGCACTCATCGGCAGCGTCTGCCAGCGGCCAGTCGACGGCCGTAACCGCGCCACTGTTGTCTCGTTGGGCTGCTAGACGGTTCTCGAACAATGGCGAATTACAAAAAAAAATAGAGAGATCAAAAGATTCGTTCCGGCATGCGCACCGTCATCCGCCTCGTGTCTGCCTCGGGGCACCCAGTTATCGGTCGGAAAGTTTTCTCCCGGAGGACCCATATCCCTCTAATGCTCGTTCGCCCGCTTTCTCTCTAATCCTATCACCTCTTTATTTTCCCTCTTCTCCATCGTCCACGACCATGTTGCTCTCTCCAACGTACGCCGACCTCGCTTTCTTTCTCTCAAAGCTCAGCTAACGATCATCGATATCCCACTGCAGCAACTCCAACGCCAGCTTGCCGGGAAGCCGATCCTTCTGGGGAAGATGGGGTGCCGGCGGTAACACTCCCAAGTCTCCCAAGGACGCAGCCATTGGCCATGAACCCCAGATGACAATCGCAAGAACACGCTTGCTGACACTCTGCTACGGCGACATGGAGACCATCCGGATGGTAGGCACGCTCTCGCCACAAATTTGGCCTTACTCCACAAGTGACTCACCAACAAACTTCCCAGTTACCCACCACTTACATTGCAAGTACTTTCCACTCGATATCTTATCTGGTTTCTCATCTCCGGATCTTAGGAACTCGATGCCTTGGCCCGCGATTGGACGAAGCCACCTCCGGATGCAATCTTCACTATGCGTGTGCCGGTCGAATATGCGTCCCTACATGCAGCGGTACGCGATTCACTTGTCGCCGCAACCAGGGTACTGACACCACCCAGCGTCTGGTGTCGGGGCCATACATCTATGTCTGTAAACGTCTAATCCGCCCCGAGGATACCTGATTCACATTTTTCACAGCTCACGAGTGAAGATTCGTACCAAATTGCCACCATGGGGGTTCAGGGTTTGCGTGTCGAGATTGTTAGTGATGGTCCGCCTCCCGAGGAAGAACCAGAGTGCGTCATATCCCTAGTCCGCACTCCTGCATCCGACTGACACAAAAAATTTAGAGCTCCACCGTGGGTTCAAACCATTTCACCTCAAACGGTACCAAGGCCAATGACCTCCTCCTTATAGCCCCCCTCCTGTTCTCGAGATGCCTGCAACTTTCAACCTCGAGCTGACCCCAGGTCAACACGTTGCCCTGGACACCATTGTTAGTTCCGACGAACTCGATATGGCCCGTATGGAAGATGGAACCACTGTTGACGGTATATTCTGGGGTAAACTCCAGATCATCCACGATGGAGATAACCACTCCTTGGAGTTTACCGGAACACGGTTACCCAACGAAACTGCAACTCAAGAGTTGATTGTTGATACAAAGGCTATCACCAAACTGGCTGCCGTCTCTAAACCTCCCACAGCCAAGTGTCACTTGAGCATCATCCCGCCCGCTCAGCAGTATTGCGATGTTGTGTTGACCACATCACCGTATTGGACCTTTGGAATGACATGGCCACCTGCCGAGGTTGTGGAAGAGAACAAAGTCAAGTATTTCTTGAGGGTCAATCCGGGTGGTGGGATGGAACACTTCCAAACAGGAACCGTGACCACCTCTCTGTATTATGAGGCCTCGTGAGTACAGGCATCCGCTCGGGTTATTGGTTTCAAGTGCTTAACTGGCTACGGTGTAGACCTGATGCGAGTATGCTCGATCCCCGAGAGTTCATAGCCCCGCGAAACAGCTTTGCGATGCCGATGCGGGACTTCTTAATGCACATTATCGGCGTCCTCGACCAACTCGGCCTATCAATACAAGCACGAACAAACTTCGTCAAGTCAGTCGTGCCTCGTATCGTCTCGTTTATTTTTCTTAGGAGACTGACTCATGGTTTTAGCCACAACATGTCCGCATTCAGCGCCTATAGCAATATCGCCTATCGATTCCTCTCCCCTGCTAAGATATCTTCCGCCATCGACATTTCAGTGACCGCAGATCAATGCGTGTTCACCCGTCTCTTCTTCCTCTTCCGTGGTGTCTCGGAGGATGAGATGGGTAACTTCATTACGTCGGGAGAGAAAGAGGCAAATGGATACAATTGGCGAGAAGTCACTGGTTGGTCCGAGTTTTCCAAGGATCTGACCCATTTCAGGGTGTTGGAGTTGTCTACCATGGAACTGTAAGGAGCCCGTCTCCTACATCCCGTTCTTTCCAGGTGTTTTGGTCCCTGTCTCCGGAGGCTCGACCGTTTGAAAAGTTGTCTTTTTTTTTCCTGCTTGATCTCTTTCTGCCCCCCAACCTATGGCTAGAAACCCACCAATGTCACTGTTCCCGTCTTAACCCATGATCGATGTATCGTTCTGACCGCCTACAACTTATTCTTCTCCCGTTTCCCCTTTATCTCTCCTATACTTCTCTTTTCAGATGCTGTAGTACCGCCCGGATTCTCCATACTGTTTTGATAGCCTCCCATACCTTGCTACGCCGCATATCCAATTTTCTTTTTACTCCCAAATCCAACACCCCCCAGGCGGAAGTATATGTCTGCACGCAGTTGTATTCTTCTATTTTAACCAAGTTATTAAGTTGCTGACATTATACAAAAAAACATCGGCCAGGGCCCCGGCCATGAGTCAGATAATATTCCGAAGACGAACGTGAGCGAACCCTCCCCTCCTCCCGAATCCCGTGCATACATCTAATCATTCAAGCGTACGTGCGTCAAAACGACGTCATAACTAAACATCCGGCGTAACTGGCCAGAACCTGGATACCATGAGGCATCTTAAAGGACGTAACGGAACTCTCGGTTTTGCAGGTCCGTGAGATCTTGGAAAGCCTAAAAAGTAATCGAGAACACGATCGGATCACCCTTATGAAAAGGATCCGATGAGGGGGGAAGATAGAATAAACGTACCCTGTCAACTTTCTTCTCGACTGCTTTTCCGTCCTCCATAACGGTGATATAAACCTCGTCGTACTTGTCCTCTGCGGTCGCTCTAGCCGCAGCCTCGTCATCCCTCTTCTTATTCTGATATGCTAGGTATTGGCGGGTGACGAACAGCGTGAAAGCGGAAGCGGCAGAACAGGCGGTGATGATAGCGAACGGGACCTTATTCCTTGGCCTGTACTGCTCTTGCCAAATGAAAGGCCCGGCAGCGTTACCCACGGAGTAGGCGATCAAGACCACGGCGTTGACGGTGACACGTTTTGTGTGACCAGATGTCGACATTCCAACCCACGAGAGGAAGATGACGAATGGGACGATACCCCAGACTAGGGAAACAGTGCGACAGCGTTCAGCATTTTGGTGAATCAGTTGATTGGTGGTGAGGGAACGTACTCGAAATCCAGTAAGAGAACAAAAGGCCGACCCTGTTCGTACCGGGTAGAGTGGCAACCAAGATTGTCCCGATGATTGAGGGCACGTAGTTCAACATGGCAGTCCAAGCTTTACCATCTTTCCAACGCGCAGCTATCGTCACACCGATATAAATCACGATAACTGTTCGAAAGTGTCAATCCTCGGCCACGGGGTCACCAAAGGTCACGTACTCTCAACCACACCATCCATGCAACCGAGAAGCGTCGTCTCAAAGAGCGGAAACCCGAACAGTCTCAGGATGATCTGGCGCTGGTTGATGAGCTGCGGGGCTGGGTGAGGAAATATCCACTAAGGATCCACACGGGCGGCTCTTACTGAGTTCCAAATGTTTCTGAGAGAAAAGAAGCTTAGTAAACACAAAGAGTGGGGGAGCGCCAATAACTCACGAGCAGGCGGCAAAGAAGGCGAACAGCCACGTTTTTGGATCCTTGAGAGCTTCGATGACCCTGACCCGTCATGCGGCTTGAGCAAAACCATTGAAAAGAACGCGGGAGTATGAGAGGGGACTCACTGCTCCTTCTTGAATGTCTTATTCTCCACACCGGCTTGGTTGTCCCGAATACGAATGATGACCTTTATCCGTTCCTCTGGGGTCAGGAACCAAGCATTAGTCGGGGAGTCGGGGAAGAAGCGCCAGAAAAGTATCGAGGTGATGAAGGTCAGGATACCGGTGATGGAAACCAGCCATTGCCAGGGTTCGAAACCTGGGGTGTGGATATGGGTGCAGCCGAAGGCGACCAGTCCCAAGAAGATGATAGCAACACCATTCATGAGGACTGGGAACTGATGTTAGAAGGATTCTAAGAAGTAATAAATATGACGAGCATACACCAGTACCCTGTCCTCTGCATCTGCTCGCTACGTGTGTAGAACATGGAGGTGACCTGATGCACGTCATCTCAGAGACATAGAAAGGGCATGCGGCGAAATTGCGCATACAATCATGAATCCTGGGGTAATTGCTCCCTCACACATTCCAAGGATGAAACGGACGGCGAACAAGCCACCGAAGTTCTTGCAGGCGGCATGGCATAACAAGGCGATGGACCAGATGAAGATGTTGATGCTTGGTCGGTGATCAGCCTCAGAACAATCCATTAGGTGCTCCAACGTACCTCATCCATTTCCCGACCGGCCACCTCTGGAGAGCCAAGTTTTGCGGGAACTCGAAAACAAGGTACGAGAGGTAAAATACCGTCCCGAGCCAGTTGTATTGGTTTGTCGAAAGGTGGTTTGATTGACTAATGGGTTGCAGGTAAGCGGATATGATACGAGACGAAGGGGAATTTACGTGCATGATGCCCAGTACTGCGGATTGACCCAGTGTGATCTTGTCGGCGAACGTGATCCTTTGGAAAGCGGCAAAGGTGTCAGCAACCATCGGAATGCAACGGGGGGGGGTGATTTAGCGACGCACAGGTACATGACTGGAAGGTGGCGGATTAATGAGTGGGTTCAGTACGGAGTGCAGGGGGCTACTTACTACACATGAGCGGCAGCAAGTGCCAGTCCAACTTGCGTCTGAGATCGAGACGTTTGTTAGCACTCCATCGTGGGGAGGAGGCTCGGACGTTGCTTACCTGAGCCTCAAAGCCTCCTCAGGTTCGAGACGGATATCCTTCCCCGCAGTAAGCTCTGCGCCGACGTCAACATCCCGGAAAGTGACGAGGGCACCCTGGGCCTTCTCGTCCTCGGTGGAAGCCGATTTCGAGCGTGTGACGGACATTGGGGAGGAGATGGAGGGTAGGGAGCGGTAGCGGGGGGTGTGCTTTTAAGAATGCATGTATCTCCATTGTTATATGAAGTAGGAGGGCTGCTACTAGGATCGTGATCCGACGCATACGGAGGGATAACGAAACGAGAGATGGAAATAACCGGTTCGGTCCTTGTAGCCGGTCAATTTCAGCTTACAGCCCTCATCCCATCGCGTCCGTTCACCAGCAATAAACGCTCTTCCCCCAGCCTTCGCTCCTCTCTTCCCTTGTTCATAGACTGAGCTGCGATGTCTTACGCGAACGCCCCAACCAGAGGCCAAAAGAGTGACGAGAAGTATCGAGAGTGGGAGCTGCAACCGCAAACCGAGTACAGGTTCGAACTTGCACCAAATACTTCCATTGGAATCAAGGTACGCGGCCCTCGGCATGCACTTGGAATTCACTTCATTGGCGGATCTGTATCCATCAGCTCGTGGGTGGCTATGCTGAGTGTTTTGGAACCGAACTCGCCACAGGAATATCGTACCTGTTCGGGGGAGAGTGCAAGGCTGTTATCTATACCCACAGTGGATGCACACTGGAGATGAGTCTCTCGTTCGACCCCAGCCACCACTTCAACATCTTACCCTTTCTCCCCTTACGTTTATGGAGAACCTGTGACAGAATACACCTCGGAAGAGACGGCCATGGGTCATTATCAGTCTGCAAGTGTCCTGTTTGAGCAAATGCGCATTTTGTCGCTGGCAACAGAAAATGGAGCGTCGTTAGACGGGCTGAATCCCCAAAATATCCCATCAACGCCGCCGCACATACTTGTCCTCGGTCCGGAGAGTTCTGGAAAAACGATGTTATGTAAAACACTCGTCAACTACGCTGTGCGTGGGGAACCTTGGGGGCATGATGAGTGGGCCCCGATCCTCGTGAACGTGGACCCAGGTGATGTAGGTTCTCTGGGGTGCAATCGTTTTAGTTTTCATCTGATCGTTCCTCCACCTTGCAGGGCGCGTGGTCTATCCCAGGGAGCATTTCCGCTACCTCTCTGTCCACTCCGTTATCCACCTCAACGTCTGCGTGTCCACTGGGACTGTCAGCGTCAACCGCGCCAACAGTTTGGTCATCCAATGCATTGATCCCCTTGACATATTGGTATGGGCATACCGAAATACAACGCAACCCTGTACTGCTCGAGCGCATCATCCGGAATTTGGGCACTCGCGTAAAAGAACGATTAGAAGTGGATCCTAAAGGTTAGAGGATTCATGTCTGTTGGGCTTTCTCTTTGTTGAAACCTACCGGTGTCGGACGACCCGCATAGAGGGGTCGTCTCGTTGATCACAAACAATGAAATCTTACGTTACGCATCCGCAGGGCGCTCCTCCGGGCTCATCATCGATACACCTTCTTCTTTTGCCTCCTCTTCCTCCGGGGAATACAGGAACAATCTCATCAAGGCGTGCATCGAATCCTTCAGAGGTTTGTCCACCCTTGTTACTTTTGTCATTGAATTTGTGCGGTTGCAGAATCGCGCTCATTGTTCGTCCTCTCTGCTTCCCTGAACAGTTAACATTATCCTCGTGATCGGACAAGAAAAGCTATACGCGGAGATGCAGCGAACGTATGGCAGGTCGATCAACGTGATCAGGTTGCCAAAATCAGGTGGCGTTCGTCGCTTTTACCCTGTTTGCCCCATTCGACTAGAGGCAAAACTTGACTGACATACACTTGAACCCCCTGGCCCCGACTGATCTCTCTTCTTTTCGCGTTCCTGGCCATTGTATGCGTGTGGGTATCTTTGTAGGCTGTCGATAGGGATCAAGCGCATCGGCAACGAGTGAGGAACCATCAAATTCAGAATTACATGTATGGCCAAAAGGTCGAGATACCTGACCGTTGTGATAACGGTGAGGGGAGCTACCTTTTCCAACACGAGCCTACGTCAGATCTGTCTTTGGCTCCGTCGTCTGCCGTTGTCTCGTTCGATGATATAACAATTTATAGAATCGGCGGAGGTAAGATATCGTCACATCATTTCATGCTTTCTTCTGTTCGAAGCCTTTTCGCTCCCACGCCCCACACGTTCATATTTGGCCGGGACTGTGCATCTTAGCAATCATGCATCCACCCTAGTCCGTGGGGTTCTGCGAGAGATGTGTCACCACTTTTCGCCTGATCGAGGCCATCTCTCCCGTCTTCGGCTTTCCCCCGGTGGTGTTAGTTCCCTGACCGATGAACATCTCTATCATTGTCCACGTTCCATTCAATATCTTGATGTCGCCCTAACAGAATCCATGGCACCTTCATCCGCACTTCCGATTGGTGCCTCGCGAGCGGTTTCGGAACTCCTGCCATTACATGTCGATCCGTCAAGCTTTTCCTCTGGCCTCCTGAATTCGGTATTGGCGCTCCTGGTGTCTACGGCCGGTGATGGCGAACAATACGACGAGGAACTAATTGACTTGCCCGTCCAAGGGTTCATTATCGTGTACGCCGATGATACATTTAATCTATCCTCATCGGCCCGAGAGCAGGTACTGACATAGATATCGTGGATCGGTTTAGGACCGCGATCGATGTTCCAAATCGCAAGATGACTATCCTCTCCCCGACTTCCGGAACTTTCGCAGGACAAACAGCGGTGATGGCGTCGATAGACTGGCAAGAGATTGTATGATGTTTTACAAAAACGAGGCGCCGGACACAGTCAAGGGTTTAGCTGGTACGAGGGTTAGATAATGATTACTGTAAAATACATGCTTGTAGGCAAACAAAAAACCGAGTCGACTTTGTGCTAGTTTAAGTTGGAAAAGCGGCCCGATAACATATCTACACCCTACCAGTGTGGAGTATCTGAGAAACTCCATCATCGAGCCGAAAGCGGTTGGAGGGGCGGTGTTCGGGGTGGTATTTCTAACAGGTTTTCACAATCTCGACAAATCTCTTCCCCAGATACCGCGAATGATCCAATCTGCCATGAGGAGTGCCTTCGTTCTGGTGCTCACCTGCTCACTGAAGTAAATAGATCTCCAAGCGTACATGGCCCACTATAGATCGAGAGCACCGCCATCAGACAAGGAAGGTAATAATTCCATGGATTAAAAGAGACCCACCAATCCACCCATGAAGCTATACTTTCCGAAATCGAACACAGCGGCATTCCCGATGTACGCCAATGACCCGAGGTGATGGTAGGCGAAGGGTTTCGCAACGAACTCATCCGCGGCTTCGTGTGGGATCATGTTCTTGGTCAGGCTTGCTTCCCGTTTAGTCAACCGATGAAATTTCGCCCCGAGGTATTTGCCTTGTTGGGAGGCAACTTGGGCAGTCTGAGGTTCGTCAGGCAATGATTCAACATTGGGAGGGGGGATGGATGAACATACGGCAGGTAGGGTGGTGATCTTGTTACCGATGTCTTGGAGCATGACTGCGAGCTCGTTCAAAGTCAGGCTCTCATCCTGATCCTTGTCGTAGAGTTCGAAGAGCTCTTTGACCTGCAACCACTTCGTTAATCTCCTGCTTCTCGTCGATTCAACGTTATACCGCGTACCCGGTCAAGGTGCATCTCAGACATTGGCATCATCCTCTTGATGCTCTTCACTACGAAGGAATCAGACAACACCAAACGAGGAGGAAAGGAGGCCTAACCCATCAACTCCCACTCAGCGAGGTCGATCTTTCCGTCCTTGTTCTTGTCCGCTTCGTCGACCAATTCAAGAAGGTGGGCGACGATTGACGTCTCAAGCTATCAGAACGTCAACAGAGAACGACGGCAGGGTGTCCTTGGAAGGCTCACAGTAGCACAATCCCCGATAGCGTACACGTCGCCAAGAGGAGCACCTTTCACGCGAAGGTGAGAGTCCACTTCGATGGCCCTCTTGTGGACCTGGTTTGGCAGGTAACCAGCAACCTTGGAGGTGAATGGATTCATGGCAATTCCAGTGCTCCACAACACAAAACCTGCGGGAATCTCGTATTCCACGTATTTGCCAGTCTCCTTATCCTTCTTGGTGTAAACAACGCGTTCCGGGTGCACGGAGGCGACGCTGTATGGACATGAGCCTGTCGGAAATAGGGGCAGGTATCAGATGAAAACCGACCGAGCCCCAGTGACCAATTCAACGCCATCCCTTGCGAATTTGTCCTGAAGTATCCGAGTTAACTCAAACTGCGAAGCACCTGGACACACGGCCTACCTCCGCATACTTCGAAATTGCTTCGGAGTACTGAAACACAGAGTTTAGGGACAACGAACGGGAAAAACCGATGATGCAACCCACTGTATTTAGGATGTGCTCGCCGCTCTGAATGACATGGATTGAAACTTCTTGACGGCAAACCTTTGGATAATACTGCATGATATCCTCTTGGCAAAGATCGTAAATCTCAGCGGCAGCTTCTACACCCGTGGGGCCACCTCCGCAAACGACGAAACTTAGCAGGCTTCGTCGTTCCTCCGGTGTTGTGGTGGGTAACGATGCTTGTTCAAAGTTATCTGCCCCGAGGTGAGCTTAGACGGTAACAAGTGGGTACGACACCCACCCATGATCTTTCGTCGTATCTGGAGGGCATTCCCGACACTCTTCAGCTGGAAGCAATGCTCAAGTCCGGAAACGCCGTGGGTGGAAGATACTGAGCCGACTGCAATGACGAGTTTGTCATAACTACATCCAAGGTGAGGGTTTGGTGGGATCGAGAAGAGTACAACCTCACGGTACATAGATGGATTTCTTCGAACCACCAGATCCAGTCACTTCGACCTCGAGCAGTCGCTCGGACATTACAAGGTCCACGGCTTTTCCAGAGATGAAGTGGCCCTCCAGACGAGCGATTATTTTGCGCAGGGGCTCGATCAGGGACCGCACCTGGACGGTGCCCACGGCGGCAGCTGTCGAACCCGTTAGTAACAGTTCCAAGAAAACGCCAAGAGAAACACGTGCAAGGGAGGAGGGGAGTGAACGTTGTGTACGTGTCAGGGGAAATGAGCGTAACATGGTAGTCTCCGAGGGAAAGTTTGCTGAGCATTCCAACGGCCTAGAGGGGATTGGTTCTCTTCAGTCTTCCGATAGGGATCCGCGTGAGCGCCACCTACTCCCCAGCCGCCGCCGACGATTACAAGTCGGGGTTTTTGGCTAATGCGTTCGTTTTCTGTGTCTTCTATGTCGCCAAGGAATGCAGCAACGACCGGAAGGTTCTTTGGACCCCCTGTTTCGGGGTGGAGGGCCAAGGGCGAGACGGGTACTCTATCGACATGGGCGTCGGTATAGGTGAAGGCGTCGTGGACGAAGATAGCACCGGTAATAAGTGTAATGCCTAGCACGGTGGATGCTGCCACGTATCCGGTCCAGCGTAGGAGTAGTCGCGTACGGTAGAGGAAAGGCCTTGGGGACGATGCGGTCGAAGCGAGACGAACTTGAGAACAAGGGTATCTGTGTGCACCCACGCGCAGCGCAGGATAGATAGCCCGGCGAGAGAGTGCGGTGCGAAGCATTTTGCGGCCGGTGGGGGGGACTACAGCAAGATGTGTCTTTCGACAACCCAGGCGACTCTCAGGCAGCGCGGCTATTTTGATGGGGGCTCTCCCAGATGGCGGAGCGTTTGACGTCACCGGGCACCTACAGGCTCCGCCCTGCAGATGTCCACTGTGGGCCCAGTCGACCGTATGCTTGCCTGGACCGCACCGGTAGGCGCGACCACAAAGCCGACAGTTTGTAAACTACCGCTGCAAATACAACTTTCTAACTGCAAATTCGATGGGATGCATCGACGGAGGATGAACGCAACCCCGAGGGCAATTTCCGTGCACAAGTACGAGCTACTGTCGCTACAGCACCGTCACATCCTGTATCTCCGGCGCACCCGTTGCATGTTTTGATTCCGAGTCCAATGATGATCAGAGCTCTGGTCCGGAGCGCCGACAGACCAAAGTCGTCCAGTCCGTCGTCGTCACCGTTGCTTTCTCCTTGCGGATTCTCTGTGGTGTGCTGGTCAGCCTTAGTCCCACCTTACCCGACGGCCATCTTTCAAGGTGGTAAAGCTCAATGTCCACGCCCACTTCCCCAGTCAGACCAGCTTTATCAACTCTCAACCTTGATCTCCCATCACTCTCGTCCACCACCTCCTATGACCAAGCCTCACCGCCCACGTCTAGAGGCCGTGCTTTCTCGCAAGTGAAACTCCCCTCTTTCCGAATACCCACTCCCGGGTCACCTTCCCGTCGTTCCTTCGGCTACGAGCGCCCCTTCGTCGCTCAAAACCCAGATCCTACCCAGAGGTACCGCGACGAATCCCGCAAACTCCTCGCTCACATTCTCGGCCAATTGCGCGAACGAACAAAACCCGAGTCGGTGTTTAGTGCGTTCAAGTCGGATGGCACCTATGGTACTGAATCACGAGATTTGAGAACAACGGTTAGAGCTATTCAAGGCATCGTCAAGCTCAGGGCAGGCTTGGGATCCCAAACACACCATGAGACTTCCGCTCAAAACGATAACGACAGTGACAACGACGAAGGGTCCTTTTCGACCGACTCAACCCTCAATCTTCTCAGCCAATTTGTTAGTGCACTTGCCGTGGCTGTGAATGCCGGCTGGCAAATATTTGACGATGGGTACGGACTCGCATTCAGCCGTGATAAATGTGCTCAATCCTAACTCCCAGAGATTCACTGGATGGATCCTCAGCGGCATTCCCCACGAACGTTCCACGGCGATCCTCTCGCGGCAAATCCGGTCGTCGATCGCGGTCCTCTTCACCTCTGAGAGGCAGGATTGGCAGGATACCTGCCCCAGACCTCCTCGCACACTCAATCGCTGTCCTGGCTTCTATTGTCTCCGAGGACTGCCGTTTCCAGGTCTCAGTTCCACGACCCTCCCGCCCCCCGAATGCCCTCCAGTCTGTGGTACTTGATGCCGCTGGCTACCTCTTACACATGAACCGACGCAACCCCAAAGTTGTTTCGCAGATAGGCTTTGCTCTTCTCCCGGCCTTCTATACCTTCCGTCCGGAAATGCATACAAGACTTCTAACCTTTTTTGACACCATGGTTATGCGCCCTATGCTGGAATCGCTCAGAGAGGCTCAAGGAAATGTCATGGTCGAAGGTGGGTCATCTCGAATCATTGGTTCCCTTTCACGCATTAATTGCAGCCTCCCAGCTCTTGCAAAAGACATCGATCCGGACGAGTCGATCATCCAAATCCATGTCGAAGAGGCCGGAGACCTTACCTCGGCTCCCGAGAATCGGCGCTGGAAACCTTGGTCTTCATTACCATCAAAATCCACGAACACCCCATCGAGCAATGCCCCTTCCCAGGACCTCGTGGTCTATCATCTCTCATCTCTCGTCTCCCCACTCCTCTCCACAATCTTCGAAAACATCACCATCCTGAACACGACTTTACCGAGCCGGCATAGGTTTTTCCGCTTATTCGCAACGATCATCGAAGCCAAACCCGATGCTTATCTCGACATTTTCGAAGTGGTTGCTTATTGTTCCGTTCGCGCTAGGCAGGCAGCGGTCGTCATGCTTTCAACTTACTGGCCGCGGGCGTTGGGCCATCCCGTTGTCACCAAGATGTTACCCACTTTGAACCCCCTCGAGTTCACAAACACCCTCTCTGAAACAGCCTCCTCCCACGTGGACCAGTATCGTCACTCCTTCGTCCCGTGGAACTTCAGCAGCCCGAGCGATTCCCTCTCCATTAGCTGTTTTGTGTGTGCAGAGGAGTTGGAAGGGTACGGAGTCGTTTGTCCACTTTGTCGATGTGGTGTCCATTTCAAGTGTTACACGTATCCGGAGGGGTGTTCACTCGCTCAGTATGACGTGGATCCGGACGGTGACGGGAAGACAGCACAATACCGATATTGTTATTCCCAATCCCCTCGGAGGTTTGGCAGAACGGAACTTCGGAAATCGCGACATTTGTTCAAGCTTGCCAACATCTTCACCTTGACCTTATGCTTCCTTTGCGGGAAGCCGCTGTGGGGAGGCACCACACAGGGGATGAAATGCTCGGAATGTCACCGTTTTGTCCACCCTGGGTGTCTCTCCCGTGTATCTTCGAAGAACTTAGTCGTGTGCGAAGGCCGTCCGACCTACGATGCCCGCGTTCGCATTCCTTGGGCTGCACTTCGGCAGTCATTTGCGGAAACTTACAAAGGGTTCATTTTCAAACTGGATCAACTCAATGACAAGTCACACGAGGAAATTTGCGTACTGTACTCAGCTTTGTGGATTCAACTACAAATGTTGCAGTCTGGCGTGTCGTTGGGTTCGATCGTCGTGGAAAAACCACCACCCGAGGCGGGAAGCGGACCAACGAGGAATCAATTGGACAAGAAGGGGATCAGGAAGTTCGAATTGCACTACCTCACCCAGCTGTATCATTCGTTCCTCACAGGGGGAAACCTCAGGGTCTCGCCGACTTTTGAGGAGTACTTCTTGGAGAACGACATCAATGCCGAAAATCATCTTATATGTTTCGACTGGGCTTCCCTGGTATACATGTTGACGGTCATCAAGTCACCACCATCCCACCTCCCTCTTGCCGGCGAAAACTCATCCGACTTGCTCGATGTAAATCTCCCAGAGGGAAGCCATATGATCAAACCCCCAGCGAACGACGCGGTGACAGCACATACGTACGAAATAGCTTCCTTGGCCCATATTCGAGACACACTTGGGGCGGCGTTCGACATAACATCTGACGACGGTGCCCGTTATCTCATCTCTCACTTACATTCGTTAGGATTCCTGGAAAGGACGGACCTCGCCGATCTTTGGGTCAGTGATGACGCGACGACGAATTACGAAGAAGAGTACTGCACCTTCCCACTGCCCGTGGGTCTTGACCTCTCCAACGAGGTTGAAACGCTCGCTGCCGCCATTGAGGCGTGTCTCTCTGACCTCGATCTTTCGGTCAACGAGGTCGGACTTCTGCTGTTGACAAGAAGGTTCTGGTATGATGGGATGCTTACAGACAACGCATTGAGAAGGTTAACTAAATGTTTGATCTCATGGACCCTCACAGAGGTAGAGTGTAGACCCCGGTGTCTGTGATCCCGCGCTGACCCTTTGTCTGGCCAGGACGACTGTCTTGCAACTATCCTCCGTGACCACGTGCCCAAAGGCCTTGCGCTACCAGGAGTTCGTTCCACGGAAGCTGCTCCTTGGCCGCCGCACTCCTCAAACCACCGCACCCCTGGAATATCCTTTCACAATGGCCGAGTTTACATCGACTACCGACGGGACCTCATGTCCAGATACGCTGCAAAGTGGATGGGCTCGCTGCACAACCACGATCGATCAGCGTATGCGGACATGATATATCAGTTATCTCAGGAGCTGTCCGAAGATTCCACTTTCGAAAGTGGACCAGAATCTGGACCAAAAGAGGCGGCAGAACGACACTTAAGGAGTATCATCAAGCTTGGGCAGACGCCCATAATATTCACCGTATTTGAGGATTTGATCACGAAGTGGCTTGATCTGTTACCTAGAGACCACCGGCAGGTCCGCGGCTTCCATTCACTCCTCACGCAATCTCTAACGAATCAGTTAGTCTTACCCGGTGCTCGTTCGTTTGTTCAACAAAGAGGGAGAGGCAGCTGGGCGCGGAAGCGTAACGCTTGACAGCTCTACCCTCCTCTCTATCGACGTGGGGGGTCTTGCGGCCATCGATCCTTGGAAACTTTTGTTTCAAGTTGCTTCCGAAAGCCGAGAAGGTCTTGATGCTGGCTTACGGTGGTTCTGCATATTCGCGCGCTCGGGCGTTGAGATACCTGTCTCCAGGTTCGAACAGATGCTCGGACTAGTCCAGCAGTTCGATTTATCGTGGGAAGATTCCAAGTTGTTAACCGATGCACTTTTCTGTGCGACGTGGCTGAGGTCACTCGGCAGACAAGAGCTGCAGACAACCGTGTCAGACATCCACGTGTTGGTCCATCAACAGATTTCGGAGGATTTCAAAACCAAGAAACTGGACGACGCGTGAGTTGCGTCACACACGAAACCAAAAAGCCCACTTAATGACGATAGGATCGTATTCCTGAAACAATCCCTTGTGACGTGCCTCCTTCTCTTTGGTTGCGAGCGGGAGAAAATAATATCGCTACGGCTTGTCGAGCAGGCCGAAGTCACCGATCTCCCGTCTCGGAGGAAACTCAATGCCCGGGCAATGAGGCACCCAGACTTTGTTGGGGTGGACTCTAGATTGATAAACGTCTTGCGTCACTACGTTCTGGCTGGAGTCGACGAGGTATCGACTCTAATCGCACATTTTTTCACGGCGGTCGTGAATGAGACCACTCTCTTGGAGCCTCATGAGATTGATAATATTATCCTCAGGAACGGGTCGGTAATGGTCGCTTGGTGAGAATCCTTCGTTACCGGGACTTTTTATGTTCGGTGTTATAACTCCATTCAATAGTGCCTGGGATTTCTATGGGATGCCACACAAGGAGCTTGCCTCGATACGGATTTCGTTTCTCCTGCGCCTGATCGTCGTGGACGTTGAACCTTTTCTGGAAATCTGGTCAAAAGTTTTCTCATCAGAAGACTGGGAAACCCGGTATTAGTGACTGTCTTGACCCCCTACGCCGGGTTTGCTGATGCACCCCATCCAGATTCGATGGCACGCTGCGGCTTTTCAGAATGGTGTTGGATATAACCCACCCTGCTTTCCAAATCGAAGACCGGCAATGGAGGCCAAGCGTAACCGAAATATTCAATCATTTTTTTTCTTGCATGTGGAAGGATCCCACAGTCAGTTTTCTTCGTTTTTAGGGTCACCTCGCTTTATTGATCGGGCTTAACTTCTGAATTAGGAAGAAATTCGACTTGCGGTCGACACATGGTCGCAAACACTTCTGCCGGCGCATTTTGAAGCCATCTCCGCTTGCTGGAACGAAGCGTTGTCTAAGGCACCAGTCGCGGAGCGAGTTAAATTGGTCACATTCTTGATTCACCTCCTCCCTCATTTTCCACGCTGGCCAGGTGAAGTCTGCAATTAATTCCTCCAATTAATAGGTGGGCTGACGATCTAGATCTACAGTTCTCTCCTGGACCGCCATCATTGAGACGCTTCTCGAGGACGATTATGAACGCCGGATGGGTGATCACGATCCAGCAGCCGCTCACCTGGTAAACTTTGCCTGGTTCTATATTGTGGGCGCGGCTAATGTTTTCCGCAGTCACTGTATGGTATTCTCAGTGGGGACCCGGAGGTTTCAATGATTGCCGGGCAAGACAAAGAAACACGTCAGCTTAGGGTGAGAAAAAATTAACTTCCGACGTGATCGTCCTGAATGTTGGAAATAGGAATGTCTGCTTCTTCTGAGCATGCAAATGGTTTCCAACGGCGTGCCTGCAGACATCTACACCCTACTGAGGTTGAAAGTTCATTTGGTCCGATCGTTCGGGTTCCGCGACGTGTCGGAAGTTCCTTCTGGAAACGGGCAGGCATTCTACATTCAGTTCGGCACACTGCGTGAACTTCCGGAATCATCGCATCCATGTCTAAACGAATTCATCAACCTCCTCGACGCGTACCAGCCGTTTGACGTTGCCCCATCAGCTATCGGCGGACCATTCGTCAATGACGACCTCCACACTTCTCTCCTTGTCGGTTCCGTGTTCGTGGACGTTTTGCTTGCTGTTTTTAATGAAGCTGCCATCGACTTCCTTCCATTCGTCGTTCTGAAGAACCTGATCAAATGCATCATCGTCATAACTTACAAACACGACCTGGAGAGCAAACCCCTGCGCCACTTACAAGCGGGTTTTCGCAAGGTCGTCCGAAAGCTTAACGAGATTGTCATGATGGATTTAAGTTATGAGATTCGACAACTCGCACTCACAGCCTGCGGCGCATGTATCAAGAGGTGGCCAAATATGGTCGGGAACATCATCTAGTACGTCATTTTGGACACGGTGTTCTGTCGTGTTTTGATGGATTCACAGTGAATCGCTGGAAGGGGCTGCACAACTCATCGTCTCGTTGGATCACAACAGCGAGGACGAACTAGTGATCCAGACTCGATCGTTCATTGAAACAATCCTCATTATCTTCAGCACGCATGGGGTGTTCAACACCCTTTGTAAGGTTGGACCCCCTTTCTCGTCACCAGGGTTGTTGGTACTGAGGATCAAATTGTAGCATAATCTAGAACCGTCGTTCTTCACCGTACTCCGCGACATTGCTGAGAGAGGCGTCATTCCGGCGGCAAACGGGGAGACTCTTTGGGACGCACTCCTTAGGGACACGCTGACACGGGCCGTAGACAATGATCTTGCCTCCTTCCAGCAGGTCCTTGATAACATGAACACGTTTATTGAGGCGGTCCATCATTCCGGATTCAGCGCCGAGTTGATGCAAGGTGCGGCTGAACCTTATGTGGCGTTTTCCTAGGCTAATTTGGTCGGGTTCCAACCCAGCGGTGGGACTAAGCCTCACAAACATCACTCGAAGGACCGCGGAGTGGTCTTACGGATCGTTTGATGCGTCACCGCTCTTCTTGATGGCCTCCACCCTCATTCAAAACAATCAGGCACAAAGTCGAGTAAGCTTGATTCCCCTTAACTGCTCAGGGGTGCGGGTCACTTAGTCTGCACAGGAACTGCTCCTCTATCTAGAGAACGTCTTGCGCGCCACCTTACTGAGGTTCCATGCTTCTCCGGAAAGTTTGAAGCGAATATTTCGGGTGACGTCGGCGTTGTACAAGAGGTATAATGCCCAGAACCAGAGCGGCGGTAAAGAGGCGTCCGCGAACAGCATTACAGACACGATGCTGGAAATTTTGTCGGATGGACTGCGCGGAAAAGCGAGGATCCCGTCCTCCACCGTCTCGTCGATTCTTGAGGTAAGAGAGGCTCGGCGGTCACTCTCTTGGAAGGCGCTGATATCTGCCAGGTGGTTATTGACCCAGAAACGGATGTTCCGATCAAACAACTGGTCCGATACGCGGAGGACGGAACGTTTTACCTTCTCTCATACACCCCCACCGAGCACTTCTCCCAGGCAGACTACATCG
>Ga0307513_10000399_pt1 | contig 62910 bp, 58 predicted proteins | sample 15_EM_MG_FD_202174 | JGI IMG/M metagenome (GOLD analysis project Ga0307513, IMG submission 202174) | Populus trichocarpa ectomycorrhiza microbial communities from riparian zone in the Pacific Northwest, United States - 15_EM | ecosystem: Host-associated > Plants > Roots > Unclassified | place...
GGGCGCGGGGGGGGGGGGGGGGGGGCCCAGGGAGGTTGCGATGTTGTGGCCGGCCAGGTCAGGCTAGGCAGGGGGGCGTGGAGGATTTCGGCGGAGGGGATTCACATCCTCTCGTTTGTTCTAAGTTACAGTGCAGTACCGGTATGAGAAAAAAGGGAAGAAAGAGGGAAGAGACAACTCAGTTCACAATATTATCATAACTGTTGATCCCGTTCATCCTTTTCTTTATCTCCGGTGCTCTTGTTCTAGGTCGGATGGTGGATTGTGTCTCGAAAGCCTTAACCCTACCCCACCTCTCCCCACTTCCACCATACCCTCACCCGCCGGTTCTCAGCACACATACCTGCACTGCACAGTGCTGTACATCGTCGGAAAATCCCCTCCCTTCTTCATTCCCCCATGCAAATGTGACCAGCGGCTATTCAACTCTATGATCCAAAAACCCGCCCAGAAGCGTTGCCATGCATTCAAACAGATGCTGTGGTCGAGTACGTGCATCGATTAATATTCTTGAAACCGAGGTGAACCCCGGGTTTTTTTGTCTCTTGAGAGGGTGGTGTGGGCCATGTGAGGACATTGGTTGGCTTGGATCGGTGTGGTTGGGGGGCAGTCGGGAGGGGTAAAGCCAAGGGGAATCCGTACTGCATCATAAATCCTGAATTCATTCACATACATACTCGTACATACACACACTCGCACTCAGACCTATGATAACGGTACTGGATTTGCAGTGCACAATCATTGCCATTCTTCATTCATTCGATAGCAAGGACAAAGCTTTCGTACTAGCTAGCTATCATATCGCATCGCAGCGCAGTCATGGCCACCATACAGCACGCAAGCAGGCGACCGAGCGTGCACACCCGAGACAGAAGCACAACCCAAGAGGAAATTTTTTTTCCAAACAGAAAAAGAAAATACCAAAAAGAGGAAAAAACGGAAAAAGGCACAAGCATAAAACCGCCAGAATTATCATCACCCTCATGTCTGTACGTGAATCATAGTATACTTGTACCGGTAGGCAAGCCCAAGCCCGATGCAATCACAATCCCAGTTGCTCGGGTCGTAATATGGCGAAGGGAGAACAAACATAAACATAAAGGAGCAGCTTCTTCACTGTTCGCGAATGAAACTTCACTCTTACTCTGACCAATATCAAACAAAGAAGTTGAGCACACAATCATGTTACTATCCCGGCACCGCACTGTAAACCGGGTATTGAATCGTACCGCGAAAACCCGAACACCGAATTTTGTTTTGGAAAATGAAAGAGCAAAGAATAAGGAACAAGAATGGACAGAGAAACGAAGAGGATAATGTACTAGAGTTAGGAGGGGGGGTTGGTATGCAAGTGGGGAGAAGGAAGATATGAGAAGGCCCAATATAGGAGAAAATGGGAATCGCTAAATCGAAGAACAATAACCCGCCCAAAAAAAAGGGAGATGAAGACAGAAAGAAACGCAAGTACCATTTTGTCTTGTCCAATGAATGCATCCAAGCCAGTCATGCCCCAAGAACCAAACCAAATCCAAACCAGCAAAAGGGGGAAAGAAGAGAAAATAGAGAAAAATAATATTCACCGATAAAACATTATTCGAAGGTAAAATAACCTCATCATATCATACATATCTTCACTCTGTTACCGAGCTAGCGAAGACTTATGTGTCAGTTGACTGAGACTTAGCGTCCGTTGCGGGCTCGGGAACGCCGATAACGTTTCCCGGAACCCACGATCGCTGTCCGAGTCAGATATCATGCTTTCTCGCTCTTCGGCTGGTGTCTCCCAGATCTCATTGTCGTCTGCATCGATACCCATGAAAACGCTTTCGCCGTCCGAGTCGTCATCGCCCACCATACTACTGTCGAAGCCCGTAAACATATGGCTAACGGGGCTGGCCCGCGGGGGCGTAAGATCTGGTGTGGGAACTTCAGACGAGGTCTTACGACGAATGCTGCTAAAGTCGCCAGGTCGAAGAGATAAAGCGTCCGCGATTGTAGGGCTCGCCGACGATTGTAGGAGTTGGCGGTGGAGAACAAGAGACATTTGCTCTTGGAGATTCGCGATTTGAGCCTCGAGTTTTCGGCGAGCTCGCTGCTCACGCTTGACTTGTGAGACTAAGCCTGTATATTGAGCCATGCTGACAATTGGGGTTGGTGAGGGAGAGCGGGTTTCTATCAGATCACCGCGCATTAGGGTTGGGCCCTTAATAGTTGATGCAGTGTTGCGCTTGCTCTCAGCATTCACACGGAAACCCTCTAGGGCTTGCAATGTCTCTTCGCGCTCTTGTTCGGTGCGCGGGGAGTATTGTGGTACCCGCTGGTCGGCTGATCGCGGCGGGGGGCAAAGATTCCGCGGAGTGCTAGGCAGTTCAGGACTACCAAGTTTCTCTGATGACCCGGCAGATGAAAACGAGTAACTGCGTTTTAAGAATTTCCGGTCGTCAGTGGGTGGCCCGAGTAGAAGCTCCCGATCTCCATTATCACGATTTGTGGGTGCCCCCGTTGAGAAGGTTCGCCGGGGCTGTAGTGGGAATTCGACATGTTGAGTTATAAAGTTCTGGAGCGTTGCAACCTGCGTTTCCAATTCCTGCACCCTGGTCTCTAATGACACTGCCTCCGTGATCTTCATACTCCCCCCATAGCCATTGAACATCGGACTGAAACTCAGGGGCCGTACCGGCTCCTGGTCGATACAGGGCGTGCTCAAGCCAGACCTATCCACCACCGAGACTGTTCCATGATCATTCCGTGCACCATCGCTCCAGTGCCGTTGAAGGCTCGCGGGTCTGGGGAACAATCCCCCGCCGGGGGTAGCCGTGCCATTCACTAGGGTACCATCTGGATTGACGAGACTCCCACTGCTCATACCTCCTTCGTCTTGGGACATTCCTTTCAAGATACCCGACTGGCCGCTGGACGGCCTGCCTGACCACATTGAGATTCGAGAATGTTCTAGGTCGCCTGGTGGGTCGAATATGACACTCGCTACTGTTGCTCGACGGGGCCGTCTATTATCCGGAGGTGGTTGTGGTGGGGCTTTGGTCAGAACTTGACGAGCTTGAGAGCGGGGGGTCAACGCGAATTTAAATCCATTCGTCTTTGGTTGATTGAGTGGTCCGGGTGGTGTGGGAGTGGCTCGGGTAGGAGAAGGGGCTGGTTCGATGTAATCGGGATCGAGTAGTGGTTCCTGATAATCACCCAAGCGGTTGGTCAGTCCGGTTCAGCATCACCAAGATGAATTCCTTGCAGCGAAAACAAACAAACTCACAAAGAAAGTTTCCCGGTCCCTACTCGTTTCACTATTACCATCCACAGAATCACCATATGCCCTTCGTAAATTAGTGTTGCTCCTCCTCCTCAGGAGGCTCAGGGCCATCTTCAGCTTCTGTCCCCGCTTCTTGCTCCTCGCCGACTGCGTGGTGGTAGAACCTAGCTTCTCCATATTTTCAAATTCAGATTGTCGTGAAGGAGACATTTCTCTAGCATCCATGCCTATCGTGATCGTCGATCCGTTGCCGTCCTCGTCGTCGCCGCAAGCGCTGCTAGACTCTCGCTTGGGGGCCGGTAATGGTGGTGGTCCCCTCCCAAAACCAACCTCAAAAACTCCGGTCGAGGAGAAATGGTGTCGACTCATTGTCTTTTCTGAGAGAGTGGGTTCTGTGTCGGCCCTGCTCGGTGGACCTATCGCTGTTGGCGACACGTTCTCCTCCATGATAGGCAGCTGGCTGCTGATCGTCAACTCGTTTCGTCGTACACTGGTAGAGTGCTGCAGCTGTGAACCCTTGTTGTTGCCCTTGAAAAAGTTGAGTGTTGTACTTCGCAACGAAGACATGCGGCGATGCCCCGCCTGCCCCCCCGCTTGCACCGCTGAAACCATCCTATTACTACTATTACTACCGCAAACCCCTCTCTCTCCTTGGCTTCTGCTGCTGCTATCGAGAGCCAAAAAGAGCGAAGGGAAAAATTAAAGGAAACGAAATGAAAGGAAAGGGAAATATATATATATCCCAAAGAACGATATCATAAAGGAATCCTTCTTTCCCTAGCTCCCTCATACACTATTCTGTGCTTTTGCTGAGCCGGGAGTGATAATGGGGAGGGGCGGGGGTGAGGGTGGTGGGAAGTGTAGGAAAAAATAATATATAATAAATAAATAAATAAATAAATAAACCTGTGTTGTGGGATATGTATGGTGCGGTGTGTTGTGTGTGGGCGTCCAAGTTTGTGGAAGTGTGTGGGTGTGAGAAACGAACAACTCCAACGTCCAGGCTGGCAAAGCTTCTAAGCAAACACCCGTATTTCGCTGTTTCTGGTGATTTTTCTGGGAGCCAACCCGAATGCTTAGAGAGGGCTGGACCAATTGCTAAAGAGTGGATGGCTCGAAGAGGGGTTTCGAGAGTAGAAGCTCGAACAGCCGCCGAGTTGTATGAGTTGGGATGGGGTGGGTTGTAGGAGGAGAGGGTCAGTGCCGGTAGTGGTGGTGAAGATGAGCAGGCAGAGAGGTAGGCATAAGCAGGTAGAAAAAAGTAACTGCACTGTATGTAGGAGGGGGGGGGAGGAGGAGGAGGAGGAGAGACACGCAGACGTTCTTGGTAGACGCAAGGGAGAGGAGGAGCAGAGTTGAGTGGACGACAAGACAACACCTTACGAGGGGGAGGTCTAGATATTATTACTATTTTCTTTTTTCCCCTAAGAAAACCCTTTTTTGCCCCTAACACCTGTGCGGTCATGGAATCCAAGTGGATTGATACAATGTGTATCATAGTCTCACATACCGGTATTCTTCTCTGAAGACTCCGGCTGCCGTGCGAGCGCAAGGCCTACCGCATGTTTGGTTGTCCGCCAAGAGCTTGGGCTTAGCCGCTTGCTCGCCAGCAGTGCAACCAGCCCGAGCAAGCTGTCAGAAACCAAGCCCTGGTAGGGATTACCGTAAATAGTTGGCTAGTCCATTCTGCCCAAGAGACAAGGAATAGGGAAAAAGGGAGGAAAAAAGGGACAAGACAATTCAAACAGGCAACCAGGCATTAGGGGACATTGGTAGGGATGATAAGTTACTCAGAGTGGAGGAAAATAGTGTATATGCTGGGTGTTATGTGTGAGTTTCCAGGGTTCAAGGCGAGTCTCTATATGAGACAGGGTAATTTAAAGTAAGAGGTTATGCTACGGTACGGTTAGTAGTCTCTTGTGAACCTATTATGGATGTGGATGTCTCACTATACACCGGTGCTTGAGTGCAAGTACAGTATCTGAACTCGAGAAGAGGAACAATTCCGACACGAAATGGAAAAAGGCATGGCCCCGCGACACGGCGGATGGCACGAAAAAGGTACATTGGAAGTTCTTGGAGCTATAGAAATGCCGAATGAGAATGAGTGAGGCGCCACCGATCGTTGATCACAAAAGAGAGCGAGGGCAATCACCCAGCGACAGCATGCTGGTATGAAAAACTACCACAGCAACAATTACGCCAGATCATGAACAACGATTCCGCATCATAACTTATCTTACAAGTTACGACACATAACAATCCCACGGCGAGCATCACTCAAGCATTCCGTCCTATAAAAGATTAACCTTCACGAATCCTCACGCGCTGCGCCGGTATTGTTCGAGTTTCCGGTATAAAAGAACCGGAACATTTGAGTATGAGACTCAGATACCGGCACGCACGGATAATTTGCCATACCGACTTTTGATCTTTGTGTTCCGGTTCATCACCACCACTATAATACTGTCTATCATATCATATTATCATATCGCACCCTTCCCAGGCGTGGAAAAAATGAAGGGAAAAAAACAGCACCAAACCGAGAACTTAGAAACGGCACGGACAGAATCTCAATCAGGTCAACCAGAGCCAGGCCATCATCAAAGATACGAGGAAGAACGGACCGCATGTCCAGCAAGCAAGAGAAGGGAAGGGGGGGGGAGAGGAGGAAAAAAGAAAAAGAAAAAATAAGAGAAAAGGAACGATCGGCAAAGCGGGGGTAGGAAAGGGACATAAAAAGATGCACTGAAACAAACCCCCCAATCAACTTCGTCGACGGAATGAATGCAGGAAGAAAGGCAAGACGGACGACTTGCATTTCATTATTTATTTATTTATTTCCTCAGGCAATTATGTTTGGCCCGCTCGGAAGGGTCTGCCGTTGACTGCTTTACTGTATCAGGAGCAGCCAGAGCAATTTAGACCATCAGGAAGAATGAAAAGAAGGGGAGTTGTGGGCACTCCCGCCTAGACTTCTTTCTCTGAAGCGCAGGAGAGCAATGGGAGCGTACATTGCAATGTAATGATGTGTAGACAAGCAACGGGCGAGACGTGTGGTAATAGGTGGGGTAGATACCGGCACCATACCATACATCCATCCCAACCACAACCGCTTCTAGGATTTCCATCCAGAAGCATTCTACACTATCTAGCGATAGCATCTACCAGTAGCCATCGATCCGATATCCCACAAAGATTGCAACAACCCATATTTAACAACAACCCGACTCAGCCCACGACCCCCAAGAGCACCTTACCATACAAACCCCATCAATAATATATCCTCCGTATGACCTCCCACTCCAACGATACAGCCCCCTCTAGCGGTGTTACCTAACTCCCCACCGACAAATCCCAAAGCAAGCTACCTCCGGATGGTCAAATGGTCAAAGCGAAGGAGGAAGCGGATTGCCGTAACTCAAGGGAGAAAAGAAAGAAAGAAAATAGAAGGAACCCTCAGGGCCAGGGTTAATAATATTAATAATTCGGGGGGGGTGTGGGGGCTGCCAGTTGACACAATTCGAATGGAGCTGCAGAACCTCAAATTTCCTCCACACACTGCACTCGGCGCGGACAACTTGCATCAAACTCCAAAACTCTCACAATCCACCCCTCATGATCATGGGTCAATCACCCATTCTTGCTTGCTATGCACTTCGCGCTACGGGAATGGTAGTGAGTGAGTGAGTGAGTGAGCGTGGAAACTCCTTCTTCCGCCAGAGGATATACAATAAAGTTAATAGGTAGTGTACTAGGGCGATGCAGTACAGCGCAGCACTAGTAGAACAATAAGGTGCCCGCCGGACCTAATTCTATCCAAAGCTAGCTGCTGTAGCTGGGCAAGCAGGTAGGCGGGCAAAGTAAGGCACAAAATACGTGCCTCGGCGGACTAACTTTGGCTTGGAACAACAGTCAATCTAGCCCCCAATCGACAGGGTTCATTTAGACGAGAATCGGCGGAATTCGTGGCAGCAATCAACGCTGGCAATCTTCAAGTAACATACCATGTACGCTCCCATCGGCGCAGCATCGGGCGGTAAGTCCGGTGTGATTATCGCGAGAAGGAAAGAAAGAGAGAAAGAAAAAACCCAAAAGGACGACGTTCAGGGGTGGTATCGTGCCAGAGTCGCCGGTGCTCCTGCAGGATGGCACTAGCTGTGCTGGAAACCGGTATCATACTCAAGATGCATCATATCAATGCTGATATCGTGGCCTAGTTTTCGACAGACTAATCTACTCACAGCTTGGCCTTAGATAAAAGTTTTTGACAGTCCGGGGATCCAGGGCGAACCCGCTAAACTCCCTCTAGTTGGCCCAGACCCGCGGACTACTCAAAGAACAGGGTTTTACTCTAGCCACTAAGGCGAGAGTTTGGCAGAATTTTTTTTCCCCACCAGAAATTAGCGTAAAAGGAGAGTTTCGCTGCATATTTCGCGCTACAAGCACGTAAATACGGAGAACGCCCTAGGTGCTGTACGATTACAGTTCAAGTATCATACTGGTATCGTATTATAACCACCAGTAAAGGAAGGCAAGGCTCCCCCCGAATGCGTGCGAGCACTTGACTACTAACTCTCCGAAACCGTATACCAGACCGTACAGACATGGGCGATAATCCGATCTTTGGCCACTCTTTTTCCTTCTCTCCTTTCCTTTCTTGTTTCTGCGGTCAGGCACAAGTAGATAGACTAGACACAGGGGGTGCAAGAAGCAAGGTCGCCGTTCACGCGGCTCATCGACTTGCCGAAAAGCAGGTACGAGGTTTCTGGCACTCTGCTGGCATTGGCTAGTTAGTCGGTTGATGAATCAGTGGTACAGTACGGTACGGTGCGGAGCTCCAGAACACTGATCCGGATTTTAAGTGCTGTGGTGTAGCGCAGGTATCGCTGTGGGAGATAGTGGAGTTCAACCGAGTTGGACCATGAAGGAAGGCAGGAGGTAGCATAAGCGCAAGACGACATTTCACTCGTAACGTACGAGTGCACCAGTCTGCTCTGCTCTTCCCCATAACCTAACTAATCCCATTGAATATCATACCAGTATTGCCGTAAAAGCCGGAACAATTGGGGATTAGGCTAGGACGTCCAGAACTTCTCCCTCTGAATCAAGGAGAAAACACAGCGAAAAATATTATCCTTCCACCTTCAATTGACACAAATAAAAAGAAAATATAGACTTGAGCACAACAGACCTTGCCGAGAGAGGCAACTCTAACGTCGTAGCGAGATTCTCAACCTTTTCTGTGGAATGAAAAAACTGTGACATCAAAAACCCCTACGGTACTAGTGCGAGGTACGAGTATCATACCCCCCCCCTACTTGTACGAGCAACGAAATACAAAGTTCAAAAATCACTCAACAAGAGTATGATACTGGTATCACAAAAATAGTGCAGTACTAATCCGTATCATAACACAACCCCTAATAACAATCCACAATGCCATAAACCTCCCTCCTTCCAAGCCGATGAAATAACTTGCTCTCATCATCATCGTCATCATCCTAGGACACTCCCTGCTTCAGTTCTCGAATTTTCTCCCGCACCGCCTCATTATCCCCCCCTGTGATAGCTATAAGGAAATAAGGAAGAAGCTTCCTTACCTCACCTCACTCTTGCCTTATTGTACCTCGCTAGGTTCAATTCAGCTACCTAGTACCTTGCAAGAATCAGGTACCAAAAAAATAAATAAAGATGAAGAGGGCTGAAAACGGTCTAGCCCCGATTGGGGGTAAAAAAGAAAAAGTGTGTTCCACGGTGTTCTGTTTGTCTGAAACCCCACCTTGTTGCGGCTAAATGACTAAAGGGTGGGTGGGAAAGAGGGAAGGGGGGGTTTTTTTTCCCCCCATTTTTTTTGGACTGGGATCACGTGCGGACACGTCAGGACTTGGGCTTGAAAGGTGGGAAGTGAGAAGGAAAAGTTTATTTGGTTAGCAGATGAGAGGGTTAACACGTGAGCGACGCAGCGCGCGGAGTGATTATAGTGCCGGTACGATATGGGGGTATGGCGATGGTGCTGGGAGGTTGAGGGAGGAAGTGAACGAACGAACGAATGGATGGGTGAGTGAATGAATGGAGAGACGCGGTTTGAAATAAGAATGGGGAAATATTCACTGCATCACACGATCAGTCGATCCTCCCTCCCCGCCGTACCAAGCACGCAAGAAAACCTCCACCAAAGAACTTTAGACATCGATATCCCCCTCGGCGACTGCCCCCCGCTGTCACCAAATCACCACTCTCCGATCCAAAACGCTAGAATCTTCACTCCTATGGACGGTACTGCACCTCCCCTTCCACTCTCAGTCCCGCCTATGGAAGCCACAGGACATCACACTTTTTTTTAGAAAATGAAAATCAAGAGTCTTATACCATAGCGGTCCTCATCCATCCGTCTTTCTATCCAGTGATCTCTTAAAGAACATGTGGGCTCGAATGGTCACTCCGCCGTCCTGGATTTCGACAACCCAGATACCTCACTGTTTCTGAATTCCGAATTCCTCCACATCAAGCCTCACCCATTGTCCCGGATCACTCACTGTACCGGACCGGCCCTTGGGACTCCGGCTGTCCGGGGAAGCGGGGTGACTGCACTTTTCTGTAAAGCACCGCTGATCCAAAATCGGCCTTGTGCGTATAAGGTGCAGAAGCTGTAAAGTTGATGGTACACATTGGTGCAATCATCTCTTTATCTTCACTTCTTCATTACCTTTACTTTTATGGGCTCAGGCTTTGTGCTGGTGCAGTCGAGGACGGCTGCCTGCGGGTTGGGTTGTCAGGAGCGCTTGGGGCAGCCTGTGCTTGAGTATCGGTGGACTAAGAGAAACGGAAAAACGGAATTGATATTTGATATCACGAAACACGATATCACAAGATATCCACCACTTCTTTGCCTTCTATTTCTTTTCTTTTCTTTTTTCCTCCCCAATACCCCGTTCCACCACTCGAGCACTACGGTATAACGAATGCTATTGACCGGCCACCCGCAGACGGACAGAAGATGCCAGCACCGTGTTTACTCGGACAATCCACTATCAGATAAGGAAAAGAGCTAAACTTCCATAAGATTAGCTGAACGAGTTAACGAAATTACGAATTCCAGTTAATAAGGCCTAACGAATCCAGCACACCCAAGCCATGCCGTGTCAGGTAAAAACCATTCCTGCTCGAGGTGTTCTGTCCCCGATTGCGGGGATTAGGGGCCGACGGATAACCTGACTGTGTCGGAATATATTAATCCCATAAATAATTTCCCACAAATAATTAAATTTGTTTTTTCTACAATCCCAACAACCAGAACGGATCACCAATCCCGATTTCTGTACTCGAGTACCTGGTTCATGTGCGAGACCAAGCCAGACCAGACCAGACCATGCTCCGACACTTGAGGCCCACCAGTCAGTATTCAACTACCGTATCCAAGCCTCCTCCTCCGACTTTTCCTCGCTTGAACCTCGGCCACTTCCCTCTACAGTAAGCTACGGAGCTCGCACGGTAACCCAATATCTCATCTCACCATAGCAGACCCGCAAACACCCTAGCGAGGTAAAACAAAGCGCAACGGCATATCCCGCACCAGCGCAGCACAGTATCTTGGCAGCCAATACTGTACTACTTGTAGTGCGAATGCCAGGTATTTTTTTTCGTGCAAGACAGGGGTTGTTCCGCAGGTTAAACCAACTTTTTAACCAACTTTCACTTATGGGTACTTGTGCTTGCACCCTATCATAATCACGAGAATTTACTCGCTGTGCTTATCATACCCATTCGCCTCTCGTAACTGGGCCCTTACGACCGACCACCAACGCAATACCGTACTCTAGAAGCAAGCGGACAGGTGGAAGGATGTTTTTCGGCATCGTGCCATGCTGGAGCATTTCTCGGCCCTTCCCGAAGGAAAAACAGTGGAGTTTTGAGGCAGACTTGGCGCAGGTTGGGGACCTGTGGACACGTACTGACGGGTATAGTAGACTACGGAACGGTGACATGATGGCGGCCTGTTCCATTAAATCGGCCTGCTGCCAGCAGCGGTGGTGGCAGTGGTGATGTGCGCCCGGTCATTTCCACCCTAGCCCCCGCTCGCTACTGTAAGTCAGGGGGTGGAGAGTGGAGTGGGGATTCTTGTCATGGGTGCTCACTCCGATCTCGGATCGGCAGACGAGGCGTGTGGATTGGGATGTCTTGGGTTTGGCTTTTTTTGGGACTACGGTGTTCCCCTTCTATACACTTTTTCTGATTTTGGGTGTGATGGGAGTTGTGCCTCCTGCGTCTATGCCTCCACTTGTATGATACCGCAGTGTGTTGTGGTCACTTGGGAGGTGGATAGGGACACTCTTGCGAGAGACCGGGTAGGGAGTTCCTAGATAGGGGAGGAATGTAGGATAGATAGGGGTAACAAGAGAGGAGAGGGGGGATTTGGCAGTACGACGTGCAATTGTCGAGGCTGTCGAATTAGTTGAAGTTTGGCTGGTTGGGGGGTTTCTGTGATGGGTTACGCATACCACCAGTATCCCCACAGCTGTCCTAATTGTCTGTGTGTTTGTCGGCGGGTTTTCGCACGGTTATGGTAACTTGGTCACTTGTGTGTGTGACGAAGTGGGGACTGGCAGGGAACCACTCCTCCCTTATTCGAGTCCTTTGATCGCTTCACGATCCCACCGTATCCTACAGAATTAATGAATAGATTATAAACTCTCTGCATAGTGCGCCTTGCAGTATTTACGGAAGTGAGGAAAGTGGCGCGAAAAATGGGACTCTCGCTGAGGAACCCCTCCCCCCAAACGAGCCATGAAGAACGGAATGCCGATTAAGTGAGCACCTACTGGGAACCCTCCCCCCCCCCCCCCCAAACAATCAATATAAGTACCGTATCATGCCCCCACATGAACCCCCATTTTATTTATCCATTCTAACCAATTCGTCAACCTAGAGAGAGGCACGGGCACGGGCACGGTCTGTTGTAGGGTCGCAAGATTCCGGCGCTGCGAGCACAGTACCGTACCCTACCCGCACGGAAAATTGGCACCACAAACAAATCTCGACCAATCAGACTGCGAACACTTGCCGGTTCTGGCGACTCGGGGATCTGGCGACGCCGGAAGGGACTCTAACCGCGCGGTCCCATACCGTACCATGCTCGATTCCAACAAACAAACAGAAGGAGCACCGAACTATGGTGGCTGCTGAGCTACCAGCACTTGGAGTCTGGAAAGGGCATTGATCATGGTGCTTAAGTTGCCATCAGTAGGAGCGATACGGCCCGGCAGCCACCGCTTCTACAACTGCGGCGTCATAATAGCGGATACGGTAGTGAAGGCGCTGGGCAGACCCTAGTTTGTGCCCCGTGCGTTACTCTTTAGTCTTGAATACGGTACAGTACCAGCTTTGGTATGGTACGCGACATGCTCGAGGATCAACTGATGAGTGATTATATCATCAGAATTTAGCTCGGTAGGGATCATGTTTGCGGAAAATCTTACCTGTAGTATGACATCCGAAATTGCTTCGTTAAAAGTTTCGCTTCCTTAGCTTCTCGGCTGAGGGGTGATAAGGCAGAGTTTGTTTATGCTTGATTGTTGGTGGAATTGCTCAGCTTGGGGTGTTGGTTAGCGTGGTTACCGGTATGGGGAGCCAAGCGAAAGGGCAAACTATTACCATCGCAGCTCACGGGTCCCCGAGCCTGACGTGAAGGTGTTCGGGATGGCTCTAGCTGGTCAACTGGCGCTCGGGAAGCTTGGGCTACGGATCGGTGCGAGGTCCTTCGCCGAACGCGTCCGTTCTTTGTTAGCGCGTTAGCACAAGAAACAACTACCGGTACTATAAGCACCGCCTTCGGCCTGGTAACTTACCGGTAACTGAGAATACGGTACTACAGCAGGGCGAGGGGATCAAGGAGAGATCAATTCATACCGAGCCTAGAGCTTTGGGGAACGGACCCGGTAGCGTGGGGAGGGGCCGCGCTCAGTGATTTCATGGGGTCCGTGGGTTTCCGAATTTGTTCTTAGACCTTATGATTGCCAAAGACACTATAATAACTAACTTTGGTTATTTCGGCCTAGAACCCGGAGTTATTGGTACAATACCATAATATTATTATGTGGTATCCACCAGGTCTGCCATTGTCCGAGCGTTGATAGCTCTTGTTGGCGCCCCAGTAGGCTCTTGGGCCCTGAGCCCAGTTTCCTATCTTGGGATCAGGATTGGCTCGAAATGGGATACAACTACCGTAGCGCCAGGGCGTCGGGCCAACATTAGCCTGTTGTCGTTATGGGTGAAGTATCATACTATATACTAGTACTCTTGGTTATATTCTAGGGCTCTGGAGTTTAGATGAGGGCTTCGTAAGAATGTCTGGTTGTTGGGGACGTTTCGCATTTATGTCTTTCAGGGCGATGCTCATGCCTAGAGTTGAGTTTTGGAATAGTTTCGGGAGAAAATGCCCATTATAGTCCATCCATGAGAGGAATTCTTCTAGACGCCCTTGCTTCGCACCTTAGTTACGGGCTCGGACGGTATCCGGAAGGTCAAATTCCTCGTAGAGGCACCCTGGCCCGGGCAATGAGAGTGAGGGCAAAACAATGACTCTTATAGGAAGTTCGGGTTGCAGTGTTTCACGTTTTTTCGCGAAAAATACGGGGATAAACCGCAAGCCTTGTCTGGCTAAATCTCCGGAGCTTATATCATACTTTTTACGTTATGCTGGGCTTTCTGGCGGGATGTGTTTGCGGTTTGGAAGGGTTACGATTAGGGGGGTAATGTTTGCTATAGCTTACCGTACCTGCTATTTTTCGAACTAAGGGTTGGAATAGAGAACTCCCTTCCCAAATGGTAGCCTGAGCAATACTTAAGCCATTGGATCGGTCAGGCTGGAAGAGTGCCAAACCTGGCACTGCGCTATGGTGTTGGTAGAAAGCATCTGAATGCATCTCTTTGTTTCCATCACGGTGTATCACTCATGTGGTGACACGCCAGAGTCTAGCTTCACATCTAGGTTAAAAGGCATTATGTATATGTGAGAAATAGGTATCCTCTCCTGGGAAGGGGGGCAAAGAAACCGCTCAGGTATGTTATAGTCTAGGATCCAGGAGTAGTCTCTTTCCTACTGCTTCATCGAATGTCACTCGGCTGCGGTACAGTGATTTGTACCAAGTGTGATCAATAGGATACGATAGGGGGGACGCCCGGCGCCCGGTGTGTCTGTAAGACTCAGTGCCTCGAATGCCATGACGGGGAATCCCCGTTAAATAATTGCAAGTAATAATGAAGGGGCTTCATCCAAACAGCAACATACATTCGAACAATTAGTTGGCACAAGACACCCGCACCTGGGAGGGTAATTGGGAACGAAAAAAAAAAAGCCGGGATAATAGAAAATATAAAGGGTTGGGGTAAATGGGCAGATGGCCAATTGAATAACCAGGCAAAGCGAGCAATCCTAGCCGCAACAGTCCTTCCGGGCTGAAATTGCCTAGCAGTAGTTGGGGGAGACATCGAGGTGGAATCAATCCCGAGAAGACGAGTGCCCAACATACCAGGGAAAAGTGAATTAGAATGATCGCGCGCTTGTTCCCCTTCATGTAGCTAGCCCCCAACAGCTACCTAAGAACAATTGACAAGATCGGTAATAGGAAGTAGAGGGAAGTGATACAAGCATAGAAGTTGACTAGAGTTGACAATCGCAGACGATCAACTGCTGTATTTGCCGCACAAGCTAGCGACTTTGTGGCCGCATTGGTCATAATATGTATATGGGCACCTAGGATTAGCTGCTAATTTCAGCCAACTGCCTGGACAAAGAACTCGAATTGCTTCACTTGAACGACCCTCATTTAACACTAATTTTTTTATTGATAGGAACATGACAAGGGATCTTCCTCCTCCGATAGCGCAATTTAGGCCTCTTTTCTCGCGGGAGGGGGTATCATATTGCTACCCTTCATCTCGCTCAGGGCACATAAGTTGTTGTACCTCTACCCTATCGTGGGTCCTCACCCCTCTGCCAAGGCGAAGAAAACACGCAAAATACCGTCCCCTGGTGCTAGAAATGGAGAGTATGGTTCATGCCATTCAAAACGTACACGAGGCTTTAAAATTAGTGTTACATGTGGCTATGCTAGTTTCAATGCTAAGCCAAATATTGAACCTGTATTTGAGGTAAAGGGTTTGAATAACAATAGGATTATCATACAAAAACAACAGGATTGTAATAATCACTACAGCGTGGGAGCTAGGTAAAAATGTTTAAAAATACAATAAACCTGAACTATATAAGTATTCTGTTCTAGCTCTATTGTATCAGTGACTCGCTGATGACTTTTATATTTGGGCTTTATCCAGCTACAATCTGGCTTAGAATACGGCGTTTCTTGATTGGTGGCATTTCAAGGCTTGGTTTATTTTAAATGTAATTTGAAAATGGGAGTATTGAGGAATGAAAGTAGTTGACAGGTAGTCATTGGTGAATGCTGGTCAGCTTGTTACATAGTTATAATATGCAAAAGTTACAGAGAGTTTTTTAGGGCTTATTCAGTTTACAAGAGGTTCAGGTTTAACTTAAAATATTTTGTATTAATAATTATTTTTTGGCCCTAAAAGCCTACTTTCTATAGTGCATCAAGGGATAAGTGTGAACCTCATTTTGGGGCATTTTCAAACGAGTATAACCAACCCAGTACTGGTGTAAATAATTTAAAAAAACCGTGGGGTTATAGAAGGCGCTTAGTTGAATAAAAGTACAGTTTTGTTAATTTGTAAACACAAGTACAAAGAATGGTATACTTGATTTAAAAGTTGGGAATTTGGTGTAATATTCATAGCCTTGGCATTAAAATGCAACATGATTCTGATGACTAAGAATAAAAAATAATCAAATATCCAATCATGACGAAGTATGTACAACTTGCATGAACAAGACAACAACGAGATCAGCAATGAAGATCCAGACGCAATAACAAGAGTTAAGAAGAGTATACAACAACGTCATACTGCTTGCAGATTAGATGGCCAGCCCAGAAGCATAGATAATAGAGAACAAGTGGGCGAAGTCCAGTTCTGTAGGGTGGAGTATTGATAGTGAAGAAGTACAAGAGGTACCAGTGAATGGTAAGTTTTCCCTATTCATACCTCTTGAAGTTGGATTATGTAAAAGGCAAACTTTCTGATGTTTCTAACTATTAGGAGATATAGAGTTTGAGATGAGAGCAGGAAGAGGAGGGATACGAGTACAGTACTGCTGACTTTAAAGAAATGGTTACAAAAACCTATAGGAGCCACCGCAGAGTGTCAAATTCTCAAACACTTGTATATAATTAATTTACTTTCTTTCATACCCATTATTATTTACACTATATCACCCTCAATTACTAACAGTCTTGGCACCGTGGTGGCACAGCCACTGTTCCATTTGACTGTGCCACATGGTTCACGTTCTTTAATTGCTGAACCTATAAGTCTAAAATATTGAATTACAAAGCATATCAACTGTGGCTAACGTAACATAATTTCCCTTCCTCCACCAAAAGTTCAACATTTGAAATTAGATAGGCTCTCTCAATATTAACATAATCGGGCAAAAAAAACCTCACGATTGTTCTCCACCCTCTTCTCTATACTTCTGAGGTTTTTTTTGCCCAATAATGTGATTGGCTGTAGAGCCTTTCTATTTTAAAAAGCACTGAAAATCTGGTGCACGTTTTGAATGGCATGAACCATACTCTGAAAATAATATGATACTTAATATTCACAGGATATGGACCCTGCCAATGATTGGAGCAGCAATCGCTGAGCAGGATTCGTGTCCATTGATGAACAGGATATCATACAAAATATCCTTTTGCTTTCTCTTGCTATTTTTCTTCCTATACGTGTGAAAGGGTTTTATTAAGTGGCAATCGCTTCTGCGTGTCTGTTTGGGATGTGTTGTTTTCCCCTCCATTTTTTCCGGTTGGTTGGGGGTTTAAATTGGTTTCTGGAAAGTGGTCGCAAGTCTGATTACTAGTAGCCTGGTAGGTGGAGTAGAGTAGAGTGGAGTGGGGTGGGGTGGGGTGGGGTGGAGTAGAGTGTAGCGAATTCACAGAGATTCCGATTAGGAGATTCCAACTCGGAGCATCGCTTGACCTCTGCCATGTATTTTACCTTGAGAAAGGAACTGCGTCGATACAGAATAGCGGGTGCTTTTCAACAGCTAGCTCATGGCCGCTATGGGGACGCTAGGTGCCATAACTATAACAGTTCGCCAGATAATAGGAGCATCAATGCTGGCAAAAGGGAGGTTTGGTCGGGGAAGGAAATATTTTGGATGGGGTTCGTAATAGCCTGCCCAGTCCCGTCAGGCACTAGTACACAGGAAAGTGCAATAACAGGGGAGTATCTTGGGCAATGTCCATGGCTCGTCGTGATAGCTGTTCAGGTGCGTTGTCCGGCCTCCAGGCGGGAGTCTTGAGTATAGAGATATACCGAGTGATCGACTGTGATTTGACGAGGTAATGAGATTTCACGCGGGCGGTTTATGTCTTCCGAGAGGGATACTAGATACCCCATGGTATGGTATATCCTAGTACCACAGATCCTCAGCTCTGATTTGTGAAGGAGGGTAGGGGAGTTGTGAGTCTCTAGGGTTTAATTGTTGTTTCCGGGGATTCTGGTGCAAGAATAACTTTTGTGGCTTTTTGTGGAGACGGGCTATCTGCTGTTTGCGAACGGAGCTCTTCGTGGGGTGGGGCACGTTTTTTCGTTCTCGTCGGGAGAACCTGTCTCTGCGAATACGGTATAACCCACAGACTTGGTACTCTAAGATCTAGATAGAACACCTATATTTCCCTCCCATTCTCTCTTTCGGATATCGAAACCTCTACCCAAGACGACTTCCCCCAAATCATCCACCACCACTTCCCCACCCCTTCTTACATCCCTCCCTCCCAATCTCCTCCACAAACTTCTCCAACACCCTTCCCTTCACCCTTTCATCCTCAGCCTAACCCTCCACTCATCCATACTCTCCCCCCGCACAGAAACTATTATCGTCGGTACTTTACTGGCCCATCCCCACCCCCATCCATATCATTCCCGCCCGGAATGGGAAAGGGGAAGAAGGGGAAACGTACACTATACCGCAACCCCAACTCCCCCATACCCCCCCAAAGCGCTCAATTCCACTTCTACTAGGCCCAGCTTTTCATTCGAGTTCTCTACTGCGCGCCATAAGAATGGCTTCACGGCGCGGCAGGTTGGGCAGTATCTTGTTGTCCAGTAGGTGATTAGTGGTGTGGAAGAAGCGGTGTGTGTCAGGAGGAGGGCGTGGAAGGTATCGGTCGAGCGGATGCTGAGACTTGTTAGTTTTAGGCTGTGGGAATGAGGTGGGGCTGGAAGAATTGGCTACAGGTGGTAGGTTCTTGGTTGGGAGTGCGTTCGGGAGGTGTGGAAGTTGGTGATACGAGGGTGGAGAGGGAGGCGTATGGTGCGGGTTTGGGGGAGGAAGGCGCTTAGAAGATGCAGTCGGGGTGGCATCACATTGGGGGGGGTACTTTGCGGGGCCGTAGTTGAAATATATATAAATAGGAATGAAGGAGGGGGATGAGTTTTTGGCATAGTCTACCAAATGATGTCAGGTCTCGGTGGCCTAGCTAATGTGCTCGCGCGGCCGGGTCGAGGCCGGCCACCTGGGGAAGAAGGTCCCCTACAAAGTGTCCGGCCTCAATTCGGCCGCGCGAGTTCGAGATTATGAGGCACGCCGTGGAAATCGGTACCGATTTTGAAAAGGTCAGGCGAGACATACACTCCTGGTCTACTATAACCCTACCGTACCTACTCGCACTGTGTCTGTGATGTAAGAGCTGTGCTCTTACATAGCCCAGTACTCGGGCACAGGCGCAAAAAGAGATAAAATTACAGGCATATTTACAGGCATAGCATGGTTCAGTGCTGCACGCATGTACTAGTACTTGAAATACCGGTAGCTAGCTGTGATCGCCACCCGAACACGAATGCCAAAGAATGAATAAAGGGAAGCCAGGACAATTCCTTATTACATGCAAAACTAGCGTTACTTGTGAAATATACGAGATCAATGAACCCCTCATTCCATCCCACTCTCACTGGAATTAAGACTCGGTGCTCCCAAAATAACGCCAGAAACAACCCATCACCACCAACCAAACCAAACACCAGAGGCGCCCACCACCCCCAACGTACGCTCTCACCGAACATTGATAACGCCCAAAACCCCGACCAAACACAACCCGGCCCAACCCGGCCCCAAAATACTCTCCACATCCCTAATTCCTACAAACCGGAGAAGAAAAAATTCACAGAGAACATATCGAGAGGCGTTTCTTGATGAATCGGAACCCACTGCCGCTAGAGGGTATAAGAAACGCCACGGCAAAAATACGAGAAAACTAGAGAAATGAAGAAAAAAACAGAAAAAAAGGGACAAGGAAACAGAAAGGTCAAGAGATGGCAAGAAAAATGAAGGTATAAGGAAATTTTAGAGATCAAGAGCTATACCGCCATCCAAGGCTACCCATGGACGGTTACAACTACGGAACTATGATTGGTGTGAAAACTTAAACTTCCATCCCTTCGAAAAAGCCATCATCGTAGTTGTCGTCGCCCCAGATGCTCTTGCTCTCGATGAAATCGTCGTTAAAGTCTTCGCCTTCGCTCTCGTCCCATCCGTCGGATCCGACTCTACTATTTCTACCCCATCCGGCAAGACTCCTCTCAAGTGGGGAGTGATTCAAGGTGCTCAATCCCCTGAGGTAGAGGTAACAAACTCTCTTCTTATGCTTGTTGAAGAAGAAGAGGTTGGTGGACCAAATGAGCCCTTCGTCACCATACGGATCGTTGGAGACATCATCGGGAGAATAGGCATAGATATTGCAATTCAAGAGATCCATCTCCTTATCGATTGTCTCCCACATCTTAGGAAGCTCTCTGGAGATGTTGACGCCTAGATTGAACAAAGTTGTATTAAAACTGTTCATAACGGGCCTAATGTGACGCTCGCGACGGAAATCCGACGGGCGGAGCGTGGTAGAAAAGTCATAGTCAGGATGAGACGCGTTAAGAGTAGCAATCAGGTAAGCGAAAGTGCGTCTAGCCGAAATCTGATCCAAAGGTCCAAACGGGGAATGCAGGGTTTGGTAAACAGCGGTAGACTGGTACTTGCCAGCGCTATCAGAATCGCGGTTAGGGGGGGATAAGGACTCCGACAGACGGAGGTCGGCTTCATAGCGAGTGCTGATAGTTTCGCAGATGTTCTTGTAAAGCTTCTTGTCAGCCCCTGCGGCCTGGATTGACTCGCAAAAGCGATTATTAGCTTGAGCTGCTGCAGTCGAACAATTTCATGGGCTGGAGTTAAGGACCTTGGTGGTGTAGATGTCTACACCGCCAACGACACGACAATCAGGAGTGTCGAAGACGAGACCACGATTGATCGAATCAAGTTCGCGAAGAGGTAGGAACTGAGTCGAGGGCGATAAACATCAGTGATCAAGCTCGGGTAAAAATACGCTGAAAACGCACAGTAACCAGGGATGTTTAGTGCATCCTATATCGCAGGAATTACAGCTTACCTTCATGGCTCCGGCGATGGTTGGTGTCAGCGAGAGATGTATTTGGGGGGGTCGCCGATGAGGTTAAGAAGTTGCCGAAAGTGAAGCTTGATATTATGATATGAATTTCGGATTAAATCCTCGGGGTTTGTTCGTTCGTGATTCAAAGGAAGTAGGGTTTTAAGGTAAAAAAACAACCAGAGAGGGAGATTTGCCAGGTCAGAATAACTTGCGGATGCGACCACTACCCTATTGCTTCCCGTTTCCCCGATCCCTTGTTTGATTCGACAGACAGACAATGCAGGGCACGAGTAGATGCTTAAGGCCAAAGGGTTCACCGATCTGTTAGGACCGGGTTACTTTAGCAACAAACGAGCGTGCTGGCGACGGGCGACATGATTTGATGATGAATGGTGACCCTATTCGGGGCGTTTTCTGGTGAGTTGAGGAGGAAAGAGGAGGAGTGAAAGGGAGCCGAGAGAGTATGTGGTGGGTGACCAAAGCAGCTGAGAGGGATCGATCTCCCCCTTTCAAGCTCTCTGGTCGAAAACGGCCACAACAGGAGATGATGACCTCAGGTTGTGTGGCGTCAGGCGTATTATAGAGTACGTAAAGGGTTCAAATCGGAACGAGTCTGGACCAGGGTTTTCATGGTTAGAATATACTCAGGCATTGCAGAAAAGGGTAAAGGTGGGGTGGCAAGACAAGGAATAGGGGAGCCAATCGATTGGCAAAAGTGATACTTGTAATGGCAGGTGTTACAGGACACTACAGGGCGCTATTAACCTGGGCCAGTTGCACCAAGTGATCATCCATGATTCTGAATCTGTGGATTTCATCAAGAGTGCAGAAGACGAAATTGAGGCTGGCCTACTTGACAGGGTGCCGGGAGCGATAGGGTAGTAAGAACCAGCATCTCCCTCAAGGCAGATACCGTACCTAACTAGATTGGAGAAGGTCGTAGTATAGGATAAGTTTAATCTTGAAGTTCACTTAGGAAGGGGTTCAGGCTCACATTTGCAATGTTTTAGGATGATTTAGTTTTTATTTAATTGAACGAGCCACTATTTAGTACCTTTCACTATTCTTCACATCACTGAAATGCCTTAGCGTAAAGTAGCATAGCTTCAATTTTAGTAGAAAACACTCCTACGCCGTCGACGTACTAGGGGTAGGGGCGAAGTATTGGGACAAGCAGGGGCAGCAGAGACCTGAGCATCTACCCTGGAAGGAGTATCAAAGAACCAAAAAAGTAAGATAACCGCCAATTCGAGTAATTCCACTACCCCCTGCTTGTCCCAATATTTCCCCCCTCACCCGAGTACCACTATTTTATGCCAGGGGCTGTATGTGGGGGTTGTGAGCTGTCGTTGTCTCTTTGAGTGGCGAGTTTCCCTGCGAATCGAGTGGGAAAATCGAAATTCTGGGTTGAAATTTCTAGTTTCTTGGCATGCACGGACACAATTTGTATGCGGTAGCCACTCGAAATTTGGGAATTTTCGATTGAAAAGATAGTTGCCAAATGACTCTCATAGACCACCAGTATTATCCGAACAAGCTTCGAAAGTCTGTCCCCTCATCCACATATTCAGCGCGGGTACCAGTGCTGTAGATAAACTAAATAGAGGTGGAGAAACAATGTTATGCGCGCAGGTGATGATATATTTTGGGAGATTAATAGGAAGGTCGTATCAACAAAGGGAATGTTAGAGGAAGAGTATCATGCCCCTACCTGCCGCCTTGGTTGCCGATACGATAACGCGTTCTGGGGAAAACACCTACAGAGCTCGGGGCAAAACGATAACTATCTCCTTGGCACGAAAGATATTGAAAATGTCACGCTGTCCCTGCCAATTTCCGGGGCATGGATGGCTATGAGGTTTTAGAACAACAACGGAGCATTTCCCACTAGCATAAGCGGGGTCATGAAGCCAATGTTGGTTATCGTCTGAAATCTGCACTTCTGCGAAATTTATCATAATATTATTAACAAAAAGCTGCTTACTATCTCAAGCTGACAGGGGTGGCACAGCATTTTCAATATCTTGCTGGTGCTGGGGATAGGAAGGCGAGTTAAACTGGCTGCTCACAAATACAGTATTTCTCTTTACCACCGATGCCTATGAGAGTTCAATTATTTTTGGTGGGTGGCAATATCATAATAATATCACTATTACCGGTATTCTGATTATGGAACTGTGGGCCTAAAACAAACCCAGGATTCAGAGCGTGTGATTAATGCAGGAAACTTACTTCCGCGGTCGGGCATCCAGACAGAGAAATTGATCAGCGGGCCAATCGCCTAAAGGATACTTGATATCATTCTCCGGTTGGATAGCAGTTGACTAATGCTGCCACAGCACGGGACCTCGACTCGGCCACCCGAGTCCTAGTGCGGCCGATAGATACCGGAACATCCAACAAGCAAAAGTTCACCAAAAATTTTCTTATCAGACCCACGTGACGAATACATCCGTCGACAGCACTAGTATCATACTAGTATTCGCGCGGTCGAGTTGAAACCGGACACCGTCATATGGTGGTGATCGGCAAGCTAATAAACATTCAGTCGGACATATGCCAAGCAGAGTATGTAGCTGGATATCCGGAAGGAAAAGTGAGGTTCATGTCATCCATCCCCGCCAGCCAATCTGCATATCCATCCATGTTCATACCCCCCCCAAGCGGCTATTGATGGTGAGTGTCAAGCAGCTGCCAAGATGGTTATTATCCATGGCGGGAATAATAAACGTGTAGGATTGGGTCTGTGCCGAGATATCATTAGCCCTAAAGTATTGTACTGTGCGCGTAGGGATCTCGGGCGTGAGCAATGGTTACCGTACGATACCTTCCCCACACTGAGGTGACCATCACATCACATATCATACCCACATATCACTCTCGATCTATTGAAATTACTCACCCGCTGGCCACTACTCGTACTGTGGGGGTGCCGGCTTCATATCGGCCGCGCCGGTATCTTTTCCTAAAAGTGGGATCGGAGCTAGGTTAGGGGCAGTCGGTTCAACCAGAGAGCCCTGAATCACTACACATTAAGCAACCAGCGGAGGACAGTTGACAGGCCCTCCTTAGCGCGAGCCTGGGTTTTACGAAAAGATACCGGTGGGTGCTGAATCGCGCTCCTTGTGCGTCATAGCGGCAAAGTGAAAATTATATAAGGATGAGGCCTCCCCATCCCCTCCCTTACCACCACCTCACCCCCCGAGCCCCACCCCAAAAATACCTTACACGCACAATTTGTACCCAAATCCTAAATGCCTGTAGGTTTTAGCACCCTCCCCAGCCTGTATCAATCCCTGAGAAAATTCTAAGAAAATATGTTGACTGACTTCGCTGCACACGCATATTGTAGCCAATCCAAGTTTACTGGGTACTCGATATGCTTGTCATTAACCCCTATGCCGATCCACGTCCCGGATCCCAGCGGAATAGGGAAGGGTTGCCCGATCACTAAGAGGCAAAACTTTGTGGCGCTGGGGGCATAATTAAGGTGCTGGGAGGGGATGAAGACTGTAAACATTGTGACTTCTCAGAGCACAATTTTTTGATTTTGTCTGGGGTTGCCAACCGTGTACTTAGGGGTTATTAGAAAGTGAAGAACCATTTCTGCGGATCCCATACAATTCTCTATAGACACAAGGTTATGTTTTCCGGTTTTTAATGACCCTGCCCGAGTAAATTTAGACGGTCTCCCAGGCCACCCGGAGACCACCCTCGCCCGGGCAGCTACACCAAAATGAGAGACTTTCAGGTGATTTTCTTGGCTTGATTGGATGAACTGTGGCTACTGTACTAACAGCCGCTGGTTTCCTCATACAAACCCCACCAATCAGTATCTGTCCGGGTGGCCCGGGAGGCCGTCTAAGTAGTAAGCAATGGCCTGAAAAGAGCTGCTAAATACCAGTATATAGCAGTGATCCCCTGTCCGATAGTGGGCCTATACAGGACAATGCAATTAATAGTCAGATACAATACAAAAAGGAAAACCATTTCACACAATTGGCTTTTGTACCGGTGCATGACCTGGAAGACTACCCCATACCTATAGCATAGTATTCAACCCTTGGAATCACTGTTTCCATTAAAAGTATCGCCCGTAGAAGCTTCCCCACAGAAAGTCCGACGGACCACAGCAAGTCTCCACAGGCTACGCCCTATTTACTACATCCATAGAACCACAGCACCCGAGCTAGGGCGCTGGAGATGTCAATCCACTGGCCCAGCGATCACTACTATGATGCGAGGGTGCCGTGCTTCAATTCGGCAACAGGAGGACAACACTCTGCCCGCACCCCCAACCCCGACTCAACATTAGGACAGGATAAAATCACTCCATGTTTGCCCAAAGCCCCCCGTTATTCATAGCCTATCACTCGCTATTTCTAATCTCTGTTCCCCCTAGTCCCCCATCCACCTTCTCAACCTTACGTAAACCAACACATACGGCATGATATGGCATGGCAATACTCTTTGACCAGCAAGACCCCACTCGAGACCTCGGGGGTCGGCGCCTGCTCCTATAGACGTTAGCTCACCAGAGTATTTGGCCCACCATATTGTCCTCATTCAGGTAAGCTTCCGCCCATTTCCCTCTGCCTGCGCTCCCCTCCCCTTCCTAGAGTCGCCGGGGTTTTTCTTATTTTCTGGTAGCCGTTTAATTATCTCCAGTTCTTGCGGCACATACCGGTACTCGTGCTCGAGCACATCCGCAAAGCACCGGTATCCGGACATCAGGATGTTAACCGGTCCCCCAAGCTCAAATTTGAGGTTCCTAGCACCCCCATTTCCAGAGACAGTGCTTTACGAATTGGCGGGTATGATATCTGGCACAACACCAAGCTTCACACGTCCAACTATCCATCATCAAAAGGTACAGGCAAACAGCACTAGCACGTGCTAGCATCCGAGCACGCAGCGTAAGCACCGCGCCCTCCGAATGTGCCATGACGTGTCCAGTGGCACTCCCCATAGGCCACCGATGCATGCCGTATCGCAAGGTTCGAGCTTGCACGTGTGTGCTGCCAAAGGAGGGATCTGGCACAAGTAAGGTGCTAACTTATACTGGTAGTTGGAGAACAGGGGCAAGTTGGAAGTGAGGGTTAGCTACCGAGTACCGGTAGTCAGGTATAATAAGCTTTGATCAGCCATCCCTGCAGCACCACGCCGGTACAGTTTGTTGTTTCAGAGCAGCTATTACGAGTACCGGTGTTGTGGTGGCAATAACGGTGTTGTGTACGAGCCTTGATCCTTTTGAAGGAGGGGGTATTACGGCAGCGCTGTGGAGTGGATTAAATAGAGTGGAATGTCTCACAGGGTTATATAGATGGAAGACAGATAAGATAATCGAAGAGAGTGCTGGTAGGGAGAAAGCCTCAGAAAGGGGCTGCGGTCGTTTAACTTGCTGTATTCGGACAGCGGTTGTACCACGCGGCGAGATGTGGTACAACACTCGCCATCTTAACTTGAATCAACGTGGTTCGAACTTCCGAGTGCTCCGGTAACAGACGGACAGTGTTCTTTCTTGGTACTACACAGTATCGTAAGATGTATTGTCGGTCAGATATAAGTCATGTACTAGTACTAGTATGATACTTCTGCTGTTCCTGTATCGCGCAGCGCGCAGTGTTTTAATAAATGACTTGCACGGCTACCACAGGCGCACTGGAATTAGCCCTCACACAGTCTGTAAAAGCGCAGGCACCTCCCCTTAGCTCACAGTTTTTAACGACTCCACGGAGGCGACTAAGACATTCTACCTCCGTGCCGTACCGCACCGTATGCACAGAGTGCCCGAGTATAGTGCATACCGCGAAAGCGATACATGAGAGAAGGGCCCGCCCAATAAAAACCCTCTTTCTAAATTGCAAAACATTTCCTCTTGCCACTGCGTCACCTTCCTTCCTTCCACTGCTGGTTTTCACCTATACATCGAGTAGTTCTAACGAATCACCATGAAACGTAGAGTGAACATGACCAAGGAGAGTGGGCATAGAGCGAGGCACTACTGATGTGTTGATAGTCTAACCTATTCCCACTAGACTCATACCTACCTATCCTGCCATAGTGCATACCGCACTAAGCGCGCCCTGTTTGTTTGTTATTAACATCACATCACTGGGTAGGAGTATTCTAGCCATTCATCTCTCCTACCAACCAATCATCTCCATCCTACCGCCTCTCAAAGAATCGCTCGTTTTTGAGCTCTTTTTTTCTTTCTTCCTTGCCCTCTCTTTCTTGTCTTCTAGGACATTCCGGCACGGTGGATGGGCTGGCATGCGAATCCCGGCGTCCGCTGGGGCCTGACGGTACCTACATCGTGCACGCGAGGGTATGTGCCATGGCGGGGGCCCGGGGCGAGCAATAGGGGGCTCCAGGGGGGGTTGTATCATGGGTGGAGGACAAGGGAGGCTTGATTTTCTGTCCGTCCGCTTGTTTGTTGTTTGCCCAGTAAACGAGGCTACGAGCTACTCGAAGAGATCAGCGGATTCTTTCCTCCTACAAATCAACCAATCAGCATCTGTCTGACTGGCTTGTGGTTTCGTCTGCGCGGCAGCAAGGCGCATTTAAGGGTTGGGTTACCGGTGCTCGCGGTTAATCCCCATGTTGATCCGTGCTTTTGTGCTTGTCTGGCCCGCTGGCTACTTCCTGGAAGATGGCAAAAGCATGGTGTCGTAGAGTAACGATGTCCCTCGCTCGTACCATAGGAGAACAGAATACCGGTAGAGCACAAGATGACATACGCAGGCACCAGGAGTGTAAACCCAATTGTCAAGACAGACCTACGAGCACAGGTACCATAGAGGAAAGACTGGCGTTTTTTTCCCTTTTTTCCCTTTTTTCCCTGCCCCCTACCCACTGGTACTGTACTGCTGATGTGCTGGACGAATGACACCAATACCAGTGCATAACCGTTCGCTTCGGGATTCCTTTTTGCCTTGTCCTGTGCAGTGCTGTATCTTGAAAGGTGGAGGCTGCTCAACATGAGGTGTACAAGTATACCGGCACCCTACTTACTTGCTATCCTTTCATTATTTTCCTTAATTCTTTTCTTCTAACCTGTTTGTTTGTCCGCATAGTTTTTCCTTTCTTTCTTTCCCTCGTCCCTTGCTGGCCTGTACATGCAATGGTAGCATACCGTAACTGGCATGACCTGTGGGCAGATTCACTCGCTTTCAGATGTCTGCCCAGAACACGGGGTCCACTCTCCAAACGGCGCCATAAAAAGCTCTTGAAATCCACTGTCTCGAGCAGCCCTGAAATATCCGGATTCAGAGACAAAGGGCTCCTTGGGAGGATCAGTCCCTTCCTGATCCTCCCCCGACACAGCATAAGATCAGCCCATTGGGTCTCATTGACACCTTTTCGCAATTCCGTAAACCTGTCAAACCATGCCCATCCTAAGTTAACACACTAGTTCCCGCTAATAACCTGATGGTGAACTTCAAGAGATTTTACTATATGCACTGGAGTGCTCGAGTGGTCTCGGACTTACCGGTACTCATGTCGCTAGATTGGACTTGCGTCTTTTAGGTGCGTCACGACTAAACTGGGAGCAACTTCTGTCCTGCGACTTGAGTACAGTACAACGACTAACTAATCTAAGCTAAAGCTAGCAGCGGCATGCCGGTCTATCAAAATGAGGGGTCCCATAGCACTAGTCGTCTTTTCTTCTACTCGAGTATTAGAGTCCGAGGTAAAAGTTCCGGAATGTTGGGCTAGTACACCTCGGGGCGAAAATACGTTCGCATTTCTAGTAAACCTCAACACCCGAAAAATGTGAACTTATTACTGCCCCCCCGGGATACTTGTACGAGCACCTGCAGGATACAAGGTTTTGCAAGAGGTTATGGAACAATTACTTGCGGTTGACCAGCCAAATATATCCTTGTCTGTTCCGGTTAATGGTTCCTACCCTTGTACAACGAACAAAAGCCTAAGCAAGCTGGAGCGTAGGTAACGGAGACGGCCACGATAAGGTAGTCCACTGCGCGGCTGTCGCATTATCTCAACCGGTACGATACACGAATACAGTAATACGAATCTGGTACCGTGGCCATCGCACCCGTAGCCTACAGCGGATAGAGAGTCTACAGTACTTGGAGAATACCCGCGATCCGGCTGCCGGTACCGTTGCCTTGACCCCCCCGCCCCCCATCAATTCATAATCTTATCCCCCTCCTCACCACCAGCGCATCCGCCTCCCACTCCACCCTCAAACCGAGTTGGAAATGATTGCCTAGGAGAAAACTCACAGAACCTCCAGAAGTATAATACATACTATATCCTACTCAATGAACAAAGCCTTCAAATAAATTGACCCAAAAATCCCCTCCTGCCCTTTTTATCAGTCACCACATCATTTGGAATTATACCGGACATGCTGTACGAGTAGGTGCTATAGCCTAGGCCGGTAGGTACTTGTAGGGCAGGTGGGGTGAGCTGTTTGCCCCTTCATTTCCCATCCAATGGTTTCTTTTACTGGATTTCAGCCTTATAGGCCGGAGGAGTGAGCGAGGGGAGAGAGAGGGACTCCTCCGTTATCGTTGGGATTTGTAGTCAAAGAGAGAAAGGTTTGCTTTGGTTCGTGGCAGGGCAGCGGAGAGCATGGATAGGTTGGACCTTGTTCCTGCATATGCACCGCAAAGTGCTAGTACGAGGTGGCTAACTTCCCCTTCTTCCCTCTGTGACTGGATGTAGCGCAGGCAGAACCTGTACCGTATATGCCCTACAGGATTGTATAACTCGCCGATCGAATTTGCCGAGGCCTACTCTCAGTCCACGTACTCAAGTGCTCCCCGTACGGTATGGTATTGAAGCACTATCTACTACGGTAGTCACCATAGAGGGTTACGCTTATGCCAACAAGTAGAAATGGCCAATAGGCGATGCTAATAATCTAATGGTTCACCGGACCCGCGCGATAACTCAAACCACCAGTAAAAACTCCACCCTCGCACACGATACAGGTGTGCAAGTATCTCGGGAACGCCTTCCACCACCGGCTAGGTTTGGCTATCCCATCTTTACATCCATCTAGACTTACTGGGCAGATATCCCCATCCACCGTCCCTGTTAGCAAAAAAAAAAAAAAACCCCCCGTAACCTTAACTTAACTCGACCCCGCATATGCGCAGACAGACAGAGAGAAATAGGAAACTCCCAAAGCGAGCTAAAGCCCACATTATGGATTGTTTCGCGAAATTCCCTCATCTCTTGTGTCCTGTTCCTGCATGTGTAGGTGGGTTGGCCAGCGGGCGTTCCAGGCAGCTGGGACGCGGTTCGGTAAGGTAATCGATTGACCAATGATTACCCCGTCGCCGAGGAGTTCTCTCCCCTTTTTACTCGTTGTTTTTGGCTTGCAGGTACTTGTAAGGGTTTTTTTTATTTTTACAATAGAACCTCCCTTTGTGCTAGGACGTTGGAATTCCCCCTCCGAGCGATGTGAGGGCAGAGCACTGCAAATTCAGCCTTTGGTTGGGATAGAGCGAAAGGCGTATGCAGAGAGAGCCTTACTGCCGGTAGGAGAGGAAGCTGCAACGTCTAGGGCATTTATCTTCTACTCGAGTATTTGTGTTTTTTTACGGTACTTGTGCTACACTATATTAGACGGAACGGAAGGAAGGAAGAAAAAGGTCATGGTGGGCTTCTTTCTTCTTCTCTGGTCTCATACTGCGACATTGCGCCTGAAATGCATGCCGATGTGCGTTCCACTCGAGCGCGGTACGATTGGCGAAATTTTGTTTCTCCCCGCTCCGTACCACCTATATCTCAACACGTCTGCGCTTGCCTGTTAAACCGGCATACACTCCGGAGCCGGGAATGCCAGGTACTCTGCAGTACTTGTACTGTACGTTCACTCATTTACCGTAATTAATCACTAGGGAGATTATCTCATTCGTCCGCTTCGTCAGTGAGATTGAGGCATATCATAATGGACCCAGTTTGATTCGCGCGCGCTGTTCTGGCATCGGTGCTGGGAGTGCGATGCCAAACGTGGGAGGATCCTTGAGAGGAGTCAATCGAGGCATGTGGTATGTGCGCTGGTTGTCTACAGAGCAGATAGCAATACCAGTTCATTCGATGGTAGTTCTGGATTTCTGGAGTATCATTGGGGGGCTAGAGTTTTCATACCGGTGCTCACGACTGTTGTTGGGGGCCAAATGCCTCTTTTTATCTCGGGATTCTAGTAACAAGTGATTTCTCCCCCTTTCTACTGGCTGTGGTTACTTCTTTCAGACCTCCGACAACGCGCCGGGATCTCCTCGAACTGCCGAAACGGCATAATAAGTCTTGGCTCTCAAGAGGTTTTTTCTCCTTTCACCCTATCCTTCCATTCAGTTGGATGGTGAGGGATTGTAGGGACCAATTGAGGCTTGAGATGCCATGGATTGCGCCTTGTCTAGATATCCTTTGCAGTGCTTTGGAGAATACCGGTAAGCTTCACTTCGGTGGCTTCGGAGGTATCTTTTTCGAACAGATATTCTCCCTCCCATGTGCATCGAATCAAATGGATCAGTACCGTACGCCGTGTCCTGGGGGGGCTAAAGACGCGGTAAAACCGGATGAGCAAGAAACAGTAGATGGTGTATTGATACTAATTTCGTGCTGTAAGTTCTTGTACCCAATTGGGTTCTTGTGAGGAGTATTCCTAAGACGAGAGAGGAAAAAAGTGCGAGACATTGGTGCGGATCAACAAGGCAACCAAGAGGACTATCATCATTTTAGCTTAGTCGCAATCGGCTATAGTTTGCGGTTACGAGGCTCGGAGCCAGGATACCAGAGATGGGAAGCGAGCTCTAATACCGGTATTGGTATTCACTGTAACTACCAGAAAGTGGGCGAAAAAAAGAGATGGGGTCAACAGGAATAATAATAGGATATCATATCTTTTTTCTGACGGTTTCCCGAGCAACAAATTCTGCTGCGGCGATGGAGCAGGGAAAGAAAGCTGTGCCAGAACGAGTACAGAAATGTGGGAGCACAGGTAGCAGAATGCTGTCCGTGCAATTAAATCCAATGGGAGGAGTCCGGGACCTTTCCGATCTTGTTGAGCTCTGAGGGGGGGCCAGGCACCCCATAAGGATCTCTTTATGGGAAGCTCCGAGTGATGCTTTTTTTCTGGGAAAACTCTCAGAATGCCTTCTCAGATGGTGACAAGGGTCCCGCAAAGCTAGAATGCCATCTTCAGAATGTTTGCACAGGCACTATTGCATAGCAATCGCGCCATCATTTGTGGGTACCGGTGATCTGCTTAGTTCATCCAATCTTGAGGATTGGACCTAATTTCATTATCTCCCAATGCTACAGTATGCGAAATACTGGTTTCTTAAGGATATCTGATTTGTGGGCTATAGCCATTGTGAGAATTTTCCTCTGCTCTGCATCGCTTGAGAACTCTTAGAAACGGTGCTTTTGGGGGCCATTTGGTGCACGGGAGAAATTCAGCAATATTGAGGTGAAAAAATCTTGGTTTTAGAGGGCATTGCGCTTGTGTACAGTGGCTTGGCGATTGTTAGAGTATTGGGAGGGCGTGACTTGGCCCCGAGATGTCTAATTTACATTTGACTACGCGAATCTTGGGGCCATACTGATGGGGTACCAGCACTTTGTGAATTGTCAAGTACGAGCGCAAGTACTGGTGGGCGCTTTAGATCCTGAATTGAGGACGCATTTTGGGAATTTTCTGTCATTTTTTAGTGTCGACAAGCGCGGTGCAGAAATTTAGGGTTTATTTTGATGAGCAAAGTGAAGGAGGAAGAAAAGAAAAAAACTGAAACGTGAAAAAAAGAATCTAGATGTGTAGGTGTGGAGAGAGAGAGATTTCGAGTGGTTGAAGACCAATCAGACATTCGAGTATCGCTTCTTGCTCGCCTTGGCAGGGGTAAAATAAAAAAACTAGTGCAAGCGAAAGCCAAGGGCCGGCGCCTCAACAACAACGTTGGCTCTTCCCCCAAATTTGTTCATATCAAAGAGATAAATGTGCTCTAACCTAACACAACCCGGGACAACAGCCAAGAGGAATTACGACAGTTCTATGCTTTATTGGGGATGTGGAAGGGAGAAGGGAATCTGGAAGGGTTGGTAGCTTTTACTCGGGGAAGCTGGGGTGGCTTCAGGTACCTTCTCGTTCACTCATTAACTTATGCTGGGTTTTAGGAGTCGGGATAGTTCCGATGGTGATTGATGGAGGGAGAGAGAGATGACAAGCTTTCTCGGTTGCTGCTCATGGCCGAAAGATTCTGATATGGACATGGTGAGGGAAATTTTCTGTGGTGCAACTCGTTCTGGGCTTTGCTCATGGTTCTTCTAAAAAGGGGGGCATTGCCCTCTGTTTAGATGGGCTTCTTCACACGAGCTAGGTAGGTCTCAACGGCTTCTTCCTAGTCCTCCTGTCGTGATTGTTTTTTGGTTCATGAAGTAAGGAAGGGACAAGAGACTCTTTTGTTGCTGCTCATTTGCACAACTTACTGCCCATCTGCTATTGAAGTCTATATTTTCTTTTCTTTTCTTTTTTCTTTTTCTCATTTAACCTCATTTCATTTCACGCAATGTGAGGCCCCAGCAAGGTCTTTTATGTCAATGGCTCTTAGGATGAGCCGCAGTTCATAGCCAATCCTGGTATATGGCTTTCTGTATTGGGGAATCCACTGGCCGGGGACCCTATGATACTCAGCAGTTTGCTCGCTATTTTGTCTTTGTCACTCATTTCCCGCCTCTTTTGGGCCGACGGAGACACACACAATGCGGACTTTGCACCCCCATTCTATGCTAGCGCTGTGCTTCTAAGAGCGTTTGTGTGTGTCTCTGTTGGCTGTGGTTCTCCCTTCTCCACCCTCTGTCTGCCCTCTGCCCACCCCCTGAAATTCTGTCTCTACTTCCTGTTAGTCTCCGCCAACCACGCACACCCTTGCCCCCTGACCAACCCACTGCCTGCTACTACTTATGTATCTCTTCCCTCTTCTTCCGCTCCTTCACCCTTCTCCCTCTCTTTTTCCTTACCTCTTCCTTACCTTCGCTCTCTACCCATTGCTGATTGTCTCGTTCCCACAGGAAAGGAATCATCCCTTTCCCACCACACTCTTTTTAAGACAAGCAACCCGGAACACGTAGCAGAACCTCTGCATAACGAAAGAATTTCACTTTCTTGCCATCGCTCTAGTTTACCCTATTGTCATTCGATTCCGACTTCGGTCAATTGCTCTTTTACATAAAGAACAGTGGTTCCGCTCTCTTCAAATATAAGAATATCGGTTTCTTGATATCGTTGAACGACCTCCGCAATAATTCTACCGTCATACTTTCATTTTAAGCATGCAATACGCCGCTCTTTTTTCGCTCGCCCTGGCAGGCTTCTCTGCTTTGGCCGCTGCTCAGCCCCATGGAAAGCATGCTCGTGTGCACGGTCGCCATGCTAAAGCCTTGAACGAGCGCGACATGGTTTACGATGTTACAACAGTTTGGACTACTATAGAGTCCACTCCTGTTGCCGAGCCTACTTCCATCTATGTTGCAAACAATGTGCCTAACCCTTCAGTACCACCTTCCCCGACCCCTACGCCTAAGAAGGATGTCAAGGGGGGTGACAAGAAAGGTGATAAGAAAGATGATAAGAAGGGTTCAGGTTCCAACACATCAAACAACAACAGCGGCAATGGTAATGGTAATGGCAACAACAACAACAGTAACACGGGAACCGATTCCAATGGCAACACCGGTCGCGAGTTCAAGGATGGTGTTGTTCCTTGCAGCGAATTCCCATCAGACTATGGCGCAGTCAAGTTGCCATGGCACACAAAGGATGGATGGTCTGGCCTCCAGTACAAAGGTGGAAACATCGATAAGGAGGGCATTTGCAAGGAGGGTGCTCTTTGCTCGTACGCTTGCCCCGCTGGATTCAGCAAGGCACAATGGCCAGCGGAACAGCCCGCCTCCGGTGAGAGTCTCGGTGGCCTTCTCTGCAAGGACGGTTTCCTCACTCTCACCCGCCCTGATTGCAAATACCTCTGCGAGGGAGGTGCTAGCGGTGTCACTGTTAAGAATGAGTTGAGCGATGTTGTGGCTGTTTGCCGCACTGATTATCCTGGTAAGTTCAGTAGTATTTATTAATTTAGAGTTTGTCCTTAATAGTGTATAGGATCCGAGAATATGGTTGTCCCCCTGCAGTGTGATCCTGGCACAGAGAAAGTCCTCGCTACCCCTGATGCCGACTCCCCAGGTGCCTACACGTGGAAGGGTGGCTCTACTTCTGCCCAGTACTATGTCAACAATGCTGGTGTTAGCGTCGAGAAAGGGTGTCTCTGGGGTCAGGAGGGTAGTGAAGTTGGAAACTACGCTCCTTACGTAAGACTTACACATTCCCTGAGCAATGGGTTGCTGGATGCTAATGCCATTACAGATCTTCGGTTCCGGAAAGAAGGGTAATAAGATCTGGATCTCCGTCTCCAAGAACCCCAACAACAGCAAGTCCGCCAACTACAACGTCTCGGTATGTGACTGTCTTCCGCGTTTCTAATGTCAATACGAGTACTAATATCATGACAGATCGTTGGTGGCAGCGGCAATAAGTGTGAGTGCACCATGGGTGAATGCCAAGGTGGTGGAGCTGGATGTACCGTTGCGGTCGACCCGGGTCAGAAGGCTTACTTCCGTCTGTGGAAGTAAATGTATCGTTCTGGATTTTTGTTTGGGATCCTTTCTGGTTCTTAGCGTTTGGATATGGGGGATCCTAGAAAGCGAAAAAGTCGGTCATAGTATGTTGACAGCATGGGGATATATATATCTGGTGTCTGGTTTAATTTTCATTCTTGCCCAACTTGCTGGGTGGTAATGTTCTTTTTCATTTTCTCCCCCAATGATTTCCGGTCGGAAGGGAAAGATATCATTGGCTACACTCACCATCTAGTTTTCTCTTCCTGTTTACTATATCTATTTTACATCCTGTCGATGTGTTTTCCCTTCCTTCCTCTGTGTGGAGGATTACCGTACAGTACATACACATCTCTCCCACAGACTATGGACTCAAGTCACCCGGGGTTTCACAAAAGCGGGTATAGAAAGGAAATCTTGGGCTGGTTGATTTAAGTTATTTTGTTTTTTTTGGTGGGCATCTGACGATGACGAAGAGAGATGTGAGGAATCGTTCGCTGCCGATAAAATTTTTCCATTTTCATTCTTTGTATAAAATTATGGAAAGATATTTTTCCTTGTTCTAACTTGTACCGACATACCGACTGAAATAGCACGATTGCTTCCTCCGTCACAGTCTTTTATTTTAAACTCGCTCTCGTTAATTGTTTTCCTTTTTTCACTTTTGTGACTGGCTGATGAGAGGATATGGGGGCAGGAGTAATCTGGAGCAGCAAGAAGGGGGGGGTCTCATCATAAATCATGTCTGTCTATCTGTCTATCTATACGCATCCCTACTGTATCACTTTTTCATAATTAATATCTATCAAGTATAAATCCGATACGTACCATACCGGTATATATACAAGCACCGAGTGAAGTTTTCGTCTTGTGTATTGTATAGTATCATACGCGCGTGCGTGTGTGCTCTGAGGACTAGACTTGGCTTTTCCCACCCCACCCCATCCCATTCCATCCAAACTCACAACTATTGAACGTTTCGCCAATGCCTACTATCCTGTCCCCCTACTCCAGAAAATCATCATCACGGAAAATATACTCCTACCTAACGTCGCGTTGCCATTTAATAATTTCGTTTCCACCTAGTCCAATCTCGTCCGCCCGGTCACCTCCTACTGTAGTACAGTGCGCGATAGTAATACATACATAGCTTCGGTTGCGGGTCTGGATCGTAATTGCGCAGCACTGCACTTTTACTCGTGGGGCGGTGGTAGCAGTTTTGTACTGCGATTTGGATCGTGGGTTGTATTCTATTCTGTTTCGCTCTGTATATGGTATGCCGTGCTGTGGTGGCATGTGAAGCGCAAGTTGTGTATCCCGAGGGAAAGGTGGTGGATGTGGGATACAAGTGCGGTGGTGGTGGTGGTGGTGGGAATATACTGTACTCGGTGACTACCGTGTCGTTACCACGGAGTTGGGTAACATACTGGTGGATGTTCGTTGATGTGTTGTGTAATTTTTCCACTTGTCCGGTAGCTGCGTTGGCGGGTGGGTTGCAGTTGTGGTTAAAAGGGATGAATGGTTAATGGGTATCGGTATTGGTGATGGTGTCCTCGTTGGGATATGGTGGTGTTGTGCAATGCAGCACAGTATTACACTGTACAGTACCACATCGTGGGAATTAAGTTAAGCCCGCGGTAACGGCTCTGATACGATACTCCAAAAGCAGTGATACAGTGTTTTCGTTCCATTATTGTTTCCCTTTCGTCGCCCATCCAGGCTAAGTTAAGTACTACATTCCCACCGGTACGCCATTGGTTCTTTTTTTTGCAATGAAAGAGAGTATTAGGAGGAGTAATAAGTGAGTATGTTGGATAGTGGTCATAAGGGTTATTTGTTAGGAAAAAGGAAAGAAGAAAAAACGCCGGATAATTATACCGATACAGCGCAATGATGATCAAACAGCAAACAGGCAAACAGGCAAACTACCACCATTACACCCTTGCTTACTTACCCGCCGTTTCGTACAAAAGCATATTTAGGGAAGAGAGGAAAGTGTTAAAACTTCAAATAGTGAAGTGGAAAGCGAAAAGAAAAAAGTGTAATGTCATTAATATGACCATCAGGTCACCGCCATGCCATCCCTCATCTCATTCCACAGGCCGAGCGTGAATTATAACCCGTCACCCGCAGCACTCTTCTGAAACCTCCGAGCAACCTCCTCAACACCCCAACTAACCATCCTCGCTTCAGCCAATCTATCCGCCTTAGCAATCACCGTCCCAACCAACATCTCCCCATTACCACCACCACCACCTCTCCCTCCTCCACTGGCGCTTCCACCAACACAATCAACCCCTTCCTCCCCTCCACCTCCACTCCCCTCATCAACTGTCGCAGTTTGGATCACCGCTGCTCCGGAAGCAGTCGCCAACGTGACTCGCAGTGGCTTTCCCAACCCCATCCTGGAGGCTGTGTCGTGCGCCTGTACGAACGTAGACGAAAGCGAAGAGAGGCCGGGCGAGGAGGGTTGCGGATGGGTCGACAGGATGGGGATTGCGTTCGTATCGGTGAGATGTGTGGTTATTGGGCCTTGGGCGAGTTTGGCGAAGTGGGACTGGAGTGGTTCTGCTGTAGGGCTCTGGGGGACAGAGGAAGAGGAGGAGGTGGTATTAGCCGTTGGAGTGGTTGACATGATTGCTTGTGATCCTCCTTTTTTTCTTAATAATGGGAAAAAAAGAGAAGCTGTGCTTCGGCTGTGTGCGAAGAATGCGAAGGGAGAGGGAGTGAGAAAGAGGGCGGGTAAGGTTTCGGAGGGTAAGTTTTTCCTTTCCGGTGTGGGTGGTGTGGTGTTTGTTCGGGAAGGAGGCGGATGCTGGTACCGTATTGGTGGGCACGCGAATATGTAGATATCGGTATGAGATGAGATGGTATAGTATCGTACCGTGGCTTTCAGCGTTGTAGCTGAGTAGAAAGTATGGCCAGTTGTAGGTATGATAGGTAGAGAAGAGAACGAAAGCTGAAAGGAGAAAACAAAGGTATGATAAAACTCAAGGAAAGAAGGGAAAAGAAGGAAAAGAGGGCGAGAGATGAGGGTTTTGTCGTGTGAGAAGAGCCTCTATCTGGAGCATGGCCCATCCATCTATCCCACTAAAGGCCCAGAGATTGAGATTGAGAGAGAAAAAAAAAAGTTCATTATGAGGGGAGGGGTTGTGGGAAAGTGGGAAGGGAACTTTGGGGAGGGATTGTGATTACAGTTGTTTCATTTTCATTCAAGTTTTTTTTTTTTTTCCTTTCCCACTTTGACCTCATGTGCTAAGTTATGTCTGAGTCTTGATTTCCCGTTTGTCAAATTATGTTGTGCAGGTTTCTCTACTTTTGCTTTTTTTTCCCCTTTCGCCTCCTTCTCAAGCCCATCGCGATGTGTGAAAACTGAAAAGGTGTGATATCGAAAGAAGCAAATAACAGAGGGAAAGAAAAAAAGTTGCCCGAGAAATTGGGTATTAACAACATTCAGGAAATATATCCTTTTTTTATTTTATTTCTCTATTATCACACAGTATTACTTTCTTCGACTCCTCTCTTTCCTTCGGCGAGTGAAGATTCAAACTTTCATCCCTACTCTGCGTCCGGGTAATAGCTATCTCGTTTTGGAAGGGCAAAGCAGAAGTGGCTTCGATAGAGCTTGTTTGGGTTGAAGGGTAACCTGGCCGGAGCTCCCGCCTGTTATCCATCCCCCCCCCCACAACAAACACACTTCCTAGTACCACTCAGCACAGCATAGTTATTATACCTACCAACAGACAAACGAACCGCCTTCTATCGTGTCATTTATACCGGTGCTCATAACCTACATGAAATTGGTCACACCCTAGCTTTACGTTTGCCTTGTCTCACCCTTTTCCCTCATCATCTTCCTCGGAGTATTGTGCTTTTGTAACGGAGCAATAACGGTCCAGCACCCACCGATACCCTCATCTCACACAGTCTCGTATCCAGATGGCCGACACTGATGCAGCAAAGGCTGAGAAGATAGCTGCAGCGAAGAAAAGGGTGAGTGGAGTCATTGCGTGCACAATCCAATTACCCAAATTTACCGAGTGGAAATTCATCGCCTGATACCTACGATCACCCATTTCCTCTACCCGTCCCCCTTTCCGGGTTGGAAGGTACATCACCAATTAAACTAACGTTTCCGGTACCGAGGGGGGGTGGCGTTACGAGGGTTCTAGTTCGAGCAACTCAAGAAGCAGAAGGGGAAAAGGAAGAGCTCGACAGCTCCAGCATCCACAGCGGGCGAAGCGAGTAAATCTCCTGTACAAGCGGAGTCTGCGGAGGCATCGGAAGCTCCTCCTCCAGCTGAGGAGCAACCGGTGGAGGAAGGGTCAGTAGCTAAGCAAAGTTGAATCAAACTTCTCATTCAAGGATGTCGCTTCTAACGTACTTGTCGGGGAAATAGTGCAAAAGAGTCGGCGGCCGAGGCGGAAGAGGTTGTCGAAACTCCTGCAGAAACGGTTGATTCAGATGCATCCCCACTGGCGACTCCTGCGGATCCTGAAGCTTCGGATTCACCGGCTGCCTCGTTAGGCGGTGCGGGGACCGCGGCGCACTCTAGAGTTGCGTCGATGCATGCTAGGCGCCAGTCGACTTCGGGATTTCGGAGGCCGTCCATCACCACCGCGGACATTATGCGATCTTCAACTAAGAGCCCGTTGAGCCCCGGGGAGACGGTGCCGGATATCTACCGGAAACAGGTTACTACCATATCGGAGCTTACGGAGTCGGTAGAAAGGCTGGAGCTGGAGGTAGAAAGGCTGAGAGAGAAGGAGAAGAAGCTTGGCGAAGCTATTGTTCAGAAAGATGAGGCCCAGGAGACTTTGGCCGGGGTAAAGACGGAGCTCAAGGAAGCTGTACAGAAGGCTGAAGCTGCAGCTACTGAGAAGAAGGCTCGGGAAGAAGAGCTTGAGAAGTTGGTAAGCTTCGAGTTTGGGAATGATACTGGGGGTTTGGCTGATCGGGATTGAGTGATTAGAAATCAGAAGTTGCAACTCTCACTCGGCAAACATCACATCTCACATCCCAGATTTCGCAGAAGGACAAAGCTATCTCGGATCTTAAGCTTCATTCATCTTCATCCTCTTCGACGCAGGATAGAGAATCCCTCACTGCAAAGGAGGATCAGATTGAGAACATGGAGATGGACATCAGTAGGCTTCGAGGTGACCTCGAGAGAGCTAACAAGAGTCTTGGCGAAAGCCGATCCGCGCTTGCCACAGCTGAGGGCGGGGTTAAGGGTCTAGAGGAATCGCAGGAGAGTCTCACAAAAGAGCTTGAGGAAAATAAGAAGAAGCTAGATAAAGCTGCCGAGCGCCTTGTTGCCGAGGGTGCTGCTAGGAGCTCAGCAGAGACCAAAGTCACATCTATCCAAGCAGAGCTTGAGTCAGCCAATGCAACTATAAAGAGCCAAGCCGCCAGTATATCATCCTGGGAAAAGGATTACAATACTCTAAAGACCATGTATCGAGACACAGATACGAAGGGTCAAGAGTCACAAAAGAAGGCCTCAGCTCTGGAAAAGGAGAACAAAGACCTAGCCACTCAAGTCTCGGAGCTGAAAAAACGCACTACCCACCTAGAATCTCAGCAAGCCATCCTGAAGAGCAACCTCGAGAAGGCCTTAAGCGACGCAAGACGGGGTACTGGCTCAATGCCACAGGACGACGAACTCGTCGACGAGCTCGAAGACGACGGACGCAAACGCTTAGAGGCAAAAGTCCGGCAATTAGAACAACAGCTGCAGCAGGAACGTAGCCGCTGGTACACCAGCGAGAAGCAGAGGCTAGCGTCTACATCCGCACCCCCGCACTCTACCCAGCAGCACCACCACCAGCACCAGCAGGAATTCCTGGACGTGGACCTGAACGCTGGTGACGGCCAGCACTACCCGCACGGTGGTGGCAATGACCATTTATATGCTGCGCAGATGGAGGAGGAGAGGAAGCAGATGGAGGCACAGAGGCTCGAGAGGATCAAAGAGGTCAAGCGGGGGTTGACGAATTGGAAGGGGTGGAGGCTGGACATGACGGCCGGAGGGGGGTACGGAGTTAACTTTAGGGAGACGTTTGAGGTTTAGATGGCTAGGACTTTTCCCTTGGGGATGGAGAGGCGTCTTTGATTGTGTTTTACGGGTGATATCCGTGATGTGGGCTTTTATGACAATATTAAGTGAATGGATCGACCATGAGGGATCACTCGAGATACACGTGATTTGGACCAAGTCCGGATGAATACGAATACCTACCGTAGTCTACGGAGGCGGTTTGGCATCACAAGAAAATATTTCCTTGACCCATAACATAGGTGGGTTCCAGTCCGCTTGGTCCATTGAGTAAACCCACCTGGACCGGACGTGACCACTCCTGAGAGCTAGACACAACAGGGATAGCACTCCATTCCTCTCACCATAGAGCGCGCTACACAACTTAGCCATTAATCGGCCCCTCACACCATATCGCTAAGACCAAGATAGTCTAAACTCCAGAAGGGCACCATCCCGGCCGAAATAATACCTCCTTCTCAAACCCAAGTACCCTCCACCCCCCTTCCTTAGTATCCCTCCCTCTTCAGCAGTCGGCGAGATATTCCATGCCGGGATAGCGCTCGCAAAGATGTATTCCTCCCAAAGAGTAACTTTGCAATGATGATCAATGGGTGCGACTAAATACGTTCGTTATTATATTATAATATCCGCCTATGTGGGGGGGAACCATATATAGGAGAAACAAAAGCACATACACCGCGCTAATCCAAAAACTCGGAGATAAGCGCGACAAATAGTATACCTAGATATTATGATAGATGAACAGATAGGCCACCCAATTTTTAAGCCCTTTTTTTTCTTCCATTCGTGAGTGAGTGAGTAAGTTAGGACAATTTGGTCGGTTCGTCTGCTTGAGCTTGTATTGCGCTCTCCGAGAGGTTAGTAGTTATCGCTCCAGATGAGGGGGGGATTGTTTATAGTGTTGTCGCCCCCCCCCCCCCGGAAATGTGCTGTGGGTGGCGGTGAGGAAGAGTGAAAGAGAGGGTATGACATGTACTGTATGATAATGCTCAACCTTCCACATATGTTTTCACCTATCGTAGAATTTACAACGCCTCACCCTTCTCCTTCCCCCTCTCCGACCACGGTATCTATGATAGCCTTCGTGTACTTGGCCATTTAAAAAGTCCCCGGACGCTCTACACTTATTAATACCTAGCTTGGCACAAAAGCGTCCGGAGACTTTTTAAATTGCCAAGTACTCTACCCATAACACACCGACCTACATACCTACCTACACACACCATCACCAGTCCCTTAAAGCTCTGTATCGAATCGATCAATTACCCCGCTGCCAACGGCACCAAAAGCATCACGTCTCCCGCAGTGAACACTTCAATAGATAAATAAAGCCCATATGGACGACAACCACAACTCTACGCGCCTTTTTTTCCTCCCCAAAATATATATGGAAATCCGCCCAATTCGTTAGATACACAAAAGGAGGGGGGGGGGGAATGTCCACTCCTCACGCCACGGCTTCTTGCACGGCATTGAGTGAGTGTGCCAAGTGCCCCGTCCGGGGAACGGTTCGTGTGTGTGAATTATTTATCCGGTTGGAGAGGGTTCGTGGTGCAATCTTGTGCTACTTTTGGCACTCTTGCGGCTTGTCTGTTCATCACGAACCCAGGGATATACATTAGTTTCGCGGTTCCGCGGTATAGCGGGGTTGCGGGCTGCTCGCATTCTCTGATAGTAGAGGTGATAACGCTATTTCGGTACAGTTTTAAGGCCGGAGGAGCGCTCGGTAGGGTTTTGGGAGCATCGACGCAGGACAGGAGAGGCTCGACCTTGCTTCTGCATTCGGTGAAGGATGAACGCTGTGTATGCGCTGCTTGGGATCCTTTTACGGCACTGTTATCCGGACAAAACATATTTTGTACCGGGTGTCTCAGGATAAAATAGCCGGACATCTGGCAGGAAGCTCGAGTGATAGGTTATGAGCATGCCCACATTTGAAAACGTGGTACGATACCTACCCACAGTACTGTGCATAGCCCCGATAAATAATTCAAAGCGATTAAAAGGGAATAAAAAGGAAGAAGGAAAGCGATGCCCATTATATCAACTACCAAACGCCCCGTTGCCATAATAATAGAACAAGAATAAAAGGCATGCGTAAACAGCAGGTCCCACCGCTCTAGTTTTCGCCAACCCTCATTTGGTACTTCCGGCTAACCTGCCTCACCCACCTCCGGCGTCTCCATTCTCCCCGCACCCCCTGCTCGCCTTCTACCCTGTCGTAGACCCACCGCTCACCCTCCTCTTCGATCTCTACCCCACCAATGTACCTCTCCCGGACCCAAAATGTGCTACCTAGGTCGAGCGTCCATTTTTTGTCTTTCCACTCCCAGCCAGGGGGGCACCTGACATCCCCAAAGAATCTAGTCCCTTTTGGTCTTTCGTGGGCTATCCGTTGGGCACTCATGGGTTCATATGGTGTGGGGGAGAATATCCATGACTCATACTCCCCGCCAGACGTAAGTTTTTGTAATTCGAATACCTCAACCTCACGGCATTCGGGAGCAGCGTCGAGGATGATGTCTCTGTGGATGAATGAACCTGCTGTCACGGAAGCTGAAGCTTCGCGTGGTAAAAGATGGGTATTGTGTGCGTCTATCAGAATCCCCTGCAGAGTTGGATGTCCCATTGAAAATATAATCCAACCTGTCACCAGGAAGATCATGCGCCAAGGGAGATGAGCTGCTGTGATGAATAGGAGAATGGATATGAAGAATAGGGCGATGAAGACAGCTGAGGAAACGACTTCGTCAGAAAAGTTAGTTGGAGGACCTAGTAGAGAAATTATCTTGTCGTGAGCAACAGAGAAATCGTCCATGGTATTCTGTAGATCGCGAAGGTTACGGAAAAAATCCTAAATATTGAGAATGCTCGTTAGCACTGCCCTTCGGTAATCGGCAATTTTATGAAGCCAATATTACCTTGCTCATCTCACTGACTGCTTTGACTTCGGGGGGTGGCGCAATGGCCGGGCCGTGCGCCGTATATTTTTCCATCGGCATACTCGGCGGCGGCGGATGCCTCGTTATAAAACTGGGGACCATGATAAACAGTAGAACTACAGCTACTGGAAGAACTGCTAGAAGGTATGGATCTAGACAAACAAAAGAGTACACGGCTAGTGCCGACATCGTGTGCGTAGGCTCCCGCCACTGCAGGAGACGAAACAAGCGATGTTGGAAGACAAACACAACACCAATTCTGCACAATGACACTCCGAACGTCAAAAGTTGCTACAAACCGGTCAATAGATTAAGGAAAGGGCTGATTATTACCTTGCGTTAAATTTCCTAAAATTACCACTCATCAACGCTAAACTAAACTGGGGCCTATCCTTGTCTTTCCGCTTGTCCCGAGGCTCCTGATAATCCTCTACCGAATAGTCGCTTGGTAGCATTTGCTGTAACGCCTTTGAAAGTATGTGTTCCTGCCAGCCTGGATTTGTGCCACCTGAGCCTGAAGCTTCGACGGCCATATTGTCCTCAGACCTGTGCGATCTACTGTGACGGTGTGAATGGAGTGGTTTGTGGAAGCCGAGATTTTTACCGAGCCCAAGTAACGGCGAAGGCACAGGTGAGGCGTGAGACGAAGAAGGCCGCTGGGACTGCTGTTGCTCTTGCTGTTGTTCCGGGTCGCCCAGGGAGTTTGATCTGTCATAGTACCGATCATAATCGACAGTAAGAGAGTCGTCCATTCTGGAGGATGGAAAGTGGGGGGGGGGAATATTATTAGGGTTTGCTGGTGTGTGTTTGCGATGGGGGGTGAGGGCAACGGTGAGAGGGCCAAGTGAAGGAAGAGTCCAAGTAAATAACGGGTTAAGTTTGGGTTGGATTGCAAGCATGTGCCAAAGACCAGGATGACGTCTCACGAGTGTAGGCAAGTTACCCGGCTCTGTAGAGAGACTATGATGCCGGCTGGTTAGCTGCATTAAGTTGACATTGTGTTACCTGTTGGTCATTGGAGTTTGCGGTGCTGTTTCACTGCCGGGAAACGCCGCTATTTCCTTCACTCCTTGAACCTTCCCCCACACAGAAAACACAGCTCACTGTCCGACCGGAAAGCAGTCCATTGGCCATTGCTGCGATCTTGGAAGCTCACATTGGAAGGCATGAGCTTCCCCCGCAATAGCCCCTGAACTCAAGTCTGCTGCCAACCCCGAATTCCGCAGGGCTTGAAAGGCTAAATTCCAAGTGAGATTGGTAATGGGCAATTCCTGGACTAACAAGCTCCTGCTGCCAGTGCCGGTGGATTCATTCTCACGAAAGCCTAAGGAGAAACCCCGTGCAATGGTTGAACAATGAACCGAAAGAGCACAGTGACTCCCGTCTGGAAGGGGGTGGTGCATTTGCCGGTACCAGCACAGCACTTGTGCGCTTGACCACTGCGCCGGTATGATCCGGTATATCAATATTTCAATTCTACACTGGGCACAAGTATCAGACGATGACGGTGACTGTTATTACCGGTATTATTAGTGAGCATAACGGCGGTGACTGACACGGGGGGGAGTTAGCACGTGCCGGTATCATATCGCCTTCTACGGTGCAGTAGCTCTCCGCCACCACAGCCGTAGCGGTGGTCTTGTTGACCATGGACAACGAGAGCCTCGAAGCCATGAAAAAAAAAAGAAAAAGAGGAGAGCTCGCTAAAGCCTCAAGCCAACCAGACGGAAAGCCATGGTCTTATGCATCAACATCTCTGCATTGCCACGGCAACCGACCAACCTATCGCATTCCCTGTTTGTATGATAGCCCATAATTTTTTTGTAGCAGCCGCTGAAAGAAGACAAGTAAACCGAACAAACCAAAGGGATAGAATTTACGAGATTTCTCTCACTGTCTGTATTTTTTTCTTCCTGCATACCGCTGTTTTCCTTGATGCTGCGGAGATGCTGCTGTGTAGGAAATTAGCCAATTAGAATGGACAAGGATTGAGGGTTCTCTTCTGCAAGCCTGAGTACTGTATGTATGGTAACCTCGCTCATCAACTGTTTCTCCTCCTTCCCCATGTTCCCCATGTTCCCCTGAGCCCTCTTCACTTCGTTTCCTCGCCTGTGCTCCCCTCCACCTACCTAATCCCTCCCGCATTTCCGCCTACCGTACCTGCTACCTCTCTCTCTTTTTCCTTCTGATATTCGCAAAGGGGCTGGGAAAGGAGAGAGAAAAAGATTAAAAAGATTCCTCAAGTTTTCCTCGCAAATAATAGGAAAATACAACTCGGGGATACACAGGGCAGAGAAGTATCGGGAGCAAGGGAAAGAAAAAAAAAGAGAGATATTATACAAAAAGAGGAAAGGAGAAGAACAAAAAGAAGAAGAGGAAGGAAAAGAAAAAAACAATCTTATATCATACCAAAGCGCATGTAATCTAGCTAGCCCTCTCTCTTTTTGTGTATTTTTCTCTCTATCTAGCCCTTGATCCTTCCAGGGAAAATCCACGGCCCTGAGATCTCGCATCACTACAGTTACGGGCTACCCTTACATTCTCTGTCTGCTTCCAGCACGCCCAACGCCCCCATCCGCCTCTACCACACTTTCCAATCCCAATCTAACCTCCACGACCTTCACGCTTCCATTCGTTCGTTCACCCTCCACCTTTCCCTCCTGCTCTCTCTTCGCTCCCTCTCTCTCATCTCCGCCATGTGTCACAGCGTCACGGATTCAACGTCTAGTTAGTCCAAGATCTGTTTACACCGGTGACAGGTCTCCCTATCTCTACAGCATTATTTCTCTCGTTCCTTCTTGCCTCTCTCACCCTCTTGTACTTTTCATTTGGCCACCAGGGTCATTGATTATTCTTTCTTTCTCACCCTCTCGGCACGACAATCCACAGCCGCCCCTTTTCATTGCTCGATTTTTTATTTATTTCGCTTTCTTTTTCCTTTCACGATACACGCTAGGCATTTCATTACACTTGTCAACCGTCACCAACGCTCTTTCAGGAAGAGCGTTGTGATCCGTCATGCCGGTTCGAGTACAGCAACAACCACAGCACTCCGCATCTAATAATTTGACGAACCCAACGACTACGACCACGACTACAGCTTACTCTCTGCGCCGGGACTCCCCTGCGTCTTCGAAGGGGGATGATTCGAGTACGAGTTCTATTTCACTGGGTGAGAATGGTTTTCGTTTTTGGGCTTCAGATTCCACCACCAAGGGAGAGGGCGATTCTGATGATATCAACGGTGTAGCGGAAGGAAGACAACGCAAGCGTCTTCAAAAGTCTCATCCGGAAACCAACAACCTCCCTCGGTCGAAGCCCTCCTTGCGGGAACCTCGCTCCCCACAGAAGGTTGCGCGTTCTCACCGCAATGATCAGAAACCCCTGATCACGAGAGGTCAGGATTACTCGTTGAAATCGTAAGTCTCTCCGTACTTTTGGCGGCAGTTTCTGTCCCGGCTTCCCGAATCTTTGATCTGATGGTCGTGGGTTTTATAGGGACAATGACGTCTCGTCTAAACATGCTTCATCTCCCGTCAATAGTATTGCTAGTAATAGCTCTCGCACACATCTCCAACCACCCGGCTCTTCCGAAAGCAACGTGACAACATTTTATGCGTTTGGGCAGAGCTCGGAGGGGGCGCAGGAAGCTGGCGAGCCATTTGGTTTTTCCCCGTCTGTGAATTTGGAGGATGTTCATCGGGGCATCATTGACAATGATCAACTAAGCCGGTTTCCTACACCAGGGCGTGGTGGAAATGGAGGCGGTGCTGAAAGGAGTGTTGGCCGTGATACCGCTCGAGAGGAGGGTCATCAAAAAAATTCTGCAGGCTTTTTAGTAAACCAGGCAAATCAGTCGATTCTCAGAAGGCCTAGTGTCTCCAAGTATCCAAACAACCCACAAGCCCAGGACAACTACCGGGATCGGAATCGAAGACAAAGCAACGCGTCTAACCTGTCATCTGCGACATCGTCGTCCACTTATCGTAGGACGGCAACAACAATCGAGCCAGAAAACTCCATCAGAGCTGGACAACGGAGGAGGCCGAATGCTGCGCCGGGAGGCAGTTCGCTAACCCCGCCAATGCCGCAGAAAGAGTACATTCCCGGGAGTGGCTATTCTAGGAACTTGGATGCAAACTATAGGGTACCTGTTTCCTCTAGGAATACCAAGTCGAAGTCTTTGCAGCCTCCTCCAAAAACGCAACAGCTAGGGCAACCACTAAAACCATCACTAACCCCTGAACATGCCCGACACTCAACGATAGCTTATGCTCCAAAGTCGCCTAAATCTCCAAGCGTCAGCAAGCTTGGAACCCCGGGAAAATCAGGTATCCCGATGTCTGGATCCTCTCGTAGGATATCTACAATTCCACATGCTTCTGGATTGGGCGCCAGAACGGTCAGTCCTACGGATGCTAGGAGGCTCAAGAGGCTCTCGATCATCCATACACCAACTCCCCCCTCAATGCCATTTAACGCAGAGTCAGCGAGATCGACACCAGGAAGTCCTTCAATGATTCCGAGAAAGAGTATCACTCCTTCTTCATCTGCGACTACACCCGAACCGCAGAGGAAATCTTATAGTTCAGGGCTGTCTACTGCCTCTACAAGCACTTCTGCTCGAACCTCTATAGGCTCGGCATCCTTGCAGCCTAAGCTGAGTCAGACATTCGCAATCTCTAGATTGCCAAAACCACCACGAGCTGCAGAGCGGGAGGAGGAAATACCTCCTGTTCCCCCTCTACCAAAGAATTTGGTTTCTCCAGTTGAACTGGTCGGGACTGATCCCAACACGCTTCAGTTTCCGGATTTTGGAAATAACGGGGGCAGAAAGAGCGGGAGTAGCATGTTCGGTCCGCGGAAATCTAGCTTGCCAATGGAACCTGAGATGTTTGACATGGAACCTTTCTTAGATGCCTCCACCAAACCTGAGGTTCCTGAGAAGCCCAAAGCTCCGGAAACACCCCGAAAGCCAGAGAGACAGGAGCGGCAGGAAAAGAGGGAGAAGCAGGAAAAGCAGGAAAAGCTTGTAAGGACGGATAGGGAGACAAGGAGGAGACGTGGAATGACATTAGGGGGTATAGGTCTAGGCAGTGCGGTGCAGACATTAGAGCCTAAAAGTTCGTCTTCGAGTTTGAGAAAAAAGGACCTTGTGCCATTGCGCCTTCCACCGTTGAACCTTCTACCTCTGAGCACACCGACAGTCGCTCGGGTCAATGCGCTCGGTCCACAATCAGATTCAGAAGAGTTGACGCCACCTCCAAAGAGGAGCATAAAAACCCCAAGCACTCCAATGACAGCTTCTAAGGCAGGATTTTTCGGCAGGAGGGACCGAGACGAAGCGGCCTACCACCGGAGTACTAGTTCCATCAATAATGCAACTGCACAACCCATAAGTGATAGCCCATCAGGTATGTCTTTAAGGGCGGGTTCCAGCGCTAGCAGTAGCATTCCGGTTTCAGCAAGTAGCAGGATGGGGAGGCAAACCATCAGTCCATATATCTCTAGTTCTTTGCCCAAGAGTGTCGAACATGAAGGCAAAACAATTGACCATAAAAGCGCAAGGATCTTAGGAATGCCGTTGCCAATTTCAAGAGACAATAACAAGAGCAGAACTAGGAAGAGCCAAGACTCATTAAGGAATACACAAGAAGATGTTCCGGATACGCCTTCTAGTTCTAGCTCGATTAGAAGGAAGCTAAGCTTGAGTTGGAAGAAGAGCAGTTCTAGTAAGCATAGCCATGCTGCAACTGAACGGGCGGATGAATACCAAGCGGCCTCCAAATACGACAATATGCCACCGCCCAAGCTACCAGCTTCTGCAACATGGGCGGGACCTATGCATCAACCGCCTAGTCCAGTGAGAGGGCCACACGGCGCAGCAGCAGCCGGAGGCCAGGGGAGGAGGAAGAGCTCGATTGGGAATGGTATTCTTGTTGGGCAACACGACCATGCCCGCAGTAATAGTTGGGGAACTGAGGGAACTAGTAAGGATAAGGGGGTGGAAAGTGTGGAGAAAGCGCAACCTCCCCCACCCCCAGCCAAGAACTCGACGGCTAGTTCAATTCTCAGCCCAATGTCAAAAATGTTGGGCAATAAAGGTTCACTGGGGCAGCTACGCAGTAGAAACCAAGTACCAGTTCCTACGGACCCAAGCATGGACCATGACGATATGATTGCAGAGGAGGAAATGAGACGGATTGCTAGCAAACGCAAGAATTTGGATGCCATGGCTCAAGAGTTGGAGGAGTTGAAACGCAGGGCTGTACCAAAGGATAGAATGTCTGCGCCGCAGGCACTTCGGACTATCGTTCTCAACGTCTACGAGCGTGGAGAGATTGTTGATTTCAAGGAGATTTATTTCACGGGGACTTCGGGGGCAAGGAAGCATGTTGGGGATCTCAATTCAACTGCTCTGCCAAACTTTGGATATGATGACGAACGAGGCGACTATACTATCGTGAAAGGAGACCATTTAGCTTACAGATATGAGATTGTTGATATTCTCGGAAAGGGTAGTTTCGGTCAAGTGGTTAGATGCGTTGACCACAAAACAGGAGGGCTTGTAGCTGTTAAAATCATTCGGAACAAGAAGAGGTTTCATCAGCAGGCCTTGGTCGAGGTCAATATCTTGCAGAAGTTGAAGGAATGGGTATGATCTCCGTCCTTGGGTGCCCGATGCCGGAAATCTTTTGGCATGCTGACAAGACATAGGATCCTCATGGCAAGCATAGCCTTATCAACTTTACGCAATCTTTCTATTTTCGTGGACATCTGTGTATCTCAACTGAACTGCTGGGCATGAATCTCTACGAGTTCATCAAATCCAACGACTTCAAAGGGTTCTCTTTACGACTTATCAGAAGGTTTACCAAGCAAATGTTGAGCAGCTTAGTCCTCCTTAAAGGGCATCGTGTTATTCATTGTGACTTGAAGCCAGAGAATATATTGCTGGCTCACCCTGCTAAATCGGAGATTAAGGTCATAGATTTTGGAAGCAGCTGTTTTGAGCATGAAAAAGGTAATCTTCCTACTGGCACAATCAAACGTACAAGCATGGCAACTTACGGGCTTTGCAGTGTATACTTATATTCAATCTCGATTCTATCGCTCACCGGAAGTCATTCTCGGTATGACTTACGGGATGCCAATCGATATGTGGAGTTTGGGTTGCATTTTGGCGGAGCTACTAACAGGGTATCCTATCTTCCCCGGAGAGAATGAACAAGAACAGTTGGCATGTATCATGGAGGTTTTTGGCCCCCCGGAGAAACATTTGATTGAGAAGAGCACAAGGAAGAAGTTGTTCTTCGGTTAGTCTTCCCTTAAGTCTCCACCTTTTCTCTTTTGCTAATATTACCTAGATTCGTTTGGGAAACCTCGGATGATTGTCTCATCTAAGGGAAAACGTCGGCGGCCAAGCTCTAAAACGCTTACTGCTATTCTTAGGTGTGATGATGAGGCCTTCCTAGACTTTATCACTAGGTGTCTTCGATGGGATCCAGAAAAGAGGATGAAGCCAGATGAGGCCATGTACCATGACTTCATTACCGGAAGGAAGACTTTGTCACGTCCTCGAACTGCTGGGCCATTGTCTAGCGATCCGCAGATGAAGCGGCATCCGGCTCCGCCATCCGGGCCGTCTACAAGCTATAGTGCCTCCGTCTCGAGACCGCTCCCGGATCCACCGGCGGTTTCGACGCAGAAAACCAGACTGGGTCCCAGTTCAGCGGTAACAGGTCAGCATAATAATTCCCAGCGGTCATCTCCTATGAAAGGTTATGGTGCGATTAAGAGGAACCCCAGCGGCTCCAGTATGACTGGCGTGAAGAGGAATTCTATGGGTGCTGCCGTTGGGACAGGGGCCAATGCAGTGGGTAGCAGTCTCCCAAGAGCTGCAAGAGCTGTTAGTGGAAAACTCCCTACCCCCTCAAATAGTCGATCTGGGCTCAGGGGCTCTGCAGGAACAAGTGCTTCCATCAGATTAGTGAAAGACGATGAATCGGATAGTACGAGTATGCAACAGCGACGATGATTCTCATATTTCCTTTATGTCATATGCAGCGTTCGTTTCCCTCTCCCTAAATGTTTAATTATGACAACGTTGTAATGACCCTTCCACTCTTCCATCTACTTATCCCCCTTTTATTTTATTTTTCCATTCTTCTTAAATTCATTCAGCGGAGTTTTTCTTTTGCCTTTAACGGCAGGATCAATTTTATTGTTTCATATAAATATTCCTTTTTAATTTCTACGAATCCAAAAAAACGACATCATCTCACCGATACACTCTTTGTTGGTTAATGCCCCTACCACTCCCTCTCTCTTGCCTCCCTTTTCTTTTTATTCACTGTTTTCCCTCATACCGACATACCCACATCGTTTCTTTCCCCTCTGCCTGCCACGAGCGATCGCCACGACGACGTTGTACTATATGAAGATAATATCACGACGAGTGGTTGCCAGGGATTCCCACGCCTTGCCTTGCCTCACTCGCACGCACAATCGGTCACTCGCTTCATATTGACGACTTTCTGGAGGTGCAGGGTCGATCGCCTTCTGCCTTTCTATTTTATTTTTCTTTATGTCGGGGGGATGGATGCCTATTATTATCCTTGCTTTACTTTTTATACTCTTTCCTTCTCCCACTTGTTCTGACGGTACTTGCATTCGCTATTTTTTTCCCTTTATTTTTCTTTTCCTTCGTTCCCATTTACATTTGGAGTCTTTTTTTTCTGTTTCATCCCATTTTGCGGTATACACTTTCTAGCTTTCTTACTTTGCTCGTTGATGTTGGAATTGGGGTTGGGCCAGTGGATGGAGGTAGACAGACGGACACTGATACCGGGTTTGGGAGATATCTGTCATTGAACCTGGGCCGGGCGGGAAAGGGGACTTGTTGTTTTTTTATAAAAAACTTTCTCTTTTGATACAATGGTAAATAGGCGGGAGGTTTTTTTTTCCTCTCGATGATGATTTTTTGACATTTTGACTACTTTGATGTTGCACCGGAGGGCATGGTATGAGGGGGGAGAAGGGAGAGTTGAGAAGAGGAAAAAAAAGATGGAAGTAGCGCACAGTATCATAGGTTTCCTACGAAACGAAAAGGGCTTTTTGGCTCTTTCTAGTTTGCTGGCTCGCCCGCCGGCTGGGTCAGTGATGTAGTATCATAATTACATAGATAACTAGGCGACAAGCGCCGGGGGAAAGGGAACAATATGTGTGCCATACACCAAAAGCTGACTTGGTTTTATACCCTTTCCACTCATCATAGTACAGTAATACATAGACCATAGAGAAAGGTAGACGCCCTGGAGTAGATCCGCACAGTGCTATTATACATCATGTGCATTCAACTCTTTTTTTCAAAAAGTTCCCTTACAGCCGTTCCCCCGTCAGCGCTCGCTTTATTACTATCGAGAAACGGAGTTGGTAGGATCAGCAAGGAGTCGATTTTGAGTAAATTTAGTTCTGTTCGGAGATATTTTTCTTCTTCTTCTTCCTCCCCTTCTTTCTCCTTTTTCCTCTGGGGGACTTGATTTTGGATTCCTGGCTGGTGCTGTATCGTATGCCAGTACCGTATGTAGAGTCGAGCGCGTAAAGGTTCCCATGGCCCTCTCTTTGTATCGTTTGGTAAAGTGAATTGCGATGGGGGTTTTGCGATGTCCTTAGAGGGGTATAATATTCAAAAAAAAAGGTCTCTTGTTGTTCTGTTGTCAATTGGCGTTGCTCTTGAGTGTGCAGGGAAGGTTACGGGCACGGGTGTATGGTATCATAGGTTAGAGGTTTGCTTGTCCCTGGTATGATATCATACGTGCTGTTCAATGGAGTGGGGGATGTCCCCAGGAGGTACTGGTAGGGTTAGGTTTCTTCCGGTCAGCCCGAATGTGGCTGACACACTCACCCCACCAGTGACTTTACCCTCAACCCACCGCCACATTAAAAAAAAAATTTCTTTTCATAATAACAATAATATATCTCCTTCACCCACCCACTCAATTCCTTCAACCCATTTTCCTACCACGACCACCACCACAAACAATTCCAAAAAACCCTCTCCCAAAAATGGGCCGTCAACTCCAAAAAAAGAAAAACAAAAGCTCAATCCCCAAGAAATCCAAGCACAAAAACCCGCGCATCTTCAAAGTCCGCCCGAGCGGGAACGCCCTCATCGCTGCGAACTGGTTGGTTCGCCCCGCTTCCCGCACTTCCTTCTTCCGAATTGAATTGACCGGTTAACCAAGTGTGGTGTAGGGATCGCAAGCAAACGCTCTCCCAGAATTATCGGAGATTGGGACTAGTTTCCAGGCTGGGGAAGTCGACGGGGGGTGTTGAGAAGTCTGTTTCTGCTGTTGCGCAGCGGAAGGGGCCGGATGGAGGGGGGAAAAAGAAAGGGGAGAAGAAGAAGAAGCTAGCGCCCGGTGAAGCACGAATCATCCGCGATGAAGAGGGGAAGGTGATTCAAGTCATTTACGGCAAGTCTGCTGAAGAAGCGCTGGACTCCGACTCCGACTCCGACGAGGCCGAGCAAGGAGAGGAAGAATTCACGGGGTGTGCTGGAGGCAAGGGTGAAATGGGCATTGTCAAGAGGTTGGAGGCGCAGGCTGCCATCGGCGAGAGGAAGAATAGGAAAACTTTGTGCCCTGGAGAGATGGATTGGATTTCTAGGCTCGTGGAAAAGTATGGGGAGGACGGTTATGAGGGGATGGTCAGGGATCGGAAGTTGAATGTGTATCAGCAGACGTTGGGGGATATAAGGCGGAGGGTTGCGATTTGGAAGAAACAGAGGGCGGGGGAGAAGGAGGGAGAGGGGAGGGGGGAGGGGGGGGAGGTTGGTGCTTGATTGCTTGGTTGGGAGGGGAGGGAGGGGGAGTGCTCTCTGGGGAGCGGGGGTGAGGGGGGAGAGGTAGTGCTCATACTGGCGTTCTTATTTTAGGGGTTTTCATAGATATATTGACTGCCACTCTTTTATGGCAGCATGAATGGGGCTACCAATAGCTGTCAAACATGTTGATGCTCTCTAAAACTAGGGGACCTTAGTACATATAAGGACCATGATTGAATCATGTTCTGGCAGGGGTTTGCCATTGCATTGCTCTTTCAGCCTACTGTAACCACCGTTTCGGAACCCCCCTAACCCTATGTAATACCCCTCACGAGCACCCACCCCCTTCGCATAGCATGCTCCCCCGTACCCGTGCAGGTATATGCCCGGGTATGGGCCTTGGTGATGGGGTGGACAGGGGTTCGAGATGCCAAAGCCTTTTTACCCTTCCTAGCATTATACCTACCAAATTGAATCTTTTTTATATACCTCTGACAGTAATAAGTACAGGGACTTCGAATCCCTGTCCACCCCATCACTAACGTCCGTACCCGAGTACTGCACTGCGGGCTCTCTGCTAACTTTAGGCTAGGAAATAGATGATTCAAAAGCGGCCCGTCCCGGTGGAAGTATTAATTAATATATTGCGTTCCGAATAGTGTTGCACCTGTTTGGTCTCGTATTACTCCTTGTTAGTCCCCCGTGGTATGAGTGTGATACTTGTATTGGTATTTGAGGCCCTACCCTTGCCTCACGAGAGCTCGTAGAAAGTACGCAGTTCAATAAATCTCTAATACTTTATAGTTAGAATTGCACCATTTCCTTCACACACACACACTCACACACTCTCAGGGGACATCGGGTCGTTAACCCGGGTGCAATTTAGCCTGAGCCCTGACTGGTATTTGTTGAAACCGACGTTTTAAGAGCGCTCCACACTATCACACTATAAGCCATGCTCCTTGTGTGCGTTATAGATGGGGTAGGGGAAAATTATATGAGGGTGGGGCCCGCTACGCCCTCCCTCCCTATCCTCTATCCCACCCCCGAGTCCTGCGTTCCATCTCTAGAATATCTTGCGCTTGTAATTTGTACTCGAAGCCGAAATGCCCATAAGTGTAATCCCCCTCCTCTTGTGCAATCCCTGAGAATATTCTGCTAGTGGGGGGCCGTGTCGGCCGACTCTGCCGCACACTTGTATCCTCCAAATTTTAGTACAATACTTTGATTTTTGTCTGGCACTAACTTACGAACTATGCACATTCAAGTCCTGATAGCATGCAACGGCCGGAAAGGAGTTGCCAAAAGAGTACCGATAGCTACACAAGTATCTTCAGGCAATAGGGCGAGTCTAGGTGATGCTTGTCCCGGGCAAGAAGAATCCGAAAACAGGGATTGGCGTGCGTATCACAAACCCACGACTCGTATTCTCGGACTCTCCTTGCCTGGGACATGTAGGTTTGTTTTTCTGTATTCGTACGAGTACTTTCTTTTTCCAAAGGAGGAAAAGGATAGCAGCTGGGAACATCGTGTGCAACCACCCCACAACCTGTACTCGAGTACGCCTGTCTACCGTACCGGTACCGTAGAGTGTGAAAGGCAACTGCAAGGATTAAACAAAGCTGATCGGCAGCCCCTTTCAACCGAAAAGCACATCATGCCAGAAAGGCTTGTTTTCTACCCCCATCGCCTGGGCGTCCGCCCATCAATCGGGGGTAGTGTTTTCCAGAATGTCTTGTGAAAAATCCGCAACCCCAAATCCCGAGGTCGTGGTTGGTCCCGGTGGCACGAGACGCAACCCCACTTCAACACGGCTCGCTGCCCCTCTCGCCTGTTCCTACCCCCGTTAATGGAAGCACCTTGGGATTCGCTAGCAAGCAAACACTGGTTTATGCAGGGAATATTGCTCATCTGAAACCATTCGATGACATTCCAACTCTCCACATCGGTTGTTTATCTAAAAATCTAATGATTCTAATGATTCTAATGACGAGGTGGAGTGGTCTATGCACTGTAGCGGTGTCACTTTGGCTCTATTCTCCACGTTTAGGAATTAGCTAAATTGTTTTCAATATGTGACAGCATGGTAATCGAGTATGATATATACCGTCAATCACATCCCACTCAACTGTAAGCCCGTGGTTCGGCCGAAGAGGGTGCGCGAAGACGGTGCTTCAAGATCAATTGATACAAGAAAATTCCGCAGGCGGGGGGCCACGGTAAGTAGCCGGAAGAGTAGCGGTGGAGTGGGAGATGTCTAAGAAATCGGAATGGTGCGATGCAAACCGATATAGGATACATAAACGCCCGTCCGGAAGCCGATGCATTTTGGGAAGTACCTCGAGATTGGAGGCGAGGTGCGGGGGATGGGGAGGCCTAAGAATGGAAAGTAAAGGAGATGAATAGATGGTGAGAGAGAAAAGACCATGGGATAGCACATGTACCCGAACCCATAGTTGCCATATCATGTAGCTTACTCTTGGGGGTAATATTGAGCCAAATATCAAATATCGTGTGGTATCATACATACCACCGCAACACTTCCGAGGCTTTCCCCCCGTCTTGTGTGATTCTTGCACAAGATTTTAGGGCTAATAGAGGATAGAGAGGTAGCGCGGCTATCGTTGGCATGTTCAAATCCCCAAGAGCGGCGTGCTGCTTCTCCTCCGGACGCTGACGGAGGCGTGGAGGGAAGTAAATCCGTGGGGATTGGCGGTTCGTCAAACTCTCCCAGTTGGGGCAATAAGTGACCGTCACAATACTTGCAATGTTAGGCAGGTTGCCCTCTTGTAGCCCCGCAGTCCCTCTGTGAGTGATTACCATATACACTTTCCATCCATGATACCCATTTATCTCTTGATCAATTTCTAAAGTGCTTTTGTAACAAGTTGTAACCTTTCATGTGTGGCTCATCTTTCACTCAAAAAATTTGGTTTCGGTTATGCGTCTTGGTTGCACACACACATAGAGCTCACGGGAACATCCTCTGATGGCGAGTGCACCCGGCGCCGCCGCACCGTACCTGATTCCAAACAAAGTGGCGAGAGGTTGTGAAGAAATTTTTGATCCCCTTTAACCAATAATATCAACCTACCTCAAACTTTCCAACCCGCCAGCCAAACTAGCACTACGAGCACGGTACTCTAGAGAAAGTGGAGATGTCAGAGTCGAGGCTCAACTACTTTACCTTCGGTGGCAAGGGTTGGGTTAGGCACGCTCCGGTCAAATACAAATACTCGGTACCATCTCTAGCCTCCCCACTCTTTCCTCCGTCTGGCCCTTCCCCGAAGGGGCGGCGTTGTGCGAGTAGGCCCCATATATTATGGTAGCAACCACCCCGCTCCCTTCTCCGGGATCTCGATGGACTCTTCCTACACTCTATTACTAACCCACACCCTTGGTAGGGTGAATGGTGCCTTTTTTTTCTCTTTCCCTCTGCTCTTTTTCACTGCCCTCCCCCCCGGAGTCTTCTAGTGGTTGCCTCTCTCCTTCTTCTCTTCCTCCTCCTCCTTCCGCTACCCCTACCCCTACGCTACTAATCGCCCTGACCCCCTCCGGCTTCAAGCTGGTGCCACCCCACTTTTATAACCCCCATGTGTCATATGGAGTATATATATCCCACCTACCACCCTCCAAGCATTCCATTCTCCACTACCGTCCGTCTTCAATTATCTCTCCCTGTTACTCAGGTTCAGTCGATAGACTAATAGAGTTCATTCCTTTCTCTCCCGCATCCTCCAAGGCTCTAACCTTTACCCTTTGTACCAGCACCTAGACGAATCATCAACATGATTCCTTCAATCCCTAAACTTGAGGACTACGGACTTTCAGCAAACCATGGCTTCCTACCTGAGCATCCTCCTTTAGCACGCCTTGAAAATCCCTACTATGCACCTTGGGAGACCCTTTTGGAAAATTTGGGACCTTTGATCGAGACTCGAAAGGTCCGAGAATGGGTTACCGCCCTCCCCGTGCTCACCCCAGGCAGATTGGTCTCAGAGGCAGAACAGAGGAGGGCATATATGATGTTGGGGTTCATGGCCCATGCATATATTTGGGGAGGTATCGATGCATGCGAGGTTTGTACTCCTATTGTTTGCTATCAATGTAGGGGCATCTAATGGTGACGTTTTTGACTTAGCGGTTGCCACCGGCGATATCCATCCCATTTCTCAGCCTTTCGGAGACCTTGCAAATCCCTCCAGTTGCAACATACGCTGCTGTCTGCCTTTGGAATTACAGTCTTCGGGATCCCAATAAGCCAGTTGATGACCTAGAGAACTTGGAATCCCTTCTGACGTTTACCGGGACCGAAGATGAAGCCTGGTTCTACCTCATTTCTGTTGCCATCGAAGCTCGAGGAGCTCCTACAATCCCGCTTATGTTGGAGGCGCTGAGAGCCGCACGTGACGACGACATCCAGACTGTAAAGGATTGCTTGAGTATATTTTCCTCCCGCATTGAGGATCTTACTATATTATTGAAACGCATGTACGAGAAATGCAGACCACACGTTTTCTACTTTGGGATCCGACCCTTCCTCGCTGGATCAAAGAGGATGGCGGAGGCGGGACTCCCCAACGGCGTTTTTTACGATACCGGGAGCGATGGCGATTGCTACCGGGAGTACTCTGGTGGCAGTAATGCGCAGAGCTCATTAATCCAAGCCTTCGACATCATCCTAGGGGTTGAGCATTACCCAACAGGTCAGAAAAAGGATCCCGCTGTATCAAATTTGGAGGGCACCGCTCCCCCGCCGAAGCACAATTTCATTCAGGTTTGCGTTCCTTATCTACATCCCATAAATAGCGATAGTAACACTTTAACAGGAAATGAGAAACTATATGCCCGGCCCCCACCGCCAGTTTTTAGAGCACTTATGCCTTGTCCCCAACATTCACAGCTATACCGAAAGCAGGCCGGATGATATCGAACTGTGCACTGCATATAATGGATGCCTAGGTTCTCTTGAGAAGTTTCGTGCTGCCCATAAGGCGATAGTGGCCCGCTACATCATCATCCCAGCCAGTCAGGCTAAACAAGCAACATTGGCTCTGGGAGCCTCCAAAACCGCGCCGATTAGGAATATTGCTGGTAGCATGGCTTTAGAGTCTGAGACCCCACCGGCTGGAGGCGGCCACGGGCTTGCCAGCAACGAAGCGGCTAAGAACGGTCTTAGGGGCACAGGGGGGACTCAGCTGATGCCCTTTTTGGAGCAATCTAGAGTCGAGACGCTTGCTGTTGCAGTTGGAGATCGGATGCCGACGAAAGCCGAGAATGCCACGCGACACCCACCAAGTCCTACCGGATTTGTCAAGACTTGCAAGGTAAATGAATTTGAAGACTACACTCCCCCAGCTATTGGGATGGCCGGGTCATGGGAGGATAGTAGTGAAGTTGGGGGGTTATGCTCCTACTAAATATTGCCTTTGTTTACTCTTCATAAGGCTATAGTTTTTGGAGTCTAGAGGTTTGAGGTTTAGATAGTTGCTGTTTTCACTTTTTTACACTATCATGTATCATAAGCTCATGTTCGAGATCCCATTTCGCCCCTTTTCCTTCTTTCCTTACTCTTGAACATCTCCACTTTTGACTTTTCATATGTCGGCTTACAGGCGCTGGGTCTTATTTTTTCTCTTTTCTGCTTTCACTCTCCAGGATTGTTAGGTATAAAGGGTAGGATGCTGAATGACCCGTTTTTCTTCTTGGTTTGGAGGCATATTTCCATGCGTGTGGTTTTTCTATTTGCTTCTCCTCTGCCTGTCACCCTCGAGTTTTAGTAGCCGTGATTGTGTGCACATATGCATTGATTTGCAAATTATGGGGAGCCATTGCAAAGCTACTCCACGGATCCATGTAACTTAACGGAATAATTATCGGTGCGCGTTTGAGCATCCTAGTGCCAGTATTACACCTCACATTGGAGGCCAGTCGAACCACTGCCATAAAAGCGCAGTGCCGTATGCCAACAGGCCAGCACCGGGCCCACACAGTATAGTATCTCTTCCGGAAACCCATGCGCTCGCTGCGAGCTAGAGGGGGAGATGTATGATCATGTTTCCCACCGTTGTCCTATGCTAGATATAGTGTGGGGGAAGGTCGATGAGAGGATAAGGGATTTCGGCCACTAGGCGGAAATTTTCAAGTTTCCGGAGGGTGAGTTTAAATTTTCCTACTAAAGGGGATACATCTTTCACAAGAACTCCATAGCTACCTTCTTAGGGATGAGAACGTGATATGAGGTCTCATCAGCCGTTGGTATTAAATTTTTATTTCTTGCCCCAGTTTATCCATTTCTTTGAGTTTATCGAATGTTTTGTGTTTTATGTCAATCTAGCAGTATACAGAAATTGTACCCTTGCACAATTGAAAGATTTAACAAACACTATTAATGTCCTTTTTTCTGTGCCTGGGATTGTGCTAATTGTGCGCAATAGTGAGAAACGACACCCACTTGTTACTAGGAAGTCACAAGGAGGACCAAGGGGGGAAGGTGTATGCCCAACCTCTGGTAGCTCTGACCACAACTCCACTACCCGCAATCGATGATAACTACTCTTTGACTTCCTCCTCCCCCTGCGGTCAAACTCTACCGCTTTCTCTGATCACGCACCACCCATTCGTCTTCCATCTCGCTGGCGATTTCCTTTCGCCCTCTAGATCGTGTCAATTTCACCCCGGTCAAGAATAAAAAAACATTATCATACGATCCAATCTTCTGCGACAACTGATCCTCTATGTACTACAGCACTGGAGAAGATTTTTCCAAAAACCCGGCGGCATCCGAGACCTCAACTGTTTTTGTTTTTGTATTAATATTTTTCACAAAAGGCCCCGCCCCCACTCACTCCCTCGAGGATGCCACACCGTACTATGCCATCATCGCACCGGAAAGCCAGCTAGGCCGCCGGTAGAGGCAGAAAGAAGAAGAAAAAGATATCGATCGGACTATCTACGAGCGCCAACAAGCTAACGAAACGACCAACTTACGGGCCACACAACTACAGTGAACCTTAAAAAAGATTGAAAGAAAAAGAAAAAGAAATACCCCCGATCAGTAAAAGCGTCGTACAGGCACTCACCGTTTGTGATGGTCGCTTCCAGCTATCCTAGTTTACCTACGCAGGACCCCCGGTACCCCGCCCCACCAACAGCCATCCAATTAAAGATGTGCTTTAACAGGACGTTATAACTGCCTCTCTATAATAGCAAGAAGCTATCGTAGTACGGAACGGTATGATACGGCACTTTCGTTTTCTTTCGCCTCAACTGAAGCCTGATTAGTGTTTCCCCCCACGTTGTACCGGTAGCCGAGAAGGGGGATGTGTGAACTCCAATGTCCTATAATACACGCCTGCTATTAAATCTCAAAGTTTACGCCCTCGTGAGCGCGAGTGTTATGGCGTGGACGAGGCGTGATGAGATGAGATATGAACATGAGCCTGGGCCATGCATGCGGTCATTCTGCCTACCGTATTTTTTCGTGTTATCCGGTTTTTCGCCAAGACCGGGCGTTGCTTTGTGTGGGCGGTGCCTGGAGTCTGAAATAGGTCCCCTAAATGCTCCCATTCCCATAGTAACTAAGGGTGGGTTTT
>Ga0307513_10000400_pt1 | contig 62890 bp, 81 predicted proteins | sample 15_EM_MG_FD_202174 | JGI IMG/M metagenome (GOLD analysis project Ga0307513, IMG submission 202174) | Populus trichocarpa ectomycorrhiza microbial communities from riparian zone in the Pacific Northwest, United States - 15_EM | ecosystem: Host-associated > Plants > Roots > Unclassified | place...
TTTTTTGGTCCCCCCCCCCCTTCTTCATTTTTAGTTTTCTTTTATTTTTCTCTTTGTGTTTTCTTTTATAAAAAAAAAAAAAAAAAAAAAAAAAAAAAAAAAAAAAAAAAAAAAAAAAAGAGCTGTTCACCAAGAATCAGGTCGAGAAATTAGGGATGCTGACGTACCCTGTGGTTCCTCAGGATGCCCAAGCCCATCTCTTTCACGATTGCATCAACTTCCAACTTCCATCTTCCGTCCTTTATCTCCCCGAACCAAGACATGATTTGAGTTGACACCACCCTCGAAACTTCATGGTTTTCTGCCAACGCAGAACAAAGCTTTTCCACAGATGCCGATGTGTGCTTCATCGACAAAGACACGAGAAGATTCAAAATCAATTCCAGTAGTCGGTTCAAATAGTCTGGAGCAATTGGACGTAGCTCATCTATTCGGAGAAGGAATCAGCCGTGGCCTTGAAGAAAGGAATAAAGAAAGGTTAACTATTTATGATCAATATGCGACGATCTTTCAAGCCTTTGTCGAGTTCCGCATCGCTAGCCTGTATCTCAGACTTAGCCTCGTCGTATGTAAATCGAACCTGTCGCGGAAAATAAAGTCAAGGAAAGGGCGATAAGGATATGAAATGGAGCACACACCACCCCATCATGCTCCTCCACCTCTTCTTCGTTCCCTTCATCGTACTGCCTGTCTCTTATCAGTACAGAAAGCTTTTGCAGCTTAGCCACGGCAGGGATCAGCTCGATTACTTCGTTTAGCTGATCGCGGATGACAACAGCGTCTTCAGCAAACTCGGTACTGCAGTTATCTGGGAACGGGGTGACAACAAGGATGGTATTGGAAAGTCCTATAGATCGCATCCCAAACGTTTTATCGGCTGTACATAGGACGGCATCTTCGTTCGATTGGCCTTTGATAGTGAGCCTGCATGGTGCAAGTGGGTCAGGGTATAAAAGTACGTGAATCCAGAAATCTAACCGCAAATCCTCGTCGTTCTTGATGGCATTCTCAATCAATGTTGTGAGGTCTGGTGTCAATTCGACAAGTTTGTAGAATCCAGCTTCGTTGGAAGCGTTAGGCGAAAAGGCGAGGTCATATTCCGGCATGAGTAAGACAAGAAATACGCCCGACGCATTTTGATCCCTTCATTTGGCTGGAGTGCGTTGCTAGGTAGACAGATAAAATATTGTTCGCATCGTCGTACAGAGGGCTTCTAACTATTAATTGTATGATAAACATGTGCTCCCTCAGCACGATGGCACTTTTTTTTCATTCTCCACTTCACGTAGGGGGTAAAAAATTATTCCGAGCAAAATACAACACCCAGCGGGCAAACGACAACACTCTAAACATTGAGAAGAGTGGTTTCAACGATGATGCTTGTAACGCGATAAGGGTCTAGGAAGATATTAGCTTGGAAGAAGAGAGGGTGAAAGTGCATGAGTTTACCAATGTTGGAAGCTGGTCGCCTGTCTTCTAGGTAACCAAAACCCTGGGCAGCAACATGTCGGGGCACACGGATGGAAGCACCACGGTTAGCGACACCAGAGCTGAAAGCACCGATATGGCCGGTCTCATGACGACCCGTAAGACGGAGATCGTTGTCGTCTCCGTAGACGGCAATGTGTTCGTCGTGCCTCTTGCTCAGCTTCTCGATCGCCTCTTCGATGGCTTTCATGCCTCCGGGTTCCCGCATAGCTTTCGTGCTGTAGTTGGTGTGGCAGCCAGCGCCGTTCCAGTCGCCTTTGAGGGGTTTGGGGTGGAAGGAAACCTTGACACCCCATTGCTCGGCAATTCGGACAAGGAGGTAGCGGGCCATCCAGAGGTGGTCACCCATGTTGATGCCCTCACATGGGCCGACTTGGAACTCCCACTGGGAGGGCATGACCTCTGCGTTGATACCACTGATGTTGACGCCGGAGTACAAACAAGCTCGGTAGTGGGCCTCGATAAGATCACGAGCGAAGACTTTTCCGGTACCTGATTGGAACCGAGATTAGATTATTTTCCGAGATTAGAAAAGTGAAAACTTACCAGCACCGCAGTAGTAGGGTCCTTGGGGACCAGGGAAGCCGCCCTTGGGCCAACCGTAGGGTGAGCCATCAGCGTCGAAGAGAGTGTATTCTTGTTCGAGGCCAAACCAGGGAATTTCTTCCTTGGCCTGCTCCATGACCTTTGCAGCATGGTGACGGAAGTTAGTCCTGTTCGGTGTTCCGTCATTGTTGTAGGTCTCGGCGAGAACGAGGATGTTATCTCCGCCACGGAAAGGGTCTTTAAATATGGCGGCTGGTCGGAGGTAGACATCGGAATCGTGACCGGGGGCTTGGTTGGTGGACGAGCCATCGAAGTCCCAAATGCGGAGCGAACCAATATCGGTCACCTTCTTGCTCACGGTCTAGGGCGGACAATAATAAGCGACTAGAGCGCTGTGAATTGAAGAAGCAGACGACTTACGGTGGTCTTTGAACGAAGACCATCATCACCATCAATCCAGACATCTGATGGAGTGGTTAAGGGGGCAGGAGGATACAAAAAAAGGGAGAACCTACATTCAGCCTGGATCTTGTCGCCTTGGGGGAGGGCAAGGTAAGGAGCAAGAAGGTCGTTGTGATACAGGTGGGCCATTGGAGAAGAAGGAACAAGTGGTGGTGTTGAGGAATGAAATGCAGATCGCACTTTAAAGGTCAGAAATACGGTGTTGATCATTATTTGTCCAATGGCGTGTGATTGGACGATAAGTTTAGAGAGATCTTATCTCAAAATGTTCTAGCCTTGGTGAAATTCTATCTGGGGCTCCGTCCCGGCCTATTGCCGGGCTTTGTGTTTCACAATCCTGGGTACACCACCCGAATCCTCCGTTTGGGGGATCACCAGATTACTATCTCCAACTACAGTTTCCATTCTCAGACTCCATCGCGCCACCGTCAACTTCCCAACGACACGGATCCTTGTGCTTGCTGCTACATCATCGGACCTTCGGGGGCGAAAGAAATACATTTTCTATACAGCAATACCAGAGGAAATGAGAGATTCTAACCGCTTCGAGATCCAATTCGTGCCATTGTGTCCTCAGAATTCTCTTGTTCCTCAACGCTGTCTGACTGCGTAACCTGGACGGGGCATCCATCCATCAGCCGCACACACACCGCAGTCACAAACAGGGCTTACAACGCGGAGAACAGACTTTTTGGACGACTCCTGCAATTCTCCCGCAATGATCAGTTCGTCCAAGATCTTCCAAATAGTAAGTAAGAGTCCATATGCCCAAGCGTTCGTTACACGTACAGCATATGCCTTCTGGAAGTTGAAGATTCTTTTCAAACTATCAGCTGATCGCTCAGTCCATGCCCTTGGGTACTCACAGGTCAAGTTCGCACACCTGTGTTTACGTGAATCCATAATTAGAGAAATGCTATGAGCAAGACGACTTACGTTCCCGAAGTACCGATCCAACACCTCCACATATCGATGGATGATCTCCAATGTCACCAGTTCATTGTCTGAAGACCCAATCCCACAGACGAAAAAGAGAGATGCGTATCTTCGATAAACAACCTTGGAATCTGCCCAATCAAGGATCATAAAACTGCCCATATAGAATAAACGAAACTCAGTAGTAGCACACCCTTGTATTCCAGAAAGTTACACATCCGAGTTCGACGAGCAAGGACCAGCTGAGTGACATCTTTCACGATCTTGGCCTTTACCTTTGGAGCCATAGTCGTAAACCATTTTGCAAGCCGAACCTTCCCTACAGTACAATTGAGTCCCGAGTCAGTTCAAGCGAGAGTTCTCAGAGCCAACCTTGGCGAGAAACGAGGAGGATGTAGTTGATCATCGTTATGTAGACCTCACTCTTGCCGTCACGCTTGACTGGTTGCACAGCCACATCTTTGTGTCCGGCCGAATATCGTGGTAAAGCTCAAGATACATCTCGGAGGGAAATAGGGTTATTCGAATCACGATTCACTAGTTCCGGCCAGAGTCTTATCAAGGGTAAAGTGAATTCGTTTTATGGTGGATCGTGATCATTCGTTATCTTGTTCACGGGTGCCCCGCGTTATGGTTGTGCCAGTCGCCCTGGATCTTCCACCCTCGTGATCAATATGAGGCACAAAGTTGAAGGTTTGGGGGAACCCCACGAGAACACAATTTAAAAAAATTTGCGTCGTTATCTGACAGACGCCGTAGACACGGGAATATGGCCTTGACGCATGAAATTCAGGTCGAACCGCAGCGGTTTATATCTGTCCCGATTGAATTGCAAGTCTTCGGATGTTTTCGGAGACTGGAATGAAGCATGTGCGAGACAAGTATATGGTTTCTATATTGACAATTATTGTACCAAACTAAGTTGAATGATAAATACTCTATAAAATGGGTGAATGCCTTGCACCCACAATTCGACGAATGACTTATGTGCAAAGTCAGGATCCTTGAGCCAGGTTTCAAACTGTTTTAAAGCTAAGCAAGAAGGCGCCAAGAGATTTCAGATATGCAGTAAAAATCTAGTGCAGATGGACTATACTAGATAAAAGTTGGAAGCAAGCAGGACTGACATTTTCTTTCCTCTGGGGGTAATCCACGGCGCATACAAGTGTGGAAAGTACTAGCGAAACATACTCGACTGCGAAAAAAGAGGAATTTGCCAAGTCTGCAATGCAAGTATAAAACACACCCTATTGGAATGTAAGACTTCAGGTCAGGAAGAAAGGTAGAAACTCGTACTAAGCCTCCGAAATCTGCGCTGAGTACCCCTAGCTTCGGGACTATCGGCTGTTGCCTCATTAATTAAAGAAACAGACTGTATCGGACACTAGTAATAGTACCTGAATCAGTTGTGCATTTATGTGCTACACAAAAAAAAAAAAAAAAAAAAAAAAAAAAAGAAAAAAAAAAAGCGAGACTGACATTTGACATTTGGCACGGTGAAATGATACTCGGACAAAATCCGACCTTCAAGTCCGACAGTTGTCCGACAGTGCTAGATTATGGTTACCGGATTCTACCTGGTCAAATTGGCCGATGTGCAGACCATACCGAATTAAAGAGACTCCGTTAATTGGCAAGTATTCGCCAAGGTAAACTTCCACATTGTGGGCGGCGGTAAGGGAGCCCTTCCATCCCGTTACGAGACACATGTGATCTGCTTTGGAGTGTCCAATTGGCATTCCAGAACGAAGGAGGGGAGGCTCTTCAAAACCGAGGAAGATGAAGACGGGAAAATTCAAAATCGCGACATATCGGAGATAACAGGTCGGTTCCGAGCACATGAAGGTGGCAGTGATATTTACTGGCAGTAATTTGGCAGTAATAATCGAATCGAGAGCAGCGTCGACGCGTAGCAACAGGGTCGTCGCATGAGGTAAATAGCCCAGATTTGTTATATCCCAAGATACAACCTGCGGCCGTCAGCGTTTCGTGATGAAGGGAGAGAAATGTAAGGACAATGCCAGGACATTAGCAGAATGATTGCAGAATGACACAAGCCGGCGGTTGGCCATGCGGATCAGTGACGCCGTCGGAACGGACGCAGGTTGAGGGCTGTATGTAGCCTGTCGTTCGTGGCGACCAAGAACAGAGGCATGTGTCTCAATTTGATCTGCTCAGGGTCGAAGTCGTTGAAGGACGACTTTGTGCTCACCTGCAGATGCTCGCGGTGGGAAGAGGGCCCGCAATCTGGCCAATGCGTGTGATACTTAGTGGAATCTAGAAAGGCCTCGTTTCGAGGCCTGTTTAGGAATAGAGACTCGGTATAGCTGGAGGGCATCACTGTTCAACGTTTTGAAGTGGAAGCGTTTTCTTGACCGCCTTCTGACAGTTTTAGTTTTTCGATTTTCGACTTCAAAACGTTGGTCGTTGGGTCCAAATGCCATGATGAATGGCACAAGTCCATGAAATAAGCGATTGTTCTCCTCCTTCATAATGTAGCGAGGAAATTGTTTTCATTTGCTATCTGGGGGGAATTTCAGCATCTTCGACCAGTGCAGTCCTTTGCATACTTAGCCCAGGGGTCCATTCTAATGTTCCCGCAGTTGGCGCGGCAATCTTCCCAGTTAGAAGAGAAAAACTTAGTACGTGTTACATACTGGAATTCTGGGATCTTTCCCGGTCTTGAGCCTCATAGTGTAACATGTCCTGCGAAACAATGAAAAAGTCTATGATATGACCTTATAAAGTAAATTATGAGAAACAAGACAATTGACGTAAACCAAACCAAGATATAGTTTACAATTAGCCCAGGGGCAGACGCCAAGAGAGGTATCAGATGCGAGGGTATATGGGTCGTGTACCACGAGCATCAAAGGTGATGGTTCTTCGGGTGCTTCATGTTGAAATGGTCGTAAAAATCACAGGCAACAGTTTTGAAGCGTCCTGTAGCCCGAGCTTTAATAGTACAGAGCTCGCGCATAGCGAGGTCCCAAGGGAACCGAGAGTAATTGTTACTGCTGTATGACTTCCTCTGTTCGTAATCATAGACATACGCGCAAGACGCTCGGACGCGGGCAATGTCCTCTTCCAGCATCAAGAAATGGCCCGCAGGAGGGTATGAGACGAATTGCTTGGACAGCTTTCGAACCTTGTCTTGGCGACCCTCAGTGGTGAAGGGTTTTTCTTTTTTGCTGGGGGACATCCTCGATTGTTTATGAGGAGAATTTATTTCGATTCGGTAATCGCTGTACAATCCAGCGACATGCTTACGAAGACTGTTCAGGTCTGTCAGGAAGCGATCGATGGATTCTTCAGCCTTCCATTTCTCGCCCAGCGCCATAGCATCGTACCAAGGTGCAGCGAGGTCTTTGTCCAATTTACAAGGGCCGCCGGCATTGAGTTCATTGTCCAGACGAGCGAGCCATCTATTGCCTTCCACTTCTGCTTGCTTGTGCAGGTCATCCATGATGAACCTTCCGAGCTCTTGCGGTCGCTTGATATTAGATTCGTTGCTTTGCTCGTTACGCTCGCGTTCTTCGTCGGTTTCCTTCCACTTTGGCGGTCGCTTCTGGAAGCGCGCGGTGTCCTGCTTCAAGATGTCAGGCCGAACAGTCATGCCGGTCTTGATCCCATCCAGGACCATGCAGAACCTGGTTGTGTAATATTAGAAAGAAGCTTCACAGCAAGATGAAACTGCCATACATATAGGCCATACGAATGGTATCAGGGTGGTCGTAGCCATACAAATAGGTGGCGATTTCATGGAAGGTGGAGTATTTACCGACAAGTGTGGTGTTGCGAACAGCACCGAGGAGCCATTTTTGGACCTGATGGATTTTGTTTTCATCGGATATCATGGCAATCTTCTTCTGAAAGGCTGCAACCTCTTCGTTTTCACGGGCAAAATATTTTTTAATATCTGCGGGTGGTTCTGAAAAGTGCAAAGGCGCATTGATGAATGCTTCCACCAGCTCAGGTTGCCAAATATAAATCCCTTTGTCGCCATCGTAGTCCCCTAGCTCAATCGATCAACTGCGTTAGCCATGAACCGTCAAAGACAACTAAGGAACATACCGCCCGAGAGAAAATCCGCGGCTCGCCGGTTTCCCTTCGTAGAAAACAAAATAACATCAGTCAAATGATGAAGTTCTGATATGTCCACAGATTTCCACTAGATATGCATTAGAAAAAGATTTCGTTCATTCGCCGGTTGAAATCAAACCTTTTGCATGTCTGTGGGTAGTTTGCAAGGGATTCGAGTGAGCAGAACATTGCCGACATAAACATCGGTTTCCAATCCTTCGGGGGTTTGAAACTCGCGTCGAGAGCTTTTAAAGAACACCTCTCCTTCTTCCAATATCCCGGATGTGTCTGGAAGTCGCTAGTTAAAGACGCTAAAATACTTTAGAAGAGTGCAAAATCTCACCTGGCACCAGAAATGCGGTTGCCGACATCGGAACATCGATCCTGTACGACTTGATGTAACTGGCGAGCTTCGAACGAATGAACTTGTCTAATTTGTCGCGTAACAGAGGGCATTCCTTGGGTGTGAGGCCGGAGTCGATCATATACATGATGGTTTCCTCCAGGGACGATGGACATCCGCTGACTTCATCGCCCCAGCCAGCCGAGGAACGCTGTTCGGCGAGTTCAGCTGAATTGAAATACTCCTCATCTTGAATTTCAATTTCCTCTGCTTCTCTTTCGGAGAAACCTTTGACTCGGGCGAGTCCAGCCTCCTCTCTTGCTCGACGAGCAGCCATTACACCTCCTAGACGGCGAACGTTGGTCCACAGTTTTCGCATAGCTTCTGGGGAATCCCAATCTAAGAGCGGTTCCACGAGATCAGCGAGACCTTTTTGGAGCAACTCGAGGAAGATCTCTTTCGTGACACCATTATGAGCGAGGTTGATGATCGTCTCGACAGACAAACGACACGGTGTTCTCGTATGGGAGGCTCGGAGCACGTCGATGATTCGATGGGCAGGATCTATCTCGATATTTTCCTGAAATCGAATTTTGCGCTGAGATGGTGTGATCTCCACGACCACATGCTCTTCTGGATTCCTTCCATCATCAACCAGGAGACCCTGTCCACATTTAGGTAAGAATAAACCGTTAAACGTGCTGCAGAAGAAGTTGACCTTGGTGCCAAATATCCGCATTTGAATCGCTGTTGGCTTGTCTTCCCAATCGAGTCGATGTCTAATTTGTTTCAGGGACCAGCGATTGATCTTGCCAGCACCGTCGGTCATATTCGAACCGGTTTTGGATACTATTTCTTCTAGTCAGCTTAAGGTGGTCGTTACTCGAAGGCGACACTTACTAATATCGTCAATGAACTTGATATTTGACTGGTCCACGAGCAATCCTGGAAATGAGCTGGAGAGGCCGAGGGCAAAGCGGGAAACGTATTTAGCCATTGTCTAAAAGTATTTAAAGTTAAGTCTTTTGGTTCGAATACAAGAATGGCATACCTGATCAGCGTTCAAAGCCATTGGGTTATGCCAGTCAAGGAATTCAAGGAAAGACATTACACCTTCGATTGTTTCTCCACGCAGGATGGTTGAACCGTCTGTCCGTTCATTGGTTTTGACATAGAAAACATTCGCTTCTTTCGCGTAAAAAGCGCGAAACACGTTTCCACACAATATCAAGGGTCGACGAATGTAATTCATAAGCTGGTCACTATTCCTATTGAGGACGCCTTTGGCCAACTTGAGCCGGAAAAAGTGCTTGCTCCCAAATCGACGCCCAAACATAGTGGAGCTGCTTAACTCCGCTCGATCGAGAGTGATCTTGTACTTCGGTTCCTTCTTGCAACCTTTAGCTGACGTGTCTTGCAGATTTCCGTGGAACAGTATTTTTCCTCCGTGCCACCCTGTGTGTTCGCCGTTTTCGTCGAATCCAAGGCCACCGTATGGGCTTTTGCTGAGAGCTTCCTCCTCGCGATCAAGTTCCGCCCAAGGAGACTATTTGGAATGTCTGCAAAGTCCACGCAAAAAGAAAAGAATTCTCACCTTTGCAGCATGCTCTTTTGCGAACAGATCTTTCCACTGGTCTTGATCTACTAAATACAAAGTAAGTTTAATGACGAAAAGCACTGGGCGAGAGAGTATAAAAACCTTCAGCTTCAGGTTCTTCAGTTGCATCATAAGGGGAGAGCACAATCTTTGCTGTAGCAGGGACTGCCTCGCGATTAGTCTTCAAAGTAGCGAATTTGTCGAGAGAAGGTATGTAAACCGATTTGTACTCAAGTTTCCCAATCGTAACGTAGCGTGCAATCTCGTATTGAACCCCATAAGGGAGCTTTCTCCCCGTGAACTGATCTTGTAGACTTTTCCCTGGCGACTAAATTAGATGTATGCGCATCAGAGCCAAATTTTCATGTATGCTGAACAAAAGGCCTTACGATGATAATGGGTGCGAAAGGGTTTTCTGGAACTTCTGGTCCGGGAGGACCATGGTCTACAAACGGGTTGTCCGGCGATTTGTCCTCTTCGGGCTGAGGGAATGACCTTGGGACTTTGGGGGGTCGAAATGGCCCACTTGCAATGGTCGAGGAGGAGGAGAGATCGCTCGCCTTCCTCTTGCCAAGACTTGTTTCTGAGGATGTAGCAGAGTCCGGCGGCTTTTCTTCAGAGGACTGTGTGGCTATGAACGAAAAAGGGCTTATCAGAATTTTCCACGGTGTTGAGATGAAGAACTCACGGCTGAACTTGAGAATAAGGTCTGAGATATCGTCATCTCCGAAATTCGAGTAGCTTGTATGCTTGAGTATGAGTTTGGATGCGTCAGTTATCACTTTTTTCTTAGAAAAAAAGACGGGATTGGAATGAACATCGCTCACCTCCGAGCACTGCCCCAATGACTCAGTCGATGCACTGGGATGTATTGGCAAAATCGCCTTGTCTGTATTGTCTGGATATGAGGGAAACAGTTAATACTTCTGATGCAATCCATTCAGCTAGCGAGATGATTCAACCTTCTTCCACCCTGTCCGGCGAAGACATAGAGTCGCCTTTGGTTTGAAGTTTTGATTTTTTTGTTTGAAAATACCAATGAGGCGATAAAAACAAAAGTCAACCAGGCCAGAAAAACGCGCGAGGGAGGTCGACCTTTGGAGTCCAAAGCCTTGAACTTACCGTTTCAGGTCCCATCACGATCATGTGACGATATTGAACCTTTTAGTAAATCTCTTGTCCAGTTTTGGCTATGTACAAATATCCTACAGCCCTTTGACAGCCTTTCCGAAAACCTTGTCATGTCAAGTTTTTTTTTGCATTGGTCCACCAGCGATATAGTAATCAAATCCCCTGACGATCTTGGTACGAACTACTAGTTGGAAACGACCACTAGTTGGAAATTCTAATAGGCTATTATCAGAGACGGTTAGAAGGAATCGAGGTACAGCGAATTTTGTAATAGTAACACTTATAAAATAAAGATAGCCTATGTACTATATTCATAGCTGGGTACCTTCTCTAAACACACAATTTCAAAACCTATCTCCTCTTCGCCTTCCTCCTCATTCCGCCCGCTTTCACAGTGGGTCCCATGCGCGTGGCTGCAGGCGCCTTATCCTTCCCTTCGCCACGGCGGGAAGTGGATGCATCGCTTCCGGGGCCGTCCGATCCTGTGGCCGACGAGGCGTCATCGCTATCCACATCCGGCGGGACATCCTTTTTCTGGCCTTGTGCTCCAGGACTTGGGATCGTGTGGGTGGTGTGGGTGGGTTTGTTGCCTGTGAATTTCTGGACGAGAGACTTGATGAGGGCGAGGAACCATGTGTTGCCGATACTAGGGCGCGTGGCGGTGGAAGCGTCGATGAGATGCCTCTCGCCTGTTGGTTCAAGCTTTGCAATTGGGGAACAATAAAAAAAAGTGGGACAGACGTTAGTAGAAACAAAAGAAAGGTCAGAAACAAACTGACCAAATAGACATGCGAATCTTCAACAATCATATCAACGTGTTTAGCTCCCATGACGCTCCCACCCTCATCGTGAGCATCACCCAGGTTAATGCGAACCTTGGTTTGTAATGAGTAAACAAGTCAGCGCTTTTAGACAAAAAGAAAACAATAGGCGCTTGAAAGAAATTCACCTTTCTCCTTCCACTGACTGGAACCAATTTCGGACCCCATGCAGCACTTTTAGCTTTGCTCACAATGAGCTCGATGCGCTCGAGATCCCGCTTGTAGTTGATCCGCTGGATCACATATTGCAGTCCTGACGTTAGCATTGTCAGGAAAACGAAGACAGTCTAGGGAAAAGAAGGATTTTAACACAACAAAGGAAGACTCAAAATCGAGGCTTACACCAAGTCCAGGACGGAATCGCGAATAGTAATAATCAGTGCCTCTCCACTTTGGTACCCCATTCTTATAGAAAAAATCGTATCTAGAACGATACACCGGCGTCAACTCGGACAATCAGAAACGGTTCATGAGACACACCTTTTCCTGCTCTCCTTATTTCTCAAGATCGTGGAAATGACACCAAGACGCGCAAAGCGCTCGTGGATACCTTTCACATGAGGATTTTTGTCTGGGCTATGCAAGCAATGAAGAGGTCATGACATGGACTTGTGGAATGCGTCGCGTACTTACTGCATCACCATGCTCTTCTTCCGATACGCCTTTGCAATCTCATTGGTCGTTGCCGTGGATGGTACATCGAGGAACGAGTAAAACGTTGTGTCCTTGCCCTCCGCTACCTCTAATTCGGTGACGAGATCGAATATTTCATGATCTTCCTAAGGGGGGAGGAGTTTAAGATTCGAGGTCATGCTTCCACCTCCCGCAAGAGGTTCGGAATATACCTTTTCCCACCTGAATACAAAGAGTCAGTAAGATGACAAGCTATAGCAGGAATTTTGAGCGCCAGAACGTACGCAGAGACGACAGTAGCCAGAAGAGCCAACAGTGTAAAGAACAAGGCAAATAGCCTCATCGTAGTATAAATATCCCTTGGAGAACCCGAGTCTCTCCTCTTGGTGAGGCCTGTTGGGAGAAGTTGGATGACAGTGTGTTGCCAGCGCACTTTTGCCTTTACTGGTGGCTGTGCTTATTTTGCAGATGATGGATGACGAAACTCTGTATTGATCGAACTACTACATGCAACCATGGCGCCACGACGAAGATGCCCGACGTGTGGCTCTAAACAATGGCACAAAGAACCCTCGAGCGGACTCATCGCCTGTAGTGAGGGACACGTCCTCCAAGTTCGTTTTTACGGGCCTTGTTTCCGTGCTTTCTCTGGCGTGAAACTCAAGAGTGGCTTGATAGAATTACCGTAATGAGACGACCGAGATTACAGAGGTGGGACCGCATGCGATGAGGAAGCGCACGCTGAAAAGTGGGAGGAAGAAAACCGGGAAGAGTAGCAAGGGGGATCCCAAACGTACGTCGGTGGCATCTCAACGATCTTTGCTTGCAAGTTCAAAGTTTTTTTTTTATAAAAAAAAACTAGTTTATCATGGAGCGAGGGGTAGATACCACTACTTTCTCTGCCTTCAACTCATCTTGCGGAAACAGATCGCCGCGTTGATTAAATTATGGGATCTGCCTCTCGAATTTGAGGTCTGTCGACTTGAAAATGGAGAGTCAATGATACTTACCGACGACGATGGACAGACAGTATGCAGAGATTTATGGGCACTGCATCTGAGCTTGCTTCCAGATCCTCCTCCTGCCGAACCCTATCTCCACGCACGAGAGAATGTAGGGACAGACAGGGGAGATGTAGAAGATGCGGGGGAAGAACCTCCGTCGTCATTGCCGAGCGAAGGATTCCCTTCACGGTTAGATTCAGACCAGGAGGCAGGATCGGGCGACGAGTCTGATCGCAATGAAGAAGAAGGGAAGGAAGCACTGAACAATGATGAAGAGGAAGAGGAAGACTCGGAACTTGAAGCGCTCATGCGCGAAAACTCTGATCTATCTAGTTCGTCCGACGAAGACGAAACGCAGGGCGAACCGCTACCCAAGAAGAAGGGAAAGAGGAAAGGGAGGTTGGTTGAGGAGAGTCCAGTGTCGACGATTGCGGTGCTCGTCCTCGGGTGTTGGACGTTGCGTATCCCTGTGATGTATCGAGATTTTGCCAGGCACGTATTATTTGGGGGTTTGATGATTTGCAAAGCTCATGAGAGATTGATGAATAGGATCATTGAGAGTTATGAGCTTCCGTACTTGGATCCATTGCGAATCTTACCCCCGAGCGTGGTGCCACACCTGACGAAGGATAATATACAAGCGCTATCGCCACCAGTAGGTAAAAAGCCATTTGGGAATTATTGACAACGATGATGATAAAAATCTAAATAGCATGTACCTGAAACAAGACGGGTGCACTCTGTGGCATCCCGTTTGGGGAAGAAGCTGTACGCAAGATATGGGATTTTCACGGCCGAGGCGAATGCAGGACCGCTGTTGTGGCGGATTACCAAGGAAATGGGTGGGACACGTAAGTTGAGTTTGGTCATGGATGAGCAAGAGAGGACTGATCCGGACGAACAACAGCAACGTTGTATCGACTTGCGAAACGGGTCGCCAGTGGACTGTCAGTCCCCTTGACTATACATTGGAGTCTGGGGCCCGAGATAGAACGGAGGAAAGTGGGAGATGCGAGTCGGCATTTATACGACAAGGCGGCACCTGAAGTTGGACTAGTAGGGTGTGTTATGATAGTGCTGAAGATGGTGTATGGATTGGACGGGAAAGACAGGTAACTATATGACAGATCAGATGGAGCTATACTAATAAAAGGATAGAGCCCCGAAGGACGAGGAAGAGGTGCTGTGCGGATTACCCCGGAAGAAGGCGTACTTGGCACGCATGGAGGCAATGAACGGAAACGATCAAGGACGGACGGCAGAGAAATTTTCATCAAGAAAAGATCTGTAAGCAACATGAGGCGAAACATCATTCAAGGTGCTGAATGTTGACAGACATGTGGGAGACATGAGGGAAGAGGAACTAGAAGAATATATCGGGTTTTGTGAACATATATTAACGGCAGGTGAGCGGAACGTGGATTTCAGTGACAGCAAAAGCTGACTTTTGGTCAGGGGACGGGGACGCAACAACTAAGCGATACTTTGGACTGCCACAGATGGGTAGGAGATCAAACAGCGGAGGGACGAAGATGAAGGAGATGGGGCTAGGCGGTGGTACAGAGGTGATGGAATCGGGGATGCGGGCCGGGGAAAGTTACAAGATTTGGCATGCTCGGGACATTGATGGGACACTGGATTCGGAATGGGAAAAGGTAATTGTACGAGGGGCACGGGTGACCGGGGTTGAGAAAGAGTATCTCGGCAGTGTTGTAGAACAGCTAGAGAGGAGATTGAAATGACATCACCATGTAACGGAAAGTGCCGGGATTGGACAACGAAACCACTTGAATACTGAATTAATTAATCGTGGACAGCAATGCGCCGACTCGCCTCTGTGTTTTCCTCCAAGAGGCGAGAAGACGAAGCCAAGCGCTCGCGGAAGGCGTCGAAGATGGTGCCAAATGACTACTCCTCTCTTGCCCACCAGCACCTCCTCGTTCTCTCCAAGAATGCATTGGTCCCCCAGTTGTCTCTTCCACCCTTTGTCCAGCATAACACGGGCCTTCTTTTCCCCCGTTCCGTCAATCGCCCTGCCTTCCTCCCCCCTCCAACCAATACCCGCGTCACGATGCTGAGAGCACACCTTATTGTCCAGCTCACCAACTCGGACCACGACTTGGGCTCCATTCTTCCCTTTGGCCACAACCCTCCTCCTTTTCCTCTTTCCCCACCACCACCCTCGTTTCCTGACGCCTCACGCCCAACAAACGTTTCAAAAATATTTCCCGCCAGTCCCGGAATCCGTCGCTGGATTGCCCGTCCTTGTTTCGAGGACCGTTATGTCGTTTATCTCCCTTCTCCCACTGGTGTTGATATTCGCCCTGTCTCTGCTGCCGCCATGGCAATCGCTGCCCTCGAATTTTCTGAACATCTTGACGCCATGGCCGACCCCGACTTTGATCATCACACCCACCCTGAGTCCTCCTGTCACGCTTCAGACCCTGATCCCCCGCCTTCAGGTATGTCCTTATTCTTCTGTTCCTCCTCCTTGGCCTCACAGATCTCTTTTCTTAGCTCCCTCATCCCGCAATTCCTACACCCCGTCACCCTCGCCCTTGCGAAACGAACATAATCCAACTCCCACCTCACCCATCATGACTGCCACAAAGAGCCATGTAAAACGCGTTGTTCGCTTCGCAGAAGATGACAGCGATGGCGACGACGCGGTCCCTCTTCATATCCTTCGCATGAAGAAGATGCGTGAACAAAAGGCCAAGTTTCTCAAACAAGAGCAGCTCCGACGTACCAGGGAGGAGGCCGAGGAGCGCCGCCGTCGCGAACAGGAAGCCAGGAGGCTCGAGGACGAGGCCTTGCAAAGAGAACACAGGCGCCAAACCTTGGAAAAGGAGAAGAGGGAAAGAGAAAAGTCCCTCTATGCAGAAACTATCGCCGCGACGAGGTTGCGGAGAGAAACCCACAAGGCCGGAGGCCTGCTCTCTTCAAATACCGTTAACCTCCTGCTCCCGTCATCACCTTCTTTCACCTCTTTAAGAGACTCGGAACGTAATAAACCGCCAGAGTACAGAAGGTTTTCCCGGCACCCCCACGATCCTCCATCCTCGTTGTCAATTCCGCGGAGGCAGGCTTCGGATTCTGCTCTCCCCATCAACTCGCACGCTCACTCTCATTATCCCTCTGATTCTTCTCCCAGCAGCTCGAGGCCACCCAGTATGTCCCACTCTCCTTCCCCCGTTTCCCCTGGCGGTCATGGCCTCGACTCTAGGCCACCCTCGGCCCATTCCGCAAACACGTCCTCATCGGAGGAAATACGCCACCAAAGCAGGAGTAGGCGAAGTTCCTTGACGGCCGCGGCGGTGGCGGCGCATAGTGCTAACGGTTCAGCCTTTGGCCGATCTCCCATGATTGTTTCATATCCCACCTGGTCAGGTAGTAATCCCAACCTCCAGTACATCCCTCCAGTGCCGCCCTTCCCGGACTTTGTGCAAGACACGCCACTCCTGCCACCCACAGCGCCATTCATGAAACACTCGTCGAGAAATGGTTCGCCTGGCCCAGCTTCATCACCTAGCTCGCGGCGAGGTTCAAGCACGGAGCGCGTCAATCAAATCCCCGCATCTCTATCACGTAACTCGTCAGCACAATCGCTGGCCCCCAACACAACAACGCACCAGCGACAGGGAAGTGGAGACTCGCGAAATACGACACGTAGCGAGATGACGCACAGCAATCGTTCCCGACCGGTACCAACCACCTCACACTCGCACCCAATGATGTCGCGCGGACGCACACAGCAGCCTATCCGGTCGCAGGCACCACCGCCGAGCACCTGGGTGCCCCTCGCTTCTCCTCAGAACCCGCTGATGCAGCCTATGCCGATGATGATGATGGTCCCTGCGATGGTCCCCGCCTATCCGATGAACGTGAACATGAACATGAATGCGAACGGCATGATGCAGCAGTCGCACCCGAGAAGTGGCGCGAGTGGTGGTGGAGGGGGCAGTACCAGCAGCAAAACTACGGGACGTGGATGGAGACAGACGCAAGCGATCATTTCATGAATTTTGGTGATGAACGATGGACATTCCTGTTTCTTTTTTATAGGCGCATACTCCCCACCATTCCTTTTTATCATTCATGCCCCACACCCCTGTGCATTCAGTTACAGGGCACACTTCTTTGTTATCTACGGAAGACTGCCAGATCTGACATCCGTTATGACGCAAACCTACATGTCATTCTTTTGCTCTACGCTTTTATCACTCGTTCCTTCCTCTCGTTCCTTCCTCTCGTACACGCCACGTGTTGCCAGCACATCAGGCATGTCGTGCCAAGCCTTACTATACTATTCATACAACTATTATTACTACCATTTTTGTTTTGTGTTTTGTGATGCATTTTCTCTCATTCTCCCCAAGTTCACTTCACTCCATTCCTTACAGTAATACAGACATACAAATGCCCTTTTCTTTCGTTTATATTAGTGAGTTTCAAGTCAAAATTCCGTTTGTAATATTCACTACTACAAGTTCTGTCGTTTACCGCAATTGTACTAATATAATAAGAAGCACCTGTGGGCTCACTTGCATATAAGAACGAATCTTCGTAAACTCGGACTCGGATGAATGCTCTCAGCGCCTACTACTGTAGTACGCCCTTGGCCTGAATCAACGAAACGACAACCCCCTGTCGTTAACGTCGTCCGGAATTCTAGAAGCAGTCAGGCCTGCAGGGTTGTTGCGTAATTGCACGTTGATCGTCGATCATCCTTGAGCCTACCAGTGAGGTGTTTGCGTGTCGAAGCCGCCGGTTAGTCCAAGTTATTTTTTTCATCCTTCCAGCGACGGACCTTGGTTCATGGTGTATCTGCGTACACCAGGATTGATGTCAAACAGGACAAAATTTTAGTGTCAACGCCGGACATCATATCGACCAAGCCGTATCATATATGCTGTATACGTATGTCAGGCATGTACTTTCGAATGCTTCATGTCAACTTACAGACTACTTATATGTACTACAGATTATTGACTTCTCCCAAGCCAACATACACTCCATGTTTCGTCATGCGCCGGTATCAGGAAACAGAATGCTCCAAACCTCGCTTGCGGATAAATCGTTAGGGAAACCGGCCTTCGTTTTCTCAATCGTCACCTGTTTGAATATTCAAATCAGAAAGATGATTTACGAAGATGATTGCAGACCTCAAGCAACTTCTTTCCGTTTGGGCCTTTGACATAACCTTTCCGGGACATGGAGGTGAGAGCTGGGAGCCACTCGGCCTTATAATCTGAGATCTCTCCTTTAGTGTACATGGCGGAACCTCCGACGAGGAGCTGGAGGCACGCATGAAGAATGTTGATCTCGTAATCCTTGAGAGTGAGGTACGACTCGTATTCCGAATCCTTAAAATGAAGCCCACAAGAGATTTTGCCGGCCTGCACGCTCGAGTCGCACAAGCCAGTGCGCACACATGCGCCAGATATCATGGCAGCGACGAGGAATGAGTTTTGGGGGTGGACTGTGAGGTCATGGCGACCCCCAAACGCAGATTTGAGCATGTCGAGCAAGCATTCGTTGAGTTTGTTAGCAAACTTTGCTTTGATTGGTTGTCCGATTGAATCAGTGGTGTTGATTTCAGGAAGGTCATCAGGGGTTGCTCGTACGGATACGATTGCACTAGCGATTTTGTCAACGTCGCGTGGTTGTGACTGTGCGATGTCACAAAAGCCGTAGGCGATCTGGTTGACGAACTCCCAGGTTGGGTTCGCTTTGATCAAGTCGAGAAGAGTATCTACATCGCAGGTGCTGAGAGCGGCGATGAGAGGTGAGGACATGGTTTGGATGGCAGTTGTTCGATACGAACTTCTGATTCGGGGTGAGTTTTATCTGAGTTTGAAGCTTGACTTGATCATATCATGGAGCAGTGAGCACACAGCCTGTATGCATCACTGGTTGTGGTTATTCTGGTAATTTTAACATGCCTGTCATCATATCTTATTAATCCGAACTACATAGGGCTTAACAAGCATGTGGGCGAAACATACTTCAAGCCGTCTGACACCCGATAGTCACGGCGCCTCTGCGCGGCATTGGGTGACGCCCTGTACAGTGTACGCGCTATAACAGTGTTGTGCGGTTAATAGTAACTAAAGTTATGAGTTCCAGTTACCGTTAAAGTAGGTTTAAGTTCTAGTTCATAACAGTCATTAACAGTTAAACTGCTTTCGGTTATTGGCAGGTCACGATTACAGTCCCACAATTGAATGTCAATTGTTCTTAACCGAAATATAACTGTTCCGAACTGTCACCGAACTGGCGCTATAAAGCTTTCCACCGATAATGGACCCCTCAAGCTGGTCTTCTCTTCCCCCAAAGCTGGTTCTTTGATAATATTTTCATTCCTTACCGGTGCGTTTCCTGGTTGTTATGCACGGTAATCCAATACTTATCCCAGTATCTATCAGATGCGGTTCCAACTATTTTCACTCGTCTTCCTTGGGGTCCTCACTTCATCGTTCGCGCGGCCGTGCTTCTCTAGCCGGGACGACATAAAGGCTCGCTCAAACGTTGACCACGAAGATGTCGCTCTCTTTCATCGTGATACGTACAAGCGCGACATCATCAACGACCGTGATACATACCCTCGATCCACCTTTGACCCGATTCTAGCCCGATCCGTACTGCAAGAACTCCTCCCACGCCACAAGGCTTACAAGCCCAAGACTGGCAATCCTTTACTGTATGGCAAAGCACCTGCACAAAAAAAGACAGCACAAGACGCAAAAAACCGAAAGGATGCCGTGCGCAAAACCGTTGCAACGAACCAGCAAGCCAAGGGGGCTAAGCGGAAAGAATACGCAAATGCGCTCGAGATAGCCAAAAGCCCTGCTCGCCCGACTGGCTTCAGAGTCCCGAAGAAGCCAAAAAAAGCCCCTGAGGCCAATATGCAGAAAGGTCAAGCCAAGTCCGCCAAAGGGGCAGCAACGCAGCAGGCCGCCAATGATCGGAAAACCCTGCGAAAAAAGCCGTACAGAGATGCCGGCGCTGCGTACAAGAAAACCAAAAATCTTCCCGGTCGCCCGGGAAATTCTGAGAAAGGCAGTAAGAGTTACAAGGGTAGTAAGTGGACATACGGTGTCCCCAATGCACGTAAGTGGTCATTTTTTTGACCGTAGGCCTCCGGGGATGTTCATCACCATTTATCATGTTCAGCGCACCCAGTCACAGGCAAAGGTACACCATTTTCTTTAGCTTGTATCTGCGGAGATAATTCATCCAGGCTTGTTGATAGCCACACCACCAACGGCGTATTCCAGCAAGGACGTTCGCACTGCTGTCTATAATTCACATCTGTTCGGGAACAACAAGGTTAATTTCAAGGTGCGTACCCGCTTCTTGTGTTGCAGTGTGGGCTCCCTAATATCCTCGGTTTTGCACAGCCAACAGAATTTGAGAACAGAAAACAGGGGCCGGTAGGGAAAAAGCATAAGCCGCTCCAGCATATGACAGGTTCTGGTTCCGAGTTCCCCGTCACACGCCAGAAGGGTGGCTATCAAGGCGGGGATCCTGGAACAGTTCGCGCGATCACACAGAAAGACCGTGATGGTGCGCCCATTGATTGGATTGACTGCTAACAGCTGGCACTGACGGTCGCTTACTAGGTGGCTATACTTTCAAGGGTGTTGTTGCTCATAATAGCCAGGTCGCCCAAGGAGCTCCCGGCTACAACGATCATCATGAAATCCATCCGACGAAACCCAGAGGCAAGTGACTGGAGCTGATGATGCGAAACCTCATGGGGCGGAAATAGAGGAAGTAATTTAAAGGAACATAATGAGATGGCTTATTCAAAATGTTAAATGCTGTCCTTGGTGCCACTACGACGACTCTGGGGAAGCATCACCACTGATTCAACAGATCTTCGTGATCTCTTCTCTAAGATGCAATTACCGATTGCCTTTTTCAGACTGCATGCAGTCATTCAACTCCTTCCTTTTTTTATTTACGTACACCAACCGCCGAGTACAATGTTGTGGAGGGCTTCGGCCGTAGGTTGATACAGTTTGAGGATGTTGTGGCGGCAGGCTTTCTAGACAAACTGTCAACATTGCCAGAACATACGTTGATTGAAGTTTCAGTCAATAATTGATCAATGTTCAAAATAATAATAATAATATTGCACTTGAAACAGAGCATACGCTCGAGCGCAGAAGGTAGTCCAATTTATGCTCTTCGTCTTTGCCCATTGCATGTCTAGCTAGGAATTCTCTTCAAAGTTCCTTTGGACATACTTGAAGTCTTGGAGTGCTTAGAAGTTGGAATATATTTTCTTTCACAACACCCACTGCAAAATGGGAACGCTCAAGGTATATCACTACGAAGCGTCTCAATCGTCTCCTCCTAAGTACCCGATATTGGAATACCCCTCGTTTCTCCATAGAACCGATTTCGGCGGCAGGATCATTACGTTATTCAAGAAATATCCAGCATCTTCGGAGCCGAGTTGTGCTTGTGTCCTGCTGCCAGACGAACGCGTACGGATCTAGGCTAGCAGCTCATTACATACCTCGGCATTTTACCCGCATTTGTACCAGCTCAATCACGCGTACCCGAATCACCCGAAGCGCTCGCAAGTGGCATTGACAGAATCTAGGGCGATGCTACACCCAGAAGACACTCGTACTTGCAACCTGCAACCCCGACTGCTTTCGGTGCGATTATCACGCTCAGTCCAGAAGCACACTGAGAGTTATACCTCTTGCCGTGCCTAAGTTCTTTGAAGTTTTCATAGATTTCCCCATCCTCTGCAGCTCGCAAAATTGCCCGAGTTTCTTCTCGCTATTCAAGGAGGCCCCACAAGCCATTTTAGGCACCAGCAAATATTGCATAATATTTGCAAAGCTGGGATCATGGCAGTTGTTGGGAGCGGGCAAACCAGATAGCACAAAGTCTCAATATATGTAGATCCTAGACAGACGTAAAGGGCGGCAAAGGAGTAGCGAAATCCTTTATGCAGCTGATTACGGCTGAGAAAAAGTGAATAAGGAGTCCAAAACTGTCCCCAAAAATCCACACCGAGGAATATGTATCCCAAAAGCATCGAAGTCCGATTAGGTTAATCAAGTCGCAAATACAAGGTTGAACGCATCTTCTAGTTCTGAGATCTCGCCCTCCTCCAAACCCTGTTTCTTTAATTCTCGTTCGATGAGAAAATGTGGCCTTTCGAGGGTTCTGAGCATATGTTGCACCATGGACTTTCTGGCGCTGCCCGTAATGGTCTTGACCTCGTCTTTCATCATTTCAGCCATAGGATGGATTATCTCCTGGACAATTTCATGGACGGCCCTCAAAAGATCAGACTCTTTTATTCCAAAGGGTCTGAGCAGCGGTGTGGAAGGATGAAGACGAAGCAAGTCATCCATCTTTGCTCGAAGTGCCTTGGTCTCCTTCCTGTATTCCTGACGCGCGTTGCAAAAGTCTTGAAGGTCGGTATGCATCTGGATCGCGCAACGCTGGTCAGTGGCCTGTAGAATCACTCAGAAAATGATAAATAGAATACCTCTGACAGAAGAGAAATGGGCTCGATTATTTGTTTGTCACGGTGTTGTATCGGAAATCGAGCCTCTTCCCTCCGGTGTTCAATGACTTTATTTATAGGTGGCAGTGGAAACAAGGAGGGGGCCAGGTTCGACTCGGGGAAGCCCCTGCACGCTAGTCGGTTCTCCAACTCGATGAGTGTTATCGTGCGGTCTTGAAAAGGTTTCAACTCCCTGCGTAGCTTTTCTGACGCCATGTGCAAGGGCATATATGGCGTCCGGATACCCTTAAGCCAATCTATCACGTTCTTCCCATATACATTTAATGTTTCAGCGTCTTCTGGGTAGTAGAAGGTTTCGAATAGCGATAGGTGTTGTGTATTATATTGACTGAGTTCAGAGATGATTTTCTGTTTTGTGCTCTGGTGACAAAAGAAAAAATGAAATCGCGTGCATAAAAAAGAAGGAAAAAAAAAACCTGAAGGAGTTCAATCTCTCTGTTGATGGCCGTGACGTCTAGTTTTGGATGGAAGTGGGAGTTGGTTGCGGCATGCATTAACCAATCCTTCTGTTGCTCCCTTTCGTCGATCGTGATGTCCAATCTCGTGGCATCGACGATTTTACTATGAAAACATAAGCGTCTAGATTTCACGTAGAGCTGAACGGGTTGACGTACTTGGCTAACTCCAGGTGAAAGTCGAGGTGTTTCGGTGATTGAGAATCCATCGACGCTCTTGGCGAACGAAATTAAACAGGAGAGGGAGAGGATAGAGAAAGAGGGAAAGAAAAACAAATTTATATGTCTGAGTATAATAAACTTTGCAACGACGAGACCAAAGTTAATTTGAGGAAGCTTAATCCTGCAGGGTCGATGTTCGAATGACATCATGGGTTGCCAGCGCGAAACCAGTTGGGGAACACATGAGGCAAGTCCATTCTATTCCAGCTTCTGGACGCAGACGTGTGCTGTTCACCGGCGCGTTGTGTAAATGCTTTATAGGTTCTGCTGTCCTTGATCTACTCAAATAAAAATTCCAGTAGCATTATCGCAAGCGAGTGAAACTATCTAGAAGCTTGAGGTGATAAAATCCACATTGCTTCACTGTCGATGATTCTTGGGGTCATACTCCGCGTTGATTTACAAAATGAAATCGAACCGCAGGTAATTGGAAATTCGTGCGAGGGCTTCCAATGTAAACTATACATTTCGCAGATTCGTCAATAAATATCATCAATCGTCCCGAGTTAGGCGTAGGTGTCCTTCAGCTAAAGGTCATGAACCGGGAGTCAGGCAACAGGAATTGTGTTGGATGGTTAAACATATGTACCAAACTTGTGAGACGAGCATCCGTTGAACCCAGCCATATTAAGAATGACGATAGAATTTCATAGGATGTGAGTAGGCCTTGAGGAGGTCATTGATTCCTGTAGGCCTGACGTCATCAAGCTTAACCTCGAAGCACGGCGCTGGAGCAACCCCAAGAATCCAATAATTTATAGGTAAACGCCATCGTCGTCTGCGTGGGTTTGGTCGCCGAGGTTCACAGAGGGAGCCGGGGTGGGGGTCGATAGATGCGGAGATGGATTTGTTGGATGGGATTCATTAAGGCCGTAGTGAGAATTAGCCACAATCCCTTTCTCCAGCAATGCCATCTTCAGCATGCTGATACGCTCTTCCTGAGAGCCACTGTAGAGGTGGATATTCAATAGGCAGATGCATGGAAGAGCGACTTTAAATCAAATAGCGCACATGACAACCTGGTTTTCCTCAAAAGCCACCATGATTTCTGGATCAGGTTCTCCAGGTTCAATAATTACTGCTTGAAGGATTGCCTGGGTCTCTATTAAACGTTCCAGTGAGTTTTGCAGTCTTGCAATTTCTAAAGAGCGAGAATTAATGCTGATGCGGCATCTGTCGAAGACCACGGTAATACCTTCAGTTATCACGGCAACATCAAGGCCGATGGCTTCATTCAAGGTGAACGGCTGAGAGAACCGTGGTTTGTAGTCCATCGTCCAGTAAAACTGTGAAGCGGGTTCCAGTTACGATTTGCGAGGGATGGGACCCTGTTGTGTTCAGCATGAATCACCTATTTAGCTACAAGGTTTAGTCCCCGAGAATTAGATAAGCTCCCACCAAAATCAAGGTTTCTAGGATACATGTGGATATTTGGGAATCTCAACAGGTTTAAGCGATGGTACAGGTATCTAATCTAAGGACGTGCTGGACAAGCTATCCGATATCAAATTGCCTGTTGGAATATCTCTGGCCAGACCTTACGCAACTCTTCCAGTGTTGTAACGTCGATGACGCCATTATCCACTGCACCAACCTCTCTAGCATCGTCAATCTCTTTAATCTTTCCTCCTTCCATTGCTTCCAGGCCCTTTTCACAAAAGTGGACGCAATGCGCCCAACCAAGGGCTCGCGCTGCGTCCACGTTTTTCCGATTGTCGTCGACAAAGTAGCATTTTGAGGGATCGTTGACGTTAGCCTCTTTCATTGCCTGAGCAGTGGGGCGAGATAGTAGGATAATTAACGATTATATAGGTGACGGAACTCACCATCTCATAGTATTCCGGTTCGGGTTTGCACACGAAGTCCTTGATCAGATAATCACAGTAGATTATGCCTTCAACAAGATCATCGATTTTTAAAATACGTAGAACGCGTTCTGCGTGCTACTCGGGATAAGCCGGGGGAAGTCTTGAGAAAGGTTGGCGAACTGACCGTACGATATGCATTCGTCAGACCCCATATGCGGACCTTGGTTCTATCGATATCTTCGATGAGTTTTCGAAGAGATGGACTATAGCTGATCATATCCTCCAGTGGAAGAGAGCCGTCACATTTGCGGTCAAAATCTAGTGGATCTGTCCAGGATGATCTTTAACATGTAGGGGCATCTTTAGATCCTTGGGTCACTATACCGACGTCGTGATGGCGCGTTAGTCCCCGAAGCGCAAGGCCATATTGAGTGTAATATTTGAGATGGAGGTCAGACGCCTCCTCATGACCAAGTCCAAGGCTGACAAAGTAAGCTAAGGAGGTGTTAGTCGAATCCTTGAGATTGGAATCGGACCAACCATGGATGCGAGTGCCCATGGCTTGAGAGATCCTGGAGCTTGCGGAATACAGGGTATTGTCGATATCGAGCCAGACAATGAGGCGGTCATCTTCGTAGGGGGGCGATAAGCGGGGTGTCGAAGAGGAGCAATTCGCGGATGCCCACCTGCTGGTGTTGGGTCTCCCATGATGGTGGCTTGGCTCTAAGGGGTGACGATTGTTATCTTATCTTATCAATACATAACCGGGATGTACCGGAGGTACTGTGCAGTTACCAAGCCACAACTAAGCACGGAAGAGTACAATATTATAGCCATCGGCGTCGACGACCTCAAGAACTCAAGGTACGTCCACATATAATCCTCTCAACCATCATTGAACCCTTCCATAGAATGGCCAGAAGCAAGGAACTTGTCCCCGGCGTTGGACGTCTCTCCCGCTCGCAGGTATTCGCTGCCCGAGCTCTCTACAAGGGCCCCAAAAAATCCGTCCAGCCAGCTGCCGACGCCCCCGCAGATCACGTCGAGAAATCCATTGGTGGTGAGAAGAACGGCGGAAAGCGCCTCGTCCCCACCACGAAAGCGCCGCGCTTCTACCCCGCTGAAGATGTGCGCCAACCCAAGAAAAGCCGCAAGTCCCCTAATCCCCCATCCCTCCGAACATCAATCACACCGGGTACCATCCTCATTCTGTTGGCTGGACGTTACCGAGGGAAACGCGTTGTATTCTTGAAGCAACTTACCAGCGGATTGTTGCTCGTAACTGGCCCTTACAAGATCAACGGCGTTCCTTTGAGACGAGTGAACCAAGCCTATGTTATCGCGACATCCACGAAGGTTGATGTTTCGGGTCTTCAGGTATGCCTGACAAACTATTGATTGTTTTATTCGGACTAACCGATCGTTAAACCTTCAGGTTGACGAGAAATTTAACGACGCATACTTTGCGAAGCCTTCCACAAAATCTGCCAGTTCGGCAGAGGAAGAATTCTTCGAGGAAGGCAAGCCCAAAGCCAAAGAACCCATCGCCGCCTCCAAGGCCGCTGACCAGAAGGAGGTCGACAATGCTCTGCTCACCTCGATCAAGAAGACAGAAAACCTTTCAAAATACCTCAAGGCTAGCTGGGGTCTTTCCAAGGGCCAGTTCCCTCACCAACTGGTTTTCTGAGTATTGTACGACGTTGGGTGAGGGATTAGGATGCAGTTTACTGATGGGCGCAGTCGGATATATGCCATGTTATGTACCGTCCATGAGAAAACGTTTCTTTTCGCAATTTACATCAAAATGCACGTTGGATATGAGAGAATATGGCTTTCCTGGTTAACCTTGGCGATGAACTACCAATTTTTTGCTTACGTAAATGAGCACCTCCCAAAGTTCCACCAATGCTTGCTCTTCACAGAGCGCGTCTTAGGACGACACACACCCTCACCGTTGCCTCGTCGTTGTCACACTATCAGAATGCAAGCATAGCTACTCGTCGTTTCTTCGTCCAGAGCGTGTGTAATGGCTTCCTTGATCTGGCTACAGCCCTTCCGTTACCACCCTCACTTCCACCATACTCAACAACTATAATATTCGTCACTGTCATTTCTCGATTTGCCCTTCTTCCGATCTCAATATGGGTTCGCGTTTTCTTACCCCGATTGCACCACCCAGCTACTGAGGTTTTTTTTATCTATGATAGGGGAAACGAAGGACACAACGAGCAGAGGAAATTGTGATGCCAGAGATTGAGAAACTTAAACCTCTTATTGCAAAACGCGTCTTTGAGGACATGAAGAAAGCAGGAATGAGAGGAGACAAGAAGGCGCTGCAAAAGTATCACGCTGAAAAATCAATAGAAGTGGTATGTTTCCATCCACTGTTCCACCGTTTTGGGTAATAAACAATTTTCTGTATAGTTGACTGCCAGGCGGAAGGAACTCTTCCAGGAACACCATTGCAGCCCATTACCTTCCATTATAATCCCACCACTATCGCAGCTGCCAGTATTTGTTGGGTTCACAATAGTCCTGAGCAGGCTTTCTGTTAACCCGACACCATTCGACTCGGAAAGCTTCTTGACATTAACTTCGTTAATGCACCCCGATCCAACTATGACACTGCCAGTTGTGCTAGGTTTTCTAACCATGGCGAACGTAGAGTCTGGGAACTGGGTCATGAATGCAGCAGAACGTGAACAGCAGCGTCAAATTGCCGAACAGGAATCCAAACGCGTTGCTGAGGGAGGAAAACCTCGCTTGCATCCCGGAAAGGTCTTGAAGACTCTTTTAAGAGGGTTATCAATTGTTAGAATCATCATCGCTGCGATAACTCCAGGGGTGAAGTCCATTTATCACCGTCTTTTGGTTCGAATGCTCACCTCGCGTTTCTAGAGTGTTGCACTTTACTGGGTAACCTCAGCCGCATTTGGTCTTATACAAACATGGGCGATGGAGTGGAAGGATGCCCGTCGACGAAGGCTCGCTGCAAATCAACCAGGTCCTAGGCCAAGACGACGAAGCAAAATTAATCCATAAAATTTGTCGTACCGCAGGTTCGATTGAGGTGTCGAGTAAGTGATGATCAATTTATGTTTCGGAATGAAAACAAAAGTGGTTTTGAGAGACCCCCTTCCATATACCTGAAGGAATGGTGGGCGCTCCCTGAATGTTTCTTGATCTAATATGACCGAAAGTTACAATTCTATATTTCTGTTGAGTTATCTAACTCTTTTCACCTCACCTAGGCTCCATTCATCAGCATCGACGACCCCAGTCTTGTCGACAAACACGTTCTCAAATGGTTATACATATAGAGAGGATGGACACACGCGCTGTCGCTCTGGCTCTGGTTTTTAATATTATTAATGTTTTATAACTATAGAGATGGTCAACAAATATATGACTCAATAAAGAGAGAATAAATTGCTGTGAGAAATACAAGATGTTAAGACAGAAACAAATCCAGTCGGTTAAGCAAAAGCTACATGGAAACAAGTCCTTGGAAATAAATTTAAATAACGCGTTCACCCGAGCCCCCCCCATGGTCCACGAATTCTGCGGGCGAGTTGGATATCTCTTGTCATGATCGTGACACGCTTTGCATGTATGGCACAGAGATTGCTGTAAGAGGTGTGCTCAACGCCTGCAAGCGAAGCCCATTCAAAAACTCACGCGTCTTCGAAGAGGTGGACAAGGTAGGCCTCCGTTGCTTCCTGCAACGCGAGAAGGGCCGAACTTTGCCACCGAAGATTTGCACTATCCCTGAAGTTGGTGTCTGTAGTCATTTCCATCGTGATTTCGCGCACCTGCTGATCGTTCAAAATGATGGTTCTGAGAGGAGAATATAGTACACACTATTCGAGAAAATGGCAGTTTTTGAAGCAATAAGTCGGTACTCTTCTGGTATTTCCTAATTTCTCGCAATGCCACTGTTCCAGGTCGAAATCGATGCGGTTTCCTGGGAGTTTCCGCTGCAGTATCATTTGGGTCAGGTGGATTGGGATGGTACTGAACTTAACGGGCGTACCGGCAGATGGCCTTCCAGGACCTTTGCGTGGAGGGGGTGGAGGTCGACCTCCCGTACTTTTCCTGGCTGTGCCCGTCTTCGATTTCTTAGCAGGCGTTGGTGGCTCTGAAGAGTCTGTGGCCCGTGCTTTTCGCTTTCCAGAACTGGAAGCTTTCTGCGCCGTTTGCGCCATGTTAGTAAGGTTTGGCTGTTCAGATTGCTACGGTATCGTTCTTGATAGCAGTTGCGCAAATTCAGGGAAGAAAGCGAAAAGGAGACAACGAGAAAGACACAATTCAACCTTTGTGTCCAAATAAGGAAATCATGATCAAAGAGCGCGTTGGCGGGGCCAAGGTTGGCAAACATTAGATTAGACGCGCGAGTTGGCAATTCAATAAGTGAACTTTCGTTCGCTCTTGTACAAATGCCTGACGTCCCGGTGGTCACAGGATATTACAGATATACTGATATATGGTTTGAATGGTATGCTTCATCCCCCCCCTGAGAGCGGCCCTGATCATAAGCAGGCATCAAGCCCTGCCCGATATCGAGGACCGAGCACCTGTGAAGGCGATCCTGGGTACTATCTATATTTTTTCTGCTTGTATGCCACCCTAAAATCCTCCCATCAAAGCCCATGATGCACTCGTTCATCCTGACCACCCACTTCATGTCGAAGGCATCAACGGTGTTAGGATGTACATCGGTATCTCATCCAGAAGTTATCTACGTTCCTCGAGCATTGATCCTTCGTCTAAGGAACATTTCAGACGGGAGAAGCGCGTCTCCTTTTTTCATCTGCACAAGTCGACTACCTCCGGTACTGGCTTCACGCAATGAAGTTGACTAAAAATATTGTGCCTTTGCCGTACTCCGACTGTCTTTTGACCGACACCAACCTGAAGACCGTGTCCGAGGTTATCTATCCAGACGGCGGATCGCTGCGCCAAGCGATCAAGGTAAGTTGTATGCTATCTATTACCTCAAGGTACGTAGTTATGTTCTGCAGGTCATCGACAAAAACAACAAACGCTTGAAGGGCTCTAACCCCCTTGTCACACATCGTCGCTACATTTTCGAACGTGTCCGTTCGTTTTGGCGAGAGAAAAAGGGTGTATGGTGTGCGCTTGACTTTGAGGCATGGGAACGCGACCACACTGTGCTTACAGAATTTGGATGGTGTTTTGTCGCTTGGGAAAATGGCACTGAGGTGGAAGAAAAGGGCCATTTGATCGTGCACGAGGCTCAATATTATAACAACTCGCAATACGTCCCAGACCATCGATACGTGAGTTTTGTCGCCTTACGATTTTTTCAGATGCTTGATATAAATCCAGAATTATACTTTCGGGGAAAGTGAGACCGTGAAAAAGGGAGTCTTCAAAGAACGAATCCATGATCTGTTTGCGCGGCTGGCTTTGTACGGTCCAGTATTCCTCGTATTCCACGACAATAACCAGGATATAAAGTAAGACCATCTATTCTTGACACTGAAAAGCTTTGACTGTTTTGAAGGGATCTCAACAAGTTAGGGGTAGACCTCACTGGATTATCTTACGTTCTGCCAGATTCCATCTCCGATGTTAAGATATCTGTCATCGATACCTCCGATCTCATTGGTGCATTGCTGGGTGATGGTGCCGGGGACAAACGTTCACTAGAAAAAACGTGCAGTTTACTCCAGATCCAGACAGAATATCTACACAATGCCGGTAACGATGCCCACGTCTGTGTTTCTTTTTGGCTTGCGTCTGTGTTTGAAAACTTACTCGGGTTGTCTAGTATACCTTGCTCTCCATGAAAAATATGGCGGATGGTGATCCAGTAGATATCCAACGGGAAAAACGATGGCCCAACCAGACACCTGCAGGCGTGAAAGTGGAACTCCAACCCTGGCAGGAGGATAGCGACTACTCCGATACCGAGGGTATACTTCCACCACCTTCACGGCCAGCACCCCGAGAAGGTTGAAGCTGCGGAAACCAAGACCACATCACTCCAATGTGGCCGCACACAATTGGGCTCTCAAGCTTGAGATCGACATAGCTTGTGAGAAATGAAATATGTAACATAAATCAAAAATTTGTTGGTGCAACCCAGAAAACAAATTCCACATATCATGCATGTTGTGTAGTAATCTATTCGGCACATTCTGATAAATCTGCAGGTAAATCATCTTTACTGTGCTCTCCTGTGTTTGGCTCCGTAACGTATTAGTCTTCCTTGTCATCGGGAGAGTCCTCCATTCCGCCGTCTTCATCGTCCGATCTATGGTCGTCGACTTCATTGGTTATGAGCCCTCTGCAGAATTGTCAGTGAAAAAAATCAGGACGATAGGAAAAGATGAACCTGTAAAGAATCTTGACCATCAAGGAATACCAGAAAAGGTTTAAGAACTGTAACACGAGCAACGGAAGGAAAATTTGGTATCTCATCCAACCTGGCATGTATACACCCTCTGACCAGTTCCAGTGTTTGGTCGATTCTCTGTGAAGAAATTATTAATAGAATATTCAGAATTCACCCATACAATCGCCTACGGAATATTAGGTTGTTCAGTCCACACAGACCACAGAATCCAGATATTTAAATAATGCCGGAAATATCTGCAATGGTGGCATGAGGGTTTGTAAATGCAGAAAACGAGAAGGAAACTAACGTCCAGATGCCGAAGAATACTGCGAACGCGTAGACTTTCGCTGTATTCCATTGGATGTAATTCAATAATTTTGAGAGCTGTGAAATGATAGGGAATTTGTGAGAACTTTTAGGAGAGTACCAAGACGACTTACGGCCAAAAATGTATCAGGGATATCCATGCTCATATAAACCGCATTTCCAACATAGGTAAGGTTTACAAGGTAACTCCACCTGTCAGAACAAATTTAGAAAGTTAACCAAAACCGATACCGCAGAAACTTACCCAATTAGCCACAAAGTTACGAAGTGATGCGCCACGAGCTCCCAATAATCTTTGCGTGGTTTTTCTAGTCCAAGGACCAGGACGAGTAGTTGTTGCCACCAGTAAGCAAATTGCATGAGGTAGTATCGCTTTAGTTCTGGTTTCAAATTCCATTGGGGATAACCTGAAGGACCTGGTGTCAGTCATAGCTCATTAGAAATGGTAAATATGATAACTCTGACCTTCCCAAAATTCCTCCGTGTTGTACCAATATGTCGGCAGTTGGGTCATGACACGCTAAGATATATCTATTAGTCAGGGATTTTCTTAGAATATCGGTCTGACGGACATAACCCCAGGCGCCAAAAAAAGCGAAATAGAAAAGTGCGTAAGTTTGCTCTCCGAAACGGTCAATCTTGCTCTCGCGCTTGAGACCGAAGTATTTCGCGACAGGCTGCGACACCTTGATAGCGAGGATTTCGCGGACAAACGAGAAAAAAATGATGTAATAGCCAATAAATGCTATGTCCCACCAGGTTTTTCGGTAGCGAATATCCTCTGGCGAGGAGTTAGGAATATAGCCCGATAACAAGAATATCGGGGCAAAGGGATTTGGAATTCCAGGTTCGAGATAAGGTCCTAATATTTCCCAGTTAGTGTAAAGAATGATTGGTACCAGAAGAAGTTTGAAAGAAATATCTGCCAGTCACTGGTGAGCGGTCGCAACGCAGTCTGTGAAGGGTTGACATTACAGGGATCGACCACCCAGCGAACAAAGATAGACCTGTTGGTGTGATATGCTGCTGCGGGAGAAGTACTCCTCTCCGGAGTTGAGGAACCTAACGGCCTGTGTGTAGCGGAGTGAGAACGCGTACAAGATGGGTGAATTAGAGCAGACGTTTGAGGCATAAAAGAGTCAGTGAGGTGGTGATTTGAGTCTATTCTGTAAGTGGACAAGTGAGTTATAGAAAATAGAAAGAGGAGGCGCACGCACTTTATGCCATTGCGAGAGGAGCCGGCGCGCTTCCTTGGTTTGCTCGACATGGTATACAAGAAAAGATTTGACACGCGTCAGGGATATCTCAACAAATCCATGTGACCTCAGACTTACTCTCATGTTTTCCAATCTTGCTCTATTCAAGGGTTTAGCTTGTCCCGACCGTGGCTCCTGTTCTCGTTCACATTGTCTCTATTCTCATTCGCCTAATGTCCCGCAACCCCGTGCCTTGATTTTGCCAGTTCCCTCAACCTCAACCCCATCATTATCACCAGATAAAGGAAAGGGTCTCGAGAAACCTAAAAGCTCTGTTGTACCTGCTAAACGTCCAGCTATCGCTTCCCCGGCCAGGGGGTCTCCAGGATCCGCGGAACCCCCTCGGAAAACCCAAAAGGTTGGCCCTGTTCAGAGGCCATTGGCCGCGTCTTCAGCCATACAACGCGCCGAGGTTACAAACCCAAGTTCTTGTCTTGATCAACACTCACTCCTTTTCAGTCCGGCGTTCCAATTTTGCGAGTGAATGCAGCTCAGTCACAGATCGCAATCCCCGTGAGGCAGGTTAGTCCCTTACACCACCCCTATCGCTCTTCCGACTTGAGCATCTTCTACAGACAATGCTACAGACACTCTACAATCATTTTCTTGTTCTATATGACCATATTCTCCCCGAATACCCCACGTTGGCATCAGAGCATGCTCTCAAGCAAGAAGATGAAGTGTATAGAAAATCGATCAAATTAACGTATCGTAATGTATTTCCCTTTCTTAATTAGCTCTAATCCAATTCCCTGACCGTTATGCTAGGCTGTAATACAATGTGTAGGAACCTTGAAAAGAAGGCCGCTTCCTACCTCAATTAATCACCCTTCTGTTGGTACAGAGGGTGAAATCGCAGCTCGCGCTGAGGTGCAAAATGCTTTAACTTCCTTACAATTATCTGGTGACCTCCTCGAATCTTTGATTCATCCCGTTTCCATGTTGCAGGAGTGGGGGTACTTTATGGATATACCCCCAGGCGAAGGTGGAAGTAAACCGTCTATAGAAGGGGAAATCGCGAAATGCGACCGATGCATTCAGTATTTTGTTGTAAAGCGGATGGAGGAAGCAGACAACTGTATTCACCATTGGGGGAAACCCCGTGTAACGCGCGTTGGAGGTGAGTATTGTGTTGCAAATGTTTTTTGTCGTCTAATTTCATTACCTTTCCAGGGGAAAAGCTTCGCACTTATACATGCTGTTCAAGACCAGTTGCAGATAGTGAAGGTTGTTCACACGGTCCACACGTCTTCTACGAATCAGCGCCGGATGACCTCCATTCACGCCATGCATTCTCCTGTCTTTCACCATCTAACGGTGACAACATGCATGACGTTGTCGCTCTAGACTGCGAAATGGTTTATACAACCGGGGGTATGCGAGTTGCTCGAGTATCTGTTGTGGATGGTTCAGGGAAAGAAATCTTTGATCAACTTGTCCGTCTGGATGACGATGTACATGTAATGTAAGCACCCTTCCCTCCTGGAATTTGCTTCAACTCATCCTCGTCAAACATCCAACAGAGACTATAATACGAGGTTCTCTGGAATTACGCCAGAAAACCACGCCACTGCCCTACTCACGCTGGCATCCATTCGAACAACCTTGGATTCTTTGATCAACTCGAACACAATCATTATTGGTCATGCGCTTGACAATGATTTGAAAACTTTGCGAATTATTCACCATAGATGTATTGACACCGCCCTGCTTTTTCCGCATCGCGCAGGGCCTCCATATCGCAGATCACTTAAAGACTTGTGAGTGGTTAATCCCTCTTGTGAAGTGGTGGAAATCATCTTAATTCCGACAGGGTCCGAGAGAAAATGGGCAGGATGATTCAGACAGGTGATGCCACGGAAGGACACTCTTCTGTCGAAGATGCAAGTGCGACGCTGGATCTTGTGCGGTGGTATATCTTGAACAAACAGAAATCAGCTGTACAATCTGCATGACATAATTCAACTGAGAACATTAATTGCCAAAAATCCGTTCAAATATTAATGATGTGCTGTACATTGGCTGTACATCAATTATTTAAGCAAACCTATAATGAAATATAATCTCCATAGTGTTGACGTTAAAACAGCGTCACAGATAACACCTGCGATGCGTCCGTGGCCTCCAGTATTATTCCATCATAACCATGCACTAAAGTCGCCATTTTTGAGAACAGCAAAGACCAAATGTTAGAAATCCACGCACAATGTGTCGTCGAATTGGGCAGATTCATATTCTCTTCGTCAGCTGTTCTGTCCAAAGTCATGGAAGGGGGTGACTCTCCCGGACTGAGGAAGTGACTGATGGTTTCCAACTGTACAAAAATAGTCCGTATGATGAAGTTATCATAGGTTCAGTTCAGGAATGCACTTACCCTGTCAAAAAAGCGTTTCCGAGGAGGAGTGTCTGATCAAGAAGCGGTCGATAAGATTACGACGCAAAGAAAAAATGAGACCCACCGTCTTCGTCATCTTCTGGGGGACCCTCTATTTCCCAGTAACATCTTTTGTAGCGCTGGAATAACGGCGATCCTGGCTTTCCTTCTTTTTCAAGTTCCTATCCCTTTGAAAGAAAGAGAACAAGACTAACCACATTGGTGTGAAGAATGATTTTCTTCACAACGTGTGTCATCTCCGACATCAGGAAGTCCATCCCATATTGGAAATAGTTATAGAAATCTAAAGGTCGGTGAGACAGAGGAAGCAGGTATAAAAGTTGGGCCGTACAGCCTGTTTCGCTATCTGGTTCTGTCGTCTTCACCGCAGCATGGATTTTCATCCTTTCATCATCCTTGTAATGGACCCTCAGTGGAGGCCCAAGGTCCAACGTTAGATCTTGCGCAGTGGTTTCTCCAATCCGAATATGTAGGGGCTTCGATGTCGCGATGGGATGGAAGTACAATGTTGCACCGTCGTGGACCTGGAAACGGTGAGGATAGCAATAAATTCTAATAATTAAACTTACCCTCACGACAGCCCTGGCAAGTTCTCCAGCCATGGCAGCGCATTCATTAACCTCATCTAGAGCATCATATATCTTTCCTCCCGGATCGATTTGTGATATAACGATACGTCTAACTTCCTGCATACGATCTCCAGCATGAGGAATCTTCAGTCCTTCTCCAAGGCCGTCTTCATCGAAGCTGAACCATAAGCCGGGATATCGCAATTCATCGCCAGGATAAGTCGGACCAAATACTTTGGATACTCCCGATCGCCTGAGGATTTCCTGTGGAGAAGATAATATGTGATCCTTGTACTGCACTGTGACAGGCGGATTTGGATCCCGTAGCTTGCGGACACATATTGTGTGTAATCGCTGGTGCTTCCCCGAGAACAAAAGGTCGAGGTGTGGTCGAATATGTACAACAACTGGGGTCGTAGCCGATGTGTCTGGGTCGTATTTAATATCTATCTGAGGGTAAGCATGTTGATGTCGCCGAAGTGTATCAAGGAGCGTCCAAAGTGAAGTTCCTGAAGGAGCTGGATGAGCCAAGGGAGTCAATAGCGCAAATAATAAGCACCAATTTCAAAGACTCCAAATCCATGTCCGGGCCTCAGGTCGACATCCAGCGCAGAATACATTGTAGAGTTCAAGAAGATGGTTTGTACATCCGCATGTGGTTAGGGGTCACGGCCCGGTCAAGGGATCAAGGAAAACACGAAAACCATTGTTCAAGTCCTTTGGTTCCAACGAGGCCATAATTGTCGAATATCAAGCTTTCATCTTCAAGGACCTGCTAAAATGTCAGATATCCGCCAGCGCACGATTATAAAGGTATTTGTCAAATCCCCTATTTCGCGAGCTATGACAAACTGACCTGTGCCAATCCTCAGGTCTTCCGGAAGTTCAGCAACTCACTTGGGCCCGATACCTTGCAGTTCATTGAACAAATACTAGATACCCATGAAATAGAGGACATCGACGTCGAATCAAGTCTGGAGACGCTTGCTAAAGAATACAACAAACAAGATGGTTGGATTGTTTCGATTTTTCTGGACAATTGAATGTAGCCCATTACTTTTGGCAGACGCGACAATGAAGGTCTCTGTCGAAGTCTTAAAAAGAGTCTACGAATCTCTTCAAGACCAAGGAGAAAGAACCCAGGTCGAAAAGGAGGTCATTGACCCAGAAAATCACCTTTTCTTCATCGATGCATTTGAGATGCCCAGGTGGACGTGGTCGCAAGAACGTAGTACATTCGAGAGGTGCGTAATATCACACGCAGTAATTTATTTCGGGACTCAAAGTGTACAGGAGCTCAGCACCTTCTACTTCGTCAGGCTCACCTGAATCAAGGGTAACTTCATTCCGCGACAGACTCCTTATTATCAAGCAGTGTGTTCTCAGAAATGAACACTTTGCGCCATCCACGTTACCATCACGAGATCGAGAAAAACTTGTCACTGTGAACTAGTAATTTTCCCAAATCTTGCGCAAATTACTTATTGGATGACTAGCTTAAATCCACTAAACAATTACTAGGACGCTTTGGAGAACGGTTTCTACTCCTCGGAATGTTGGCCTACAACAAGGAGGGCAAACTTTGTCTGGAAGATGCGGATGGTTTTGTGGAGCTTGATTTCTCCACGCTCGTGAGTGGAATGCACCAATCGTAATGAAACTGAATCTAAACAAAAAGGCAGGACGAGCCAGGCGACGGTTTATTTAGTGAAGGTTGTTTCGCACTCGTAGAGGGCGAGTACACAGAAGAAGCCACCCTCGAGATAATCGCAATCGGACAACCTCCTTGCGAACCCAGGCTCACGGCAAGGTGTGTCTTTTTACTATTAAACGATGGGAAGGACTTTAAATGTGTTTGCAAGATCGATTTATGGTCACATCGACTTTCTCGGGAAAGGTGCCACCTCTCTTCTGGAAGATGTGAGTATTTTTATTTTCAGTGTCGTTTGAGCCTAATTTGCCGTAGGCTCAATTCCAAGCTCGGATATGCGAAGAAATTCCCGATTTGCATTTTTTCTTTCTCTCAGACGTCTGGCTGGATCACCCCCAAACGCTGCCTGGAATTCAGAAGATGTTCGATAATTGTATCGAGAATGATTTCATTCCCAGAGTGATCGTCATGTGTGGCAACTTTACTAGCAAGTCAATTGCTCATGGTGATGGACGAGATGTTCAAAGATACCAGGGTGAGCGCTATAACACCTAATCCATTATGTCATTTTTTAAAAAGAGATTTCTCATTCAGAGAATTTTGACGCGTTGGCAGATCTTATCGCGGCGTATCCTCTGATAACGCGCTCAACACATTTCGTGTTCATTCCTGGCCCTTTAGATATCACTGTTAACTCTACTTTGCCTCGAAGACCATTATTGTCGACACTTACAGGCAGACTGAAAAGCAAGGTCCCAAAGGCACATTTCGCTACTAATCCATGTCGCATCAAATTTTTCGATCAGGAAGTAGTAGTGTTTCGAGAGGACTTGATGGCGCGGATGCTGCGAAATGTCGTGGGGGTCAAGCCAGATGTTAAAAGCGAAGATTTGAAACGATACGTCAGTCCTTATCGTTGCTTCCGTAATTTAATTATTTTATGAAGCTGAAGGCATTTGCATCCAGCTGGTGCAGTCGATCCTTGACCAGAGCCACCTTAGTCCTCTCACAATCAATATCCAACCTGTTCTTTCAGATTATGATCACACACTCCGTCTATATCCACTCCCCACAGTAGTGAATATTTTGAATTTCCACTGTCAGAACCGATACTCATACCCTCTGCCAGCTCATCCTTGCGGACAGATATGACAGCTACAAAGTGACATATACTGGATGTCATGTTTTCAATCCGGGGAGCTTTATTGGGAAGTCCCTGTCGTTCTCGACGTACACCCCTGCGGAAGTCAACTCTGAAGAATGGTATGGATCCAATGAATTTATACACACTGCTTTTGATATATTCTTATAACAGCACGCTGCTCGTGAATGACGAGGACTAATTCTTATTAATCTTTAATAACGAAAGGTTCAACACCACCACCAATTTTTTTACACCCACGGCATCTATGAAGAGCACTATCCTTACCCACTCTTTTGGTATGTCGACTAGAAGCTCGAGAGGGCATCACTTCATGTATGGACATTTCCCCTCCGTTGGCTCCGGTTTGAGCCAGCGAACGTGGTACAACAGGACTTGGTGGCAGCCCAAAAAATGTCACATCGACAAGAATAGAAATCCCGCTGCCAAGCCTTTGCCCGCGTCTAGTACTTAAAATTCCAGAGATGCTATGTAAATGGAAATGGAAATATTTATTAGCTAACTACGTTGCATAATCAACAGGTAACTATCGAAATAGCGACCTCGTTAGCTACTAATGTAAAGATATTAGGAAAATGTGAGGGTGAAGGAAGGATACGAAAGTAAACAATGAAGTTCGTGCTGGAACACGTGATGTCCCACCACTAACATAACAAGGTACATAACTTATAAGTAAGTATTTCAACCACGGCGTGGGGCCATGTGTTTAGATACTATATAGCTTTAGGTATTTATGTATTACCCCGTCACGTCTTGAAGGATCCGGGGCGGCGGAGTAGACTGCTTTTTCTTTTGGAGTCCGAGTCTGATCCGTGTGCTAAGGATTTCCCCACACGCCACATGCCCAATGCGTGTTGGACTTACATGTGAAGCACATTGCATCCTTCCATCTGCGATTCTCCTAACATTGTAATTCATATTCAGCAACGCTCCATATCTCCTTTGCCATTTATCCTTGATTTAAATGCTACATTGCTAGGAATCGTCCCTTCATAATTACTTGGGCCATCAACGGAGATTAGGCCGAGTGACTTATCTTCAACAGTAGGCAGTTCACGCGTTTGCTACCAAAAGCTGAAACTAATGCTATCTCAGTGTCCATATATCAACAATTTCGTGCCTTCGTCACGGCCCTTTCCTTGCTTTTCCTCGGCTCGCCTGATCACTCCGTTTCAACTTACATTCTCCTTTGGCTCGTCAGGATCACTACATTCTCCCTCCTTCTCCGTACCTACCTTGGGCCATGGCTGCTCGCTCTTATGTCTGATCACATCCGTGTACGGAGCATCAGCCTTTGGTCCATTCGAGGTCTATATTTTCGCAAGGGTTCGCGTACTTGGAAGGTGGACAAGCTCAGTTATGTTTGGTCCTCTGTGCAAGGCTCGCGGCGTTTAGCTGTCAAGATAGACGGGGTGAGTTTAGAGATTGCGAAGGACGAAGACAAAGAGCCAAAGCAAAAAGCGCGTCGACACAATCGCAACCTTACACTGGCAGATCTTAACCCTTCCCCTCTCGCTCGACATGCATGGCAATTCCTTTCAGCGATTGTAGGCTTCATAGAACCATATTTTCGGCCCGTCATACGCACCTATGTTATCGCCTGTCTTCGCGTCGGAATTCAATGGCTGCCAAAAATCACCCAGGCTGTGTCATTCGATTTGCAATCCATGGCCATAACGTTTTCGGACATACCTGGTGCAAAGATCGTGGTTGGAGAAGTAAACCTCAATACAACCCTCGCCCTGATATACCTGGAGCAGGATCCCAACTCCAACAGTTTAGAAAGGGCAGAGGATCAACAAGGAGCTCGTGTTGTGTTGGGAATGGGTGTCTGGAGGAAGCGTCTGGCAGAGAGCTTTCAACGTTCGTTGGACAAAGCCTTAGGAGAGTCTCGGGGAACGGCCACGATGTCCCTTAGAATTTCCAATGTCATCGGGTCTATGCCACGCGCACCCTTGAAAAGTGAGTACTTCTCGTATTATGGGCCTGTTCGAGCTCATATTTTTGTGTAGATCCTCTCGGCATACCATTTCTTCTATCTCGTGGAGTGATTGACTTCGAGCTTTCTGCAAAATTTAACCCCAGGGAGGGTGCCATTGATCCCCACGGTCTTATGTTCTCATTGAGAATTGGAGATTGTTCTGCAAAAGTTGATATAATCAACGATCTTCTCAATAAACTACTCCCCAAGACGGCGCAGAACACACCCATGGTCGACCTCCCTGTGTCAACCACAACATCTACTTATGGGGATATACCCCAAACCTCACCAGCGTACACTTTTGCCTCGCAACTGACACCTACCTTGCCCTCACCTGCACACTCTTTCGCGTCTTCTCTGTTCTCCCCGTCATCCTTGTTCTCTTCCTCCGAGTTGATGTCTCCTAAGGGTGGATTGTCATCCCCAAAGTCGGCCCATCTATTGTCGCCTAGATCATTTAAATCCCCATCATCCCCGTTCTTCCAGGCAATATCCGTCAGTGTCCAAATATGCATAAAATAACGTTGAAATTAATTCTGGTTATTCAGGCTTCTATGCGGCCTCGTCGTCGCATTCTCCTCCAGCCATCTGTGAAGTTGACAGACCACAAAAATATGGTGAGAGCTATGAGCTTCGGCAGCTTTATGATGCTGATGTGTAATAGTCAAAACTCTTAATTTTGCACACCGTCAGCATCTCTGTTGCATCCTTGGGCATCTCTATTCTTTCTGATGCTGAAACTGAACCGCATAAAGCTCTTATCACCGATATTGCGATTGACTTGTCACGGAGCAACCCCTCACTCAACCCCCTGCACAAGGAACACCTTGGATCGCGACAGAAAACCGACGTTTATGATTCGGATCCATACACATTGAAACTCACTTGCCGCCGGGTCACCCTCGAGAGGGAGTCTCAGCATCACACCTTGCGACTTGCAACACTGGGTTCGATTGATGTACAAGTTTTGGCCTTCCAATGGCCAAGACCATTCCTCATTCCCACCCCATTCATGGGCAACGACCCGAACGCCCCTTTTCTCGGAATCCACATCAAGCTTGCGGGTATCCATATAACGGACAGAATAGAAGACCTGAAGCGAATCGTCAACGCAATGCAGAAAAGAGAAAGGAAATCTGGGAATCCAGTTGTTCCTTCCAAGCTCCCTTCCTTTCCGATTCCACGTCTGTCCATAACGCTAGAATGTGGACCAGTTATAGGACGGATCATATACGACCTGGAAAATGGTGAAAAACATCGAGCAGTGGAACTCAGAAGCAACGGGTTTTCCGTTTATCTCGGATCCGAATACAAGCATCCCACCTCTGCCATTCGAAGGTCTTTTCCCGCTGCCAGCTCAGTTCAATCCCTCCGTTGGGACACCGGCTTATCAATCAATTTGGAGCCTATCTTAGTGCGTGTACGATCCAAACAAAATTTTATCGGCCTAAGTGGACCCGCACCCCGTACATCTGATCAAGACTTCTTGGATGACCCCCCGGTCATATCCATAGGGGCAATTGAAATAATCGGCGCAGCCAGCGCCTCGGCTCAAATCGATGGCACACCTGATTCTGACGCCAAGATTGATATTTCGACCTTAATATTTGACATCTCGACAGTCTTCGAAACAATTTGCGTTGAACTCTGGCATCCCAATTCTGTCGATGCCACCCTTCGACTGTTATCACTAGCACCTTTGAAGCAAGAAAATTTGACTGTTCGGACATCCACGCCTCGCTTTCTCCACATCCCGACAGCGTTTTATGGGAAGGTGGCAGTTGCGCGGTTCGTGGTTTTCATCACAGCCCCAGACATAACCCCCAGCAACATTTTAGAATTGTCACGCGGATTTACAATGCGTACCTGTGCAGCTTTTGAGTATTGTTCTCTCAGACCCAATCAAGACCATTGGTTTAATAACCTTCAGAGATCACGGGGCAGAACCGAACTCTTGCTTCCTGCAGAGACACTGGTGGATGCGCTTGTTGCCGCAAAGTCATTTGGCTCGCAAGGGGATCGCTCTGCATTCATAAAAATGAGGCTGGCCGACCTCGTTTTCAAAGCTGCTGTTGCTACCCAATATGAACCAGATGAACCGGCGATCGTAGGTCGTGAAGAGACCTCTAGCGTTCTCAAGGAAATTTTGCGAATTGGAAATATTCAAGTCGACATTTGTCTGTCTTGTAAAGCAACCATCGGTCGCTTGCAATACACAGATACCTGCAATATTTCTGTCCAAATTCCTTTAATTCGCGCAAACTTCCGGCTAGCCCACGCATTTAGTATTCTACTTGGTTTACAGACTATTATGGTTTTGAACCCGCCGCAACCCCGTCGCAGCCCCATCCCTGCTGAAATTGACGACGCCAACTCCAACTTTGTGCTGATGGTGCAAGGCAACGTCACGGCACTCCAGGCCCTGCTGACTTTACCAACGCAGAAACTAGTAATTCGTATGGATGGCCTGAGTGGGCATCTAAATTCTAGTGGGCCCCCAAGGGTAAAATGGGCAAGAGCGGCGACATTTGTTTCGCTTCCCCCCCAAAGCAATCGTTGGGAGACGCCCGCTCCAGCAAAATGGGATGAATTTATGGCACTGCAAACATGGGAACTATCCTTCACCAAGCTTGCTGGATCCCTCCTGGTCTCGATAGACGGTGACAGTGCACGTCTCCGAATCCCACATGGTTTTGTGTTGGCCGATTTGGTGCAAGATGCTATCGTCTCTGTGAAGGCTATTAAGCACATGGCACACATGGCAAGCGCTGGGTGCTATTCGGACATGCCATATCCTGAATCGGAGGGACCGAAGGAGGTTCCGCATCTAACCATCCGCCTTGACTGTCTTTCTGTGGAAGCCCAAGACGATCCTTTTGAGACGAGGGTCGCCCTCATATGGCGAACAGGCGCAGAGGCGGTTAAACAAAGAATGGATCGGGAGGAAGCATTCACAGCCAAGGTCGCTGCAGTCCTATCAGCAGAATCAAACTTCCCCCCTACTACCAAGAATGGACCCAAAGGAGACCCTGAACCCGAATATCAGTTTACTTCCAAACACAGTGTCTCAATTGCAGAAGCAAGGAAGCGCCTAGACGATGTGCATTACCTAGACTGGACCCTACGCTTGGAGAAATCAAGAGACCGAAGAGTAAAGGACGAAACTTCTGTTCTTCACAAATTGTGTGGCACGTCTTTGCCACCCTCGCCCGATTCACTCTTGGACTCTCTGGAAATTCCCAAACCGTCTGCGGATCCTCCCCTTCTGAGGGTCATGTTGCATAACCTCTGTTTGACGATCTCCCCGCCCTCTTTTAGCATGGACCGTCTGCCTGATGTAATCAACGAAATTGGGAATGGACTTCCGCGAGACACCCAGTTCTCGTTGCTGGTCCCGCTTCATGTTCACTTTACTCTTTCGTCATTGCACGCGACTCTCCGAGACTACCCGCTACCCTTGTTTGATATTCCAACTCGATCAGATAATTCGTCGATCTCATTAACATTTGATACGGACTTGATTGTGGCTGAAGAGATGGGAACAGAGTTATCTGTGAATTGGATGCAATGTCCTGTCATTGATTACAATCAAGCCGTCCATGGTGAAGCACCATTTTCCTTCATGGTTCCAAGGACTATCATGCCGGTCAAAACGTATGCCACTCCAACCATCAAAGTCACCACATCTGAAGCTACAACATTTTCGTGGGGAGTGAGTTATGGCCCTGCCATACAAGATGTGATGCGAATCGTCGAGACCCTTTCCAGCCCGCCTCATGATTCCTCTCCCGCTCTTGGATTTTGGGATAAGGTACAAAGTTAAATCGGAACTCTCTTGTTATCAAGCATTTATATTTCCTTCCTCCTAGATGCGCCTTGTCTTCCACTGGACTGTCAAAATCACTTTCTCTGGTGATGTCCAGCTGTACATGAAAGGTATCTATTCCGACAAGAACCCAAATCGCCCCTTAATTCCTGTTTTCTAGGTACGCGTGACCCGCACCACTTATATGACGCTGGATCTGGCTTTGTCTTGTGTTGGCAAGGGAGTCCAGAGATCCGCATTGGGTACGAAAATCAGCAGAAGGAGTTGATTCAAGTGTTGAGTGATGACATGCTCATCGCTGTTCCGAAGTAAGCTACAGAGCCCCTAAATTGACCACATGCCCTTACGCAGCAATATAGTCTCGAAAAATTCGATCCAAACAGACGTTCCCCGGGGGAGCCGTCCTCGAAATCCAAGTTATTCCAGAAAGTAGGCGCTCGCTTGAGCTCGGGCGTGCGCTATGGCATTGGATTTGTTCTTGAAAGAGCCTGTGGTCCAGAATGCCTTTACTGCACAGGCCCTGCGTTTCACCGTAAATGCAGGTATTTTTCTTTTAAAGCGCATTATGGAGTCATACTCGAGAAAAAGTTGATTCCACCGACTCTTAAGGTGCGCATTGTCTAGTACCTAGCTTGAATTCAACATCAAAACACATTATTTACTAGAGTTTGGACGACTCTTATAATGGGTTTCGATCTGATTTTATTCACCTTTCACTGTCCCTAGCATGCTCCACAAAGAGCAAAGACCCAAAAGGCGGACTCAAACCCAGTAATTTGTATCTCACTCCAAAGATCTTCGCGCATTTCTGGTCATGGTGCTCTCTCTTTGATGGTGTTCTAACCCTTCCAATTCGGCAAGGAAGTTACCATCCATCCCGACCGATATCACCAAAACTTGGTCGCCACCTTGCCACCTTGAAGTACAGGATTTCTCTGCCCAACCTTTACTTCATGCACGGCTACATTGATGATTCTCGGGAAAGTGAGCATCGCAGTTTTCTTTTCTTTCCTTTTCTTAAAAACAAAAATTTCAGCTTGGGTTGATGGCATAACACCTTGGGTTGGACTCAAAGGAAAGGTTGATGAGCTGCAGGCCGACCTCCATCAACGTGAAGAGGAATCTACCGTTCCTGGTCCAATACCTGGTACGACTAGGGTGTTGAGAAAGAAACCATTCTATGCCGCCGAGGTGATCATGAAAGGCCTTGATTTGCGTGCTCTGCTTGCCACATTCTCGGAGTCCATGAAGCAGCATGTACAAATGACTGCACCACCCCAACGAGGCAACTACAGGAACCACACCAATCTTACCACGACCTCGTCTTCTTCTATTTGGCATGACTTTGATGACTTTGTTGAGCTTGATTGGTCTCCGATTGATAATCTCAGTTTACACTTGCTTCCTTTGGCAACTTGCCCTCATTTTACCTACTTTAAGCGCAAAGAAGCGCTTGCTAAAAGCCAACGAACAAGCAAGTTTGGCACAGAGCATTCCCATATGTGCTTGCTTGGGAAAGAACCATGTGGGTTTTGTCTTGCAGTCTGAATCCCTTTGTTAACTAACCCACCTCGTAGCTATTCCGAAGACACAAATGGGCCTTGCATCTTCAAGAATTTCAGAACTCCACCAAATTCTTGAGGCCACCCCTAATTCACACAAAGTACGTTCCTTCTATGCGCTAAACCTTTGAAATTCATTACCATTTTCAAGAATCACATACCTATGAACAAGATGGTTTCACTATTGGAAGACTATATCGCCGTTCTGAAGGAAGTAGAAATAAGACCCGATGCTCCGCACGAAACAGCAGCGCATAGGTATCATATCCCTTCCGACATCGTTTCATCCGAAGATTGGGCAGAATTTGATAATGTTTATCAAATCCATTGTCCAAGTATCTTCATGGACAGTGCTGTACGCGATGTATGTTCATCCTCTTGCTCTCTTCATCGCTTTTTAAAATTCCATCGAAGATTATGGTACAATATTACTATTGTTCTCGCGACAGAAGAGGTTTCGAATATCATATGGCAACACGGTACTCTCCTTCTTGCTAGCCATATCATTTCTAATCCACTCTAGGGCTGTCAAATTTATTCGCGACCAAGCAAATTCTGCACTCGCAATCGAGAAAGAGACGAACTCGAAAGATCGCGGACCTTCTAACACGGCTCAAATTGCTGCCTCCGCTTTGCGAAAGATCCTCAAAGGAGATAATAGCACTAAGATATCTGTGGGCGACATTCGAGAAAATACCTCTCAAGCTCCTGGGAAGGTTGACCCCTTGGAAGGATGGTCAGAGGGTGTGTCTTTGCTAAAGAGTCACTGCTGTCTCCTCCTCAAGCCACAGATCGTCATGAGTGGAGACAGCACAGCTGACAAATGCATTGTGGCAGCTGCCCAGGCAAAATTACAATCATTTTGTATTATGGACCTTCTTAACCTGGACGATCCCATCAGCGGTAAAGTCATGTCAAGGTATCCCTCTACCTTTCATCCCCATTTCACTTCATTCTCATCTCAATTTTGACTTTGATCAGGAATTTCACATCACTATCTGGCCTACAGGCCTTTGCTCCCACTACCATTGGAACTTCGAGGAATGGATCTATTCCTTTAGAGGTTTTGATTGACCTTCGCTGCGAGAGCAACGATTTTGAACGGCTCGTCCCGCAAACTGAAGCAATATTCCACTATGACAAGTTCAACCGCCTCCGTCTGCGAAATAATATCACATCCATTACCATGCGAACGACCACACAGAACTCTACAGGTATCAACGATAGTCATCTCCAGGATCAAACCGTGGGTAACAGTGTTGTTCTTTCTGCTCCAGCTTCTTATTCCACTTTGATTAGGACCTGATTCGCGTCCACATACCACGATTTACTGTGTCCGCAAATACAGAGCACTTCCAAGCAATTTCGAATATCGTGACAAAACTGCTTCTCTTCTCCGACCCTGCCCACAAGATCAGACTCGACAGACTCGAAACTCTTATTTTCACATACGATTTCACGGATCTAGCTTCTGCAGCTAACGTAGTATCTAATCTACAAAGTCGCTTGAGAGATGCATTGGAAACAGAACGTACGATGCGGAACTCGCGGAGGTTGGAAGATGAAGAAGGCCACCTCAAGCTGTTGCAACTGAAATCTCACATCTTCTTGTTGTCAGAAGAACTCAACCTCTTATTCGATTCCATTAAAATGGCCCAAGATCGACTTGATGATCAGACCGACCAAAAATCCGCCCTTCTCCTTCATGCTTCATCCGCCGATATTTCCTGGAAAATGCTCGACGCGCGTCGCAATCTTCTCTCCAAGCTAGCTGTGACAAATATCAATTTCCACTGGCTCAGTCGGCAAGACAGCTCCACGGTTAATCACCTTACGATCGGAAATCTCTCGGCTTTCGATGGCTCACGCTATGCCATTTGGGCTGAAATTTTATCCAAGTACGATGAACCTCCAAACCACCCTCTTCTCAAAGTACGTCTTCGTTTTTCCTCCAGGTTCTCTCTCATCTGAATTTTAACCAGCGGGGTCTCTTCTTATTGGCTGATTGGACAATTCTCGCTCCTGTCGGGGGCATCACCATATACGAGACATTCGAGCTCACACTGCACCCGCTTCGTCTCCAGATTGATGCCAAAGTTGGCAGACGAATTATGGAATACGTGTGGCCGGATCGTGAAAAAGGTCAGATGTCAACAGAAGATTCTCCAGAGAAAGAAAGCATTCCTGCCCCTCCTCTTGAAATTAGGGTCAAGAGCCCAACTTCCCCGGCCGCCCGTTCCTCCATTGATTCTCCGCGCGGGTTGCATACACCCAAGCGAAGCATAGATCCCAATGACCAGACTTCTTTACCAACGTTGCGAAGACTTGGAAGTTCGAGGTCATTTACAGATCTACGGTCTGCCATGGATAATGGATCCTTGAACCCATCTACATTCCTTAGTCCCCCAGCTTTTCTCAAGAGGACCCAGTCATCGGATTCCGTCAATTTTTCCAGTGTGCTAGAGGCTGCTTCGGTGCCAGGAACAAGTCATACCATTGACCAAGAGGAGATCAACGCTCCTGACCGGAAACTTCTTGACGATGCTCATATTATGAAGACCCGTTCATCCCAGAAAAGTTTTGTCATGGTGCGGATATCAAGGTCGGTTCTTCACACTCCGATGCTTGTGTCTGATGTTCAGTGTTGTTTCAGTCTTCATCTTCTTTTGAGTGTGGTTAAAGAAGGATCTTTTGAATGTCATGATGCCAGAATCAAAACGCGAGAGCTTGATTATCGAAATCAAACTTGGAGTGTGCGTTAAACTTCTCTTCATCCCTTATTTTTCTGAATATCTTGCCTGTAGTTTGAAGAATTGGTTAATCAATTCATTCCGTCTAACATGAGCTGGCGTGGATGGGTTAAGATGGCGTTCCACCAGCCGTTGGTGCCTGTTCTCCCTGTTGCTCGCGAGCTCCTTTCAAAGACTAGATGGACATCATCAAAATCGACCAACCAACCTCACGATAACCCTCTAAGGCTTCTCCATCCCCGGATATTTGCAACGGATGATGACCATCGGCTTAATTCGATCCTCGTTGAACCCCTTAAGAAGCCAGAGACCCCAGCCAAGACAACACGGCGCAACCCCTCAAAAAATAGCAAAGACACGCCATTAGTTTTAACATCACTCCCTCTGACAGCAGAACCTGAAGCGATGATGGAACCTGACAATCCAGCTAGTTCTGACCGAGGGACTGGTCGAACACGAGTGAAAAGTCTCTTCAGTAAGAACGCCGTACTTTCTTCTAAGGATAGAGGACCCAATACAGTGAGCCAAGTTGATGCCAAGTTGCTGCATACACCCCCAGCTGATATAACGTCTCTCATGTAGCGTCAATCGGAGGACACATTGAGAGGAGGCTGAATTTAGTACATGTCATGTAAAGCTAGAATCTGAATTAATTGTTTCTATGAATTGTATTTATTTGTCTTATTCACGGCCTTATGTAAGAATCTGGCTCCTGGTAACCGCCCATCGAGTTCAGGCTCTTAAGAAATGCCGTCTGTTAGAGTCAAGGGGCGGACTTATTCCAATCTGGAAGATATCTTCCTAGAGCCACTGGAGCCAGCTGTGGATCGTGACGGTTCGGCCCAACCCTCTCCGCGGCATCTCCTTCCCCGTCTCTCATACCCAGTACTAAGACAGGATGGTGCACACCCTCAGCCATCACCGTCTCCTGGGGCGAGGCCTCGCTCATCGACCACTGCGAGCCGGGTTCACGCGCATTGTACCTCCAGCTTAAGGTCTTCTCAACTCGTCAACCATGCCCAGGGTGATACTCCCCTGTCACCTCAATACTTATCTCCTGTTGCATCTCCGGCCCACCTATACCCACGTAGAAGCGACATAACGCTTGAAGGCCTTCATACAACCGTTCGAGTCTCTTCACATGGAGAACCTGGCCTCATTGAGAGCTCTATAAATTCTATGACAGGCGACAATGATCAAGATGGACATCCAGAACACCACCACGATGACGTTGTTGAACACTTGGACGTCATAGGTATGCAAATTTCCATTTACTCTTCTACTTCACCCCTCTAGCAAAAGCTTTCTTGTAGATTCACAAGTTGGTGCTTTCTCGAATCTCACCAACGCGGCCAACGCCATTATCATGTAAGATTGACATTAAAATTCATTTTATTCATATGAACCAAGCCTCCAGCCCGCCTTCATCATGGTACTCACGGAGGCCGATTGTTGTCTTGCCCACAACACCGCGTCGAACGGATGGCGCTGAGGATACTGAAGAATTCGAGGACTCACTCGACCGTCATGTCGACGATGTTCTTAAACGTCCCTCCAAAGTCCGACGTACCTTTATGGGTGTCTGGTCTTTTCTGAAAACTCGTAAAGGCACTCCAATTCTCCGATCTTCTTTTGAACTAAAACCCTTATCCAGCGATGGGTGTGCGTACCCTCTGCATTATGCCCATTCTTTTTTCAACCACATTTCCAGATCATCACTGGAATCTATGGTTTCTTGGTAGGTGTGTGCCCCGCATTACCTTGCAACATCTTCCACACTCGTTTAAAACGACCCCTTATTTAGTATTTTGGGGAGCTGCTATTGTCATCTTTCTCGCCAAAATTATCAATTTCCACAACGCCAACACGCAAGGATTTTGGGTTGAAGTCTCTTCGCAGGTAGAAACCGGTATGCCGCCTCGGTCAGACAAATGTCTTCTTCTGAATTATCCGAAATACAGGCCTATTCACCCTGACCAGCATTGGCTTGATACCCTCCCGAGTCTTGGATACTTATCGTTAGTGCACACCCTTTATGATTTAAATTCGCGAAAATAATCTTCAAGCAGGAATTTGGAAAATCTGGATGTATAAACACAAAACGATCAAACTTCGCGCAAAAGCCGGCCTACCACAATTGTTCGACACCGACGACCTTCCTGACCCCGTTTATGACCCAAATTATGTTCATGTCCTTACAGAAGAGGAACAAACAGATCTACACAGACGTCAGTCCCTCATTCTACCCCGACGTCAACAGCCAATGTAAATATGTAAATATAACCTTCAGAGCAGAGAAAATTTCAGTATTCCCAGACATGGTATAGGGCGCATGGCACAGAAACACACAGGGTACGGTACTTACTCCAGCACGTTCGTTGACAACCTTCTAAGTTCGCTTCTACAGGCATTCCCTATCAAGTAGGCTAGTTCACTGCCCAACGTTTTTAACGATGCTCACCACTGACTTCTTAGTATGGCTCTGTGGATCTGCTTTTTGAACGACGGAAACTCCTTCTTTCAGGTGCGTTGCGGAGCCTCGGAGCTGGCTGAAAACACTGAAGTCTCAGGGTTTCTAGATTTTCTTATGTGGAACCATGTGGGGATTGAATCGGTAAGAAAAGTCCAATCATTGTGCAGGCTGGATTCACGACCCAGGGCAGATTCCAGCGCCCGGCATGGAGTACTGGGATTCTTATACCTGCCAGTTTCCTGTGTGGCATTGCTGCTGCTGTTGTTATTTGGAAAGGTGGAGAAAGAACGAAGCGAGTTGAGGAAGTCAAGGAACGTTTGCGAGCAGCACTTGACGAGAAGTCTCTGTCGAGAGATGGACAATTACCGCAGAGTTTCTCCCGGTTACCAACGGATTTGGAAACCTCTGCTCCGCCGCCTACCACCAAGGAGAAAACCCAGCATCTCGATCCCCCCACAATTGAAATCGATGAATTTATGACTGTTCCTGCGGTCAACCAGACTAAAGAATCATCCTGACACATATTACCCTTGGAGACACACCATATACCTATGACGAACTGTACATGTCCCAATCATCTAGGACGATTTTGGATCAACATGCAACAATTAAGCCAGGCGTTCCAGATAGGCCGCCCAACCCGCTGCCATGTATCGCTCGGCTTGTCTTGTAATTGTATCAATAGCCTTTGGATCTGTTCCGTAAATCCCTCGCCCAACGATAATTATGTCACAGCCCGACTCATAAATGGCCTCGCGGGGCGTCCTGTACTGTTGACCCATCGAATCACCTTTTGATTCAAGTCCAATGCCTGGAGTGAGAACCAAGAAGTCTTCACCAGATACATCATCTCCAGGTGCTGCACCAACGTCATCCATCCTTGTCTGTGATATAAACCCAATGACAAAGTCTCGGTGTCGACGAGCCATCTTCACCGCCTCTTCTGTGTATTTTCCAACTGCCAGCGAGCCTTTTGTGCTCATTTCTGCCAGAAGTAAAAGTCCCCGCCCCAGTGGTAACCCCACTGACGAAAGACCCATAATAACGGAGGGTCCAGGGACGGGATGGGCATTGGTTAGATGGGCCCAAGATGCGATTTTATGGACCCCGCCCGAATATTGAAGTGCAACGGTATTTCCTGCATACTAGTTTAGATATAATCCTTAGAAGATCGTTCATAAGACCAACCGATATCGGCAAACTTTCTGTCTTCAAAATATAAGAAGTCGTACTTTTGCGAAAGATGCTGGAGTTGTTCTGTCAATGAGAAGTCGAAGCTTTCGATAATGTCGATGTGCGTCTTTGGAAATTTTGACTTATGAGCATATGGATATCAATAATCTGAGAGACAAATTACCTTTATCATGCAAACATATGGAGCCACAGCTTCGATGATTGCCAAAAGATCGTGTTTGTCAGTGACATCGACGCTGACGGCGAGATTGGACTTTTTTCGCTCCATTGTCTCCAGAATTAGTTTAGCGGTCGGGTTTGCAAAATTAAGTGACCTTATGCCATAGCTTTGGGTGTGTGGAGGAGCTACCATTATGGTTTCTGCCAAAAGCTGAGAGGCTGATAAGATTGTGATCGGCCTCGGAGATAAGATTTTAAAAACGAGCGATCAAAAGTTGTGTGTTGAAAGCGCAAGATGTTCAACATCCATGTCTTCCCATCTAATAGTCCATGAACGCGAACAAGATGATGCCGACATAGAGAGGTACTCAAAACGATCCAAGGTCGGCAACGACGTTCAGGAATTCGTTGGGGATGTCACATCCACGAGTTCATCTACTCAAACTACGGAGCATATCCTTCCACCTAGTCATGCACTCCTAGGAATACCTCTACCTGACACTTCTCCCTTGAACTTCCTCGAAGCAGATGTTGGAATATCGGAATATATAGGGCGAGAAGAGGCCAAGATAGAAGGAATTATTAAGCAAAGGTCTGCCATCCCTTTCTGTGACAAGTTTACATTTTATTCATGGTGTCAGGTTCACCGATTTTTTGGTGTACGAAGTCGACCAGGATGGAAAGGTCCTTCACTTAAAATCTCTAGGAAAGCCCGAGTCGCCGAAGGAAGAAAAGGAATCGGAAAAAACTTCGCTCTTGTCCACCCCAGGGCATGTAGTGAAATCTGTATTACCGGCCGAAGGCTGTACTGCTCCTCTTGACAACGAAAAGGCGGAGGACTTGCCAGCCACCAATTCTGCAAAAGGAGAAACATCCTCCACTTCCGAATCGAAGACACAGCCGAAGGGAAATTCATGGCCAGAGCACTTCGACACCTCGCTTTCTGCCTTTCTTGATGAAGACAAAAGAGCTGAACTTAAGAGAATCTACCTGGAAGGTCCTGAACCCCCGCGAGTAAGCGATAACGGCTGGGCTGGACGCGTTGCAAGCTCAAAAATCGAGGATGCTCCTTCTGCAGCAGTTGAGGTTCCTGATACACAACCCAGAAGGGATAATCGACGGGGCCGCGGTGGGAAACATAGCGGAAGAGGCGCTGGCCGGAGTGGTCATACTGACAAAAGAGAGGACGCAAGAAAAGTTTTGTCCGAGGCAAGCCGTATTTTTCGTGTTTTTACGCTCGACCTTACACCACATGAGAATAGCCCATCACATCTAAAGACACTCGAACTGCCTTCCATAAGACTATCCGGGAACTATTCGGTGGAAAGCTCGAAACTGAAACTGACGCGTCGACTCTAGTTCCTGACGAGGGTTGCCGTATCGTCATAAAATGGGCAAGACGAGGCAGTGGTCGTGGCGGCCGTGGCGATGGTTCGTTCCAGTCATCTCATTTGCGGAAATGTATTGTTGATTTACTGTGTAGGTGGCTCGACTCGGGCCCCCCGTGGCACCTACCCTCCGTATATCCACTTTACTCTTCAAAAAACAAATCGGGACACTCAGGACGCCCTTGGACATCTAGCCCGTAATCTTCATGTTAACATTAAAGATTTGGCTGTCGCCGGCACGAAGGACAAACGCGGTGTCACTGTTCAACGGGTGTCACTGAACCGCAATAACAAGACGGTCGAAGAGGTTTGGAGATTGGCAAATAATCTGGGCCCAAGACGGACCCTTGAGGATGTCATGAATCAGCGTGGTGAACGAGGGATAAGGATCTCTGACCTGAATTACCGCAAAGCTAGTCTGGAACTGGGCATGTTGAAGGGCAATTCCTTTATCATTACACTAAGGTAAGCCCTTCGTTGAATTTGTGCGACATTGTGTTTATAGATGGATTCTATCTTGCTCCAGAAATGTGAAGGTGGCGTCAACGGAAACTTTGGACGAAGCTATGAATACAGTTAAAGAAAGGGGGTTCATAAATTATTATGGTAAGCTTCTCTGTTCAATATTATGTGCTTTACTGAGTGCGCGGTTTTCAGGGATGCAACGCTTCGGAACTGCCTCTGTTCCAACCCATTCAATAGGACTAGCACTTCTTAAGTCGGAATGGAAGAAAGCTGCTGATATGATCCTTCAAAAACGACATGGCGAACATCCTGATGTCGAAGCGGCTCGAGACGCATGGCTAGTTGAGCAGGATCTGGATAAAGCTCTAAATCTATTCCCAAGGCGAGCTGTTGCTGAACGTTGTATCTTGGAGAGTTTCAAGAAACAAAAAGGGGACACTCGAAACGTCATGGGTGCTTTGTCTACGGTAAGCAGTCTTCAAGCAATGCACGACGCAATGTCACTTACGAAAGCTGGCCGATCAGATCCCCAGAAATCTTCGTCTGATGTACATTCACGCATACCAGTCTTATGTCTGGAATGCTATCGTCTCCGAACGGATCCGCACCTGCGGCAATGACAAACCTGTCGTCGGTGACCTCGTTTTTGACACCTCAAAGGATGAGGTCGATATGGACGTCGATTCTGACGAGGGAGTGGTAGAGGATGATGATGTCGAAGAATTTGGTAAATATCTTTTCTCTATATCCTGGTCGCCCAACTGCTGAGCTGCATATGTCAGGATCTTCCAGATCTCGAAAGCCATACCGCGCTCCACGCGTCTGTTCTCTTACAGAGGAAGACCTCCACAAGTATACCATTTTCGACGTCATTATGCCCCTGCCGGGTACGGATGTCGCATACCCTGGGGGAAAGCTTGGTGAAAAGTACAGAGAGTTCCTTCGCATGGATGGATTGGATCCAGACAACTTTGTTCGAAAGCAAAGGTAAGAGATTTTCCTTTCCAAAACCCACAGGACTTTACTGTTTTCAGGGAATACACTTTGAATGGTTCCTACCGTGCTATCCTTCACCTTCCAAAGGAACTTTCATGGACTGCAATGCGGTATACTGATCCGGACGTATCCCTGGCTCAATCTGACGAGGATAAACTGCTTGGATTCGACCCTCCTGTGATCCAAGAAGATGGAAGATTCATGGCGTTGCAAATTAGCCTTACACTCGGGACAGCAGCCTATGCCACAATGGCCCTGCGTGAGATTACGAAGATCGATACAAGTTCGCACTTCCAAACCGGCCTCACAGCGGCAGCGGAAGACCAGAAGTATCGGGGGATAGCAGCCGCAGACGCTGTAGTCACTCCCCAAGGCGGGTTGGAAGCGACGTAGTTACAGGCAGTTGAATTTGTAACCGAGTAATGGGAACTTTATGTACGGTACTTGTGAATGCGACAGTAGCCGTGAGCGCGTCTTTCCCAAGAATCCACTTCCATGAGAGGATTACTGGTCTTACCGACAACCGGTTCCCAAGTTTCGTGTCGTCAACGTGTCTTTGTCTTGACCAGCCTATAAATAAACGCAACTTATGCTCATCCTTACACCCCAATGGCCAGAGTAGAGACGATCGTCTTTCTGTCCCTTGTCCTCGACCTTTTCGCTTTCACCATTCCCCTTCCTCTCTTTCCTCGCCTTATAGAATGGTACACACTGGTCAGTGATCTCGAGCGACCATCCATACACCCTCTGACACATTCCCTTTACAGAGAGAAAGCTCGGATCCAACAGGCTTCTTGCCCCGCACTCTACAATTCATTACTGCGATACGAACATTATTTTATAAGTCTGGCGTCCAATCTCATCGCTGGGATGTTGTGCTTTTAGGTGGTCTTATGGGATCAATTTTCTCGTGCGTTAGCTGCCTACCTTGTGTCGGAGGAAACTAACACTCGCTTCAGGACCCTCCAATTCTTTGTATCTCCACGAATTGGTTCACTCTCTGACAAGTATGGTCGGAAACGCATCCTCCTTATCACGATGATTGGCAATATCCTTTCCGCAATTATGTACGTCACTATTTTCTTTTGACAATCTTCCATTGGTAATGAATGAACCGTTTACATTAGTTGGATACAATCCACGACATTTGCCTCGTATATGCTCTCGCGAATCGTAGGAGGTTTGAGTGAAGGAAACGTGCAACTGGCAATGTAAGTGTTTTTGTGCTGGGATGAAACCGTGTCACTGACTCCCCTGGAAAGTGCTATCCTCTCGGATGTGACCTCAACTGCGACCCGTTCGAAGGCGCTAGCACATGTTGGCATTGCGTTCGCGATCTGTTTTTGCGTTGGCCCACCAATTGGCGCCTATTTTGCAGCCCGCCCGCTGCCACCTTCCATGGATAGCTGGGGACTCAATGTTTATGCAACTCCTGCTATCTTGACTCTGGTGCTTCTGCTGGCTGAAACCGCTTTCCTTGCGGCTTTCCTCCCCGAAACCAGAGGAAAGGGCGTCCCAGCATCTGCAGAAAAACAGAAAGCTAAAACCACTAGTGCGAATGGAAATGGAAAGCATCAGGAAAAACCCAAACGATCGATTGAGGGTCGTATTGCGATTCTCAGAACGCTTCGCAGGTTGCACTTCTTTTTCCTGGCCCTGTTTTCTGGTGTGGAATTTACCCTGACGTTCCTCACATTCGATTGTAAGTCGTCTCGACCAGCTAAGCAGAAACATTCCGCTAACATCGCACCATTCATTTCTATATATAGTACTGGATTGGTCTAATACACAAAACGGCAAATTGATTGGCTCCATTGGTATCGTTAGTGCACTTCTCCAAGGTGGCTATGTCCGCCGCTCAATGTCAAAAGTTGGCGAGGGCAACATGGCGAGGAGAGGGGTTTCAAGCTGCGCAGGCGCCCTTATCCTTCTCGCTCTACTCCCGAAATACGTCCAAACACAGCCTTCACTGGCGATGAAACTCCTTCAGGCCGCCGCAGTATGCATGGCATTTACGAGTGCGACCGTTGTCAACTCGTTGACTGCATTTGCATCATTGCAGTGTGATGAAGGGGATGTCGACGAGAACACGGGTAAAATTATCCAGGAGCACCCGCATCTCGCGAAGGGAAAGGCTCTCGGAGAATTCAGATCTTCTGGGCAGCTAGGGCGCGCCCTTGGACCACTGTTGGGTGAGCGATTGCATGAACTTCCCTTTTTTTTTGGAGGTTCTGACATACCATTAGCCTGTGCTTCTTACTGGACCTTCGGACCATCCCTGACTTATGGTGTATCGGCTGTGGCAATGATTGGCCTTTCAGCAAGCATGAAGTCAATAGCAAAAACTAGATCTACATAAGGGCAATTGATATTACATTTATTTATTCGGATATAGAAAGCGAGGTTTTCCATGGAGTAGCAGCATGATGATTTATTTCAAATGTAATTTAGGGAGAGCGTAGATTATGATATATGCAGGCGCAGTTGGCTGTGCGTTCTAAAGTTGGGGTAGATTAGGGTATCAGAAACGAAACAACGCGGTATCACCAGATGTCCAGAGGATGCAGCGATGGAGATGTTCCAGTTGACTCCTATGGGGTATCGTAATCGTCATTACCTCATCTCTTCACCAAGGGAGGGGATTGAATATGGGCAGCGCGGCAGACAGGAGTTATTTAAGTATCCCAGGTATCTGAGAAGCCACCGCCGATCAGGATCGAATCCGAGGAACCTCGGGTTCTCGAATTACTACGTATACGTGAGGGGGCTTCTTCCTGCAGATCCACAAGGGGGTCCCTCGAGGAGCTTTGCTGAATACCAGAGCCTGAATCACGGCCAATTTCAACATCTTCTCGATATCGGTCTTTCTCGTCTGCATATAGTGTCGTCCGACCAGTGTGCTGAGGTCGGGACACGCGAGTTGCTCGTGCGTTGGAACGACCTGGCGGTGCGGGCTGGAGCTCAATGTCCTGGGTCTGGGTAAATATGGCAGGCATAAAGAACATAACACCTCGACTGTGTCGAGGTCCTGTCCTAATTGGGGTGTCAGGTGGTGTTTGATAAGCACCAGCCATTGAGCTGACACGATTCCTCACACGTCGGAATGCCTCGACAAGAGGGCTTTGGACGCGGCCAGCATAAGGGTCCGAGTCGGAGAATCCCAGCCCGTCTGGCGGAGCAGGGGTATGACTCTCAAAGGGCAGATGAAGGACTGGGAGTTCCGCTTCGATGGGCGAGACAGCTTCACTGCTGGGTGAAGGAAGCTGGGTTGGTGTCCCGGAAGTCAAGAATGGTGATTGGCCGAGATGGAAGTGCCAACGTCCTGAGCGTGAGAGTCTAGGTAGGATGATATCGTAACCTCGTGTAAACCGTCGACCTGACTTGGATGGCAGTCGGAAGAGTCCAACGACGAGGATAAAGAGGCCAATCCACATAAGGCCTTTGCCCCAGTGCCCCAAAAAGCCAATAAAAGCAGCATCGTCGGCGTGCCAGCTACTCCCGTAGAAATGGGAAAAGAAGGAGTGAGGGGCTTCATCATCTCGAGCATTTTTCCCATACAATGATTTGGGCAATATGCGCACGTCTTGAAGGGCTGTGTTTGGGTGGGATGCTGTGTATAGTCCGTACTGCGCAGATAAGAACATGGGACCTGTAGAAAACATGACTGTTGGATAGTTGAGTATCCAAGAATGGTCGAACTTGATGAGGTTGTGGATGGTTTGCTCAAAAAAGGGGTGGCCTTTCTCAGAAAACATGAGGTCGTTTGAGACACCCACGGGAATGGTCTTTGGTAGGATAACAGGATAAACGAGGAGGGGGTCGATCGGACGAAGGCATCCAATATCCAGGTCGATATATATGCCGCCATAGTGGTATAAGACAAAGTAGCGGATGGCGTCAGCACGCTGGATGGGATATGTGTAGCCGTCAAAGGTATCCAAAAAATTGGGGTAAAACTCGGCAATGAATTCTCGAGAGCCTGCATCGGTCCAGAGCTTGTACTCACTGAGTGAAGCATGAGTTGACGGAACAGGTAGCCGAGAACATACGTACTAGTCCGGCATCATATCCCTGCACGCCTGGGAGATGCCTCGCCACCGAGAAGGGAGAGTTTCGGACTTCCATGTCTGGTGAAGAATTCTTGGAATGCGCTCGACCTGGCCGTGTGCAGGCCCGTCCCAACGGGTGGTGTTGTCGAGGACAGGGACCTCGGATTCGGAAAGATAAGCTCTGGGGTCGATAGCGAGGTAGTAGGTGATTGAAGAGAGGACTAGGACGGTGCCGAGGAGGAAGAGAGCGAGGATGGAGAGGAACACATACAGCGAGCGCCTCCGGTTCATGGGGATTTGTAGAAACACAAACAATTTCCCGCTTCAACATAAAATCAAAAAAAGTAAATTCTCCCACGCCTACATCACTACCAATGGCAGTGAAAACACCTGATCCACATGCGGTAAAAGGAAAACCAGCGATTCTTGGATAGAAATATCATCCCATGCACGACTCGTCGCCTTCAGGTTGTTCAAAGCAACTTCCCAATCCTTTCGACTCCACTCTCGCCCTGTCCTCGACCCCGCGACACCGCGTGTATACGCCTTGAGAAGAAACACCTCTGCACTCGGGTTTTGCACCACCCTCACCCCCTTTCTCTTGTTGAGGTACTTGATGCACTCAGAGGGACTCCATTCCATGTAATGACGGTATCGTGGTGCATGACGCGACATATTAGCCTCTTCCTCAGGACTGCTCCGCCTTCTTACCTGTTCTCCCCCAACCTTTCCCACAAGCTCCACCAGCAATCGGGAAAAGTGATCTATGACCGCTTCGTGCAGCATGTTGATCGGGTGTTCCGATTTCCAGACGGCTGGACCTTCGTCGTCCACAGACATAGAATCGTCATCCTCGGTGGCCCTGGAGACATCAGTCGTATTCTTGTAGCTTTCCTTGTAGCCACTGAATTCGTTGAGACCTATCTTATCGCCGTACATGCTGTATGCAAGTTCCCGACTGCTCCAAAATCGGGAGGGTGTTATAGTGGGGATCCCTAAAAGAAAGCATAGCAGCTATTTAATTTAAAACTCTGGGAAATAAAGTAATCGCCCACCTTGCGACTGACTGGTTATGCACAAGTTATTGTCGGAACTGCATAGAAAGGTTTGCCTGCCTCGACTGAAATACATGCAACAGTCAAGGATGAGACTATCATTGAACATCTCGGGGTTCGATATCTAATCAAAGGCTTAACGCAGGAGCTGAACGACACCGGAGAAAGACAGACCTCTCCAGGTTCTCGTATCTTCCAATTGCCAGTGGATTTACAGGTCTCTTCGTGTGCCTGTCCTTTGACGGATCGCCTTTCTTTAATTCTTTGCAACAGCCAAGACGTCGCTCGACGCGCAAACCACGCCAGCCCATCACGATTTTTCTGTCTGTCGCGGCGTGGGTCATGGATGTACAAAACGCGGGAAATCAAAACACACCCATCAAGCTCGTAGATTACAGCCCCCGGTACTATAACGATGACGGGTAAGGAATTCCTCTCAACCTCATCAACAAACTGTGCGAGCACCTCGAAATGGTGCAGGAGAATATTGGTATCTGTAACGAGGAAAGCGGCATGCTCAGATAAAGGCGCCTGGAAGGAACACGCGACCGCCGCATTCTCAGTGACATCAAGATCAAGATTCGCAATAGAAATGATCTCACCTGCATTTCGACATCCTCATTAGCAAGGTGGTCGATTTGTTGAAGAGTTGCATGTAGATATGCATTGTCTGGCTTCTGGTCTTCTCAACGGATCATGTTAGACAGATAAACGGCACTTCACTTCAGCTATGGGCTCACTGGATGGGAATACAGGCCCGACATTGACAGGAAAGGGTCCCTGTGGTTGCCTATAGGCGGATAGCATGTCCTATTGGTGCAGAGTTGTAGGGGTAGCGCGATTGCTGAAGGACGGAACAAAAAAACATCTCGATCACGCCTCGGAGTTGCAAAAGAAAGATAATTCATTGAATTTCATTCACTCCTTTGACTTATATGTAAATATGGAATTTTATGGAATTTATTGTCTACGATGCGTTGTTGCGGCGTGAGCAGAAAATACAAATGTGTTATGTAGGAATAAAAATGGTCTGGTCGACGAAATCCATGTGTTCATATGATATATCAGCTAATTGACGAATTTTCTGATAGGGCCACCTTCTTCGCAAGTGGGGTCCCACTGGCCTCCTCTGGAATGTTGGAATCACTGTTTTCAACCTTACGTTTAGTGCCAGCGATTTTAGAATCAGGCGTTAGAGGAAGAGACGGCGAAATCCTCAAATCTGGAGGTGGTGTCATTCTCGTCCCTGACTGTATACCTGCCATCGGATGAACCTCAGGAGTGGCAGACCGACTGCCATGCGCTTTCTCACTACGTAACCGAGCTGCGAGGCTACTCGTAGAAGTAACGGCTTCTGCATAACAAGTTGCATGATAAATCTAATAAAACATATGAGGGATTGCAACCAACAACCGAAAAAAGGGAGCACGAACTCTATCATCTTTCCGAGTGGCGTTCTTCCACACCCATTCTTCATCATCCTCAAGGAATTCGGACTTAAGAGTCTCCTTACAAATCGGACATGACACGACCTGCGCCTCATCACCCGGGGGAACGATGACATACTGGGCTCGTAAATCTGCTTCAACTTTAGCATTATTGGCAACAGCCGCTGCCTTGGTGTTTCGACGACCAGACTGGTGAGAAGATCCTCCCTCTTTTCCTTCACCCTCATGTATCCAATCCTAAGATACAACATTAGAATCCACTCATATTATCGAGAATAAATCATAGCGCTTACATCAATTCCAATGAACCAACTCCGGCTATGACCCCTTCCACTATCCTCACTGGCCTTGCGATTCTGTCTGAAATGCATGTCGAGGTGGTCATTGTGGTTCCTCTTTCCCAAATCCGTATCATGAAAACGAAGACCGCATTGTTTGCATTGCAAACTTTGGTTATCATACAGAAGTTCGACGATGCGAGAAGATCTTGAAGATATTAACATCAAGTTCATCAAGAGCATAAAAAAAACAACTCACTTTACTGAATCGAAATTACTGAGATTGACCATTTCAGTTAAAACGCTATTTCTGTAAGCTCGGAAAACTTCGTGTTTTAGATCTACAGGTTTCGATGGCTCTCCAGCAGGAATTTCTGTGACTGTTGATCCAGCACCGAGAGGAGTACCACTGGCCGATACAACTCCAGCTTTAAGAAGCGTGGAAAGTAGA
>Ga0307513_10000401_pt1 | contig 62881 bp, 53 predicted proteins | sample 15_EM_MG_FD_202174 | JGI IMG/M metagenome (GOLD analysis project Ga0307513, IMG submission 202174) | Populus trichocarpa ectomycorrhiza microbial communities from riparian zone in the Pacific Northwest, United States - 15_EM | ecosystem: Host-associated > Plants > Roots > Unclassified | place...
AAATTCAAGGGCCTAAATTTTTCACCAACTACGAGTCTCTATGGAGGGTCCTAAGAGACGCAATCAACAACTGCCGCGCGCACTCCGTATGCATCCTCATTGATGGCATAGATCGGTTCGGGATAAATTTATGCAAACGGTTGATCAAAGGCATTCTGAAGCTCATTAGCATCCAGAAGGTCAAAATATTTCTCTGCAGTCGGGAGGCGCCCCACATTTCGAACACCCTCCCCCATGACCCCCACAATCGTGTCACGATTAATCTTGATACCAACAGTTTTGCCAAAGGAGATGTGGAAACCTTTATCAGGAAAAGAGTGGAGTCATTTGGGTGGGATAATGATCTGAGGGACAGAGCAACGGAGGCCCTTCTGGCGAAGTCAGAGGGCTTCTTCCTTTGGGCATCGTTGGCAATTAAAAATCTAAAAAATTATTGTCTGGGCCCCAATTATGAGAGGTTTCTAGAACAACCCCCGCCGGGACTTGAAGCCGAATACGGAAAAATGTTACTCGTTTCCCCCTCTCGAAGTGATGCAAGCACAGTTCTGAACATGATCTGGAGTGTAGCACTTGCCGTGCGCCCGCCCACATTTGCCGAATTAAGTCATATCCTACCATGCATAGAGGAAATGGCAATAGCTAAACGACCGATCGCTCACCCAGGGGCGGTCTCCGAGATTCGGCCAATGAGTGAAAAGGAACTCAGGATATATGTCCGGTCCTCACTAGGATTTCTGCGGGCTACCGAGACAACTGTATTCATGGTCCATCGTACTGCCAGGGAATACCTTCTCGACAAATGGAAGCAGGGTAGCCTCCACGTACTTTCTAAAAGTGAGGCAGACCTTGCAGTTTCCTGGGAGTGCTTCCAATACCTTCACCACGTCTTTGGGGACCCGGGGAGATTTCCAAGGAGGAATGTTACCACCCGCAGTACCGTGTCCAGGGACTCAGGCTTAGGGCGAGATCGCGAACATGAGGGACTAGGAGAGCCCGCGCGAGAATTAGCCAGGAGTGCCCCAGAGCGGGCCGCGTCTAATCGGGCGTTTCTCAGCTACGCAGCAGAATCCTGGCTCATCCACGCCCATCGGAGCATCGAGACTTCAGAAGACATGCTTTACGACAACTCAGTTCGTAACTGGTTGCAGTATCAGTTCTTCGACATCAGTGACGTCATACGAAATCCCTGGATTAAGCTGTGCCGAGATCCCAGAATGGAGTTTTTGGCCGAGGAGCAGACACAACTGCATATCGCGGTCGGTCTAGGGCTCATGCCTATTGTAAAAAAGGCCCTATCAGATCTCACGGAGAGGGCGCAAAGCAATCGGTCATTGCGACGCTCACTAGTCGGGCTAATGCACAGAGCACGCAGAACCCAGGATGCCAGGAACGAACCATCCTTCCCCGCGGGGCCAGATCAAGACGGCAACACACCGCTACACAAGGCAGTCATTTCTCGCCACTGGGCCGTGCTTGTGGGCTTGGTGGAAAAATTCCCAAAAGCCATGCATGGGGCGCGCAGCAGTGGAATCAACAAGAAAAATAGCCTTGGCAATACCCCGCTTCACCTCGCTTTTGAATTTGATCACCCGAGTATGGTCCAGCTCCTCATCGCGAACGGTGCGGATCCGGCCATCCAGAACAATGCCCGGGAAACCGTATCGGAATTGGGGGGAAGGCTCGGGAGAACAAAATGTTTGGAGATTCTGGAACAGGCCAGGAGTGCCGAGATGACCAAGGGGGGAACCACGGATGTGACTGTAGAGCGGCTCCGGAATCGGTTATAGACGAAACCTAATATGAGCTAGGGAGGGGTACCGTGGACGGGGTTGTGGAAGAGATCCGAGTGGAGACTAGCGATCTCACCGCCAGGGAAAGCCAAGCCACCAACTATCCCCTGCCAGCATGGGGTTGCAGTTCTCCATTTTTTTCGCCATCGTGCTTGTTATAACAATCTACATCTAACCTACCAGGAGGCATGGAGGGCCTACTGTGCCCTAGTTGTGCGCTAGGAACTGGAGGGGCCTTTCCCCCAGTCCACAGTCTATAGTTACAATTCTTTAATTCATAATATTATAGTCCCAAAAGCATGTCAAGGGTTAGTCTCGTTCGTTTTACATCGTGTATAGTGGTTCTGCGAGAGATTTTCACTTAGTTTAGGTTATTTCAGGAGGCGAATTCTTTGGCTTCCTGAGGCGGTACTTCTTGCGCTGGGCTGCTACCTCCGCTCTCTTTCGGACGTGGTTGCGAAATTTGTTTTTTGTTGGGTTGGTTGCTGGGATTGGTCAGGCTTGGGTTATTGGCAATATATCATGGTGTTTATTTGATAAGCAAGCTGGGTTGGTTATTAGTTGTATGAGAAGGTTTAGAGACGGGGGGATGGGAGGTGAATTTCGTTCGTTGGTTTGCCTCCTATTTTAGGGTGGGCAGCGGATCATGATTTATGATCTTACGCAAACTTTGCTCCTTTGATGAGCATTTTGACGGCTTTCTTCGGTAGCATCCAAAAAGATGCTGTCCAAATACTTTCACGATAATATTCTATTATAAATTCTACCACCAGTTATACAACAGGGCAGAAAGCGTCGAGTGACCATACATGATTCAATGCATTCCTTCCACCCTTCCATCTTCCCCCCACTCCTTAATAACAAACAATATTCCCAAAATAAACAAAGGGTTCACCCCCGAGCCACCTCCAGAACCGAAACGGGTATACCCCCCTGGGGTTCCGTCGTAAGCCCCGCCTTAACCACCCTCCTCAAGCTCGAACCCGCCAATCATGACCGCAGGCAGAAAGTTAAACTCCATCTTAGCAAACACATTCGCCATACACCCCCAGGCCCCACCAGGGATGCGAGGAACCAATAATTACTTTCAACACCGGCCGCCCAATCCTCTAGCTAGGTGGCTCGCCAGCCTAAACTCCTCTGCGTCAAGGCCCCACAGCGCCATGATCCTATTTATCGTGAGAGGGAAGGTCATGATGGATGCGCCCTTCAGCACGAACGCCGCACTCAGACTCGTATCCTGGGCCGCCATGCGCAGCGTCACGCCAACAGTAGGGTACAAGCGAAGCACCTCGGAAGTGATATATGAGAGATATTTCAGGTTGGAGACCTGGTCGTATATGATGGCCGTCGGTAGAGCGGAGGGAAATGTGGTTTGGATCTCGGCACAGAGGAGTGTATGGCCATATCATCGACGTAACGGTGGTTTCGTACCCTGCGGAGAAGGGTCAAAATTTGGTCGCGCGTGCTGGGCTCCCCGTCCTAGCCTCTGTAGGTACCCGATTTTAGAATCGCGGAGAAGATGTCATTAGATTAGGAGCCTTTAGGGGAGTTAGCTGCGAGAGATTTCTTAACAGCAATGATTTGCGCGTTCACACATCTCAACACATCTTATAGTCAACTTCAGGTGCACGATGTCGCGGATTCGCTTTGGCAGGAGGAAGTGCGCGAAACGGGAGGGAAATGCCATGAATAGGGTCGCCACGATGCAGGATGTTGTGCATGCGTCAGCTAGCTGAGCCGCACTTTTCTTCGCTACTGCCCTAGCTTATGTAAGCGATCTCCAGCGCGCGGTGTTCAAAGCCAAAGCCGATTATATCGAGCGCCTCCAATAAGCACCACTTCCCCATCTTCACCACTACCCCCTCCGCCTTGGCACCCCCAGGGCCGCTCCAGGAAGCGCGGGCCACCTCCTGTCATTTCTACTCCTTAGGTCCAAATCCGAGCACCAGTCCTCCAATATGCGCGTGCGAGAAAGCCGGCAGCAGCAGCTTACTCTGCATCCTATGCTCTTCACCTCCACGAACAGTAGCCCCCTCTTCCCGAGAATATCGCCCATCTCATTCGTTACCAGCGGCGACTTGACGAAGCTGCAGCCCCCCTGTGTGCTGCACTTGCTCCAGCACATCTGGTGTTGTTGGGAACTCCCGCTCGATGTTGAAGATCCGCCATGGCGGTCAGCTGTTCGGAATTGTCCGAATCGAGATGGCGAAGTTGCCCATGGGGAATTTGGTAGGCTGGGGGACGTGTCGGGCTAGGGAGAGGAGCTTAGGCCTAAGGATGGGACGGTAAAGGTGCTTACAGGTTAAGACTATGGATGTTACTAGCGGGGATTTAGTGATTGTGCTGAGGTGGGTGTTGCAGGAGAGGAATATTGTGGATACGGCGCATCCTGCTAGGATGTTGGTTGTGGGTACTGTTAGATCCAGAGAGGGGGGCCAAATTGAAGGGGGCAACAGTGGTCAACGCTAATGGGCAATAAACAGGTTTTTCTTCTTCAGCGGGCGGAGTGATGGGTGTGAAAAAGAGTTCTAATGGATGTGATGCCATGTTGGGGGAATGTCCTCCCCCCCCCCCCGGCTAGTAAAGTACTGTTCACTGCACTATATACCCCCCCAGCACACTTTCCAACTGCAGGATGCCCGGCCCACCGATTTCAGCCAAACCAACCCCCAAGGACGTATATATTTGCGCCATATCTGTAGTTAAAAGTGCCTAGTTCCAAGCACTACAAATCATCACTGCCTAATTCAATGTTGCTTATTCAGCAGTTGATTATCCTCTGATCTGGTAGCGATATGCCTCTTTACCTCCTGATTGAGAGGTGTGATTTCAGGGCATTGTTACAGTTGGCCTCATGCCTAATTGTGCTAGCCCTATAAAGCCCTAAAATTCGCCTAGTCCCCCCTCTTCCTCCCCAAATCTATATTCTCAAAAACCCCTCCATAAATTTCTGGGGAGTGCTAAACCTAATGTATTTACAGAAGACCTTAAGTGTGGTTGTTTAGTTGTACTAGTTTGAAGTCAAGGTCTGTTTGGATGCCTAGATATTATAATTCATAATATTTGATATCTGGGCATTATACAACAATAAGCGAGAGAGAACAGTGTGTGATAGATCCTTTTTTTGTTCTTAATGAATGGATATCACTGGTAGAAACCTTATAACAAAGGCTTAAGAGGCCGTTTACATGGATGGCTGTCTAGCCGCTCGAGACGGTACCGATTGTTAAGCGGGGCGTGAGAGTTGGTGATGTATAGAGGTGTGTGGAGGTGTACTAGTGTGGGGCAGGGTTTGTACTAGGGTAGTCTGATGTCGTGGATAGCCTATTTGGCAGCGGCCAAATTCATGTGATAGTGGGCCTTGGCACAGAGGTGCTTTGCATATAAATATCTCCTTCCTGTATTCTACTCTAACAACCAACAACCACATAGGGATCAACCGGTCAATTCACAACGTTTCCTTTCCTTCTCAATTGGTTCAAGTGCTTCAGTCTTTGTCTTACCCTTGTGAAAGCCTTTAGGCTGTTTATCTTCAGAGTTACTTTCCACAGGTTTATTGACTGATTTACTGAGAGGTTACGCCGCAAGCGACAGGAGGGGAATACAGCATGCGCAACACACCATCCAAATAAGGGAAGACATTGAAATACTCCCACACTAGTACTGTACAGGCAAGTACTCGTGCTAAGGTTGTGGCAGTGGCCGCAACCCCCTGATGTTCACAGGCTCAGAACCTGGCAGGAACTCTGTATTTCGCAGTATGTCCATGATGGAAACGCTGAGGAGCGGGTAGATTTATTCCGGGTTACTTAAATAGGCTAGTGTTTAACATTTTAAATGGGGCTCGATGTCTCAGCGGCCGAGGGGATATTATAAGAATAACAAAACCATCTTAATCATTCCATCGCTTCCCGAACTTGTCAAACTCTCTCCATATATGACCCATTTATCTGTGCTTCAGTAACAATAATAAAGGAAATACATGACCATAAACCCTTCTGTCAACTCTGGCAAGCCATTTAGGCTACTGGGGGAGATAGAAGCTCATAGTTGGTTCGCCCGCGGCGATTAGTATGCATTCGAGCACCGGGAGTAAATTTTCCCACTTTAGAAATTATTGCTGGAGTGGCTGCTGGTCAATTTGATCGAGATTATTATAAGATCTACTTACAGGCATAACGGAATTATGATTTACGAGTGTGATTGATTAAGTCCCGCACGGAACTTCCATTGCCTGTATAAGTTTTTGGCGGAATAGGGGGTAAAGAGTGTTTACGGAATCTAAGGGTGGTCTGCCTCAACCAATTGTCTTCCGCTCCTATGAAAGGTGCAGCAGTCTGAGATGGTGCCAAGTAATCGCATGCTGCTGCGCACGGTCATAAATTGGCGGGGCCATGGAAGCTCGCTCGCGGGTCGGGAGAGATCTACGATAGATTGAGCCCCGCTTCGTGACACCTGGGGAAACCCCTGATCCCTGATCCTCACACTTCAGGCTGAAAGGAGCGAGATACCGGCATTGAATCGGAGGTCCAAATTCGAGGCAAAGTGTGATACAAGACCAAATATCTAGTAAATTAATTTGCTTTGAAATGGTTGTACGAGCACATATACCGGCATCAGAATATAAGCTCGGAAAACTCGCTATCCAGCCCAACCCTACATGCACAGGCTTTGCGGCAGATCAACTGCATGGTTTGCAATTTAGAAGCAGTACCCAACGTATGCTGGTATGTTGGTATGTTTTCTCCACTTCAGGCTTAGCTTGGTCTCCCGAACGCTCTGTGAGGATTGTTCCTCTGAGGTGCTCAACTTCTGTAATCTCCTACTTCTTTTAGACGACGTTGCATGCTTCAAGACATCCGTATCCTTGTCCGTATCCCAACTGTTTAGCAGGAGTTTCCGGTTTGTAAAGTGATTGCATCACTGCACTTTTCCCACCAAAGTCTCTCTACAGGGTGAAGATTTAGATGAATGATAAGTGGGCTAGGGCGTCGCACCGTGTAGAGTAATCGCTGTCTCTTAGAAGGGAGTTGTGGATATTCCCTTTATTTTCACCGAAACTGAGGGCAAAGTTTGCCGTGTTTTCTCCCCCCGCAGTTACGAAAGGGAATTCCAGCATCCCAGCACATTTATCTTCTTTTCAGGTACTCAAAGTATTAATATGGTTGCTTCTGCCCCTCCTTTGGAAATTAAATTCCTTCCCCTACCATACTAGAATATTTCCATTTTCTACTACCTGAACAAGTTGAGGCAACGACTGGCACATCTAATTTCAAAGGACTCAAAGGCCTCTTTGTGGGCAAACACTTGTGGGAAGATGGACACATTGTATAGAACGAAACCTTTTTTTATATGGGTCCAGATAGGCTAATAGGAGACAAGCTCTAAGATATTTGAGGACGTTGATTACCCGGCCCCCCGGGGTGACCCGACTACCGCCCCAAGTCGCCCGGCCGTCCAAAAATTCTCTAGGAACTACTCAGGTAATCACGGCAACCACAATGTGTTCGGAAGTACCATACGTAATTATTATGGTATGGAAGTACCTTCGCAAGTTCCTGGTGTGCAACCTTTCATTGCCAATCTTCGTTTGAAACCTATTGCTAAGAATTTGTGTAGCAACCTTCGAAGATCTCATGAAACGCACTGGCTGGCGGGTGTCACCACCCGAAATTGACCAAGATCACCTCCGCCACAAGGATAATCTGCCCGACACTGACACTGGAGAATGGATCTTCGAAGAAGATGGGTATAAGAGGTGGCTGGAGAGCAGTGAATGCAGGATCCTTTGGCTCTCAGGCGGCCCCGGAACAGGAAAGACTATGTTAGCCAAGCGCGTTGCTGCAAAATTCCTCATGGGACCTGAGGATCCCCAAGGAGGGATGAAATTGGTTTTCAACTTCATTTCACCCGAGCTTCCCACCCACCCGAATTCTGCCGATAGGGGCGAGTTATCACGACGCAAGCTTGCCAAAGTAGCCAGCGACCTACTGTACAACATTCTCCAGCAGGATAAGGAGCTTTTCGGTGGCTGCAAGGCTGAACTTGAAAAGCAAGGAGATGGATTTTTCACCAACCCGTGTTCTTTATGGAAGGTCCTAAGGAAGGCGATTCAGGATTGCAAGGCAAACCCTGTATACGCTCTCATAGATGGCGTAGATAGGCTCCAGGGGAAGTCAAACGAAAAATTGATCAGTAGGATTCTAAAACTTTTAGAAATCCCCACGGTCAAAATCTTTCTCTCAAGTCGGAATGTACCCTACATCGCAAACAACCTCATCGGTAGACTCCACGAATGCGCTATGATCAACCTTGATACCAATAGTTTGATAAGAAAGGATGTGGAAACCTTTATTGGGAGAAGGGTAAATGCATGGGGATGGGATGTTAACCTGCGGGAAAGGGCAAAGAAAGCTCTTTTAGCGAAGTCGGAAGGCACCTTCCTCTGGGTATCGTTGGCAATTGAAAATCTAAAAGAGATGAGTTCAGGCCCCGGTTTTGAAGAAATTTTAGAGAAACTCCCACCAGAGCTTGAAAAGGTATACAGAGAAATTTTAGACACTATATTGTCGCGTGGGGGACAAGGAGTTCTGGACATGATCCGGAATGTGGCACTCGCCTTGCGCCCGCTTACATTTGGCGAACTCAGTCATATCCTATGCGTCAGGGGTGAACGACAACCCTCTTGCTCGGGAACAGGTAGCGAAATTCAGCCGTGGACCGAGGAAGAAATCAAGAAGTATGTCGGGTCCTCTTTGGGGATTCTTAGAGCTACTACCACGACTGTATCCATTGTTCATCATACCGCAATAAAATCCGTTTTCGATGAGTGTAGCAAGGGCAACCCCCCGGTGCTTTCTAAAAGCCAGGAAGATCGCGCTATTTCCTGGGAGTGTTTCCGGTACCTTCACCATGCATTCGGAGACCCAGAAGAGTTCCCAAAGGGGCACCTTAGCGGACATAACAATGGTCCCCGAGACCCAAGTTCGGGGCGAGTGGCACGGGGGAACCCACAGGAGGCTGTAGCCAAGTTTCCATATCTCAGATATGCAGCAGAATCCTGGCTCATCCATGCCCGCCGGAGTATCGAAATTTTGGGGGACAAATTCTACGACGACCCTGCCCATAACTGGTTGCAGTATCAGTTCTTCGCAACTAGCGATGTTATACGAGAACCCTGGACCAAGCTTTGCGGGGATCCGAAAATGGAAATTTTGGCGGGGGAGCAGAAACCACTAGACATCGCTGTCTGTCTGGAGCTCATGCCCCTAGTAGAAAGGGCCCTCTCAGAAACAACAAAGGAGGCTACGGCCAATCGGTCAGCACTACACTTGGCCGCCAAATTCATGTCCGGTGCATACAAGATCTTGATTGCCAGGAGCCCATTATCCCTTCTCGCGGCGCCTGATCGAGATGGCAACACACCGCTACACCAAGCGGCCATCTCTGGCCATTCGTCTATGCTGGAGGGCCTAGTGAAAAAGTTCGCAAAGTACAAGGAATATAGGAATGAAATCAACAAGGAAAACCGCTCCGGAAATACCCCGCTTCACCTCGCTATTCAATTCGATCATCCAGATGGTGTAGGGGTTCTAATCGGGAACGGCGCGGATCAGACAGTCAAGAACAAGGCCGGGGTGACAGCATTAGGATTAGGGGAAAGGCTCGAGAGAGACGATTGTTTGGTTAGTGTGCAGGTGGCTATGGAAAAGATCCGCCTTAGAGAAAGAGGGGAGGCAAGTGACGTGTTGTTGTGTGTTTGGGCGGTCGTTTTCTTTCCCATCGTGCTCTTTGTGACGATGAATACGTAGCCAATCATGAAGAAGGAAAGGCTACAGTGAACTGGCTGTACGGTAGGAACTGGGTGAGCCTCCCCCCTAGCCCACGACCTATCGTTATAATCTTTTAATATTACAGTCCCAGCTGGTGCCGTGAGTTGGTTTCGTTCGTTATGCATCATGGATTGTAATTCTACGACGGGTTTTCTCTAGTTTTAAGAGGCGACTGCTCTGGTGCTTGGGTGGTGGCTCTCGCGGGGCGATGCCTTCACTGTCTTTTGAGGGGCTGGGTTTGCTTATTTGTTCCGTTGGCTGCCGGGATTAGTTAAGCTCGGTTTATTGGCTGTATATTGTCAATTTATGGGATAGCTAGTTGGGTTGGTTGTCAGCTGTGTTACAAGATTTCGAGTTGGGGTGACCACTCTCCTTTTGTTGGTTCGTTCATTGTGCTGGGGTGGCAGCGTATCATGATCTGTTTCTTTGAATCCTTAAGCTTTTTTCACTCGTTTGATGGGTTTTCTGACTATTTTATTCTGCTATTTTATTTCCTTAGTCTTTAGCGAAATGCCCTTCTAGTCGCATTGCACCTCTGCGATAATGTTCCGTTCAGTTTATCTGAGTGCAGTGATAGTAAAGCTGTCTGTGATAGCTTTACAACCAGCCAAATAATAGCCCAGAAATTGTCGAGTGACAGAACATGATTCCATGCATTCCTTCCGCTCTCCCTTCCACCCTTCCTTTCACCCTTCGCCCCTTGGTAATAACATTTGCGAAATGAATGAAAATTTAACATCCAAACCCCTTCCCTAACCAAAACGAGTATACCTCTTGGGGTTCCACCGTGAGCCCGCCTTAACAACCACCTCCCTCTTCCCGTCCTGCTCAAAATGAAACCCCCCAATCACGACCGCAAAGAGACACCTAAACCCTACCTTGGCAAGCGCATTCCCAAATTACTCTCGACAGCGGCTGCCCCATCCTCCCCACCTGCTCACCGCTCGGCCCCGAGCCCCTCGGGGGCGGCGCCCCACAGCCCTGCTTCTGTTTACGGCGAAAGAGGAGAGCGCGGCGGATGTGCCCTTCGGCACTAACGCCCTATTCGGACTCATATCCTGGGCCGCTACGCGTAGGATCACACTAATAGAGGGTATAGATAGAGCACCTTAAACGCGAAGTAGGGGATATATTTCAGGCTGGATATCTGGTCGTATGCGACGGTTGTCGGTAGGCCAGAGGGGAATGTAGTGTGGATCTCGGCACTGTTGCCAATCACCGGCAATCACTCCGTGCTGAGACATGTTTCCTGTCAAGAAGTGGACGTTTTTGTTGTGCAGCGGAAGATTGTTGATTAAGTTCTCTAGCTAGCTAAGTGGAACATGAACGGTATAAGTATGCCCTATCTTGATAACGCAACCCATGATGTAGAATACACACTTCCGCGCACGCCCTCTCATACGCAATAGTGAGTAGGAAGCCTTAAGCAAATCTCTCACACCTCCGCCCGGAGGATCATTTCTCAACACATTTCTCAACATTTCCTTTGTACCTTTCCTATCCCGTTGATCTATTACTAGTCTTCTTTGTCACTCATTATGAAGCGGAGAGGAGGAACTGCTATACCCGGTTGTATACTACCGTATAATCTGGTGAAAGTCGGATTGGAGCTAAAGCGAAACTAAGGCATAATCTCGCGGCGGATTGACTTTAGCAGGAGGAAGTGCACGAAACGGGAGGGAAACGTCATGGATAGGGTCGCCACAGTCCAGGATGGACTACCAATGATGAAAATTGTAGTGTATGGATCTGCTAACCTGGAGCCGCACTTTTTTCTTCGGGAGTGCTGCAGCGGCTTATATAAGCACTCTCCAGCCGGGGTTCAGGGCCAACGCATGAAGAGCCGCTTATATCCAGCGGCTCCAATGAGTGTCACTTCCCCGTCTCCACCAAAACCACCCTCCTCGCCACCTCCAGCACCGCTTCGAACCAACCCGCCTCTTTCTCTGTGACTTCCGCCCCCCCCAGGTCAAACCCCGGGAACCAGCCCCTTAATATGCGCGTGCGAGAAAGCCGGCAGCAGCAGCCCCCTCTGCGTCCTGTACCCCTCACCCACCACGAACAGCAGCCAGTTCTTCCCGAGAATATTGCCCATCCCGTCCGTTACCAGCAGCGACGGATGATGGAGCTGTACCCACCCATGTGCGGCGCTTCCCTCGACACCCCGGCGTTCTTGGGAACACCCGCTCGATGTTGAAGATCATGGCGGTTGGCTGTTCAGAATCGTGTGCATCTAGAGGGTGGGGTCCGTCATGGGAAGGCTGGCAAGCCGGGGGATGTCTCGCTTTAGGGAGAGGAACTTAGGCGAGAGGATGAGACGGTAAAGGAGCCTACAGGTTAAGACCAGGGAGGTTAATAGCGGGGATTTGGTGATTGTGCTAAAGTGGGTGTGGCAGGTGAGGAGTATCGTGGATACGGCGCATCCTGCTAGGATGCTGGTTATGAACATCGCCAGACCTGGACAAAGGGCCAAACTGGAGGGGGCAACAGTGTTCAACGCAGGTGGGTGATAGATAGATTTTTCTCCTTCGCTGGGCGGAGGGGTGGGTATGAAAAAGAGTTCCAAGGGATGTGATGCGATGCTGGGAGAATACCTCATCGGCTAAGTCCCGCTCACTATCCACTAGCGCACTTTCCAACCGCAAGATGCCCCAGGTATTCGCACCATACCTGTAGTTCCTAAAAACTCATAATTCTAAGCACTGTAAATCAACACCGTTTTAATTCGAAGTTACTTATTCAGCAGCTAATCATTTTCTAGTTGTGATATGCGCCTTTACTTCTCGGTTGGAATACGGTAGTGATTTCAAGATATTCCTATAGTTAGCCTCATGCCTATTGTGCTAGCTCCATGAAAACTTAAAATCAGCCTAGCTCCCCCCCCGAATCTATATTTTCAAAAGCACCTCTAGGGGGTGATAGATTGAACGTATTTGTGGAAGATCCTAATTGCAACTATTAAGCTATACTGGTTCGAAGTGATAACATGTCTGTATGTCCAGAGATTAGAATTCATGAGATTTGAAATCTAGGTATTACCGAACAATAAACGAGGGGGATTAGAGCCTCATAGATCCTTTTTAGCTGTGCTTAATAAAACATCATTGGTGGAAATCTCATAATAACAAAAAGCCTAAAGTGATATGTATTGTATGCAGCCGAAGACTTAAATCCAGACGAAAAGTGTTGTGTTGTGCTTGCTACGGTGGAGTCTCTGGGATTTTTACCCCCAAAGGTTAACATCAAATCTCAAATATTTCAGGGACGCAGCAATCTCGAGAGAGTGAACATCCGAACAGGCCCTGAGCGGTATTGGGGGTTTGTTGGGTGTAGATTTGCTGTGCCTGGAGCCGATACGAAGGGATTCCTCAAATGCCCGGAGTTCGCCTTCAACCCTGGCCGCAAGTCGAGCAAAACTACCCCACCACTACCGGTGCCTGAGTAGGGACATCTAGCCCCGGAATTGAAAGACATTTGTCCAAGTTTTTTAGGACTGAAAGGCGTTGGTGCCGCACAAAACTGACATCAAAACTTGCCGCTCGAAAAACTCATTTTTTCTCACAAATTGGTGCCGGAAGACTCTCCCTAAAGACCACCAATACCAGACGAGTACGGTATTGGGGAAAATTAGTGAAGATGTGGTAGGCTTCGTAGGGGGGTGGTGTTAAAAAAGAAAAGCTTTTTAATGATAACAGCCATGCACCCTATCAGCGATGCCTTTATCACATTTATTTTTTTGGGCTGGCTGAGGGCACTATCCCTGCAGTTTGGTTTTGTGTATTATCTCCTGGGCCGACACGATATTGAGAATTCCGCGCCACCCCTGTCTGTGTTTGAGACATAAATGACCAGGGGGGTGTGGACAATCCCAGCCTCAGTATTTTTCAGTGACCTCGGCGCAAGTGTCGTCATGGGGCGGGTATTAGCTCTATTCTGATGTCTAAACATCTACATACGAAATTTCGGTCATTAACAAAAATTCGCTTATTAACCGCTGTCTCAAAAATAAACAGGGTTGGCACTGAATTTTCAATGTCTTGCCGGTCAAGGAGCTAGCTAGTCTCTTACGCACACTGGAAGAGGTAGACTCATAGTTGCTTCACTGGGGATAATCAGTAGGGATTCAAGTGCCGGGGATAAAATTTCTCACTTTAGGAAGCTTGTCTGGGGTGGCTGTTGGTCAACTTGATCGAGGTTGTTATTGGCAAACATAACGCGGTTAGGATATGCGAGTGTGGTTAATTGAGTCCCCAAAGAGCGTGCATCGCGGGTGGAGGTTTTTGGCGGAATAGGCAGCAAGGTGTGGATGCGGAATCTAGGGTTTGAGATGGTGCCAAGAATCACATGCTTCTGCGCACGGCCATATATCACAGGGGTCATGGAAGCTCGCTTGCATGTCAGGGAAGATCTGCGGCACAGAGCTTAGGCCCCACTTCGTCACATCCGGGGGAATGCTGCGCCCACAATTCAGACAATGCAGGTTGAACAAGCGAGATATGGCAATCGGAAGTCCGAATTTGAGGAGGGGTGTGATACAAAAACCCAATATCTCGTGAGTTAATTTGTTTTGGGACAGATGTGCGACCACTCATATCTGGGCCATAATAGGCTCGCTATGCAAGCAAAACCTACCTGACCCCGCGTTAGATCAACTGCAGACCGGTAGTCTGTGATTTCAGAGCAGTACTCAGCGTCCGCTGGTGTAATATCACTAGTTTAGGCTCAGCTTTGTCTCCAGAATACGCTGTGAGGGTTACCTCTCTGGAGGGGTTCGATCGTTGTAGCCTCCTGCTTCTTTGGCGAACGATGCATGCTCCAGGCTCTCTACTCGTAATGTCCTGACGTTTGTGAACACAACTGCTATTGCATACCGCCAAAATTCAGCTTTTTTGCGCTGATCTTGGCATCATGCAATAGCAGTTGTGTTCACAAACGTCAGGACATTACGAGTATACCCCTGCCCCCCATCCAGGATGCGTAGCTGGAGCTTTAGGTTTGTAAGCTGAGTCAGTATGCTTTTGTGAGGGTTTCAGTAGAGTGTGGGAATTCCAAGAATACGGTCTGAACGCATTCGGATGTCGTACAGGACACCACTGTACTCGTACTTGTAGCTGCAGATCGTGGAAAGGTTCTGTGCGCATTCCTTTCGTTTCGTCTCAAGTGAGGGCTGAGTTTGCGGTGTTTTCCCGTCCCGTGACGGACAAGGGAGATCCCGACGCCCTAGCGCATTTATCTTTTATTTAGTGCACGAAGGTTGACAAAAGTCGGGCGCACCTCCATTACATTTGTATTGCGACTGAACCGGATTAGGGAGTTTGAGTGATATCTGGTGAGAATTATCTGGTGTCGGCAAGAAGTCGGGCACTTTCCAAACGGAGAACTGGCTTGTGCTACCGCGCCCGAGATACCCTTACATCCGAGTACTTATGGCATGGTTGCTACTGTTTCTTCTCTCAGAACTGTATCTCTCCCTCCCTCCATCTCTCTGGTACACTCGAATTTTTCTATCATCTGCTGTCTATAAGAGTTGATGCGGCAACTCGCGCACCTACTGTGAAGAAGGCTTAGGAGATGGAAATTACGTATGGCACTAGATGTTTTTTTCTACGGGTCTAAATCGGCTAATGGGCATCAGATCGGGAGTGTCTAGCGCTATCCAAAGCCGAATTGGCGAGTACTACTCAGGCAATAGCAGCAGCTTCAATACAAATATTATAAATAATTATGGTGTGCAAGTACCTGCGCATGTTCCTGGTATGCAATCTTTCATAGTCAGTCTTCGTTTGAACATATGCCTAAGAATATTTGTGTAGCAACCTTTGAAGAGCTGATGAGGCGCGGCGGCTGGGGGGTGCCACCACCAGAGATTGACCTAGAACACCTCCGCGACAAGTATAACCTGCCTCAGGACGACACTGGAAAATGGATTTTCCAAGATGATGGGTATAGGGCATGGCGGGAGAGTAGGGAATCCAAGCTTCTTTGGCTTTGCGGTGGTCCTGGAACGGGGAAGACTATGTTGACCAAGCGGGTTGCCGCCGAATTCCTCAATGAATTCAGCGATCCTCCTAACGGGGTTAAATTGGTCTTTCACTTCGTCTCGCCCGAACTCCCCACCCATCAAAACTCGGCTGATGTGGTCGGGTTGTCACAACGCACGCTTGCCAAAGTAGCCAGCGACCTACTATACGGCATTCTCCAGCAGGATAGCAAGCTTTTTAATGGGTGCAGGGCCGAACTTGAGAAGCAAGGGGATAGATTTTTCACCAACCCATGCTCTTTATGGAAGGTTCTAAGAAAGGCGATCCAGGATTGCCGGAGAGGCCCCTTATACATTCTCATAGATGGTGTAGATGGTCTCGAGGGGAAGTCACACAGGGAATTGATGGAAAGAATTATGGGGCTCATGGAGATCCGCACAATCAAAATATTCTTCTCCACCCGAAATGTACCCCACATCGCGAATAACCTCCCCAGTGGCTCTCTCGGATACACCAAGATCAACCTTGACACCAACAGTTTTGTTAAAGAGGATGTGGAGGCTTTTATTAGAGGTCGAGTGAATGCGTGGGGTTGGGATGCCCATCTGAGGAAGAGAGCAATGAAAGCCCTTTTGGCTAAGTCGGAAGGCACATTCCTCTGGGTGTCGTTAGCGATTGAAAAGCTAACACGCCTCAGCTCGGGCCCTGATTTTAAAAAGATTCTAGATGAACTCCCGTTGGAGCTTGAGAAACTATATCAAGAAATGTTATATGATCTTCCTTTACGGAAAGAATTGAGAGTTCTGAGAATGATCCACAGTGTAGCACTAGCTTTGCGCCCACTTACATTTAGCGAATTGAGCTATATCTTGGTATGGATGGAGAAAAAAGCAAAGGCCAAACAGCCCCTCTCTCGACGGACTAGCGGCAAAATTCGGCTGAGAACAGAGGCAGAAATCAAGAAGTATGTCCAGTCCTCTCTAGGATTTCTCCGCGCTACAGCCACAACTGTATCTATTGTCCACCATACCGCAAGAGAATACCTTTTCTCCGAAACCGCCAATGTCGGCCTCTCGGTACTTTCCAAAAGCGAGGCACACCTCAGAATTTCTTGGGGGTGCTTCCGATACCTTCACCATACCTTCGCAGACCCAGGAAAATTCCAAAATGGAAATGACAGTGGACCTCACGATGGATCCCTGGACTCAAGTTCAAGGCGAGATCACCGGGAAGAGGGGCTAGGAGAGGCTCCATGGGAAGTGGCGCAGAAGGACCCACGAGAAGCCGCGGTCGTGCGGCCATGCCTCAGATATGCAGCAGAATCCTGGTTCATTCATGCCCGCAGGAGCCTCGAGCTTTCAAAGGACAATCGGAACTGGCTGCAGCATCAGTTCTTCGAAACCAGTGACGTCATACGAAAACCTTGGATTGAGCTGTGTGGAGATCCGAAAATGGAGATTTTAGCGGGGAAGCAGACTCAATTGCACATCGCAGTCTGTCTAGGGCTCACGCCCCTTGTAGAGCAAGCCCTTTCACATTTCACAGAGGGGACGAACAGCAATCAGTCACCATTACACCTAGCGGCCAAGCTCATGTCCGGAACATATAAGATCCTGATCGACAAGAGCGAGCCATCCTTCCTCACAGCACCGGATCAAGATGGCAACACACCACTCCACGAAGCGGCCAGTTCCGGCCATTTGCCCATGCTAAAGGGTCTGGTGGAGAAACTCGCAAGATACAGGACATACAGTAATGAAATCAACAAGAAAAACAGTCTCGGCAACACCCCGCTTCACCTCGCTTTCCAATTTGATCACCCAAGCATAGTCAAGCTTCTTGTCAGGCAAGGCGCGAATCCAGCCATTAAGAACAATGCCCAGTTAACAGCATTGGAGTTAGGGGAAAGGTTGGGGAGAGGAGATAGTTTGCGTATTTTGACACGCTCCAGGAAGGAAACCAAAGGGAAGGCAAAGCGGAAGAGGGCCGGGAAGAGGACCGGGAAGAGGACCAGGGAGAGGACCGGGGAGAGGACCGGGGAGAGGACCGGGGAGAGGACTAGGGGGGGGACTAAGAAGACCGGGAAGAAGACTAGGAAGGCGGATAAGGGTAGGATTACGAAGAAGCCTGAAAGGGGTCTGTGGACGAGGTTTTCGAGGTGGCTGTGCGGGGGTTGAGGGGGATGTCGTAAACTGCTTTATTTCATTATATTATTATTTTTCAGTCTTTAGCGAAACGCCTTTCTGATCACATTACACCCTGCGTTAATATCCTGTATAGTTTACCCGAGCGCAGAGATGGTGGGGTAGTCTATCGTAGCTTTACCATTGGTTACTTGATATCAGAAAGTGCCGAGTGACCGTCCATGATCCCGAACATTCCTTTCATCCATCCCCCGTCCCTTGATATCAAACAACATTCACGAAATAAGCGAAATATTCACCCCCAAAATACCTCCCTAACCGAAGCGAGTAACCTTCTGAGGGTTTGCCGAGAGCCCCACCTTGACAACCACCTCCCTATTCCCGTCCTGCTCAAACGTAACCTGTCAATCGCGGTCGCAAAAAGACACTTGAACTCCACCTTGGCAAACACATTCCAAATACACCCCCTAAGCCCACCCGGGAAATATGAGAAACCCATAATTCCCCCCGACAGCGAGCGCCCCTCCCCTCCCCCAGCCCACTGCTCGTGCCTGAGCCCCTCCGCGTTGGCGCCTTATAGTGCCACGCTCTTGTCCACCGCGAACGGGTAGGGAAGATCCTATTTATTCAGGTTAGGCTGGGGATCTGGTCGCATATTATGGTCGTCCGTAGGCTGGGAGGGAATGTAGTGTGGATCTTGGCACGGGTGTGGGATTGAATGTGTCCGTTTTCTGGCTGGGATAAAGACCAGACCGCACCACCTATATCACTGATGCAGTGATGGCTTCGTGCTCTGTGGCTAGGAAGGTCACTATTCGGTCGCCCATACCAGACCCCCGCCCGAGCCCGTGCAGGTGTTCTCTCCTTCAATTTAGCACTACAAATAGGATGTCTTTAGATTCAAAGTTTTCGATGGAGGTAACTAGGGCAGTTTTTTTTGGCGTCAATGGTTTGCGCGCGGTTACACTTCCGATAGTCGGTGCTATGTGTGCGATGCGGCGGGCTGACTTTAGCCGGAGGGGAGGAACTGCAAAAAGGGAGAGCGAAATATCACAGATAGGATTGCCACGACCCGGGATAGGCTACTCATGTTGAAAATTGCATTGGACGGATAACGGGCTCGGGCAAAACGCACTGTACTTGAACATTCGAGGGCCAATTAGTAATGGCGCTCAGATATGGATAGATGATTACCCATATATTTTTCTAATTTCAGTGTTCGGATACCCCTTGGCTGTTACTTGTATGCGTCTACTAACTCAAGGCCAGGCTTTTTCCTACTGAATTACTACTCCCGCTTAGAAAAGCACTCTCCAGGGCACAAATTTCATAGCCCAAGCCGGAAGAGCTGGTTATATCTAGTGTCACTGGTGGACACCCCAACCCCCCCTCCTCCCCGTCACCGCTAGCGCCGTCCCGGGAAGCGTGCGCCGCCTCTGCCACTTTCTCGGGCATTTCCACCCTCCCAGATCAAAACCCGCGTACCAACCCTTCAATTTGCGCATGCGAAAAAGTTAACCCCCTCCCCACCTTGTGCCCTGCACCCTCGGGGAACAGCAGCCCCTTCTTTCCAGGAACGTTGCCGATGTTATTTGTTACCAGTGGTGATTTGGGTGAAGTTGTAGTCCTTTGTATGTAGCGCTCCATTCAGCACCTCCGGCATTGTGAGGAGCACCGGCGCGATGTTAGAGGCGCCCGGGCGCTGCAGCGGTCCTCTTGTCGAAATCGTGCGCACTCGTTAGCGTGTGGGGCTCTGGACAGCATTTTTTGGACTGGCGAAGCTGCCAATGAGGAAGCCGGTGTTGGTAAGCTCAAGGAGGTGTTAGGTTGGGGAGATGAGCTTAGGCCATTAGATGGGGCAGTAGAGGAACCTATAAATTAAGCCCAGGGAGGTGAGTAGCACGAATGTAGGGATTGCTAGAGTGGGTGTGGTGTGAGAGGAGTATTGTGGATGCGGCGCATCCTGCTAGGAGGGCGGCTGCGGACACTGTTAGGTTCGGAGCGAGGGCAGAACTGGAGGGAGCACCGGTGTGGGCTATGGTACACTTTATCAGGTAGTTTTAGCTGTCGTACGGTGGTTTCCGGCAGACTGCGGACCCCACATTAGTAGATAGCTTGGTATACAGAATTTCTGTACAAAAGCCATCCTTCATGATTTCTTAGTTACACAACGGACAACCCAGCCTAGGCAACAACCAATTGAATAAAGTTATTGAACCAATAGACACGTTTCCTTTCTATTCCAATTGGGCCCAGCCTTCTCGCTTTTATCCCTTCCTTGTCTATCCAGTTAGGCAATATATCATCAAATCAACTCTCCCGCTATTTATCCTCCAGTTTATTAGAAGGTCACAACTACATATAGGGGTTCGGATACAGCTTGGTCGACACACTATCCTCAATAGGGGAAGTTGGGAAGACCCCCGAAACCGGTATTTGCATATTTGCAGTGCTGGTCACCGGAATCAATGCAAAGTGTCCTGGAAGAGATCCCTCAATAGAGAGTTTGCGCAGAAAGACCTTGGTGGGAGTCAACGGAAAAGAGACCTAGGTCTTGCGATGAGTTTGCGCAAGAAGTATAGGTCGCTTAGCCAGCTGACTGTGTGCTATCGTCACCATATGCGAGATTATAGGCAGTACGATCGTATAGTGCCTCTCACTATTTACCTCCCAGCGCACTTTCCAACTGTAAGATGCCCCATCTACCAATTTTAGCAAATCAAACGCCTCAAATGCCAGCTATTCGCGCCATACCCACAATTCTGAAAAATGCATATTATAGTTCCAGGCACAACAAGGAAACACTGTTTTATTCAAAGTTGCTTATTCACCAGTTAATTATTTTCTAACCTAGGAGTGATGTGAAGCTTCACTTCCTGATTGGATGGTTGATTTTAAGATATTACTACAGTTAGTCTCACGCATATATCTGTAAGTTCCATGGAAACCTAAAATCAGTCTAGTTCCTCCCCGAATCTACAGTATATTTTCAAAATACGCTTTGTAAATCTCTTGGGAGGGATAAATTGTGTTGGACGGATGTGCTTGGCTTTTGTTCCGGGAGTGTGAGGGATCGTTCAGGAGATGTGCAGATGGTTTGGATACGGCAGCTTGTTGAAAAATAGATTTGACTGACATGTATTTCCTTTGTCATGACAGGAATGTGCAACGGAATGAGGGCATGTGGGGAAAGTCAGAGATTGGTGTTGCGCTCCATGCAAGGATCAGGACTTGGTATTTTTGTTTTATTAATATGCCTCTTTTTACAGTTAGTTTTGTTTTAGTGATAGCGAACGAGGGAGCAAGCTAATGAATGAAGTGCGAGGTGTAGAAGTTACATTTCATATCCTTCCTACAAAGTGCCTAAGTTCCACGTTAATTTCTCTTCGTCTATTGTCTACTTTCCTGCGACCCTATAGCCCCTCTCGTCGACAAATTGAACATGCAGTATTTACAGAAGATCTTAAGCGTGGTGCTTCAGCTATCCGGGCTTGAATCCAAGGCCTGTTTGAATGTTTAGAGATTGGGATCCATGAGATTCGAAGTCTAGGCATTGAGTAACCCAACAATAAACGAAGGAGATTGGAGTCCATATAACTTTTTTCAGTTTGCTTAATGAACATACCATGGGTGGAATTTTGCAGCGGCAGAAGCCTAAGGAAGCATGGGCTGTGTGAGACCGAAAACTTAAATACTGGTGAGAGGTGTCGTGTTATGCTTGCTACGATGCATTCTCTCCAATTTTTACCACTGTTGGGTATCTTGGGTTGGTTAGGGTATGGATTTGTCATGTCTGGAACCAGTATTCATACGAAGGGATTCCTCAATGCCAAGAGTTTGCATTCAACACTACTAGTACGTTGGGCACCGCACTGCCGGTGCCTGTGTAGTAAGATTCAGTCACTGGATTGGAAAAAAACCGTACAAGTTTATTGGGACTGAAGGGCTTTGGTGTGTATACAAAACTTACTACTAGGAAAACTCTTTTTCCAATCGGAGCGGGGGCCACTCTTGAAAACTATCGTTGCTAGGCGGGTATTGGGGAGAATCGGTGAAGGCATGTGATAAACTTCGGAGGGGGTGGTGCTAACAAAGCAAATTGGGTTTTAATGATAACGATGGGGCTTTCTATCAGCGATATCTCCACTAGATCTCAAATCTGTTTTTTTTGTGGGGGGGGGGGGGTGGGAACAACCAAGAATTTGGTCGCACACAGTTGGCTCTGTGGGCTACCGGAAGAGGTACAGGGTCATAGTTGGTTCACTGGGGTCATTAGCATGCATTCAAGTACCGGAAATAAAATTTCTCACTTTTAAAAATTTCCCTGGGGTGACTGTTAGTCAGCTTAATTGAGGCTGTCGTGAGATTTTCTTACCAGCATAACGTGACTATGATATTCGAGTGTAGTTGATTCAGACTCCCATGCAGCATCCATCGCCCGTAGAATATTTTGGCGAAATAGGTAGAAGGGAGTGTCTGCAGAATCTAAGAGCCGTCTCCTGGTCACTTACCTTTCACTTAGAAAAGTGCCGATGTTTGGGTTGGTGCTAAGCATCACATGCTACTGCGCATGGCCATGTAAAAACAGGGTCATGGAAGCTCACTCGCAGACTTCCTCCCTTCTCCCAAGGGTGCCCGGACAGATGCTGATTGGGGGGTTTTGTGTGGGTAAACGAGCAGTGTCTAGCGCGATATCCACGGTTCATCCAAGTCAACCACTTGAAGGTTTCCTATTCAGGTTTAGCGGTCCGGGTGAGAGGGGTGTCCGGGTGGCCTGGGATGCCGTGCATGTGGGGGGAGGGAGATCTGCAAGACAGGGATTAAGCCCCACTTCGTCATACCCGAAAAAACGCCTCATCCGTGATCCTTACCTTGCAGGCGAAAGAAGCGAGATATGGCACCGGGGGGCCGAACCTGAGGAGGAACGTGATACAAAAACCTGGCATTTCGTGAATTAATCTGTTTTAAAACAGATGTACGAGCACATATACCGGCATCATACGAACTCGGAAAATCTTACATGGGTGGTTTTTGCGGTAAATTAACTGCATTGTCTGAGATTTCAGAGAGCAGTACTCAATGTACCCTAGCGTAATTTCTCCGGTTCACCCTCACCCCGGACTACAGAACACTTGAGAGTTGATTCTCTAACGGGGGTTCAATTGTTGCAATCTCTTGCTTCTTTTGGCGGGTGGTGCATGACCGAGGGTCCTTGGATCCTTGCTTGTATCCTAGGTACGTCGCGGGAGTCCCGGGTTTTAAAGCAACCGATTGTGCTTTTCCCACTAAATTTGCCGTATAGTGTGAAGCTCGTAGAGAATATAAATGGTCTCTTGGTCTCTGAGGTTGTACAGAAAACCAGTACAGCTGAATCTCTTAGGAAGGTGGTACGCATATTCCTTTTGTTTCGTCTCAGCTGAGGGGTGAGTTTGCGGTGTTTTCCGTCCTGTAGCGGACAGGGGGGATTCTGAAGCCCAAGTATATTTATCTTCTATTTAGTACTTATGGTATGGTAAGTTCTGTTTCTTCTCCCGGAAGTGTATCATACCCCCCATCCCTCTTCGATACTCGAATATTTCCGTTGTCTACTTCGTGGACGAGTCGAGGTGGGAACTCGCATACCCAATTCTAGAGGACCTTAGAAGACGTCTCGGTTGGTGAACGCTTTTGGGGAGATGGGCGTAACGTATAGCACTGCATGATTTTTTCACATATGGGTATAGATCGGCTAATGGACATTAGTTCGGAAGCAAGCAAAAGCCAAACCCCAATTGGCGGGCATTTCTCACACAATGTCAACAGTTTCAATACAACAACTATCATAAATAATCATGGTATACGAGTACCTAAATATGTCCCCAGTATGCAGCTTCCCATCGCCAATCTTCATTTGAAACTGATGGCTAAGAATTTGTGTAGCGACCTTTAAAGAGCTGATCACAAGCAATGGCTGGGGGGCATCACCACCGGAAATTGACCCGGACCACCTCTGCGACGAGTACAAACAACCAGAGGCCGACACCGGAAAATGGATTTTCGAAAGAGCCGAATATAAGGAGTGGCGAGAGAGTAGCGAATCCAGGATTCTTTGGCTTTGCGGTGGCCCTGGAACAGGAAAGACTATGTTAACTAAGAGGATTGCCGCCGAACTTCTCAAAGGACCCAATCGACATCTAGGAAGAGTCAAATTGGTTTTCCACTTTGTCTCGCCCGAGCTTCCTACCGAGGAGATATCTGCTGATAATCCCCAGGCACGACAATCTAGACTTGCTAAGGTAGCCAGTGACTTATTGTATGGCATTCTGCAACAGGATGGGATTTTCGATGGCTGCAAGGCTGAACTCGAAACGCAAGGGGATCGATTTTTCACCAACCCAAGTTCTTTATGGAAGGTTCTAGGAAAAGCGATCGAGGACTGCCATACCGATCCGGTGTGCATTCTCATCGACGGCATAGATGGGCTCAAGCCGACCTTATGTAAGGACTTGATCACAAGGATCGTGGGACTTGCGGACATCCCCAAGGTCAAAATACTCCTCTCCAGTCGTGTTGTACCCGAAGTTTCGAATAATATTTCTCGACATATGGAAATCAACCTCGATGGGAACGATTCTGTAAAAGGGGACGTGGAAACCTTTATCAATTACAGAGTAAATGCATTGAGGGAGTGGGATGACGGTCTGAAGGAGAGAGTAAGAGAAACTCTTTTGGCGAAGGCAGAAGGGATTTTCCTTTGGGCGTCGCTGGCGATCGAAAATCTAGCCTGCTACTGTTCAGGCCCCGATTTTGACACCTTTCTAGAGGAATCTCCGCCAGAGCTAGAGGGAGTATACCAGAAAATGCTGCGCCGCATCAAAGAGAGAAGAGGATGGAAAAAGGTTCTGGACATGATCCGGTGTGTGGCGCTTGCCGTGCGCCCACTCACGTTTGACGAATTGGGTCACTTCCTCGTGTACATTGAGGGAAAAGCGAACAGCAAACACCGGTCCTCTCGAGGAGGAACAAGTACCCAAAGTCGACCAAAAGGGGATGATATCGAGAAATCCATTCAGTCCTGCCAGGGATTCCTCCGGAGTGTCGCCGGGACTGTATCCATTGTCCACCATACAGCAATCGAATACCTTTTTGACGAAGAGCGTGATGACGGCCTCCCAGAATGTTCAAAAAGTGGGCTAGATTTCATAATTTCCTGGGAGTGCTTCCAATACCTTCACGCGGCCTTTGATGATCGAGGGGAAGCCCAAAATGGAGGTGTTGGGGGGCATAGCGATAAACCCAGAGACTCAAATTCAAAGCGAGAGCACCAGGAAGAGGAGTCGGGAGAGACTGGGCGGGAACTTTCGCGGAAATGTGCACAAGAAGCTGCCGCTAAACAGAAATATCTCCGATATGCAGCAGAATCGTGGTTCATTCACGCCCGTCGGAGCATCGAGATTTCAAAGCCTGAGGACAAATTCTGTGATGAGGAAACTCATAACTGGTTGAAGTATCGGTTCTTCGATACCGGCGACATAATAAGAAAGCCCTGGATTGAGCTCTGCGGAGATCCCAGAATGGAGGTTTTGGAGGGTGTGCAGACACCACTCCACATCGCGGTATGTCTGGGACTCATACCCCTGGTTGAACTGGCCCTCTTGCGTTTTGAAGAGGGAACAAACAGCACGCAGTCACCATTGCACTTAGCAGCCAAGTTCATGTCTGGGGCATACAACATCCTGATTGCCAAAGGCGGACAATGGCTCCTCACAGATCCGGATAAAGATGGCAACACGCCACTCCACCAAGCTACTATCTTCGGCCACTCACCAATGCTCAAGGGCCTTGTGGAAAAGTTCACAGGGGATACTGCATATAGTAAGGCAATTAACATGGAGAACAATTGTGGCAACACCCCGCTTCACCTTGCTGTTCAATTCGATTACCCAGATATGGTCGAGTTTCTTGCTAAAAATGGTGCGGATATAACCATTCCAAACAAAATCGGGTTGACAGCTACAGCATTGGGGAAGAGTCTTGGGAGAGGAGATAGTCTGAATATTCTGAAAAGGCTTGAGGAGATTCAGCAACAGGAACCTGCGGAGAAGCCTGTGGAGGAGCCCGGGAAGGAGCTACTGAAGAGGCATGTGAAGGAGGATGCGAGGGAGCCTGGGGAGGAGCTTGTAGCGCTGGAGGATGAGGATATGACGTCTGTGGGGCCCAGGATGTCAGAAGAGGTGCTTGTGGTTCCTGAGGAAGAGATTGTGGTGAAGCGCAGGACGAGTCTGTGGAAGACTCTGGGAACGGGACCGGTTGGGTTGTGGAGGAGGTTGTGCGGATTTTGCTGGGGAGACCCTAGATAAAACCCCAGCAGAGTCCGGGAGAAGCGGTAGAAGGAATCAGAGGAGAGCCAGGCAACATCGGCACCAGATAACGAGAAGCTAAAAAGAGCCATTCCTGGCCAGTGACCTGGTTTTTTTTTTTTGCATTTGTTATCTCCTTCCTCGCCATCCTGTTTCTCTTAACAATCCATACGCAATTTATCAGGAAGTGGGAAGAAGCTATTTTGCCCCAGTTGTGTAGTGGGGACGCGGGAGCCTTTTCCTAGTCCACAATCTATTTTTGCACCTTCCCAACCAACATTGCCATCCCAACTGTGTTCCCTGCGTTGGCCTTATTCATTATGCATTATGTATTGTGGTTCCGGGAAGGATTTTCACTTGATTAGGTTATTCCAAGTGGCAAACTCTTCGACTCTCAGGGGTGGCTCTCGCAGGCTATTACTTCGCTCTATTTTGAGGAGTTGTGTTTGCTTGTTTTTTTTCTTGTTCAGTTGGATGTGCGGAGTACTTGGACCTGGCATATCGGTGGTCCATCGTGAGTTTATTGGATAGCTAAGTTGGGTTGACTATTAGCTGTGCGAAGGTGCTTCGGGGGGGGAGGGGGGGTGACTCTCTTTCATTGACTTATTCGTTGTTTTAAGATTGGTAGCGCATCATAATTATGTTCTTAAGCAAGTTTCACCGGTTCGATGAGTTTTTTGAAAGTTTTAACTCTTTATTTTATTTCCTCAGTCTGCCGTTCCAGTTGTGTTGCACCCCCGCGATAGAATTCCTCCTAATTTATGCGAGTGTAGTGATGTGAGGTAGTCTACAGTATGATAGCTTTACCACCAGTCATTGGATTGGGCAGAGAGGGTCGAGTGACCCCACATGATTCCATGCATTCCATCCATCTTTCAATCCATCCACCATCCCCCAATAATTAATAATATTCACGGAATAAATGAAAAGTTCACCCCCCAACCCCCCCCTAACCGAAACTGGTATGCCCCCCTAGGTTTCGAGGCCCCGCATTAACTACCTCCCCCTTCCCGTCCTGCCCAAACTGGAACCTGTCAATCACGGCCGCAAACAGACACTGAAACCACATTCCCAATACACCCCCTAGGCCCAGCCGGGGATGTGAGAAACCTATAATCACCCTCAACTGTTGGGTGTACGATATGTGGAGATACGGCCACCCGCTTAGGTCATGTCTTGGGGTTAGACTAGAGTCTGCCTACGTCTGGGACCGGGTCGATCATTGTCTGTGCGGGAGTGGGCCTGGCATGTGTGTTCCTCCTTAGATAGCTTCTCTGCTGTACGACTAGACATCAACAAACATCCCACCTCACATACCACACATAACATCGATAGCGGCCGCCCCATCCTCTCCGCCTGCCCACATCTCAGCCCTGAACTCCTCAGCGTCAGCACCCCACAGAGCCATGCTTCTGTTTATGGCGAAGGAGGAGAGCAGAATGGACGTGCCCTTCGGCACAAACACCCCATTCGGACTCATCCTGGGCCGCCACGCGCAGTGTCGCACCAACAGGAGGACACAGACGGAGCACCTCAGACATGATATGGGGGAGATATTCCAGGCCGGAGATCCGGTCGTATGCGATTGTCGCCGGCAAACCAGAGGGAATGTGGTGTAGATCTCGACACGGGGACGGGATTGAATGTGTCTGTTCTCTGCTGGGATAAGAAGTGTATGCGGGCTCCCCACCCAAGCCTATGTAGATACCCGATTTTAGAATAGTGGAGAGGGGGTCGTTGTGCTAGGAGTCTTCTGGGAGCTAGATGAGATGGATTTTTTAACGGCGATGATTTACGCGTTCACACGTCTTATAATCGACGCTAGGTACGCGATGTGGCGGGCTTGCTTTAGCGGAAGGAGCTGCGCGAAACGAGGGAAACGTTATGGATAGGGTCGCCACGGTCCAAGATGGACCACCGGTGCTGAAAATTGTAGTGTATGGGTCTGCTAACCTGGAGCCGCACTTTTCTTCGGTAATGCTGCAGTGGCTTATATAAGCACCCCCCAACCGGAGTTCAGAGCCAAAGCATGTACGAGCAGAGCCGCTTATATCCAGCGGCTCCAATAAGCACCACTTCCCCATCTCCACCACCACCCCCAGCGCCGCTTCGGGAAGCGCGCATCACCCCCGCCATTTTCTCTGTGATTTTTAGGTCAAACCCCGGGACCTGGCCCCTTAATACGCGCGTGCGAGAAAGCCGGCAGCAGCAGCTTCCTCTACATCCTGTGCCCTCACCCTCCACGAACAGCAGTCCTTTCCTCCCGAGAATATTGCTCACCTCGTTCGTTACCGGCGGGGGCGGATGACGAAGCAGTAGCCCCCCGTGTACAGCACTTCCCTCAGCACCTCGGGCGTTGTTGGAACACCCGCTCGATGTTGAAGACCGTGGTGGTTGGCTGTTCAGGATCATCCGCGTCTAGATGGCAAAATTGCCCGTGGGGAAGCTGGTAAACCGGGGGGCGTGTCGCGTTGGGGAGAGGAGCTTAGGCTAGAGGATGAGGCAGTAAAGGAGCTTACGGGTTAAGGCTAGGGAGGTGGGTGGCAGGAACTCGGTGATTGTGCTAAAGTGGGTGTGGCAGGAGAGGAGTATCGTGGATACGGCGCATCCTGCTATGATGTTGTTTGTGGACATTGTTAGATCTGGACAGAAGGCCAATCTGGAGGGGGCAACGGTGCTCAACGCAGGTGGATGATAGATGGATTTTTCTCCTTCAGCGGACGGGGGGGGGGGTGTGAAAAAGAGTTTCAATGGACTCGATGCGATGCCAGGGAATACCCCATCGGCCAACCCCCGCTCACTATGCCTCCTAGCGCACTTTCCAACTGCAAGATGCCTTATCTGCTAATTTTAGCTAATCCGATCCCCCAATGACTAGGTATTCGCACCATACCTGTGGCTCCCGAAAACGCATGGTTCTAAGCACTCTGGATCAACCCCGTTTAATTCGGGGTTGCTTATTCAGCCGTTAATTATTTTAGAATCTTGTGATATGCGCCTTTACTTCCCGGTTTGAATGACGAATTCAAGATATTGCTATAGTTAGCCTCATGCCTAATTGTGCTAGCTCCATGAAAACTTAAAATCAGCCTAGCTCCTCCCCGAACCTATATCCTCAAAACCCCCTCTAGGGGGGTGATGGATTGAGCGTATTTGCGGAAAATCCTAATTGCGGCTGTTCAGCTATACTGGTTTGAAGTAATAGCATGTCTGTACGAGTATCTCCAGAGATTAGATTTCATGAGATTCGAAATCTAGGTATTACCAAATAATAAATGGGGGGGATTAGTCTCATATATCCTTTTTAGCTGTGTTTAATAAAACAACATCATCGGCGGAATCTCTTAATAAGGCTTGAGGTGGGATGTGTTGTGTGCAACGGAAAAAACTTTAAATATATGATAGATGAGAAGTGTCGTGCTACCGTATGCTTGCTATGGTGTAATCTCTTGAATTTTTACCCCCAGAAGTGAACATCGAATCTCAGATATTGCAGGGATGTAGCAACCTGGGAAGAATGAACATCCAAACAGGCCTGAGTGGTATGGTGGGTTGGTTGGGGTGTGGATTTGGAGAGATAACAGGGATTCCTCAATGCCGAGAGCCCGCATTCAACACTACAGTACCGTACAGTAAGGCCCGTTTCCCTAACCGTCTAGTTCTAAAATTTGGGCGATAAAACTACCGTAGACGGTGGCATCTCAACCGCCATCATTTTCCAATAGGCTGTGAAAAAGCGTTTGCCCAATCCCCTACCGTCTTAGATTCTTGTCACCAGACGGTCAAAGTGTGGCATTGCCTCGGAGGTGGGTTTGCAAATCCCGCTTGACGCCAGACCAAATGCTACTGTAACTTAAGTAAACACCACCTATTTAACCGCACAGCTCCAACCGTCAAGCCCCCTTAACGGTCGGCACCATCTCGAGCTGCTAGGCGGCTGTCTACAGGTAAATGGGCACTGAGTCGGGCAATATCACCGCACTACCGGTGTCCGAGTGGAGGCATTTGGCACCGGTATTGAAAACCGGTCATGCGAGTATTTCGGAGTTGAAAGGCTTTGCTGTGTGTAACCCCTTTTAGCATACCAAATTGACACCAAAACCTGCCGTTCAAAGGGTTCTTTTTCAAATCGGTGCTGGATGACGCCTCTCAAAGACAACCGATACTGGGCGAGTATTAGGGAGAATTAGTGAGGGCATGTGATGGGGTTCACCAGGGGCGGTGATAGAAAGGAAAAGGGTTTTTAAGGATAAGAATGAGGCTTTCTATCAGTGGTATCTCCATCACACCTTCCTTAGCCGCCCGAGGGTGCCATCTAGAACTCCCTTTTGTATAATCGGCTGCTTAGGCTGACGGAAGAGGTAGAGGCTCATAGTTGGTTCACCGGGGATAATTAGTAGGCGTTCAAGTCGGGGATAAAATTTCTCACTTTAGAAGCTTTGTCTGTGATGGCTGTTATAACGTGATTAGGATATACGGGTGTAGTTAATTGAGCCTCCCATACAGCTTCCATCACGGGTAGAAGTTTTTGGCGAAATAGAGAGCAGAGTGTGCATGCAGAACCTTGGAGTCGTCACCCCGTCACTTGTCTGCTGCTAAAAAAAGTCCCGGAGTTTGACATGGTGCCAAGCATTACAAGCTACTGCGCACGGCCATAAATACCGTGTCATGGAGGCTCGCTGGCATGTCACGGAAGATCTACAAGGCTAAGATTAAGCATCACTTCGTCATACCCGAAGGAAGGCCTTACCCATAATTCATACACCGCAGGTTGGACAAGCTAGATATGGCATCAGAAGTCCGAATTTGAGGAGGAGTGTGATACAAAAACCCGATATCTAGTGAGTCAACTTATTTGAGACGGATTTGCCAGCACACATACTAGCATCATAAGAAGCTCAGAAAACTCGCTATGCAAGCAAAACCTACATGCGTTAACACCGCGGTAGATCAACTACATAGTTTATGATTTCAGAGCAGCACCCGGTTTATGCTGGTGTAATTTCTTTAGTTTAGGCTCAGCTTCATCTCTAGAATGCGCTATGAGGGTTACTTCTCTGATGGGTTCAATCGTTGTAATCTCCTACTTATGTTGCCCAATGGTGCATGCCCCAGGCTCTCTGTGCCCCCACTAGTATCCTAAGTACAAGGCAGAAGCTTCGGGTTTGTAAGTTGAGTCACTGTGTTTTTCCCGCCAGGGTTACCATAGAGTGTGGGCATCCAAGAGAATATTAATTTATTCTGACGCGGTACAGAACGCCACTATATCTGCATCTCCTAGAAGGTGCTTGTGCATTCCTTTGGTTTCGTCTCAATTGGGGGCTGAGCTTGCGGTGTTTTCCCGTCCAGGAGCTGACGGGGGGGATTCCAACGTCCTTCCATATTTACCCCTCATTCAGTGCTTATGGCATGGCTGCTTCTGCTTCTTCTCCCGGAATTTTATTCCTCCCTCCCTCCATCCCTCCGGTATACTCGATTTTTTTTTCATTATCTGCTGCCCAGGCCAGTTGATGCTGCAACTCGCGCATCTAGTTTCCAGAACCTCAGAGGACTTCTCGGGAGGCCAGCGCTTGCGGGGAGATGGACGTTACGTATGATTCTGGGTTGTTTTCTCTCTCTATCGGTCTAGATCGGCTAATGGGTGGCAGCTCGGAAGTGCCCAACGTCATCCAAAGTCCAATTGGTGAGTGGTTCTCAGGCAATAAAAGCAGCTTCAATACGAATACCATAAATCATTATGGTGTGCAAGTACCTCCACGTGTTCCTGGTATGCAACTTTTCATTGTCAATCTTCGTTTTGAGCTTGTGGCTAAGAATTTGTGTGTAGCAACCTTTGAAGAGCTGATGTGGCATACCGGTTGGGGAGCGCCACCGCCGGAGATTGACCTAGACCACCTCCGCGACCGGTATAACCTGCCCGAGGGGAATACCGGAAAATGGATCTTCCAAGAAGATGAGTATAAGGAATGGCGGGGGAGTAGGGAATCCAAGCTTCTTTGGCTTTGCGGTGGTCCTGGAACGGGGAAGACTATGTTGGCCAAGCGCGTTGCCGCCGAATTTCTCAATGAACACGGCGATCCTCCTAATGGAGTTAAATTGGTCTTCCACTTCGTCTCGCCCGAACTCCTCACCCATCAAAACTCGGCTGATTTGGACGGGTTATCACAACGCACACTTGCCAAAGTAGCCAGCGACCTACTATATGGAATTCTCCAGCAGGATAGCAAGCTTTTTGATGGCTGCAGGGCCGAACTTGAGAAGCAAGGGAATCGATTTTTCACCAACCCATGCTCTTTATGGAAGGTTCTAAGAAAGGCGATCCAGGATTGCCGGAGAGACCCTGTATACATTCTCATAGATGGTGTAGATGGTCTCAAGGGGAGGTCAAACAGAGAACTGATGAGAAGAATTCTGGGGCTCATGGAGATCCGCACAATCAAAATATTCTTCTCCACCCGAAATGTACCCCACATCGCAAATAACCTCTCCAGTGGCTCTCTCGGATACACCAAGATCAACCTTGACACCAACAGTTTTGTTAAAGAGGATGTGGAGGCTTTTATTCGAGGCCGAGTGAATGTATGGGGCTGGGATACCTATCAGAGGGAGGGAGCAATGAAAGCCCTCCTGGCGAAGTCGGAAGGCACATTCCTCTGGGTATCGTTAGCGATTGAAAAGCTGACACACCGCAGCTCGGGCCCTGATTTTAAAAAGATTCTAGATGAACTCCCGTTGGAGCTTGAGAAACTATATCAAGAAATGTTAGATGATCTTACTTTACGGAAAGAATTGAGAGTTCTGAGAATGATCCACAGTGTAGCACTAGCTTTGCGCCCACTTACATTTAGCGAATTGAGCTATATCTTGGTATGGATGGAGAAAAAAGCAAAGGCCAAACAGCCCCTCTCTCGACGGACTAGCGGCAAAATTCGGCTGAGAACAGAGGCTGAAATCAAGAAGTATGTCCAGTCCTCTCTAGGATTTCTCCGCGCTACAGCCACAACTGTATCTATTGTCCACCATACCGCAAGCGAATACCTTTTCTCCGAAACCGGCAATGCCGGCCTCTCGGTACTTTCCAAAAGCGAGGCACACCTCAGAATTTCTTGGGGGTGCTTCCGATACCTTCACCATACCTTCGCAGACCCAGGAAAATTCCAAAAGGGAAATGACAGTGGGCCTCACGATAGATTCCTGGACTCAAGTTCAAGGCGAGATCACCGGGAAGAGGGGCCAGGAGAGGCTCCATGGGAAATGGCGCAGAAGGACCCACGAGGAGCCGCGGCCATTTGGTCATGTCTCAGATATGCAGCAGAATCCTGGTTCGTTCATGCCCGCAGGAGCCTCGAGCTTTCAAAGGGCAAATTCTGTGACGACCCTGATCGTAACTGGCTGCAGCATCAGTTCTTCGAAACCAGTGACGTCATACGAAAGCCCTGGATTGAGCTATGTGGAGATCCGAAAATGGAGGTTTTAGCGGGGAAGCAGACTCAATTGCACATCGCAGTCTGTCTAGGGCTCACACCCCTTGTAGAACAAGCCCTCTCAGATTTCATAGAGGGGACCAACGGCAACCAGTCGTAATTACACCTAGCAGCCAAGTTCATGTCCGGAGCATATAAGATCCTGATCGACAAGAGCGAGCCATCCCTCCTCACAGCACCGGATCGAGATGGCAACACACCACTCCACGAAGCAGCCAGTTCCGGCCATTTGCCAATGCTAAAAGGCCTTGTGAAAAAACTCGCAGAGTGCAGGGCATACGGTAATGAAATCAACAAGAAAAATAGCTTCGGCAACACTCCGCTTCACCTCGCTTTTCAATTTGATCACCCAAGCATAGTCAAGCTTCTTGTCAGGCAAGGCGCGAATACAGCCATCAAGAACAATGCCCAGTTAACAGCATTAGAATTGGGGGAAAGGTTGGGGAGAGGAGATAGTTTGCATATTTTGACACGCTACAAGAAGGAGACTAAAGGGGAGACCAAGAGGAAGGCGGGGAAGAGGACCGGGAAGAGGACCGGGAAGAGGGCAAGGGAGAGGACAAGGGAGAGGACCAAGAAGACCAAGAAGCCCAAGACCAAGAAGACCAAGACTAAGAAGACCAAGAAGACTAAGAAGACCAAGAAGAAGACCGGGGAGAAGGCCGGGAAGAACGCTAGGAAGGGGGCTGAGGGCAGGATTACCAAGGAACCTAGGAGGGGTCTGTGGAGGAGATTTTCGAGGTGGCTGTGTTGGGGTTGAGGGTGTTGGATTGCCTATAGGGCACGCGGTTAGAGGGTTAAGCGGATGTGCATGTATGCGGATATGCTGCTAGAAGAGAAGCGGTTTAGGGCAGGCGCCTTGTTCTTCCGGCGGTTAGGTATTTTTCCACAGGTTGTTGTTTTCACATCCTATGCCGCTAGGCATAGGACATTTCCTTTATGGGTTTGTTGATGTGTTTAGCCATAGGGTATGAGGTATCGGGTATTTGGTTTTATTGTTCCTTTCGTACCCTTTGTCACTAGACATACGGGAGTTAGCACACGGCAGGGCATAGGCCTTAGGATCATGGAGGATCATGGGAGATATCAGGATGAGTCTAGATTGTTTGTGATTATTAGGGATCAGGTTTAGTTAGTTGCGTGTGTATTTTTAGAGTGCGTTGAGTTTCGGGAGTGCTTTGTTGTTGTTAGTTAGACGGAGAGATATATCTCCTGGCTTGCCCTTAGCTAGAGAGGGGGAGCCATCTAGACAGCCATTCCGCCCTCCTTGATTGCTCCACACAAAGTCTGTCGTGATCGCACTTTCGTTTCCTTCATCTTTTGTGCTTTCCATCAGCTTCATCAGAGGGGGATACTGCAGATTGCTTTATTCCACTATATTATTTTTCAGTCTTTATCGAATCACCTTTCTGATCACATTGCACCCCTGCACTAATATCTTGTTTAGTTTACCCGAGTGCACGGATGGCGGGGTAGTCTATCATTGCTTTACCACTAGTTACTCGATATCAGAGAGTGTCGAGTGACTGTCCATGATTACACGCATTCCTTCCGTTGCCTCCCTAACCGAAGAGGATGACCCCATGCGAGCCCCGCCTTGACAACCACCTCCCTCTTCTAGTCCTGCTGAAGCTGGAACCTGTCAATCAAGACCGCAAACAGGCACTTGAACTCCACCCTGTCAATCACATTCCTGATACACCCCCCTATGCCCTACCGGTGAAATAGGGCCCATAATTGTTCTCGGCAGCGGCCGCCCCGCCCTCTCCACCTACCTACTCCTCAGGCCTTAACTCTTTAGCATCGGCGCCCCGGAAGACCATCCAATTAATTGTGAACGGGGAGAATGCGATGGGTGTTCCCTCCGGCACGAATTCCTCTTTCAGGCTTGTATACTCGGCTACTGAGGGTCGCACGTTGCGCAGAAGTAGGCGGTATATTAAGAGAATTCGCGTGGACCTTAGGAACTTCGTAGGAAGGATATGGAATATAATGTCTCTCCCTACCGCCCGCACTCCATTCATTCGCGCTCGCTCGCTTCACTAAAAACTAAACTAACTGTGGAGACAGGTATATAAGTAAAACACAAATACCACTTCTTGATCCTTTCGTGGATCACCACACCTATCTCAATATTCCCCACATTCCCGCATTCCTTTGTACACTCTCATGATAACGAAAGAAAGGCATGCCGGTAGAATCTATCGTTGAGCATTCTCCTGTATCCGATCCATCTGCATATCTCCTGAATGATCCTTCACACTCTCGTATCCGACCCTTCACACTCCCGCAACAAAGCCAAGCACATCCGTCTAAAATGGCCAAGATCATTGGCACAGTGGCGATTTCGTGGCTCGTGGCTGGAAGGTTATCGTTTGGTCGCGCATGCTAGGCTCCCCGTCCAAGCCCCTGCAGGTATGATATTCTGCTATACCATTACACACAGGACACCTTTAGGTTCCGGGTCTGCTAAGGAGGTAGCCAAGAAAGATCTTTGGAGGAAATTATTGCCGATCACACATCCTATAGTGAGTGTCACATGTGCGAAGTCGCTGGTTCGCTTTAGTGAAGGCGATTACCCGAAGTGAGAAGGAATTATTACGGACAAGGTCGCCACTATCCAGGATGGGCTGCCTATGCTGAAGACTGTATTGTATACATCTGAGGACCGGAGGCCTGTAGTTTCTTCGGGATTGCTGCAATTTGCCCACACAAACGCTCTCCAGCTCAAGGAATTCACAGCCAAAGCCCGAAAGGCGGATTGTATCTAGTGTCTCCAATGAGCACCACTTCCCTAGCGCCACCTTGGGAGGCACGCACCACCTCCGCCACTTTCTCGAACATTTCCACTCCATTAGACCAAAATCCAGGCAATAATCCCTTAATATGCACTTGCGGGAAAGCCGGCAGAGGAAACTTTCTCTCCACTTGTCGTCCTCAGCCTCAGCGAATAGCAGCCTGTTCTTCCTAAAACCCTCCCGATATCATTCGTCACCAGCGGGGGGCCAATGAAGCCGTAGCTCTTCGTGTGCAGCACTTCTTTCAGCACCTCTGGCGTTGTGAGGAAGATCCGCTCGATGTTAACGATTCCCAGGTACCGTAGTAGTCCGCAGTCTGGAATCGTCCGCATCCACATGGGTTACAGTGCTTCCGGCTGCAGTTTTGGGCTATCGCGAGGTTGCAAAAGAGGAAGCAGGAGTTTGTAGTCCCCAAAACGGTTCGGGTTCGGGAGAAGAATTCATGCCGGTGGACGAGTTAGTAGAGGGGCTTATACCTTCCGGTGCACTTTTCGACCGCAAGATGTTCCATCGCCCATCTCAGTCAATCCAACTCAAAGGGCTAGTTATTCGCGACATACCTGTAGTTCAAGTGCTTGAAAACGTATGGCTCCGGGCACCACATATCAACACTAGTCTTTATTCAGAGTGGGCTATCACGCAGTCGATCATTTCCTACTCTAGATTTTGGCATCCGCACAGACCTTGAGTGGTACGGGTATTGTGGGCTGGCCGAGCTGATATTTTGTTAAAGTTGGCGGGGGCGGGTAGACGTGCTCGCTGTCGGAAGAGGATATGGGCTATGGCACTTGCAGGTCACGTAAGTCTACAGAATGTCTTGAGCGATTTTATTTGTTCTAGAATTATTATTTACAGGGATGGTTCTATGATCATGTCTCTCAGTTGTTACTACGGGGGTAACCAAAGAGATGGGGCGTGCATAGAGAGAAATAGGCGTGTGTGGAGAACCACGGAATGATCAGGATGATTTCATTATACCGGTATTTCGTATTGATATTAATGCGTACTCATGGTGACAAGTGGGTTGGAGCCGTGGAAGAAGAGGGCGAAGTTTATGAATATACCTTTCCCATAGCGACGCCCTACTCTGGTCTACCAACTCTACCGCTACACCATTTATTAGTTATCCTCGGACATATATTACAGTGTCCGAAGACGATACGGATGAATTCCCCCATGCCAGGAGTCCGTATTCAACACCACCAATAAGTCGGTCGTAAGCCACCGCACTGCACGAGTAGAGGCATTCAGCCCGTATGCAAGCTTTTCGAGTTGAAAAGCTTTGGTGTGTGCAATGCCTTTTTGTGCATAAAAAAAACTGACAGATCAACTCACGCTTGCATTCGGGGAACTCTTTGTTAAACCAGGGCTGTGTGTCTCTGCTCGGGGACTGCCGGGATTACCGAGTATTGAGGGGAAATAGTGAAGGTATGTGATAGCTTTCACGAGAGGCAGTGTTTAAAAGCAAAAACAGAAGCTTCATATCAGTGGCATCTTCGTCACATCTCTCTTCGGGCCGCCCGGGAGTACCATCCAGAGTCTGGCTTTGCTCACCCCGCGGCTGAGGCTGCTGGAAGAGGTAGAGGCCTACGGTCGGCTCACTAGGGGTGATTAGTGGGTGTTCGGGTACCCGGAATAAAATTTCTCACGTTAGAAGATTTGCCTGGGGCAGCTGTGAGTTATTTGATGGAGGTTACCATCCCTTGGAGGGTATAAGACAGTAAAATTCCACCCTAGGTACTCTAAACCCAAATAGTTACTAAATTGGTTGTTGTTAGTAGCGAAATTTGACTTTTCAGGCGATAACTGACTCAGCATCAACTAATTACAAAATCCGGCTCTTTCCTGATCCGGCTTAGCTTGCCTGTGACCCAATTACTATTTGACACCAAGGGATTTGTTTGCAGCGGTAACGTGGTTATGTTTTAAGAGTGTGGTTGGTTAAGTCTCCTACGGTACCGAGTTTCCATTGCGGGGGGAAAATAGAGTGTACACGTGCCAAGGTTCCTGCTTATTGTGTGCTCGCTGCAGGGATGTCCAGAGGCAAGGGGCTCAATCACGATCCCCGCAAGGTTTAACCATCATGACAACCACAATAGTGATTACAATTACAACCACAACCATAATCACTATTAATACTAAGGCTTGTATGTTCGTGCCCCTTCTCTCTAGGAGCATGGGATCTGGTACTAGGACCTTTGATTTTGACTGCGTCATTGGCTTGGGTTGTTGTGCTATTGTGGTGGCTGAGTGTTGTGCTGTCTCAGGACTTTTTTTTTCTTTTTTAAACTTCTCTCAGGACTTATTCTCGCAGCGAGTAACTTCGCGCAGTTCCAAGATCATCTTGCAGCACATCTGCGACGCGCCTCTCGGCTCAACGTACGATACCAGCTCAACGCAAGATTTGCCCTTTACTCTAATTTTCACCCCCCCCCAAAGATCTGTATTGATGCCTAAAAATTATACAGACGCTAAGTCCAGAATCAGAGATAGATGGCCTCCCAGGCCGCCTGGGCACCTCCCCTCACCCGGACAGCTAAACTCAAATAAGAAACTTTCAAGTGGTGTTCTTGGTTTGATTGGGTGAACGGTGGCTACCGTGATGGCCCTCGCCCGCTTCCCATACAGAACCCACCAATCGGCCTCTATCCTAATTGGGGGGGTGTCCGGGTTGCCTGGGAGGTCGTCTATATGCCAGAAGTCAATCAAAACCGAAAAACTAAATATTGCTACGACGGAATCCATAGAAATCAAAAGTGCAACGCGGTAACAGCTAGAGAGATTGAAAAAAGAGACACTTCATGACGGGAAAGGGCGGCGGAAACTAGCTTGTAAGGAACTTGAACTGTTTGTCAAGAAGCCAAATACTCAATTGAGAAGGGATGGGGTGGGTAAATGCGGTCTTTGGGGGTGTATAATTTAAAATCTTACTTTGAGCTGGGATCTTGCTTTGAGCCGAGATGCACGCCGTAGACGTGCTGCAAGATTTTGGGACTGCGCACAGTTACACAATCGGCATGGACTTGAGCACGTAAGGGAGGATCTGCCGTATTTGGTCGCGGGATCCACTATCGGGGGATCGGATGCTTGGCTAGCGTGTTGCGGGGGATGCGCAAGCGAGACCACAAACTAAGCCACGGCAGGCTTAGGAGAGTACCATAGGTTAACAGAATTGCGAATACCAGTTAATGACGGCTACCAAGTCCAGCTCTCCCAAGCTATCCCGTCCGAAAAAAACACTACCGTATCCCTTCCCGGAGTGCTTTGTCTTGAATTGCTGAGATCAGCGATAGTGGATCTGGCGAGTGCTCTGGTATGGACGTGGGTGATCGGACAGACAGGGGTTAAAAATATATGAGGATACATATATTTTTGATCCCTGTCTGTCCGATCACCCACGTCCATACCCTAGTACATACGATTGCGGTACGGCAAGAGCCATCTCTTGTCATTTGCCCGTCCCGCTCGTCTCTCCCGCGCCATCGCTCCCAAGGTGTCGCAGTTTGAGATGGTGCTATGGATCACATGCCACTGCGCACGGTCATAAATTGGTGGGGTCATGGAAGCTTCCTTGCGGGTCGGGAGAGATTCCGAGACAGATTGAGCCACTTCGTGACCCTGGGGAGAACTCCTCATCCATGACCCTTACACTGCAGGTTGAAAGAAGCGAGATACTGCATCCGAAGCCCGAATTTGAGGCGAAGTGTGACACAAGGCTAGATATCTAGTGAATTAATTTGTTTTGAAAAGATGTATGATACGAGCAGATACCGGGATCAGATAAGCTCGGAAAACTCGCTATGCAGCCAAACTCTGCATGCATAGACTCCGTCGTAGATTGACTGCATATTCTGTGATTTCAAAGAGCTGTACTCAGCGTATGCTGTTGCATTTCCCCTAGTCCAAACTTAGCTTGGCCCCTTGCGCACGCTATGAGGGTTGCTTCTGTGGGAGGGCTAAATTATTGTAGTCTCTTGCTTTTTTTTGGCCAATAGTGTGTGTAGCCAAAATTCTCTGTATCCCTACCTATATTCCAGGTATAGCGAGGGTTTCGGGTTTGTGAGATGATGCACTCCTTCCCCATCCAGGTCGCCATAGTGTGAAAACTCAGATAGAAAATAAATACATTAGGACATTACATTATACACCACAATACAGTAACTGCATCGCCTGGAAAAGTGTTTCTTATATTCCTTTTGTTTCGTCTTAACTGACGGCTGAGTTTGCGGTGTTTCCCATTCTGTAACTAAGAAGCGGAATCCTGAAATTCTATCTATCTTCTCTTCCAGTGCTCCCGGTATTAATATGGCTGCTTCTGCTTCTCTCGGAATTGCATTCCTCCCTTTATCTCCCCACCATACTCGAATATATCCGTTATCTACAACTTAGACGAGTTGAGGCAACATTCGCACATCCAATTTCCAGGACCTCCAGCGACCCTCCGGGGCAAGCACTCGTGAGAAGATGACTCCAAGGTATAGCACTTCGTTGTTTTTCTGTATGGGTCTAGGTCGGCTAATAAGATATTAGTTTGGGTGGACCGCCGGTATTCCCGTCTGCTGTCCAGAGTTTAATCCGCGGGAACTACTCAGGCAACAATAATAGCAACAATACCAATACAAAAACCATCAATAATAATTATTACGGTGCACAAGTACCTTCATATGTCCCTGGTATGCTAATGCAACCTTCCATTGCCAATCTTCTTTTGAAACTTATGGCTAAGAACTTGTTGTAGAAACCTTTGAAGAGCTGATAGCGGGTGCCGGCTGGGGGGCGTCGCCGCCGGAAATTGACCAAGATCACCTCCGCGACAAGTATAACCTGCCTCAGGACAACACTGGAAAATGGATTTTCGAAGAAGCCGAGTATAGGGAGTGGCAGGGGAGCAGTGAATCCAGGCTTCTTTGGATTTGTGGTGGTCCTGGAACGGGAAAGACCATGCTAGCCAAGCGTGTTGCAGCCGAGTTTCTCGAGGGACTCGACGATCCCCCTAAGGATGTTAAATTCGTTTTCCACTTCGTCACGCCCGAACTCCCCACCGATGGGATATCTGCCGATGAGGCCGGGTTATCACAACTCAGGCTGGCCAAAGTAGCCAGCGACCTGCTACATGGCATCCTGCAGCAGGATGGTAACCTTTTCGATGGCTGCAACGCCGAACTTGGAAAACAGGGGGATAGATTTTTCACCAACCCATGTTCTTTGTGGAAAGTTCTGGGAAAAGCGGTTCGGGATTGCCAGACAGACTCCATATACATTCTCATAGATGGCATAGATGGGCTCAAGGAGGGCTTATGCAGAGAATTGATCGGAAGGATTTTGGATCTCATGGAAATCCGCACAGTCAAATTATTTCTTTCCAGCCGGGACGTACCCCACGTTTCGAATATCCTCTCTGGTAACCTTCCGAATGGCCTCCCCAAATGCGCCAAGATCAACCTTGATATGGACAATCCTATAAGAGAGGATGTGAAATCTTTTATCGAGAGGAGCGTGGATGAGTTGGGGTGGGATGGTAATATTAAGAAGAGAGCAAAAGAAGCCCTTTTTGCGAAATCGGAAGGCACCTTCCTCTGGGCATCGTTGGCTGTTCGAAATCTGGAGTGCCTTAGTTCAGGCCCCGATTTTGGTGCCTTTCTGAAAACTCCCCCATCAGAGCTTCAAGATGTCTACCGAAAGATTTTAAGCTCTCTCACAAAACGGGGAGGATCGGAGACAGTTCTCAACATGATCCACAGTGTGGCGCTTGCCTTGCGCCCGCTCACATTTGGCGAATTGGGCCATATCCTGGCACGTATGGAGGAAACGGCAAAAGCTGAACAGTTCTCCCATGGGAGAACAGGTACCAAAATTCCACCAACGAAGGAGGAAATCAGGGGGTACGTCCAGTCCTCTCTGGGATTTCTCCGGGCTACCGACACAACGGTGTCCCTTGTCCATCATACCGCCAGAGAATTCCTTTTTGACGAAAGTCACAATGAGGAGCTACCAATGCCTCCTAGAAGCGAGGCAGATCTCACCGTTTCATGGGAGTGCTTCCAATACCTTCACCATGCCTTAGTAGACACGGAGAAATCCCGAACGGGTGGTCCTACTGAGCATGACAATGAATCCCGGGGCTCAAGTTCAAAGCAAGATCAACAGGAAGAGGAGCTAGAGGAGACTGTAGGGGAAGTGGACCGGAAAGACCCTCAGCGCGCTGCCGCCATGTGGCCATATCTCAGATATGCAGCAGAATCCTGGTTCATTCATGCCCGGAGAAGTGTTGAGATCCCGGGGGACAAGTTCTACGACGACTCTACTCGTAACTGGTTTCAGTATCAGTTCTTCGAAGCCCACGACATCATACGAAAGCCATGGATTGAGCTCTGCGGAGATCAGAAAATGGAGATTCTGGCTGGAGATCAGACAAAATTGCATCTTGCGGTCTCTCTAGGGCTCTTACCCCTGGTAGAAAAGGCCCTCTTAGATTCCCCAAAGGGTACAGACAACAATTGGTCACCACTACACTTGGCGGCCAGGTTCATGTCCGGGGCATACAGGATCCTAATTGACATGGGAGGGCGGTCCCTCCTCACAATGCGGGATCAAGACGGCAACACGCCGCTGCACGAAGCGGTCATTTCCGGCCATTTCCCCATGCTAAAGGGCCTGGTGAAAAGATTCACAGAGTATAGGGTTAACGACAGCGAAATCAACAAGCAGAACCGATATGGCAACACCCCGCTTCACCTCGCTTTTCAATTCGACCATCCCGAGATAGTCAAGTTTCTAGTAGAGAAAGGAGCTGACACAACCATCAGGAATGATGCCATGGTGACAGCATCGGAATTGGGGAAGGAATTCGGGAGAGATGATAGTTTGGATACTCTAAAACAGGCCGAGAAGATTCGGGGAGAGTCTAGCGAGGGTATTATGTCTGGGCCCGCTGGTGGCTCTTCACAGGCCCCTCCGCAAGATCCTCCACAGAGTCCTCCACAACCTCCTGCACAAGATCCTCCACAGGATCCTCCGCAGGGCCCTCCACAAAATCCTCCACAGAACCCTCCGCAGGATTCTCCACAGGATCCTCTTCAAGCTCCTCCACAGAATCCTCAGCAGGCCCCTCCGCGTGATTCTCAACAGGATCCTCCACAGGTTCCCCAACAGGCGCCCCCGCAAGATCCCCCACAGGATCCCCTACAAGATCCTCCACAGGCTCCTCTACAAGCCCCTCCACAGTCTCCTCCACAAGATCCTCCGCAAGATCCTCCACAGGGCCCTCTACAAGCTCTTCCGCAAGATTCTCCACAGGATCCTCTACAAGCTCCTCCACAGAATCCTCAACAGGCCCCTCCGCGGGATCCTCAACAGGTTCCTCCACAGGTTCCTCCACAGGTTCCCCAGCAGACACCCCCGCGAGATCTCCCACAGGATCCTCCACAAGGCCCTTCACAGGGTCCATCACAGGCTCCTTCGGGCAATTCTCCACAGGATCCTCTACAAGATCCTCCACAAGATCCTTCACAAGCTCTTCAGCAAGATTCCCAACAGAATCCTCAACAAGCCCCTCCGCAAGCCCCTCCGCAAGCCCCTCCGCAAGCCCCTCCGCAAGCCCCTCCGCAAGATTCTCAACAGGATCCTCCACAGGTTCCCCAACAGGCGCCCCCGCAAGATCCCCCACAGGATCCCCTACAAGATCCTCCACAGGCTCCTCTACAAGCCCCTCCACAGGATCCTCCCCAAGATCCTCCACACGATCCTCCTCAGGATCCTCCACACGATCCTCCACAGGTCCCCCAACAGACACCCCCGCAAGACCTCTCACAGGATCCTCCCCAAGATCCTCCGCATGATCCTCCGCATGATCCTCCCCAAGATCCTCCCCAAGATCCTCCCCAAGATCCTCCCCAAGATCCTCCCCAAGATCCCCCTCAGGGCCTTCCACAAAATCCTCAACATAATCTACAACCTTATTCACAAGCTCCTCGACGCACTCGACGGACTCGACATGTTGCTCCGCCGGCCCCTGTACATCTTTCGGGGGCCCCACCACCGAGGGTTCTAGATGAAAACGAACTAGAGGCTGGAAGCAGCATCGGATGTGGAAAAAACAAAGTCATCCCCCAATCCCTGTGGGGACGTATCCGGATGCTATACGTTGTGATTGCGATAGGCACAATGGGGGGGGCCATTTTAACTGTCATCGTGCTCTTTACAAGAGGACACAATTGACCCACCAAGAGGAAGGAAGGTGCTACTCGGCCCTAAATATGCGGTAGGAAGGTGGGGCGCATTTGCCCAGCGTACGATCTATTATCACAACTTTTTAACTAACGTTATAGTCTCAACCTTGTATTGTGCGTTGGTCTCATTCATAATGTTTCATGTAGAGTAATGCGACGAAGGATTTTCACTTGGCTAGGTTATTTCAAGCAGAGAATGTTCAGGCTCTCGGTGGTGGTGGCCCTCGAGGGCTGTTACATTGGCTCTTTTTTGGGTTATGTTTTTGTTTTGTTTTTTTGTTTGGTTGGCTGTTAGGATTGGCCGGAGTTGGCATATTGGCGGTATATTGTTACTTCATTGGATGTCTAAGTTGGGTGTTTTGTGGGGGGGGGGGAGGGCATGACGCTGGTTCGTTGGCTTGTTCCTTGTTTTGGGGTTGGCGGCGTAAATCATTATTCAGTTCTTTTTTGAACTAGTTTTACTTGTTTGGTGAATTTTGACAGTTTTATTCCACTATTTTACTTCCCTAGTCTCTAGCGAAATGCCGCTCTAGCTATGCTACTCATCTGGGTTGAGCTATTTGGTTTATCCGAGCGTAGTGAGAGTGAGGTTGTCTACGATAACTTTACTGCTAGTTAGAGGATAGCGCAGAGAGAGTCGAGTGACCGCAGGTGATTCAGCGGCATTCCTTCATCCCTTGATCACTCATAATGTTCACGAAATACACTAGAGACTCGCCGCCAAACCACCTCTACCTCTTTACGCGCACTGTGTATACTCCTTGGGTTTCACTGTGAGCCCCCTTTAACAACCACCTCCCTCCCGTCCTGCTCAAACTCGAACCTACCAATCGCTACAGAAAACAGACACTTAAACTCTGCTTTGGCAAACACATTCCAAATACACCCCCCAAGCCGAGCGGGTAATATGAGAAACCCATAATTCCTCTCGACAGCAGGCGCCCCTCCCCTCCGCCCGTCCACCGCTCGGGCCTGAGCCCCTCCGCGTTTGCGCCTTATAGTGCCACGCGCCTGTCCACCGCGAACGGGTAGGGGAGAGCCTATTTATACAGGTCAGGCTGGAGATCTGGTCGTATAGGATGGTCGTCGGTAGGCTGGAGGGGAATGTAGTGTGGGTCTCGGCACGGAGGTGGGATTGAATGTGTCCGTTTTCCGGCTGGGATAAAGAGTGCATGACCCAGATCACTGATCCAGTGATGGCTTTGTGCTCTGTGGCTAGTAAGGTCATTGTTCGGTCGTCCATACTGGACCCCCGTCCGAGCCCGTGTAGGCGCTCGTTTAAATTTAGCTCTACTGAGAGAGTATGCCTTTAGATTCAAAGTTTTCTGGGGAAGTAACTAGGGTAGTTTTTTTGGTTTCAGCTGTCACACTTCCGGTAGTCGGTGCTTGGTGTGCGGTGTTGCGGGTTAGTTTTAGCTGGAGGGACTACTTGAAGCTAGAGCGAAATACCGCGGATAGGATTGCCACGACTCGGGATGGGTTACTCATGTTGAAGATTGCAGTGCACGGGTGGCAGGCCCGGTCAAGATGTACTTGAACATTCGAGGACCAATTAGTATGGACGCTCAGGTACGGATGGATTATTGCCCATATATTTTGCTAATCCCAGTGTTCGGATACCCCCCGGCTGTTACTTATATGCGTCTACTAACTGTATGCCAGGTGTTCTTCTTCGGGATTACTACTACCGCTTAGGAAAGCGCTCTCTAGGGCACGAAATTCATAGCTGAAGCCGGGGCGGCCGGTTGTACCCAGTATCACCGGTGGTCACCACTTCCCCGCCTCCACACCCCCTCTCTTCCCCATCACCGCCAGCGCCGCTCCGGGGAGCGCGCGCTGCCTCTGCCACTTTCTCTGCCATTTCCACTCTCCCAGATCAAAACCCGGGCACCAACCCTTTAATTTGCGCATGCGAAAAAGCCAACCCCCTCGGCACCCCGTGCCCTGCGCCCTCCGCGAACAGCAGCTCCTTCTTTCCGGACGAAGTTGTAGTCCTTTGTATGAGGCGCTCCGTTCAGCACCTCGGGCATTGCGAGGAGCAGCCGCGCGATGTTAGAGATCCCCAGGTGCCGCAGCCGTCCGCTTGTCGGAATCGTGCTCACTCAGTAGCTTGCGGGGCTCTGGACAGGATTTTTTGGACTGGCAGAGCTGCCGACGAGAAGCCGGGATTGGTAAGCCCCGGGAGGTGAGTAGTATGAATGTGGTGTTTGCTAGGGCAGGTGTGGTGGGGAAGGAGTACTCGGGTATTGTGGATGCAGCGCATGCCGCTAGGGTGATGGTTGCGGACACTGTTAGGTCGGGAGCGAGGGCTAAACTGGAGGGGAGCGCTGGTGGTCAACGTTGGTGGGTGATAGATACCGCATAAGCTAGCAAGAACGGGCTGGCGCTAGTACGTTCAAATAAGGTTTTTATCCCAGTTCTGAGCCGAGGTCGCAATAAGCTGCCATGGGTAACTCTTTATAGCCGAGATCAAGCCTTTTAGGGACCTTGTCCCATCCACCCAGTCTAACAATAACTCATCCCTGTGAAAGGTGTGGTGTTGCGCTTGCATGGATGTGACAAGGATTACGAATTCGCGAGGGCGGATATCCAATCAGGCCATACCAGCGCCGCCAAAACTCCTGCAACTGGCTGCTCGAGTATCTCTGTCAGCCCTGGATAGTTTGGCATCACCAGTTACCAGAAATGCGGATACCCGTTAATGAGATCCAACACGTCAATAAGCCTGATCCTATACCGTGACGGGAAAGCACTCGCATTTCTCAGAATCCCCTTGCCCCCAAAATCCGCACCGAAGATAGCGAATCCCAAGAGTCCTTCTTCTCAAAGATTGCCAACAACTCTCGTAGCTTTGCGTTACTACAGTAGTACACACCCCCGCTGCCAAGGAACTCTGACAAGATTATGATATCCAACTGGGCCCTGCAGGGTAGAATCACGGCACATCCAAATATACACCCTGTCTAAATACACATTTCGCCAATTAGTCGGATTTTAGTGATCCTAGCCAATGCTAATTAGTGGGGAATGTGTGAGTTCGTTAAGGTGTATACCGCATTGCCTGGTTTTTTTTCGCCTGCCGCTAGCACGTTGAAATAAAGAGTTTTCTTTGTAACTTTTCTCAATTCTGCCATAAAGTGCCTTCACTAAACCCTTTATGGCCAAAACCAGGTTTACTTTGGACTCTTCCTGACTGGATTGAATGTTTTGCTCCATTCAAGTACCGTGCTCGAGCACTGTTACGGATAAATTTTGGCTTTACTTAGTTTGCAATTTTTTAGCTCATCTGCGAAAAACTTAGACAATAGATAGCGGTTCATGATGTGACTTTGCTTGGGAAGGCATCACGTTTTCTGCAGGGGTGGATGTTGCTTAGTCTTGGCGGACAGGGGGGGAACTCTATGCAAGGTTACGATCTTTCACTTCTCTAGAGCTTTCTCCCCACCACAACGACGGCACGACAGCACAACGGAGGAACCGTTTGGACCGTCAACTGTGGAAGGAAAATTTGTGATAGCGGATAACAAGAGGAGGATCTCCTGTACCTAGATAGCCGGACAACCAATAAGGTTGGGCTTTCTTTTCGGTTGGATTTCTTTTCTCTTCTTTGCGGTTCTCTGGGCTAGCCTTGGATAGAGGTTCGTGAGTTAGGTTAGCCGACTTGAATTGATCGTGACTTGTGTGGTTTGTGTTTCTAGAAGGGATTCCTTGATAGACAATTGTTCGCCCATACCTCTTGCGCCTTGGTGAGTAGATACACTATCCCGAGTTTCTTTGTTTTCAGTACAAGCGGTAGGCAAATAAAACCGAGTAATGCGGTATCCTAGGTCCTGGAGTCAAAAGTCTTGATGATCCACTGAGTCATCATTGGAGAGCAATCTTGTCATATCCCAGTAGATGATGCGCCCCCCTTCATCTAGCTACGGTACTCGTACCGTAGTCTATTTTTAAATGGACCGACGGCTCGACGGCGACAAAACACCAAGAGTTCGCACAGTAAAATACGATCGCCAGCGCACGACTTAGGGGTGAGGAAGTACTCTCGTTCTCTTCTTCTCTATCTATCGCTCGCGCTCTCTCGACTAACTAACCGTAAAGATAGGAGTTTATATAAACAAAAATGAAGTTGTCCTCCTACCCTTGCATGGATCTCCACACAAAAACTCCAGTCTCTCCCTCGTATGTCCCCCTTTCCTATTTCCATACTCTTGAGAATGCTAGCAAAGGAAAGACAAAAACTCCCACTGCCGTAGCCTCCGGGCATCTAGCTCATTCGCGCAGCCTTCCGGCTCCTCCGCTTTCTTTCCTGCGGATGCATCGATCCAAAACTTAAGCGCATTCCCGAAGCCTCAGCGCGTCTCCCGGAGCCTCAGCGCATTCCCGAAAACTATGCGAATCACGGAGCAACTATTTCAAAAGCATACCGAGCAGCATCCTATGACTTCCAACGCTACTAACATTTGGGGAGCGATAACATAAGCGAATTATTGTACAGTACTGGCACTGCTCAATTGAAGCCGGACACTTTGTATGGGCATTGCCATCTTAAGTGTTCGGCTTCAACTCGGCCGCGCGAGCACTGTTCTACTAGTTATCGTATCACCCTCAAACTCGCTGCCTCCTCAGATTCACATCCTCGTGATGCTAGTTAGGCACTGGCTGCACCAGTAATAATAGGGTGGACAACCTTCAACAATACATTGTACTTCTCTCAGTACAGTGCAGTTAGAAAGGTTCAGGGACAAATGCCAAAACACACCAAAAGTTCCACTTTTCAGCACACCAGAACAGCCCCATCTCACTTAATTAGAGCTTTTAACTTTACTGACACCACATCTTGTATCTAGGGTGCCTGGTAAAAAATTTACATATTTTTTCTGAATCCTTAAGAGGAGGTATTCTGTGTATTCTAACTTATGGTTAGAAATCAATGCCAAGACAGCTACTTTATACTTTACAATTCAACAGGTGTTGAGACCATTTTGCTATAAAACAGTGCAAGAGTGTCCAATTATATATTGGATCACTAAGTACATGAAACCCAGCTGTCTCACAACCACCACTTCAAGAAGGGTCTACAAGGCTTAGAACTATCTAGAGGCTCTACCAGCTCAGTGTATTGAATTTAAGATAGTACCTAATTTTTAAAATTTCAGTGAATCGCAGTGCTATTAGGCCTCGTGCTGGGGCACATCAAAATGTGGCATATTTTTTTGGTGTGTTTTGCCGTTTGTCACTGAACTTTTCTAACGGCACTGTACACTCCCCTCCCTTGTCGAAAGCTATCGAAAGATTGTAGTGGTCGTTTATATTGGTATTTAGCGGTAAATTATCACTTACGCTATGTCCGCCGGTTTGGTTGGTGCCTGGCCAGTGCAGCCGGGAATCCGAATTTGGGGGGGAGCACGAGTTTGAGGGCAAGCCGGTGTTGATGCCGCCGAAAAAGAATTCTACAACTACCACTCCCGTCATGAGCCTAAAACCGATAGGCATAAAATAAGCAATGTGAAAATTGCTCTTGAAGATCACCGACCCCTAGCGCCCGACTGTAACCTAAGCGAGTATGCCCACTCAAGTGATGTCTCGCTACATGTAGTAGTGGATATTTCAAGTATCCGAGGCATTGAAAAGATTCATGAGCTTCTTGAGGCTCTCCCCCTTGCCTGGGAGGCAATACAGCCTTTTTTTTTTGAGAAGCTCAGGCCTTTTCTGACTTCCAGAGTTGCAGGTTTGAGGATTTTTCATGTACTTGTATACCAGTATTATAGTTAAATTTTATCCGGTCTTGTGCTAGATAAAGACGGCGGGTGTTATAGAGTACTGTACAAGTATTGAGGAGAATTCGTTGTGGACAATTGGGGTAGGCGTGTGATAATCTATACGGGAGTGCTAAAAATAAAAAACCGTTTTTAATGATAACACACAGGCACTTTGTATCAGCAATATCTCTGTCACATCGTCTTTTAGACTGCCCGAGTAGTATCCAGAATTTGGCTTTGCACAGTTGGAAGCTCAGGCCGCTGGTTGGCGGGAGCTTATGGAACGCTTCGCTTAGTAGTTACTTAGGTACTGCACGCGGCCATAAGTTGGCAGTAATAAACTTGGGCGGCGATATACGACGAAACGAACCGGCGAAACGAAACGAAACGAACGGCGCCAAGGAATTCGCTCACACAACACGATCGCACACAGAAGCGGGGGAAAAACTTTTCTCTTCTCAACAACAACAACTGCTCGCTCAACGACACCTGTCCACAACCTCAACTAACTAAGATAAAAACAGAAGTATATATCATCAGAAATACCTCCTATACCATCAAGAGGTACCACACACTTCCATCAGACATGTTTGCTCCTTATCCCAGCTTTCCCCCTTTTTCCCGGAAACTTATGCTAACAAAATGCAGAAACAATCATCACTTGCTCACATCCTCCGTACTTTTTCCCTCCGAGTGTAAAATCCTTTTACACCCGTTCCACTTTTCTCTCGGGTTTTCCAAAAGCTTTTCCACCTCCGTTCCGCTCGCTGCATTCCTACATAGGAAATGCTTTCCACAAACACGCCCGGAGCCATATACCCATATGCCTGGCGCCACAGCACTTTTCCGAAGCCATATGCCCGAAGGCATAGCACTTCCCTGAAGCCAAAGCACTTCCCCAGAAGCTAGCTAAGAACAAAGGAAATACCAGGAGACCCTGGCGAGCAGCATTTCCAATAGGCAGGGTCATGAAGATTTGGCCGCATGTTGCGAGAGATATGCCAGATACAGGGAGAGCTCCACTTTGCGACCTTCAGGAAGAGTGACTCACATAGTGTCCTTACTGGAGTACCGGGTATGAAAGGCGAGTCTATTGAGCTGTAGGGCGAAGAGGGCTAAGAGGGCGAAGGATAGGAAAGGCGGAGAGGAGGGTCCAAGAAGCAAAATGGTACCAATTACAAGTGACATTACCTCTAAAGGGAGAGGAGAGCAGTGAGGATAGATCGGGGTGACATAGAGAGGGCAAGCTGGGGGCTGCAGGTTTTTGTTTTTGAATTGTATGATCGCTGTTTGAGGAATATGCGCAGCCGATCAGCATGGGCTGCGGCTGATAATTGAGTTCGAAATGGAAAAAAGTGATCTGACATCATGAGAACAAAAAAGGGGGGGTACTTGTACTCGAGTACCTAATAAACTCCCTCTAATTGGCTCCGGGGAGGGGCTCCTCGACCACTCGGAGAGCGGCGTTTGCTCCATCCAGTGAGTTACTGGAATGCCGGTATCCAGTTGCATAATTCACGTTACACATATGCAGCTTCGACGAACCAGACCAGAGTTTGACGACAGGCTTTTGTGCCGAGCCTTGCACTGGAGCAGCTGCCTCCCCAACTGAGGCTGAGTTGGCGGTCTTTTCCCCTTCCGTAGCCGAGAAGGGGATTTTGATGTCTTAGCAAATTTACAAATTTATGCCCTCATCCCATGCTATGGTCGCTGCTTCCTTTCGTATCCTTCTTTCACTCCTCCTGACCTCGCACGCCTAATTTTGAAGACACCGAAATATCTCTGACCGCGGGTGAATATGGGAAGATGGCCACAATGTATAGCACTAGGCTGTTTTTCTATAGGGGTCTAGACCGGCTAATAAGACATTAGTGGGAGAGAGGTTTCCGGAACGACAGCAATCCAAAGTTCAATTACGGGGAACTTCGCAGGCAATAACAGCAGCAACAATCGAACTACCATAAATAATTATGGCATACAAGTACCTTCAGATGTTCCTGGTAAGCAGCTTTTCATTGTCGCCCTTTGTTTTAAACTTATCTCTAAGAATTTGTGTAGCAACCTTTAAGGAGCTTGTAGCGTGTAAGGGCTGGAAAGTGTCGCCCCCGGAAATTGACTTAGACCACCTCCGCGACGAGTATAACCTGCCACAAGGGGGCACTGGAACTTGGATTTTCCGGGAAGTTGGGTATAAGGGGTGGCGGGAGAGCAGGATATCCAAACTGCTTTGGCTTTGCGGTGGCCCTGGAACGGGGAAGACCATGCTGGCCAAGAATGTTGCCGCCGAATTTCTCAAAGAGCCCATGCATCCACCAGAAGGGGTTAAATTGGTTTTCCATTTCGTCTCCCCCGAACTCCCCACCGGAGGGAACCCTGATGATGAAGATGGGCTATTGCGACTCAGGCTTGCAAAAGTAGCATGCGACCTGCTGTATAGCATTCTGGAACAGGATGGGAACCTTTTCGATGGCTGCAAGGCTGAACTTGAAAAGCAAGGGGATCGATTTTTCACCAACCCATGTTCTTTATGGAAGGTTCTAAAAAAAGCTGTCCGGGATTGCCAGACAGACCCCTTATACATTCTCATAGATGGCTTAGATGGGCTTGGGGGGAGGTTACATGGAGAGGTTATTGAAAGGATTCTGGGGCTAATGAAAATTCGAACAGTGAAAATATTTCTCTCAAGTCGGAACGTACCCCACATCTCGAACAATCTCCCCCATAACCCTTACCGGTGCATCAAGATCAACCTTGATACGAACAGCTTTGTAAAAGAAGATGTAAAAACATTCATTAGGCGTAGGGTGAACGCGTGGGGGTGGGATGATGAGCTGAGGGAGAGATCAATGGAAGCTCTTCTAGTGAAGTCGGAAGGCATCTTCCTCTGGGCATCTTTGGCGATTAAAAGTTTAACATACTTTAGCTCGGGCCTTGATTTTGAAGAATTTCTAAGGAAGCCTCCATTAGGGCTTGAAAACATATATCAAACAATGTTGTACACGGTATTCTCACGGGGGGGGTCGAGGGAAGTTCTGAACATGATCCGGTGTGTGGCACTCGCCTTACGCCCGCTCACATTTAGCGAATTAGGCTTTATCCTGGCATGTATCGAGGGAAAGACTGGGGGTCAACAACGGCCATCTCACAGGGGGAAAAGCGGCGAAATTCGGCGGAGGACAGAGAGGGAAATCAGGATGTATGTCCAATCCTCTATGGGATTTCTCCGGGCTACCGACACAACTGTGTCCATTGTCCATCATACCGCAGTAGAATATCTTTTCGACGAAAACCGCCAGGGCGACCCTCCGGTACTTTCTAAAAGCGAGGCAGAGCTCACAATTTCTTGGGAGTGCTTCCGGTACCTTCACCATGCCTTTGGAGACCCGGAGAGATTCCAAAGGATGGATGTTAGGGTGTGCCACAATGGATCCCCGGACTTAAGCTCGGTGCGATACAATCAGGAGGAGGGGCCAGAGGAGGCACTATGGGAAGAGGTGCGGGTGGACCCACCCAAAGCCGCAGCCCAGTGGCCATGTCTCAGATATGCATCAGAATCCTGGTTCATTCATGCCCGCCGGAGTATCGAGATATCAAAAGACAGTTTCTGCGACGACTCAACTCATAATTGGTTTCGCCATCAGTTCTTTGAGAGAAGCGACATCATACGAAAGCCCTGGATTGAGCTGTGTGGAGATTCAAGAATGGAGGTTTTGGTGGGGGAGCAGACACCACTGCACATCGCGGTCTGTCTCGGGCTCATACCCCTGGTAGAAAAGGCCCTCACAGATTTTCCAGAGGGGATGAACAGGGATTGGCTACTACTACACCTCGCAGCTATGTTTATGTCCGTGGCATACAAGATCCTGATTGACAAGGGCGGACCATCCCTCCTCACTAATCCAGATCAATACGGCAACACACCGCTACACGCGGCGGTCATTTTCGGCCATTTTTTCATGCTGCAGGCACTGGTAAAAACATTCGCAGGGAACACTGCATACAGTAACGAAATCAACAAGAAAAACCACTCCGGCAACACCCCACTTCACCTTGCTTTTCAATTCGATCACCCGGAGATAGTCGCGCTTCTAATCAAGGGAGGCGCTGATCCAACCATCAGGAACAATGCCCAATTTTCAGCATCAGAACTGGGAGAAATCCTCGAGAGAGGAGATAGTTTGGATATTCTGAGACGGGACGAGAACCATTGGAATGGTGGATCTTGGAGAGGTGGGGCGCCTATCAACAACCAAGAATCTGTTTCACAAAGCTCTAGCGTATCGATTATTAGCTCGCCCAACTTCCACCAACCGAGCCTTGAAACTCCTCCCTTAGTCCCCTACAATATCACAGCTAGCGGGGAAATGTCGCGCTCCCACGTCGGTGATGCTACCAACTCCCCTAGCAGTACTTACTACTCAAATAACACGAATTATCCTGATAATGACATTGCGTTGAGAGTGAACACCGGTGCGGTAGACGATAGGTCTGAGATTCTAGAATGGTTATCCCCACTTGAGCCTCTTATCCGACACCAAGATATTCGAAAACGCCGGGCCGACAATCTGGGGGAATGGCGGATGCAAACTAGTAAATTTCAAAATTGGTGTGATGGTGCTCAACAGGAGGGATCTGAGTCTGGGGCTTTGTTTTGCCCGGGCGATCTGGGAGCTGGGAAGACGTATTTTACGTGAGAAACAATCCTCGGAGAAAAATCTGAAGGATGAAAGTGCTGATGAGCTACGATATTAGTTCACTTGTGGTAGATAGGTTATGCGATGGGCCCCGGGAGCAAAATACAGCCGTCGCATTTTTCTATATTGATTTTACGGCCCGAGAGGAGCAGTCCCCGACGGATATTCTTGGCTCGCTACTGAAACAGATTGTCGGTGGATTAGAAAGGATCCCAGACGACATAAGGCAAACCTTTCGAGATCACAAAAAGGCGATTAATGGAAGGGGACTTCGAGTGCCGGAGCTTGTGGCGATGCTGCAGACTGTCACATGCTTACAGCCGACATTTATATGTGTTGATGCTCTTGACGAATGTGTGGAATGGAATCGACTTGAGGTTCTACATTCGTTCCGCAAAATCCTCGAGAAGTCCCTATACACGCGGATATTCCTAACCGGGAGGCAGCACATCCGGGGCGAGATTGATAGGTATCTTAATGGGAGAGCGGCAATTTTATCCATAAAACCCAATGATGATGATATAGCGGGATATGTCCGGATGAGATTGAGGAAAGATCCATCCCCAGAGGCGATGGATAGTGGGCTGGAGGACGAAATCATCAAAAGCATTACTGAGAATATTCCCGAAATGTGAGTGGGATGGGGAAAAATAAAAATTCATGTCCGTCATTAACAGATATACCTAGGTTTCTACTGATTTCTTTGACAATGGATGCTGTCCTTGAGGAAACCACAGCTTATGGCAGGCGGCAAAGGCTCAAGACAAGTCCCGAGGGCTTGGATTTGAGGGGTGTCTATGACGCGACCTTAGAGCGGATAAAGGAGCAAGATGGGGACAAAACAAGGTTAGGGGTGGCAGCACTAATGTGGACCTCGCATTCGGAGAGACTATTACAACTTGATGAGCTTTCCCACGCCCTAGCGGTTGAGATAGGATCTACGAGTCTCAATCCTGAAAACATTCCTTCAGTTGAGCTATTGCTGAGCTCTTGCTTGGGGCTTATCATCGTCGATAGGGAGACTTCAATTGTTCGCTTTATCCACTATACTCTCCAGGAATGCCTTCACACCTGCCCGAACCTTTTTGGGCCGACTCACTCCATAATGGCCGAAACATGCCTAACGTACCTTAACTTTGGGACTATTAAGCATATTTCTCCTAGACTCTTTTCTCGGCCCCAGAAAACTCCCTTCCTCAGATATTCTTCTCTGTATTGGGGCGTCCACGCCAGGAGAGAGGCTACAAGTCATGTGGTATCACTTGCGCTCCAACTTTTCAGTCAAATAGAAAGCCATATATCTACTAAGTTACTTCTGGCGGATCTGATATCGGCGACCGGTCGATCTAGTCGTGGTATCCCAACCAATGACCCCCTGGCCCGGTTTACCGGACTGCATTGTGCATCAATTTTCGGTATTGTTGAGGTCGCAACATGCCTTATGGAATACCCAAACTACGATCTCAACGGAAGGGATTCTCTGGGCATTACACCACTCATATGGGCTGCTATATATGGGCATGAGGGAGTAGCACAAGTGCTGTTAGAACAGGCAACTGTCAACCCGGACGAGCCAGATGGATACTTTCGCCAAACAGCCCTGTCATGGGCTGCCAGGAAGGGGCATGAAGGGATTGTGAGGCTGCTTCTTGGTTGGGCAACTGCCGAGCCCGATGACATACCGGTAAATATCTGGCGGGGCAAGACGCCTCGAGTGTTGAATGGGGTCGGGAGAATGAGACATGTCGACCCGAATTGGCTAGACAAATACGGCCAAACACCAATGTTGTTGGCTGCTGAAGAGGGAAACTGGGGGGTGGTGCAGCTACTATTGGAAAGGAAGGACATCAAAGCCGGAAAATCAGATAACCGCGGCCGAATACCGCTCCATTGTGCTGCTCTGCATGGGCACGAGGGAGTGGTGCAAGCATTGCTCGAACGGGGTGACGTCAACCCCGACAAACCGACCGATGGCGGCCGAACCCCGCTCTCTTTCGCTGCTTGGAATGGACACGAGGAAGTAGTGAAAATACTACTCAAACTAGACGATGTCAACCCCGACGGAGCGGATAGGTCCGGCGAAACACCGCTCTGCTATGCTGCTGAGAATGGGCATGAGGGAGTAGTGAGAATACTACTCGAACGGGGCGATGTTAACCCTAACAAAGCGGATAACGGTCGAACGCCGCTCTCTTCTGCTGCTCGGAATGGGCATGAGGGAGTAGTGGGGATACTACTCGAACGGGATGATGTTAACCCCGACAAAGTGGATAACAGCGGCCGAAAACCGCTCAATTGGGCTGCTCAGAATCGGCACACGGGAGTGATAAACATACTCCTCGCACGGGGCGATATCGGCCCCGACAAACCAGATGATTTTGTATAATTCCTTTTTCTCCCTTTCCTCCCCTCTAAGGTACAGACATGAGGGGTGTTTAGATATAGAGAAAAAAAATCCTGTGGAGGTGTTCCTGGCGCTCGTAAAAAGAGACTTGAAAGTTAAGTTAGCTGTTAACCAATCTATGATGATTGGTTTCCACTATGGGCATGGTTTAATGAAGATCCTGTTTATATGTCACCACCCTCCAGGCGTGAGCTTAAAATTGTGGTTAGGGTGCTATAAACACGTTTTAGTCTTATTCACCAAGAAAAACCAATACAATAAGGATGTTTTGACCCTAAAATTAACTCATGTCATAGTGCTACATGATAAACCTGTAAAACTCCATCTGCCGCCAAACTCTCGGCGCATGGTTTGAGGCAAGAATCGCCTGCACAGTGTACGATTTTGGAGAGGAACACACCTTGTTATATTTTCTTCGGTCCGCCCTACACACCTCTCAAATATTGACACGTGAGGAGGTCAGGAGGGAGATTATATCTTCTCATCATCTCTGTTTGCCCACCACAATCCCTTCTTCCCCTCGGGGCACTCTACCCAATGCTTAGTCGAGCATCCAGAACCCCTAAAGTTCCCCTAGTCAGCTAGGTAAATCCTTGCCAAACACTCAAGAGTCTAACAGTCACCGAGTGATCTTGTATGACTACAAGAGACCCCCCGGTAAGTGGAGAAATAAAGTTTGGCGAGAGAGGGCTTCTGATGGCCCTCAAGTCATTAGCGATATTTGGTGGCAAAATAGAACTTGATAGAAATCCCTGATAGCTTAAAATTAACTTGTCTCAATGATAGAATACGAGTCGTTTGGACAATAATGTCACTAAGGGGGAGGGGAAAAAAAATAGCCTTAATCTGGGGATTTGACTAAGCACCGGAATATCCAATTTGTGATATTGGAGCCCGTTCTTCTAGGCCTATTGGGGGGTTATTTTTTACCTACTCAGTCTCTGCGCGGGTGGCAACTAGTCCCCCCCCCTGTAAAAATTTCCCCTTAATAAAAAATGAAAGTGAGGAGTTCAGGAACTCCTGGTGGGAAGATTGCTGATTTAAGCCCCTATGGTGCGGTATCGCTATGGTAGCCTACGCGCTGCCTGTGGAATAGGAAATAATAGGGGATGGGGTACCCCACCGCAGTGTTCTCAGCTGTCCGGGGGCCCCGTAGGGCCCAGCGGAGGGACTGCCAAGACCCCCGGACGAGACGGGACGGCAAAATGTAGTCCGTCCTCGTCCTTTAATTCCAGGACGGCCGTCGTTAGCAAGGACGACGAGCCCCACGACCTGAGACACTTCTGCCAGGGGACGGCAGGTAACTACATAGGACCGCCGGGGACGGCGGGGGACGGCGGGGGACGGCGGGGGACGGCGGAAAACAGCGGAAAGCATCGGAAAACAGGGGAAGACGGCGGGGGACGACAGAGGACGACAGAGGACGACAGAGGACGACAGAGGACGACAGAGGACGACAGAGGACGACAGAGGACGACGGGGGACGGTGTGGGACGGTGTGGGACGGTGGGGGACGACACAATGCCGTCCGTCCTGGTCCTTGGCTCTTGCTTGTCGGGCAAGTTCAGGAAAAGACGGGACGGGACGACGAAATGTCGTCCGTCCTCGTCCTTGCCCAGGACGGACGGACTGCCCCGTTGCGAACACTGCCCCACCGTGAGTTGTCATTTCCGATTGCTTTTTGCTATTCGGGGCCCATGGGTTGGTGGCCCCACGACTTACCATTGACTTCCATACCCCGCTAGTACTAAGTATTGTGCGGCTACTATATAGGTGGAACGACACCATATTTCCCCGGCTCAGAATGAAGGGCCACCTGGAAAAAGGGGGCGCTGTTCTGGATCTCAACCTGAAAATACAAGGAATTAAGATGACCAGGGAATCCAATTAAGCGAGAATCGGCCTGATAGAGAGTGGATGTGGTCCCTTGACAGTATCTTGGATAACATCCCCTGGGCAATTGGAGGAATTGCTAGTAATAGGATCTCTGCCAAGGGGTGGAATCAGTGAACTTGTACTGTGCATGAATAACGAACTTGAATGAGGTATAAATGGCACATAATGAGTACTAGTAGAAGGAATATGTGCGGATGGTAGTCCTGGTAGAAAGATAAATCGCAAGAAAGTGGAAAGGAAAACAGTTTGTATTTATCCTCACAGGGATTTTTAGTTTTGTACTTCCCCGGGCCTGCACCTGAGCGCTCCTTTTCACTCGCCTGTGTTCTGTGATCCTGATGGATAAAGGAAAGCTCAAAAGATGAAGCGAACGAAAGTGCGATCACAATAGACTCTAAGCGAACGGTCAAGGATGGAGGAACCGTGGACAGATGGCTGCTAACTCTCTAGCTAAGGACAAGCCAGGAGATATATCTCTCCCCCTAACTAACAAGAACAAAACACTCCCGAAGATCAACGCACTCTAAAGAAGCACGCAGCTAACAAAATCTGATCTCTAATGATCCAAGCCTTCCAATGGGCCAACCCGGGTCCAAAAAGGGCCAGCCCGACCCGGCCCAAGCCCAACCAAGGTTGAGCCCAACCCAGCCCAGCCCAAGAAACGAAAGCCCGGGTTAGCCCAATGGGCCCAGTGGGCCGGCCCATATAAGAAAAGGAATTAAATATTATATATTAACATTGGTGTGAAATTGGTATTAGAATACAAAATAGACTCGGATGATAGGAAAGGTTAGATGGTAAAATAGAGATAATTCATGAAGAGAGGAAAGAGAGTGGAGACATGGGCGTGGGGGGTTTCAGTAGGAAAGCATGAGTTTAGTTAGGCGGGTGCCAACTTCGTAGACATTGAGTTGCTTGAATTGTTGCGGGGGTGAGCGAGTGCCGTGAGTCGGATATTGTTCTCTTGGTTGCAGAGAATACTAGTACTCGTTCTGGCTCTGACGACATTGCCGGGATTGATAGGACAGTTATGGCCCAGGCTGAAAGGATCGGGTACTCCTTTTGTTGACGATCTTCAAGCCACCAGCTATTATCGAACTATTAGTACTAATTGGTATTAGAATTAAATAGAGAGAGACTAAATATACTTAAGAGGATGATCGACAACTGATTCAGGCTCGCTGTTTGAGCAATATCGCTCAAAGTCATCCTTGACTGATACTCCGGGACTTCTGACATTCATCCAGGCCCAGAACTGATTCTCATCTTCGTCTTGGGGCAGGTCAGACTGACTTGACTGTCTATGAATACTGGCCCCAGGTTGATCGTGATCTCGATTATGGAATATGGAGTTGCGCAGATTGTCTTCCTGCCCATTTGCTACATATTGTAACCAATATTGCTTTAGCCTTTGTTTTCCACCCCGTACCCAATCACGATCCCATTTGACTTCAAAATATCTCCACTTGAGTTTTGGGTTTAAAACAACAGCTGCCAGATATACTGGTGCCCGATCAGTAGCAGAAAAGTACTTATCTAATTTCTCCCAACCCATACATATCATGGATGATAGAATTCGATTATCGGGATTGTCCTTTAGTACCTCGCTATAGATGTGAAGAAGAAAATCAATTGATGGAAGCAGGTGTGTCAGGGTCCCCTGATGTCCCTCCATCGCCTTCGTAGCCTGTTTGAAGGCGGATAGAATCTTCTGAACTTTGTCCAATAGCTTCCATTCGCCTCGCTCTAATCTATTATCTTCTAGTAAAGGGTTTTCATCGATATATATCTCGATAGCATGGCGTACATCTGGTCGGAGTAGGGTTTCGAGGAGATTATTCCAGGAATTCCAACGTGTCGCATTATTGCGTTTAAGTAAAATACCACCGCTCAGCTCCCGAAACCGCATAATCCGTGCTGGAGTTTTCCGGGTATGTAAGGCAATGTTGTATGCCTTTCCCAGAAGTCCTAGCCTTCACCATTTCAATAGCTCCACCTGAAGCTCATGGGGAGTGAAATTGGACCAGTCCAGAGAATCGTGTAGGGCTGTATTGCTATTACCAAACAGGAAGTCTTGAACACTTAAATTAATAATATGTCCGATGCATCTGGTCAAATAAGCTTAGCAATTCTGTTAACCTGTCAAATAGATATTGTTCTTGCCAGTTCTAGAAATTCAATCTTGCCACAAGTATTGGTGAAAGAGAAAGATACAAGAATTAACATAAGAGAATAAGGGAAATTACCGTAGTCTTTGCTCACTAGCATTAACTTGAAACCGATAACCAATATCAAGCTGAGCACTTTCCAAATGGTCCATAAATGTATCATTATGTCACAAATCGTGACTAAGCAAGGCAGATTTCAAATGACTAATACTTATTAGTCATAAAGGTATGTTGGTTTTTGCACTATGACGTCATTTGACTCATAGCTTTCACATGACTGCGCACTTGCGAGTTATTGGTTGATTATGATTGGTTAATGATTTCATGACGTCATGATCGTGACGTCATATGATGTAATGATTTCACACATGACTCAGATTACGAGTCATGGGTTTCACGCATGCGACTCATTTGAGCGCATGATCGGGTTTATGGGTTGAGATCGAGGAAAGAGGATGTGCGCAGTTGATTCGTAAGAATCAGCTGATGGATTTCGTACCATGACCAATCATGAGTCATGGGGCTATGTTATGTAATGGTGATGCGTCACCAAGGTTAGGGTTGTGGGAAGATGCCTATATAAGGCAATTGGTTGTGACCAAGAGATAGGCTCACGAACCATCTCTCCTTTACCTCCGGCGATTGAGATCTCAACACCACGGGAAATCATAGTCACTTTCCCCCACCCACCTCTCTTCTCCCACGATGGCTACTGCCTAGGAGTTGACGTTAAGCAATCTACCCTCCTCTCCTGAGGCACGCATGCCTCCCCTCCTTGGGGTTCTTGTTCCCGTTCATCGTTGACACCCGCTCATGAAGTTCGGTTCTCCCCCTTACCCCGCACTTGCTTTGCACCTCGCTTAGCATTTTGCACGGTCGGAAAGCTTCTCGCTTCGTTCACGGTCGGCGATACGGCGTCCGGACTCTCGGTCGAAGTAAGACTTTGGTTCTGCTGGGCTTGTACCTCTGATGGGGAAAGCTTCGGTTAGTAACATCACGGTCTCGCTTGGTTTCGCTGTCGTCCCAAAAGCCCTTGCTATGGCCCGTTAGTCGGTTGTGGCTAGCCCGCTCGCGATCCTTCCTCTACCCGCCTCCCGGTTCCGTCCGCTGGCACCGTACGGCCCCATAAGCTGGCACCTTACTGCTAATCCTCCTCACCGGCTGGCACCCTACAGCACCCCACCGGCTGGCACCCTACTGCTACTCACCGGCTGGCACCCTACTGCTCATCGTTGTCGGCTGGCATCCCCTCTGCCCGGTGGCTCCGCTCGCCCACCTGCCTCTCTCCCTCCTGCGATTTACTCTACGGTCGCAAACCTCGCTTAGGTTACGGTTGATCATGGTATTGCACTGCCTCCTTG
>Ga0307513_10000402_pt1 | contig 62880 bp, 63 predicted proteins | sample 15_EM_MG_FD_202174 | JGI IMG/M metagenome (GOLD analysis project Ga0307513, IMG submission 202174) | Populus trichocarpa ectomycorrhiza microbial communities from riparian zone in the Pacific Northwest, United States - 15_EM | ecosystem: Host-associated > Plants > Roots > Unclassified | place...
CCCCGGTAACTATTGGAATTAGATAACCGACTCGCTTATTAGGACTGGTTGTTAGACTAGTAAAAGTTTTTCCCGTTGCTACCTTGGCACGTTCAGTTTATTTTGATATGTGACTATACAGTACAAGTGTACCTGTACCGTAGTAGTGTGTACTCGAGTACCGGTATGGTCTAACTCTAGCACTAATTGGGCCTGTGCAGTTGCCTTTCAGTGATTGATTTGGGTCTAGCGATTTTGGAGTCCTTGTGCCTTCCCATTGGCTTGGTTGCCCTTAGCTCTCTACTGCGATTCAGCTTTTACGAAAAGATGCGGTGGGCTCATTCCCAGCACCGGTTGGCCAACCTATTAACTTACGATTTGAGGAATTCTTGTCGGTTGAGTTCAACACAGAGACCGGCGGGCGAGTACTCGTCGAGAGTGTGTGAGGGGTATATTCAAGCCGCCTGCTAAATCAAGAAGAGCAAACTCTCTGGAGGTACCGTACAGCGCCTAAGTTTTGTAGGTTCCACAAGCCAGGTTTGCTGCCCTTACCCCCTGTGGAACATACAAAACTTAGGAGCTGTATCATACCTCTGTATGTCATTGGGGCTTTCAAAAAAGCAAACAAGATGATAGTTGTGCAGCTCTGAGACATCAGGAAATCCCCACCGGTATTCCAGCCCCACTGTTGGCTATCATAGTGTATTCACCCTACAGTACAGTAAGTTGAACCCAGGTCCTGCAGAAATGCGATTCTGCGATTCCCTTCTGTTTTTCAACATTGTCCCCTACCTACAACCTACAGCCTTGAATAAAGTGATGGGCAAAATGAAATTATAAGAGAGATAGGAACATGCCTTCACGATGAGGCTCATAGCGGTTTTCAAGTTTACCGATAGTGAGATCTCGATTTATTTTTGTATTTCCCAACCTCATGGTGGCGTTGAACTGTCTCACAAATAACTCTAAACTTGGTTAGTTACTACTTGGCACTTTGCCCCTCATGACACCCCTCCCTTCCGGGCGCGTTATCATGCTGTTGTGCGAGTACGGTACTCGAGTACTCGAGTAAATTGCCGACCAATGGCGCCACCACCAAACGGTAGAGCCACTCACACAAGCACAAGCACTAGTACGAGTACTGGGAATCGTGGACAGGATATAAAAAGGCGAGGCTTTATAAACCCAAAGAGGGTTGTGGGTCCTAGACAGAAAAGGTGCACAAATATGACATATTTGCTCCTCTTTTTCTGTGTTGAATGCCTTTGGCGGTAGCTATTCTCCCTCTCTAAGCGCCAAGACCTCTGTTTTCTATTAACTCTTGTATCATAACAATAATTTTAAGTTATCGTAAAAATTCGATCGCTGATGCCATCAAATAAAAAACAAAAGTGGAGATAAGGTTGGGCCTGGTCTATGAGCAACTTCAAGTCATTGAGGTCCGAGGGTCTTGGCAAAGCACTGATTAACACCCCAGTTCATTTAAGTTATTATTGGGAATTTAGCGACACTCGTGAAGTAACCCTGCAGTGCAAGAGGCAAAGTCTTGGCGCTCGTATAAAAATTCTCGCTGCAGAACCCGGACCAAGTGCTCTGCAGGAACCGACGTTTACGGAATAGGGTACCGGTGTGGTTGCCTCCCAAAGGAGGACTTTCCCTCAGCTTGGACATTTTCCCTCAGTTCGGAACCTGGTTTGCTGGGTCGCTTATGGGCAGCCTTGCTGCTCCACAACCCAGCTAGCCGTAGTAACCGGTACTCAATTATTGTTGCCTCCAAGGAGACTCGAACGCATGACCCCGTGGCAGCAGGAGCGGCCTACACACTGCTATCCAACTAGACCGTAGCGAACGGTTCAGTACTGCATGCTGCGAATCGGCACAACTACTAAGAGTGTTTCACGGGATTTGTGAGGTCTATTGCTATCGACAAATACGAGAGCCCCGCCCACTCTTACTAGATTAATCCACCTGCTCGGGCAGTACTCTTGTACCTTCAATACCCACTTCGGCATCAGCCACTGCTGCCTTTATCAAGTTGGTGCCGGGTAAACTTGCCCTCGGTGGGAAGTAATCTCTCCTCTAATAGCAAGTTAAAGCACCTCCGCAAAAGTGTTGGAGGAATAAGCCTTTTATACCAAAAACATCGATCCTTAGCTACCGTACTTGTAGCTCATAAAGAATTTTCCAACCCAACTTCTCATATATAATTACTATACCTTTCTCCTATCCCTCTACAATTCTTAGTGAATTTGGTGAAAAATTGGAAAAGTTATCGAGTTCTAAAGTTTTGAGTCTGTATAAAAAAAAGTGCCATTTTACATACAAAACTTGCATGCAACAGGTATGATCCAGTTTGAGGACTTGTAGCTTAGACCCATAGTGTAAATTGACCTGGTAAGTGGTATCAGGTGAAAGCTGTAATGAAAGTGAAAATATCTAGGTAATTCGTGAACATTATTTGAGACAATTCCAGGTGTGTGGGGTTGATCAAACATGGCGAGTTTTGGTGAAAAAAGGCCGTTTCACCCAACATTTTTGCGGAAGTGCTCTACTTGTACCAGATGAGTTTGCCGTGGCTCACAGCCTTGTAACAGTACACTAATCCTCAGAATTGATATTTTTCTTCTTTCTCTCTCATAACTTGCCGCACTTTGTAAGCACTTTACTATTGCCTTTGGGCGAAGGATTAGCAGCCTCTCGGAATAACCATTACGAACCCGTAATTAGAAAGAGGAAGCGGGTGCTAACTCCCGGCTGGAAAAACGAATACAAAGGATCGGGCTTCAATTCGGGAGCGCAAGCGCTGGCAGGGGCGGTACAGTACCCGTAGTAGCTGGGCGGCGTTTGTGAACACTACTCGGGCAAAAACGGTTGAATTGGAGCGGTGTGGTACGACACGTTGAATGGACTGGATCCAACTCGAGTGATTGGATATGCGGGCACATAAGCATCCGTTGATGATAGTCTCAAGGGTGATATAAACCCCCAGGGAGCGCTATCCTAGCAATAGCTAGTATCTACTACCCGATCCGATTGATAAGCGGCCGATTTACTATTATCATAATTGTGTTGAACGGTGGAAATGAAGAGAGTCGGGAGAGCTATCATATGCAGGCTCTACCGCCTGCCGTGGTGGTAAGGATGATGAGGGCGCATTACTTGTGCCGGGTCCTATGTGAAAGTTCTCGTAGCACAACACTTTCCTTCAATGCTTACCTCGGGGGTGGGGGACATTCGCCATTTACTGACTTGCCCCCCGTGGGCTGTTTGGTGTTAAACTGTAGTGTGGAAGATCTCGCAAGCTAGTACTCGTTACGCCAGGTGCTCGCTATGTAACATTAAGCTGTGGTCGTGATAAAAGCATTATTTTACCGCACTCGCATTGTCGTTTCATAGTTTCACACATGTGACATCTTGACATCGCATAAGCAAACACATGGGTTAGCGGACGCGATTCAGATATATTTTCATTAGGCTATCATTACTGTCAAAAAGATGAAATGTCCCTCGCATTCAAACCGCAAGCCAGCACGCTAACTTCGACAGCGGTCTGCATGCGAGACTTTCCATACCTTCAACCGTAGTGATAGAAAGCTATGTAAAGTGGTTTAATTTCCGCCAGCCGTATACCTCTGCTCAATCATGGGAGAGGTCAGAGAACTCTTTGTGACTGGTGAGGAGATAATACTGGCGCACAACTTTTGTGGCAAAAATTTCTCAATAAGTGGCATTGAACAGCAGCAGAGGCAAGGAGATGAGCTAGGCCGGCGAGGGCCTTCAGCGCCCACCTCTGATAAGTGCCCCCTCAAATATACCTCGCCTCATATCACAGTCGGGAATCCGATCCGAAGCATAAGCATAATAAGAGAAAAGGAGGACCCTATTCGAATTGGAAAAAAACCCGCAAAACACCCAATAAGAGCAAGGAGAGGGGGGATGTTTAGCCCATAATCCCCCGTGGAGAAGAACTAATTTACTTTTTTGTTTATGTCGACAACCAAAGTAAAAAGGAGAAGAAAAGAAGAAGAAAGCCGCCATTTACTCCTTGTTCTTGCCCTTTTCGCTCTCCTTTGCCTTTCCGCCTTTCCTCTCCAGTATCGACTCACGGTCCTTATCCAACTTCAATTTGGTAATCTGGACTTTCGAAGGGTGAATTCCGATGGGGACCGATTGACCGTTGACCTTCTCCCGAGTGACGCGCTCAATGTGGATGACATATTTGAGACGGTATACTGAGACAACCTTTCCCTCACGGCCCTTGAAGGATCCGCGGGTGATGGTGACTTCGTCGTCCTTGCGGATGGGGATTGAGCGGACCTGTGTACCGTTCGCCTTTGTCAGATACTGGTGTTTGCAAATAGGGCAAATCGCAGGCGGAGAGATTAACAGACGTTGTGCTTCTCTCTCAACTCTTTCGAGAGAGGTGCCGACATTATAATTCTGCGGACGGAGGAGGGGGCACTAAAGTGTGCCTTTCTGGACTTTCTCCTGGATGAGGAGATGCCTAATTTCCATCACAGCATCGGAAGTTAGCTAAACCTTCTTCATCTCAACCGCAAGCTTTTTAATCTATCATTCTTTCTCGGGCCAGAAAAATCCACACGTACCGGCATTGACTTTGGTCATTTTGGCGGTTGTGAAAGGAGGCTGTTGGTATCGTTGGTCGGTTTCCGTTGGGTTGTCGTCGTCCTCAGTTGTCGGGGCCGGGAGTGTGGATGAATTTTCGCTGTACCAAGCTAGCTAGAGGTCATTGTGGGTGGGTTGGTTTATTTGTTGAGACTGTCCTATTAGATGCCGAGGGCTGTACCCTAAGTGGGTGGCTGATGGAGATTAGATCCGGCGCTAGCCAGAGATTGTATTCAGAGGATCAGATTAAAGGGATCTAAACGGTAAGATTCAATCATAGCGGACATGGGAGCAACCGAGACCGCCCGACACACGTCTCGCCTCACCACGGCTCACGTCGTCCAGCCATATGCCGCAGCATCTCACTATTCCAACTCCCTCGCGCGTGGCCTATCACCTTCCCTGGGAGTGCTCTCTACTGACTCCGGGACTCTGATCAGCTAGCGGATCGAACTTACTCTCTGGTTTTTTATTTTCACTCACGTCATTCATAGTTCACAGCTCTTTTGCCTGTGTTTTTCTGCGAGCCTAACGCGCTTCAACGTGAATCCGATACACTCTCTCAAAGGCAAGCAGAAAAACACAAAGTGAGTAGTTTGTCCCATTATTCCATTGATTTTTGTCTGCTCTGTGGGTTTGCTAACGCGTTCCAGCCCTCTGGATAAATTATAGAAGGAGATTGAGGGCAGCTATGTCCTCTGACAATAGCTTTCCGTATAACTCACATCATGTCCCACCAAAAAACCCCGGTCAATACAAACCTTCACTACCAAGCCATAATATCAACCAGACATTTCATCAACAACCTTTAGCCGGTGGTTACGTTCGACCGGAATATGTAGCCCCACAGAATTGGGCTCCCTATAGCACGGGTCAGCATCCGTATGCTTCGCAGCAAACCTCAGGAGGCTCTGGAGGTGTTGATGGCAGTTCTGGAAGAAGCGATGGGATGGTTCCTACTAGTCAGGCACAAGTGAGGGCGACGGCGACCTCAACAATCCCTCCCGCGCACCAAAACCAGAACGGTATTAGCGCTCGTCAGGTTTCTGGGGCCGGGGCTGGAGGCTACGATTATGTAACTGCTTACTCCCACGAGTCCAACTATGCACAAGTCTCTTCTGCCCCTTCTGCGTCAGCCGATTCTATACAATCCCAATTCCGCACCACTGCTCCATCACCACAACAATATTTCAATTATTCTAGCATCCCGCAGCATACTGCTGCCGGTTACGCGCCAGCGTATCAGGCAGCGACCTCCACTACTTCTGCTACTCATGTTTCGCAAACGCACCAAACACAACCTCGGACAACAAACTCAAGCCTGCAACAACCGCGGTCACAAATATCGGGGAACAGTGCGTCGGTTCCCGAGAAACCAGCATCAACATACGCATCTTATCAGTCAACTCACAACACTGCCCCACCCCAGCAACAACCACCGTTTTCAACAACGCAAAACCATTCGCTTCTGGCGGCTGCGGTAGGCCAGCCAATAATTAATAACCCACAAGATTCCAGCGCTCAATCTACCCCAACAACCCGGAGTGCGACACCGGAGGTTTCTTATTCATCTGGCCCTTCATATCAAAAGACAAATGTCCAGGCGGCATCACAGCAGCCACTGTCAATGATGAGAACCCAATTGCCGACAGGTTCTAGTCGCCAAGCTCCCGCAATGGGATCCTCGACACAATCCGATGATCGCGAGGAGCTGTTTCGGGCCGTACGCCCTTCAAGGGGTAATGGAGAGTCTATGCAAAACATCCTGGATCAACACAATACCGCGCCAAATTACGCCCGGACTTTACAAGAACAGCAAGAGTATCAATATCAACAGGCACAAAACCAGGCAGAGGCTCGGGCACAGATACAGGCTCGGGCAGAAGCAAAGGCCCGAGAGGAAGAACGGGTGCAAGTGGAAGCAAAAGCCCAGGCAATAGCAAAAGCTCAAGCCGAAGCACTCGCTCAAGCAGAGGCGAGAACTCGAGCAGAGGCCCAAGCACAAGCGCAGGCTCAGGCGCAAGCAGAGAGGGAAGCCCAGGCACAGTTACAAGCGCAAGCTCCAAACCATTCGCAAGCGACCAAGAAGCCACGAAAACGGTCTGAAGGAAGAACAAAGCAGCAGAAGTCTTCCTATCAACCCCTGGACCAACACCAAGTAAATCAGCAGTACCAACAGGTTGCCCAACAATACCAGCAGCAACATCAACAACGCCAACAACAGAGCCAGCAGCGGGATTATCAACAGCCCCAACAATACCGGTTTTATCAGCCCCCAGCGCATCAAACAACCCGGGCAAGCAATCTGCAGCAGTTGGAGACTTGTGTCCAGACCACCCTTTCTAGGGATGCCGCTACTCACTTACCTCCACTTGCTGGATACCACCCCGAGCCAGAACAACACCAAGTGCGGGAGTCACAACAGCGACCAGAAGCATATACTACTTCTCATCCACACACCCAGAATTCAATGGCAAATCCTTCTCAGTATTCGCCCCAATATCAAACCGAGCCGCCCCAGGCTCCTCAGCTTGAGCCTTCGTCACAAAAAAGCTTTCACAATCCTCAGCCTCAACCAGTTTCACAGCCACAGCCCCACCAATCCTCGCAATATCACTCGCCGCCAGAACCTCAGCATCTGGCCCAAGAACAACAGACACGACCTTTGCCACACTCCACATCTCAAACACAGGAAACTCCTGAGCCCAAACCAGTAAATTTAGGACCAATAGATCCTAGTCTGTTAGAACAACAGATGAGAGACATGGTAGAACGGATGCGCTATTATCAATCACAAGATCCCCACACTTTTCAAGCTGTGTGGGACAGTGTCCGCAAGAACAGTTCTAATGCCAATGCGATTGCTGGTGTGGGAGACGATGGGCATCCGAAGGCTATCATGCCTAACACAGGCAACTCTCAGCACAGGATATCAAACGTCGGCTCGCCGCCTTCAATTAGTAGTCCCTTGGTTAGACCTGTAAGTGTTGCATCTATTGAAAGGCGCACAGTTGGTGAAGATACTCCACCGCAACCCCCTCAAAGTGGAATTTATGACGATTACCACAACCGAACGAGCAGCAGCCATGACGTGAACCCAGTCGTTCACAGCCAACCCCCTTCTGAGTTGGTCCAGCAAAACTGGTCAGTTCCCCAGCAGCCAGAACAACTGCCCCAACCTCCCCAGGCGACTGCACAGAGCATTCCCTCAGACCAAGTTCCAACAATTCCACCTCCGAACCCGTCATCAAATGCCCCATCTGTATCGCGTGCTATTATCACTAGAGATGCTCAAGCACCAAGCAATAACACAAGCAAACGCGGATGGGATATTGGGCAAAAGAAACGTGTTGCAAGAGCCGTAGCGAGTTACCTGTGCAGCACCTCAGGGAGTGTCATATCCGAGGAGGCTGTTATGGAGCTTCTAGACAAGAATAACCATTTTGTTAGCTTGTGCGAAAAATTGGAAAGCCGAGGATTCAAGTTCGATCGAGGGGTATTTGCTCGAAAATTGTTGCAGGAGACATCAGGGGGAAGGGTGGAAAAGCCAAAGGTGAAGGAAAGGGAGAGTTATAATGGAGGCGCAAGAGTGCTTGGCGAAGTAGACGACAAACAAGAGAAGGACATTCAAGAGAAACAGCAGCAAGTTGTCAAACCCTCGCTTATTCTGAAACTACCTCTCACACGGTCGGCTATTTCGACTAGTACGAACACCGGTACACCAATCCAGCGTCAATCCTCTCCGCGAGCTGTGGATGGGGTTTTGTTGTCGTCGCCTGCTCCTCCCCCAACCACCCAAACTTCCACACCTAGCACAACCACGACAGCTCCAACAAAGACTCCATCGCAAACGGGGACTTCTACCACAGCACCGCGAGGAAGGGGAAGGCCCAGAAAAACCCCGATTGGGACAGATTCCGGACCACCAAAGACTCCTGCGGCACAAATCATTCAGCAATCTTCTCTTCCAACACCTCCGGTGACAGTAACCTCTAATTCCCACGATAGCTCACTACCGTCAATAATTTCCTCTCCTCTTTCTACCCCTGCACCTTTGCCCTTACTCCACAAGAATTCTCAGCTCCAGTCAAGGGGCACTGGCCACGAAAGTGTCAGCAGCCGCAACATCTCGGAAATTCCTAGAAACCCTACACCGCAGAGCGTAAGGGCTGCGTACACCGCCCCCCCACCTCTTCCTTATAATTCACTAGGCCATCGTAAAAGCCCACAATTCGTGACCCCGTCACTTGTGTTCAGGACGCCGACACCTCCGGCACCAACCATTCACCCCACCCCTCTGACAACCACCACCGCTGCGGCCACAACTTCCTTTGGACCTGGCCATCCAACTGGTTTTCCATCAAAGATGCTTTCATCCGACTCAACAGCTGGCTCTTCCGGCGAGTCCCAGAAAGCCAGCCATACCCCTGGAGAGCGTGATGAACCTGAGGGTGGTCGCGAAGAGACCAGAGCATCTGCTGGACCTCTCGACGAGCAGAAATCTCTTATTGTCAAATTGCACTTACCAAAGTTGTCGGAACCGAAAGGTAATTGCACCAACCACCCCCCAGCCCCCCACTTTTTAGGTCTGATGTTGATTCCTCTCTAGTTATGAAGCCAGCATTGCCACACGCGGATATTCCACCTGTTATCGACCTTACCCACCCCACTCCGGAGCCGCAATCCATTAACTCTACACCTAATCCAGAGTCTGCTACAACAAACACCCGCGAGGTACAAAAGACTAAACAAACTAGTCCCAAGCCTAGCGTAATGGCGGCTCGAGCTCCTAAACCAGAAATAATTCTTGCGGAGCAGCCTGTTTCCCCCATTATGAGGTCTGCTGTTGGGAGGAGATCTAGGTACGACCCCGATACAATCGTCACGGATCTCCTCCGGACTATAGGGAGGCACCCTACCCTCCCAGCGCTCAATTCAGGACTAGAGGTGTTAAAGGATACCCTGCCAAATTACTTTCGTGCACCAGTAGATTTGGCCACGATTCGTTGGGATATATTGGATCCACCCCCACCCTTTGTTCCTGGTGATGAAACGGAGGATGAGGCTGAGATCTTAGACAGGTCTCTGGGAACTGTCGGAATCGGCGGGGGGCTAGTTGGTGTTGTAGCTTCGACTACTCCAGTTCCCCGGAAAAGGGGGCGTAAAAAGAAGGGCGATGTGGCTTCTGGTGTTCCTGGCTCTGCGCCCCCTGCATCTATGAGTAGCTCCTTCCCCCGCCCGCGAGGCAGACCAAGAAAGGGGACATCCGCGACACCAATCAGGAGCTCCACAATCGGTAATACTCCCGGAGCCACAGGCGGACCATCCACCTTTGTTAGTTATAGTCAGCCAACCGGAGCCTCTGTAAGCAGTGCCGATATCTCGGGCCAGGGGTCTTCCCCTCGCGCTGGCTCTTCCGAGGCGGGTGGAAGACAGAGGGCATCAGTAGGTGCCAGCGGCTTACGAAATGTCTCAACACCCTCGGGATCTAACATCGCTGTGTTAATCCCTTCGTTAAGTGGAGCATCCAGATCTGAGTACCTCACCACTCCGTCCAACGACCGAAAGAGAAAGTCTGAAGAACGAGCTGAGGGCGGGAGAGCCGGAAAGACCCCGAAGCTAAGCATGAAGCCTCGCTCTCAAAAGTTGAATCGTCCGGAACCCTCCGGTTTTAAGATTTTTGAGTGTCACTGGAAGCATTGCCGCGCAAGATTGCACAATTTCGAAAACTTGCGAAAGCACGTGTTCAAGGCACACAAAAAATTGACCACCTACAATGCTTATGCATGTCTTTGGGCATCTTGTCATCGTGAGCCTCCTGAAGAAATGAGGAATAAGGCAAAGGAGCTCGGGACGGTCCTCCCGGACAAGATATCTCACGATTTCAGGCTAGGCGAAGAGTGGGAGGCTCATATGGACGAGAAGCACCTGGCCCAGGTCAAGGAAGAGCTAGGCCTTGGCCCTGCGGTGCTTCCCAGTGGTATGAAATCCCCCCTAAGAGTTTTCTACCTTGCCCACAAAACTGATAATCTCATAGACTATGAATCTGGAATAAGTGACGTTGACTATATGTCCGATCGGGATGGACATCCGGTAACCCCCCTCGCTGTCCTCGCTCCCCCTGGATACCGGTTTACCCCTCCTCCAGGCTTCCCGGTAAACCCGCAGTTTAGGCTCGCACACGGGCTACCGGCGCCACCTGCTCGTAGGAGACGTAACGCGACTGGTCGGGAGGGAGCACTGGGAGTGGTTAGAAACCTGGCAGCCGGCTCATCCGATCCTGAGAAGCCTGATGATGACGACAATGAAGGGTGGAAGGCAGATCAAATTCCGGCGGTGGGAGAAGAAGACGTCCAGATGGAGGGAAACTAGAGGAAGAAGTGGATAAACCCCGTGACTACGATGGCCCATATTCTGGCCTATTTGGAAGATGCTTTGCTACCTTCAAGGCATTGTTCTTTTTCTCTTATTTTTTGTTTTCCCGTCTTTACTGGAAGAGGCCGGTGACCCGGGAATGTTGCACTGCTTTCTTGCAGTTCAGAAACCCCATATTTTATCTTTGCTCAAATGTGGCTTCTTTTTTCTTTCCTTTTCTTTTGCACACTTTAATCCTGCAAAAAGTTCCAAAGCTCTAAATACCTCTTGTCGATTACTTGTTGCTTGCTTCATTTCGCCACCTTGGATTCCGGTTTGCAAATTCACCATGAAAAGTTAGCTAATATCTACCGAATTTTCTCCTCTCCCCTCGAATCATCCGTGCAACGGCGCTACTCTAAGGTGAAAGTTACAAACACACAACAGTCCAGAGGCACGAATTATATTTTAGTTTGGCTTAGCTTGCTCGTTCTGTCTGTTTAATTTACTATTTTCTGGTCTTTCCAATTTCTTGTTGAGGCTTTCCTATGTTTGTAGGGACATGGGAATTAGTATATAGCAATCGCTTGGCCGACAGATAGAGGTAGCGAGTCAGATGGGTGGATGGAGGAAGGGAAGGAGGAAATTGATAGCAGGGCGTGTACGCAGAATTAAACCCACCACAACCTTCTAAACGCTAGTGACTAAGATTGCTGGATTTCCCTTCATTTCGTGACTGGGGTGTGTATCGTAGGTATCATGAATCGAGAAACATCGCAGTGGGCAGGTACTCTTGGGTTACTTGGTGGGCAAGATATTTGTATCGTAAATTGCTCCTAAATTTAATTGCGGTCTTAGTTAACTCACAACAGTGAAAATACTTGCTGACTAAGATAGCATTCCATCTCTCCATACTACAAGTATAATACTGCATCCCACAATCATTAAAACTCTCAGAGCTTTTACAAGTGCCTGGCCGCTAGGATATGATGAAATTAGTACCTAGCGACAAGGGCCATCCTACGTGAAAACTGGCCCCCTGGTGGGAAGGATAAACACTCAACCAAGTAGGTAACTTATCCTGGCCAAGTGGACCTCCCGACCGCCAATAGACATGACCATACCTAACTGCGATGGGGCCCTAGACTCTCAGACCACTTCACATCGATACTATAAGTAATGACAATACGAACGCAATCCCTTCTGCCAACTCTTGCTCTTTACAGAGCACCACTCAAAACATCCATCCAGATAGTATGCCATCCAACAGTCTCTACATTAAGGCCTTGCCAGTCAGACACATGCTCGAAGGGTACCTTCTTGTTCCCGGAAATCGCCTCTAGAAGCGTCTCATCGGATAGGCGCGATTCCTAGGCGACAGCGTTTGTCTGAGAATTCCTTTGTTTAGGTTCTTTGTTCTTTAGTGGTGGAATGAGGGGCATAATGACATCACTCGATGCTACCATAACTGTTGCAAGCAATGGCTGGTATGCTTCCAGATAACCGCTGAAACGGAATGTGGGAATTCGGAGTTGAGCAGAATGGTTGGGGATGAACGGATTGTCTGGAATGATGTTGGAAGAATGGAATGGATCTGGTTGAAATGGAGTAGACAGGATGGAATGTCGTAGGATGGCTGGAATGAGTTGATTGAGAAGTTGAAACGGATATCGATCAGGTCATAAATCCCTGATGATATAAAAGATAGTCGTCTATGGGTGTTCTTAGGAGGATAAGGCGAATAACTACTATGAAAACTTTCACTCTTTACAACTCGCAATTTCACAACTTTTTTGGTTCTTTATTTTATTATACTTTATTTACTTTTTACTATAATAACACTGCCACGGGCAATGGGTTTCGGGAGGACGCCAGGATAATGCCTTTGTGGAAGGAAGTGGGAGAGTTTGTGGTACCGGTATCGACTTGCGAGCGGACTAGGAGGGATATTCCATCCTACCCTACTCTCCTATCACCGAACAGTATTTTTTCTTTCTTTCTTCCTAAATCACTTCGCAAGATGCTCAGCCCAACTTTCGCAGCCGGGCAGGGAAAGTCTCGCTATGTCCTAGGACATTAAAGTTCGAACATCATATTTTAAATAGCTAATACTATAGTGCAAATTACAACCGTGAGGTGCAGTACCGGAAGACGTATCTCGAACTATAAAATCTGATATCGAGTAATTGTGTATTTTACCATAGGAGCTCATGTTACAGAAAGCGCTGACAAAGTAGGTTTCTTGGAGCGTTGGAGCGGGCGGATTCTAAATCGCTAACCTACAGAGATTTAAGAATGGTTGGACCAAAGTAGATTGCTTTTGATAGCGCATGAAGAGGGTTGTGTGCATGAGGGTACTACTAAGGAGCCAAGTGGGATCAATAGTATTTGTATCTGCAATTCTGGGGGTTGATTATATATTATTTTGCGACAAGATTGGGCTTTATTTTCTGTTCGCCATGAGCCCACTCCCTCCCCTTACCTCTGCCTTGAGATCTAGCGTTTTTTACACTAGCCCCGTAAAAGTCATCAGGTAGGCTTACGGTAAATTACTGTACTGCATATACTGCGCTGTATTCTGTTGTAAGACGAGCTATGTGCTAGTACGGACCCCAAGTTTGAATAATAAACCGAACCGCTCACTCTTCGGGGATTTGGAATCACGAAACTTGCTCTTCCCGTTTCCCTGGGACGATCACTTCACCCTACTAGTACTCGTAACAGCTGACTTGGAGATGGACCCAATTCCATCCCGGAGGTTGTGGTAAATGAGAAATACCCTGATACTTAAGTCACTTAGTGTATAAGTGTGTGACCTCCTTGGGCTGCCTAGTTGGAGCATACGGCCCTCTCAAACTTCCTCCCTGAGTATTATTAGCTAAAAAGCCAACCTTTCCCCACAGCCGGTTTAACGGCTCAACTATTCCTTAGAACAGGAGGGGGGATTACAGATTGACAAACACTGGCCAACTTGGTAGTTTCTTGGTTAGTCTGGGGGGCTTTGCCAAAATGTCCGGCTTCTGATGGTTGACACGATATCATTCTACACTATTGGATTTGGAAAGCTACGGAGGCATCGAGGCAATTTGAATTAGAATTGGATGTTTGAGATCTGAGGAATTTAGTTATAAGACATGGCAGACCGGTGAATGGACAGTGTCCCCTCTTTACATTTTTCCTAACCCGTGTCGGTTTTTGCGGCTTTGGTTCAAAACCAGTCGTTCGAGGTATAATAAGAGGAGTATCATACAAACTTAATAGACAACCATCAAATGCCAACCACCCCTCAAGTACTGCGGCAAGCGTAGCTGTAGTAACTATATGGATGGCTCATGTAGGGTTCCTCTGGACTGAAATTTCCGCAAAAGATAATATTCGCAGTTGATCTATTAATTACGCTCATTAGTACTGGAGGCGATGAGCTAATATACGAATACAAGAATCGGGTAAGATCTATTTCCGGATTCTCCTGTTAGCAGGGTAAGCCTCAAAACAGCCTTGCACGGCATTGAGACATGTAATGCTGTTCTACCAGTACAGCTTGTGAATCCAGCTACAGCTCCAATCCCGCAAGTTCCCAACACGGTCCACGGGCAAGCAGAGGCTAACATAAACCCAACGTTGGTACTCTCACAATTTCAAATCTGCCTTCACTCATGATAAGTATCAGGGCCGTTGTGTAACTACACATGCCTTATTGTCACTTCCTTAGCATCACATGTGCAACTCAGTCGCGCTCCGGCAGCCCCAAGATCATTCAGGCTAAAATACCCCATATTCTACATTTCATACATTAGTATTGATAGGAATTAGCTGTTTGCTTTTGATACTATCCTAGCATAATAGTTGTTTACGTTTAGGATAGGATATTTGGTTATGATTTATTTGTATTTAAAGAGCCTGCGATCCCCGAAAGATTCGGCCTCTCAAGCCTCCAAGGAACCCCATCTTTAATATGCTACAAGTTGAATGGTTAATCTATTAGTCCCTCATCTCTCTTATATCTCTTGAAGATATTCCATCCAAGTTGACACTTTCTCTCCTATCCTATTAGTATTGCTAGGGTTCCCTTAGTGCATCTCACGATACTTAGAAGTAAGTTACATCTGAGAACACACTAATTTTTATTACTCATATACTTCTCTACCTGTCATTCAAAGCAAAAATTCATTTAAAACCCTATAGTCAGACCCCTTTTTCAAAAGCCCAATTCCTATTTCAATATTTGTTTGTAACCTTCAAGTGAATTTTCATCGTTTCTGCTTGATATTAAGGTCCTTTGTTTCCATGGTTATTCCTGAACAATAGTGTTATCATGAAAGTTGTCCTATCTTAGCTCTTTTTTCCTGGATCACTCCCGCAGCAATTCATTCCCCCCCTCTCCACATCGCCCAGTGGTGAGCTTTTAACTTACCCTCATTCCAATCCAAATTATACTCGCCACCTGATCTGTAAACCAGGATCTGAATTAAATAAGCAAAACATTTCTTATTTCGAAATAAAGCTTGGCAAAAAGCCCCCCCCCCTCCAAATTCCATATCGTAGCCGACCGAACGCCCCCTCATGTTTCGTGAGGAGATTCAATCGCTGATTCAATTTACAATACCCACCATCCCTTTAGAGAATGTAGAATCACAGCCCGGCCACTCGAAGGAGGGTGATCTTTGGCCCTATGAAAACCCCAGTCTGGGTCTGTTACCGGCACCCACCTTTTTTTGACACACACCCTCCACTTCCCTGGCCTCACGCGCGGGTGTTTCAGGCTAGTTGTGACAGCTTGACTCCCCTGGGCCTGGCATTAATGCCGCCTGCTTTCTTACGTGGTGTATAAGTACCCCTTCACGAATCCACAATGCTGGAAAACTTTTTCCTATTTTTCGAGTGGAGGTAAATCATGAGATTTCATCCTAACATTATGGCTTTTTTACTGACCTTTATTTCCGCCCGCCAATCCCTTCCATCTACATCTGCAACACCTGTGGTCCAGTAATCGACTATTGTACTCTACCATGGTGCTTAGCATTTTGCACAGACCTTTCTGTACCGTGTGCACACCGTTCTTTTATCTCTTTTTCATTTCTTTTTCCATGCCTGGGGATGACAGTATCTCCTGACGATTTCTCCTTGCCAAGATATTTGAGGAGGGTGATGAATGATAATATCGCAATACCATATCAGTTCCGCTATTTCCCAGCCTCCTCCACCGTAAACTCTTCCTTCCCAAAACCTAAGACTACAGTCTTTCGCCCCAAATGACCATTCACCGAATGTTTGTCGCGGCAAGCCGAAATATGTGGTGACGCGGAATAAGTCGTAACTCTCCTCTCTCTTGTTACTAAGCAAGCTGGCCCTTGAGGGCTGTTTCTTGTCGCTATGTTTCGGCTCACAGTGACACTTGATACCGATGCTAGCAAAGTGAAGATGAATTGGACTATTTCTGTGCGGTAGAGGAAAGGCAAGAGTTGGTATCTAGATCTTCCAAAGCCCAAGACATCGGGCAATTGTGAAGCTCCTCACTTCATACAGGCCTTCCCTTCAAATTCGCAATGGTCACAGGGATGGGACCACGCATGCTTCGGTCAGAATCAAGCGAGGCTCTAGGGTTAGACGGTGGGAAGTGGTCGCAAGCCGGTTTGAGGAAGGAAGCCCCAGACAACCCATTTTGAAGGATCGCCACCAGTGTGAAAACCAGGGTACAGCTCGACACCCAGAGGGCTGCTTGTAGCCAGTCCTTTTCTCGCGCCACGTGCGCATTGGAAGGATTAGATCGCTGAACTAAGCGAAGTTTGTTGGGGTACAAGTATTACAGTAAGGGTGCAGGGTGGGGAAGGAGGAGGAAGAAAAAAGAAAAAAAATGACAGAGAGAGAAGTGAGAGGAACCAGGAAGCCGGAGGGAGGAGGAAGTTTTGGAGAGGAGGGGAAGGAGGGACAGGGAGGATCATCCCTACTTGTATTAAGGGATTATCCAATCCCGCGAAGAACATCACGTCCCTAGGGAATCATCCCTACACTTCTTTATTCTAGAATTGAGTGAGTTTCCGGCTGGGGACCGAAGTCTTTGACTGAGCATGCAATCACAGTCCTAACTGGGTATGATACAGTACAGCTCAGCACAGTTACAGTACCCTACAGTCCTGATCAGAAAGCCATCTCCACAACCAGATACCCATAATACCGGTATTACATCAGACCTTAGAGAGGTACAAGGACACACGTAAATACAAGTACATAAATCAGAGGGGACGTACCGGTATTGTATGCACATGCAACATCTATATATTTGCTGCAATACCTTCCCTTTCAACAAGCAAATCTAGCCAATCACCCCTGGAACCAATCCTAAAATCAACCGATCCAACACGAGGGCACCACCACCACCTTTTTGGGTTCGAAGGGCTGAAATCCCGTAGCTCTACCGGCACACACACAAACAAAGGTTGTTCACATCCCGTTAGCAACTCAGAGGCCGCAGAAACCCGGGGTTTGAGACAAACGGGCGGCCTGGAGAGAGAGCTTAGCGGTCCGGCGTCAATCCCCGCTGAATGCTAATCCATCTTCCTCTCCACGCTTCAGCATCGGCCCGCGTCTTGAAGGTATCGGTGATGGGAATCAGGACTGTATGAGGAAACAGCACAGAAAACCTTACTGCCTGGCTGTCAACCAACCTAACTCATACTGGCTACTGCCTATTGTATCCATACCGGTATCATACGCTCGGAGTGGACGGGACGGTAAAACTTTAGAAACAATTTTAGTGGAAACCCCGCTGGTTGAGGTTCTCTTTTCGCGCCCCGAGAGAGCTGTTGCTGCGCTCAGATTGCCCCACCAACAACAACGCCGCGATCGTCATCGTCACCTTTCCATCAACTCTGTCACTTGCTTCAATATCTTTATCCCATTCAAATTCCGGTACCTTTTGGAAGGGTTCATATATCATAACTACACATCTTTCGGTTACCCCTCCCATATATAACAGTCACTTCATATCCACGTTAAGGAGGCAAATAGGATAGTTAAAATTACGGTAGTATACCCGAGGTTTGACATCAATCAAATTCCCTTTGGGATTGCTTTCACCGTGTGGCCACCACTCTTGAGTGGGAGAGAGAGAGGGAGGGAGGGCGAGTGAGTGAGAGACTCGTGCAAACTCTCCCTTCGCTACGCTCCACCCCCTCTTTGTTTATTCCCCGCTAGTTCATCAGGTTTGGCCCGCGTGCGGAGGAAGCCGAACACGAAGGGACTGAACCAACTTTCAGTTCTACTCTTTCCAAACAGCTGCTGCTAGTACCCTCAATATAGTACTGTTATCACAATTTCTTCCCTATCTCTGCTCCCCCTGCATTCTTCTAATTTCTACCCAGCAGCTCGTCACTTGGGTGCTGCACAGTATCAGCCTTGTGAACCATCTTTATCCCAACTACTGTACTCTATCTTTTCGTTGTCAACCCCCACCGCTTGTCATAAAATAAAGGAAAAAGATCTGGTGAGTATTGGTGCATAACGATGGGGACGAATATCACTCACAAGCCGCCACTGCCGATACCTGCCTCTGTTTCAGCCTCAACATCATCTCCGGCTTCTAATATAAAGATTGAACGGGTCCTAAACTCTTCCTCGGCATCTACCAGACCATTCCCGCAGGCCGCTTCTGTACAGAATCTCCTCCACCCCCCCAATCCTGCTTCTACTCCTGCCACCACCACTGCTGCTGCTGCTGCTCCTCGCCGCTTGCCTGCCTCATTTTCAGCATCTGCCGGAGCTAATACAGCTGCAACTCCCGCTATAGCCTCCGTTCAGTCTTTGTTACATCCCGATAGCGCATCTTCTCCAATACAGCATCATCAACATCAACATCAACATCAACAGCAGTTACAGCGCCAACGACAGCTAAAGCAAGAGCACCAGGAGCAACCGGCGCCGCAGCAGCAGCTCCAACCACAAACCCAGCTCTCGCAGCAGCTACGGCTGTCAGATATTCCACCTTCATCTTCGGAATCTTCTATGGCAACTGCTGTGATGCCCCCCCAGCCTGCCCATGTAATGCAGCCTTTTACAAGACCAATCCGTTTTGTGGCAAACGATGGGCAGCCACATGCAAAGAGAAGAAGAATAAGTGCCGCGTATGTTACTCCTGATACTCCTTTCAGTAGAACAGCGAAAGCCAGGGATAATATTTCTCGCTCATTTCTTTCTTACCCTCCTATTTCCTCTGATGATACTGCCCCCACGCTACCATCCCACTTGTACATTTCCTCATGCACAACTATGTATCCATCTATCCTTTTGGAATATCACGATGTGTATATATGTTTGTTCCTTGCGTTACCTTATGAAGACTCGTCTCTCCTCCACTTTCCTTGGTTTTTCTAGTTTCCTCGGTTTTATTTTTATTGATTCTTCTGTTTGGTCACACGTTTAATGCTGACTTGCTTCTCCTCTTGACGGAAATTGCCATAAAGGTGCAAGACATGCCGCAAGAGGAAAACCCGCTGTAGCGGTGAGAAACCTATCTGTGAGACCTGTCGTCAAAATGGCCATTCATGTCTAGGGTATTCCGACCCCACCAATTCGATGCCAGCACCGTCAGCACACCAGACCCAGCGTCAACAAAGTCGCGCCCGCTCCGAATCTACCCCCACCGTAACCACCACACCCACGGATAAACTGCTAATAGAGCCATTATTCTCACCTACCCCATCGCCACATGATCGCACCAGGAGGCCTTCAGTACAGCAGCCGTTGCCGAGCGAACAACATGGACTGCGAGCTATGGAATCGAGGACAATGTCACAAAAGCGGAAATCAACCGACTGCCATGATGCTGCCGGCAGAGGTTACGAATATGACGTGGATAGTGGTGGCAGAGTTGATGGTGGAAATGGGGGCGAATTGACGGACGAGGGTAGTCCTATTTTCAGATGTTCGTATCCTATATTCATTCCTGCGCCCTGTTTTGTTCCTTTTTAGCCCTTTGTCGCCGTTTTATATACCCATGACCCTCCTTGCGAGTAAATCTGTTTTGCTTTATTCCGTTTTATTTTATTCTTGGAAGATATTGGGATTAACCATTTTTTTAAAAAATATTATTTCACGGCATCCCATAGATCCATCGCCCCCATCACAAAGACTTGCGCACCGCATGCCTTATTTCCGTTATTTCGGCCCTACGGCTATCGTGCCGGGCTATAAACAAATGGTTGTTGAAGTCCACGATAGGAACAACATACCTCGACATTCCAGTCTTTCAATCAGTGCAAACTCCTCGGTGACATCGCCAGCATCAACATTTGGGAGTCTCGGGAATCCGAACCCAACACCTACGGTTTCCTCTGGAACAAATAGTGTTCCAATGGAGGATATCCCCTTCTATGATCCTGGCGATCCTGCCCCAAATAGCCCCTTGATCGCCCATCTCGTCGAAACGTTTTTTTCGCATTTGGGATGTAATTTCCCATTCTTGAGGAGAGAAGTTTTTACGAAAGATGTAGAGGAGAAACGGGTTGAAGGGATATTGGTTGATGCGGTCTGTGCCGTCGCTGCTAGGTTCTCGAACAACTCGTTATTACAGTCACTCGTTCGGAACGGAGAAAAGGTACCATCCAGCGAGTATGGCACTGCGTTTGCTATTCGTGCAAAGAGTCAGGTTGTTGACACCTTTGCCTGCCCAAACCTCGCTTCGGTACAAGCTTGCATACTGCTGGCGTATGTGGAGTTTGGGAGCAACAGGGATAGTGGACTTTGGATGTTTTTAGGAATTGCGATTAGGATGGCGCAGGATTTGGGGTTACAAAAGCTGGAAGGTACCAGAGGCGATGCGGAGGCGGGGATTGAAGTTAGGCGTGTTAGGGGAGGCGGATCGCGCAGCGCGGAACAAAGCCCGAGAGCAGGCACAAGTGCTGGAAACGACCATAGGGTAAAAATCGAGTCGGTGGGGCGTTATGACGATAGGGCACCCGAGAACCACGAAAATTACGTCGACGATGAGAATGTGAGGGAGACAAAAGCTAGAGAGAGAGAGCGGACGGATACGTTTTGGGCTGTTTTCTTTCTTGACAGAGTTATTTCATCAGGCACCGGGAGACCCGTAACAATACGCGACAAGGAGATTGAGGTAGACTTTCCGCCCATCGAAGAGGTTGACCTCGAGCATGGATATCCACCTCCTTTCCCTGCTCTTATCAGGATAATTCAACTATACGGAAGAATAACCGACTTATTAAATAGTATAAAGGATGTCCATACTGTCACACCAGACACTTTGCGGAGCCTTTCGGGCCTGGAAGCTGATTTAACCAAGATCTATCAAAGGCTGTCTCCAAAGCTTCATTTTGGTGTTGCCAATTTTCAGTATTACGCTAGCACCAATCAGGGGGCGGTGTTTTTACTCCTTCATTTTTGGTTTCATACTTTAATCGTGTTATTACATCGCCCAACGCTGCTCATTGCTTTCGAGGGAAGTATACAGCAGCTGTTCCCGAATAGCCGTGAGTTATCGATGTCTTCCGCCAAGACAATTGCCGACATTTTGGCATTTGCGGAGTTATTGGATTCCAAGGCAGTAAACGGCAATCCGTTTACCAGTCAGCCGATCTACATCGCGGCATGCGCATTCTTGCAGGAAAGCGCTGCGCATTCTTCTTCAAACCCAACATCGAGATCCTCGTCACCACCTCCTTCAGGGTCCTTGCCGTCATTCAATGCCTTGACTCTTGGAAGTATGGCATCGGAGTCCAGTAGTAGTACCAGCAGGCCTCAAACAGCCGGCCGAGGCTCGCCAGTCAGTAGCAATGGAACTACCGTTGGTCCCGGGAATGATAGTATAGTGGGTGGGGAAACAACCGGCACCAGTGGAAGAGGGATGATTTCCGGTTTTGGGTCGAAGATAATGGAAGAGGGGACCCTAGTTCAGAAACTATCGGCGAAGCACACTTTGCTCGCCCAGGCAGCTCATCAAAATTACCAAAAATGCTATAAAGCATTGAAAGCGATGGAGACTTATTGGGAGGGAGTAAGGTATATTTTGACAGTTATGGATCAAAAGGCAAAGGGGATCGTCGATCCGCTACTTTACACAGTTGAGGAAATGGAAAGTGTCGAAGTCCATAGGTGGGGAGCTGGGGTGTGGAACCGTTTCCGAGGTGATCTAGCCCCGGGCGCGGAACGAGTAAATGGAGCGGTCCGTGAGAAAGCTGTCAAACTGGAGGGGGGGGTACCACAATCTAGTCTCACGCCCCCAGGGGGCCAATTGGGCCCCGGGGTTAACCGGATACCAGAGCGTATCCCGTCACCGTTAATGAATGGGATTCATGGGAATCCTAGTCAAGGTTAGTTTCCAGTTTAGAATAACGTTTCTTAGTTCTAACTTGCCCGAATAAACAGCCATTGGATGGTCTCTGACTGGGACCATAAACTCTCCAAATTCAAACTTGGCTTTTATGTTTCCAGCTAGCGGTGAGGCTGGTGTTTACACTATACAACACCAACAGTACAACGGGAACACCTCCTCACCACATGCCAACCATCACGGTGGGATACAGCAAGCACAAGATCCACGAAACGGGCACATGGCGTCTGGAATGCATCCGCCCCCTCCACATGGATTTGTCGGTACGACGCCAGCTTCAACCGCACCACTAGCTGCGTCTTCCCAATCCAAGTACTCAGTGGGGACCTCGACTCCAGCCGCAAGTGATGCCGAAATGCTGCTGGGGCTCAGCGTGGAGCAACAAAGGCAACAACAAAAGGCCACTAACGTTCATCACAGCCCAATGGATGGGCTTATCATGGGAGGGGGGGGGTATAACAACGACGAAGCTGGAAGCGCTATGGGAGCATACAATGCATATAATATCATGATCGAAACTGAAGATATCAACATGAACAGTATGGGAGTCAATCACCTTCTCCCGTTTTTGGAGTTCGTGCCCTGCGATTCCTATCAGTACGGTACAGAGGCGGGAGATGGTCTAGTTAATGACCACCACCACCACCACCGCTAAACCTAACAGACTGGGAAATGAGTGTAGAATTGTTTATTTCCTTCGCTGCCTTCTTTTCTATTTTCCTTCTAGCGATATTCCCTTGTTTCCAGGTCAGGTGCGACTCTTGTAATGGGCTTCGTGGTTTCTCATCCCACTGGTGACACGGCGACCGTTCCCGAACATTAGTACTTGGTATGATCGCCATTTTTTTTCTTTTTTTGCTATAGCCATCTCTCTCACTTCCTTTCCACGTCTGCTTTTTGTTATATCTTATAGAAAAGCGCCAACAAATGGATCTTCATTCACGGTTTTCCAAGTACCTTTTCGTTATACCAAACAAAAATAAGACAGGCAAGCAAGGTGTTATTGTTTGGAGCTGGAGTTTTTCTTTCATCGATCTTGATTTATCAGCTTTTTTTCTTTCTGAAGAGACTCGCACTCTACAATTCATGGATGAGCACACGGGATGAAAAATTTCCGAGAATATATCGTAATTATTTTACCTTTTTTTGAGCTGCGCTCTTGGTCGCCCCACTTTATTGGGCGATTATTTGATTTTTCATCTACGGTAGGAAGGGCCCATAGGCTTCGCTTTCAATATCTTCTACCCGAGTGCCGCCCCGGATATATAAGTACTGCACTATGGTGCAAAGTATCTACCCTTGGCATTGCCAACATTTTTGCAGTTCACAAATCCCCCACGTCCTCCTTTCTTATTCATTCACAGACTAGCCTACCTACTTGTACATCAACCAACCCCTCTCTCACGATCACAGCCCAAAAACGAGGCTAGCATTTAGCGGTGGTCTGCCCCCTCAAAACCCTACTGTTATCATCGCTATGAGCTGAACAATCCGATACATCGAAAAAGAAGATTGATTACCCAACGTTGATCGCCCTCCTCCACGACCACTACCTCCCATCCTCCCTCTTCACTTCCCACATCGTCCCCCCAATCCCCATCGGAAAAAAAAAGAAAGTCTAGGAGTACCTCTACTCATCTCTGAAAATATTGGCGTTTTTTTCCAATCCCGAGAGTAAGTGGGTGGGTAGTACAAATACATTGGACAAGCATGATTACGGGTGAATCGCGAAATTCCTGGGTTTGGTTAGTTGGTTGCGTACGTGCGGGGGGGAGGGGGTTGGGACGCTTTTGCTTTTTTCACTTTGGCTCTCTCTTTTTTTGCTTTTTTCATTTGGCGTGTGCACTTTCTGGAGTGTTGTACAGTACTTGAGGGTGATAAGTTAGGGGGAGGAAAGTCGGGACTGTGGGGAAGGTTTGGTGGTGGTGCTTGACTTTCTAAGTAGCTGGGGGTGGGGGGTGCTAGTACGGTACCAGAAGCGATTGCGGGGTTGGTACCGGGTGAGGGCGGTCAGGAGCTGGAGTGAGAGTGAGGGGTGGGCCTCGGGTTGTCTTTCGGGTCATGGGGCGTCACTCGCCTGTGATCATTGAGCTGTGGAGCCATGTGCACAATGGTATGATAAGTTAAGAGAGGCTGGAAGCTTATCTGATATCGTCATACGTGGGAGGCCGGACAGTTTTCCTGCTCCCACGCCATTTATTCCCCCAGAGTAGGGCGGAGTAATGTAGGGCGGCGCAATAGTGTGTAACACGGGTATCGCGGCCTGTGGGAAAATCTTACGGGAGGGTCGGTACGCGAGTTAGATTGGTAGGTGCCAGGCGTCGTATCTGTCAACGTAGGATGGCGAGGAGACGAATGCTCAGGGAAGAAGCCATCCGTCCCATAAATTTTGTTCGATCGGGCCCAGACCCCTCCTCGGACTGCTAAGCCTTTTCTTCCTGACTGCAGGGATGATGTGCGGATTGCCCTTTCTTACATGTTGAAACGGCCTTTCGTGCCCACCCCCTGCTACCCGGCCACCCGGCAGCCACCCGCCGATTGTCAACCCGAGGAATTCAGCGGGTGAGGGGGGTTAGCCCGGATTCGGAAGTCTTCCAGTAAGCTGTGCGGGAAAGGATGGGATGGGGTCATTCCCGGGACCAAGGTAGGCAAAAGCCCAATGGAAGCTGTCCCCTTTCTACCCTTAGGCTGACTGGTACCAATCTAGCTGTTAATCCCCGGAGAAAACAATTAATGGAGAACATTCGAATTTGTAAATTTCCCAGTAAGCTGTGTTGCCCAACAACGGGATCCTTCCCGAAAGTAGGGCAGAAATAAGCTCGATGGAAGCACACGCGGCTTTGCATCCGTGCAGCCGAGGCCCGTGTGCTGCAGGCATATATGATACTGCGACGAACTGCTTATTAGAGTGATATTCTGATTCCGCCCTGTATTCTGGAGCACCCCACTCCAGTTTAAGAGCCCTGGTGACTCGCCCTATTCATTCCCCGGAAATCTCGGGGGTTCTTGTGGAAGATTACTTCCCAGAACATCGAGCCTAAATGCCCGCCACAGAGTAACTGCATACCTGAAATATTTCGCTAGTTTACCAAAGCTAATCAGATAGGCATAGGCTATTGAGTAGAGAAGTGGGTAATGATCTACTACTAAAAAGTGCACATCGATAAAAGCTACTCCGTCACGCTAATAGCATCCTTGGTACTGGAGCATTTGAGAATCTGGCTGTTATAGGACGTTGGAATTGCCTCGACTAGTAAGGTTGGGAGAGGTTCTTCTCTCTTTATTTATCTCAGCGGAAGGTTAACCATTATTATTATTATTTCCACGTGCTTCTTCCCTTAATTCAAAAGGAGCAGGGGAGGGTTCAGTAGCGTAGCTTCTAAACATTCTACTCTCTACTGTAATAAAGTTAGAGGGAGACTTAACCACATCTAGAGGACGCGCCTGATCTGGATGACGGGCAGTAGCAGCTCTTGGAATCGTCGTTTAGGCCTTTGTGCCGAGCTGCTCGGCAGCCGGATAGCACATGGCGACTGTCTTGAGTGGGGTTTCTTTCTCTCTTTCTGCCCTGCTCGAATGACAGCCAGTGATTGTGCTTAAGAAACCACTCCATGTAAAACTGAGTTCCGAGCCAGCAAAGCACAATACGTGGATAGAGCTTTCTCACCGCAGATGGGACTAAACTCTGCCGATACCTATAATGTAACTAATATATACTCACACCGAGTACTTGTAGTACAGAAATTTTGCTATTTAAGTACTGTTGAGGTCTAATACAGGGTACGGCCAACCCGGGGGAATTATTGGCATATTATAATAAAAGGCTAAGCTTCCTTTCACCCGCGCTAGAGGCGCACACACACCATAACAAGGTTCCCCTATCGTACCACTACAAGGGCTTAATTCTTGGATTAGGCTAGAGTTACGACTGATCATTTCCACTTGAGGGTATGCCGAGTGATGATACATGACGGCCTAGAGGCATTGGGGTCCCTGAATATTCCGTACTTTCCTTGTTTTCGCTCGTCCGCCTTGCACAAGGGCCAGAAGGTGGAGATGTGGGATGGGGAAAAATTGGGTCCCCCATCACATCACCTCTCATTTTCCGATAGGGCGGAAGCGGCTAAGGAAATGATGAGGAGGTGGGAGGGGGAAAAAAGTGTTAAGGTGCAGGGGAAACGAACAAGGCAATTGTCTATATAATTGCGCAAAAATTCCTTGCGATTTTTTTGCAGCTGCGCTCGCCCAAGAACCCCATGCAGAGTAATCGGTTTTGTAGGTCAGGTGGACAAGCGCATATCTATACAAAATTATATTATAGCTGAGTGTTAAGGAAACGAATCATGTGCGATGTCGTTGCGGTTACCCCCTCTGGTAAGGCCTGGGTAACCTTTGAGGTTTTTTTTTAATCTTTTGAAAAGCTGAGGGAGCTGGATGGCTCGCCTTTTTCTGTGTCTTTCGCGGCCCTTTCCTTGTGGAGGAAAATCCGGACTATAGAGTACACCGTTCAGTTATTGAGGTTTCAAAATACTATAGAGGTAGACGTGTCCAGGGATTGGTTTTTTTCATATACTTCACTACCAAGAATTGGTGTGGAAGTGTATGAAAATTAATCCCTGCGTACCTTTATAGTAGTGTCTAATAAGTTTCTGTACAGTCCTTGGCAACAGCATCTCATTGCAAGTTTTAAAAATTAATATAAGCGTCAAGGTGAGCGTTTGATAAATCCTATGGGGGTAGGGGTATATAAGTTTGCCTTCTTTCACTTATGGTAATGTTTCATCAACAATAGGAGTTTAGAAAGATTTGGTAAAGGTATTATAAGATAATTCGAATAAATGTGGAGGGTATAAATTTTTGGAATTTCTTATTCCTATAAAAATTAGGTCCAATAAAATGTTTAGGAACCTAAATGAGAGTACAAGGCATGTTTTGAACTCTAAATACCTGGTACTCTATTACATGATTTGTGGTATTAAACCTGCTATAGAGGTCAGTGTAATCAGAATTGTCGAATCCAAATCATTTATCGTAGAATAGGACAATACTTGCATATTCTGATATAGATTTCTGCCTGGTTGGAAATGTTTTAAGATAGAAAATATTAAATTTAAACTTGAGTCCTCTCTATGATCTTAAATGTGTTGCTGATAATTTCTAGTATTACTATAGCTATACCGATGTTTCTAAAAAGAGTTATAAAAACATATTAACAATCAAATTGTAAATGAGTCAATCTTTCCTCTCCTGACTACCTAAATAAGGTTTAAAAACTTTGTATATATTACACTACCGTAAAAACTGGAATAATTGGCCCTCGCGCTAGCAGTGCAGAATTCCCCTTTTGGATTAGGGGGGAAAGCACAGTGAAAAAAACCGTCCCTCAGCCTCCCGCAAAAGCGAATTTAAGCCGACCTTGCTAGGAGAGGCAACTCCAACCTACTAGCTTGAGGGCCACTTATTCCAGTTTTTACAGTTTCTCTAATTACATATTAGTACCAAAATTTTCACCTAGCTCGTTACGCAGTTAAGGTGTAAGAAAAGTGTGGTATGAGCATGCTCTCCATTTGTGTGGATGGGTTGGGAGTTATTGAACATATCTATGCAGTTTCTTTGAGATACTGCATCCATTAATAGTCAATCATTTTAATTAAATAATAATATTGGGTACATCCATTGTTCTGGTACCCTGGACCCCCTCATATTCTCTCTACTTAGAAGAAATCGATAGCATCAAACCTTTACCCATAATTTTTATATATTTATTGACATAAATACAAAATATCCAAGAGGACGTATGTTTCCTTGCCACTGTTGCCGAGGCCGCGCGGAAATTTATTAGACACGACTGTAACGGCACTTTGTGGAGGGGTATATATTCCTCTTCCCTACCCCGGCCTCTACTAGGGTAAGATTCTTATATAATTGAACCCTTGCTTATCCTATCAGGGAAGGTAGTGGACGCCTAATGAGAAAGCTTATGTGGGAATTGTTTCCGAAGATATTGGCACTTGGGATAACGAGGAGCTAGGTAATTTGCGACCTAAAGGCTAAAGTTCAGATTTCTGCTCTTTAGATGCGGATGGGGGTTATCGATAGCGACATTTGTCAAGCTATTTGGCGGCACGCTATGTCCCCCGTGCTCGGTGGGCACCCTGATGCTCCGCAGCGCATAGTGTGGGAGCAATTAGGAGGGTCGGGCGATAAGGCAGCATTCTCCTAAAAAAACAGTGAAAAAAATTTAAATTTAATAGAAAGCAGGGATTGGGGGCCATGTGTTGCAGACTTCCGGGGACATGGTAGAATTGAGCTAGTGCAATTCCCTGGTTGATGCGATTGCCGGCGGAGACGGTTTTCTGGAACGGTACGGCAAGCAATCGGCGATCTCGAGTTGATTCCCTCACCTCCCGGCTCTGCTTCGCCGGAACCGGTCTCTTGGAGAGCGTTTATCCGTGTAGGGCACTGCACAAAGTAGTATATTAAGTCTTAACCGGGGGTAATAAAACAATGTCTTTATCAAGATGACTAAGTCGAACTAGACATTGATGTAGTGGCGATATCGGTGATAAAGTGGAAGGCGATCATCACATAATCTCACTCGCCTGGAACATCTCAATTGGGGTCGTTTAGTAAGTATGCAGAGGCAAAAACACACCAAAATTGCTGGTTTCCGAGCTATTATAATTCAACGACCATAAATAGAAACAGCATGAAGGGAATTCAAAAGTAATTTGCTACAATAGCACCCACACAAAAAAGTGTGGGATTTTTTCCTTCAATTCTCCTAGAGTTGTGAGGGGTGGAATGTCATTTCCCTCGTGGTACTTGCCAAGACCAGGGTTTTTGGATGGGGAAGATACATTGCAAAAAACCTTACCCAGTTCATGTGGCCACAACTCTCCACAAACTCCAGATAAAAAACTGAAATAAATATACAATAATATTATACTTCAGACATGCTAAACCTGTTCAAAAAATTTCGAAACCTGAGTTTCAAGATGTCTGAAAATATAATAGTTCGAAACCCGAGAGTTTTGGTGTGTTTTGGCTTCTGTATGGTTACTGGGCGACCCCTATTGACCGCAAGGTCCGTGGGCCAGAATTACTGACCGCGATATATAGATAGGTAAGCAGATAGGTATGGGCAGGTATCGTACTATGTACTTAGGCCTAGGCGCAAGTACCCAGCCGTGAGTCCCCCACCTATCTAGCTTATTACATAGTAGATCTTTGAGGAGAGAGCCTTTGCCCGAACTACATCGGAAAACCTCGCATGGTGGAAATCGTGGCATAGGCAATGTTAGTCGAAATTCGCATGCGGGATAATTCTCTAACTTGAAGAACTAGCATCCGTAGACTTCTATAGTGAGCAATGATAAGGATGCGGGCAAGTGAGGCCGTCGGAGTGTATCCCCGAGGGAGTAGTGCCCTTCTGGCTGGGTTACCAATCCACCCGCTATTGTGCGTGACATGCTACTACTGTACCCAGCTAAGACGACTCCCGTAGGTTATCTAATATAAATCCTTTGAATGACCTACGAGGAAGGGGCGTCCTACGAGATCCTTAGCCGGCGTAAATTCTCGCCCTCCCCATAAGTGGTGCCCGGCTGCTCACACCGTGGTCCTAGGCTGTTAATCTGTGCGATATTCAACCTCCGGTATGTCGCTTGTTATTTTGTGGTCTCCCCTGGTCCTGGTTAGGCACGATTGATAGGGGTTCTGCCACCTTTTTCGCGTCTATGCTCTGCAAGCGCTATCCTAAGCCGCCATCACCTCTGGGTATGAGTGTGGTTTCGCTTTCCCCTTGTAAAGGCCATCTCATTTACCGCACTTTGTTTCGGAAGAGGGAACAGAACCAATTTGCTGGAATGGGGCCGAGATTGTTCAGCTGACAACTCTGGCACCCTAGATAGTGGGACCCGGAAGCCGGTTTGATGGGCAGGCTCTCGCTTAGGCACACATTTGATTCGGGGGGGTTGGCAAAAAAAGGAAGGGGGGGGGAATGATTCATGAGTAAATGAACCTGCCAATAGCTTGCCCAATGCCCTTGCAGAAACATATCTCATGTGAGCAACACGAGTTAGTATGTCTGTTCACATATTGATAGCCTGCTGTGTGTGCCCCTTCCACTGAGGTATCTAGAAGCTGGTATGGGCCCGATTCTGACTCGTAGTTCTCTGACGTTTGTAGAAACCGGGTTCGCGTGCGCCTGCGTTTAGTAGACGGTCAAATAGCGTCAGTATTAGCAAGTTATAAATATCGAAAATATGATTGAAATACACATCAGTAACAGCCCCCCTTACTGGAGTGCTTTATGAGGCCCTAACCTGAGACAATCAGAAAAGAAACTCTTAAAAAATTCAAAAAACCAGCAAACCATCCAGGAGTTTAAAGATAATGGTCTCTAGCTTCTGAGGCGGGATCCAACCAGCCCAGTCGGGGCCCTTGAAAACATCCGGGAGTCCTTCTTTCTTTCACAGAAAGACACTTGTATTTCATGCTTCCCGGGCCCTAGGAGAGTTTCTATAGTAGTATATGTGGACTCAGTCGTTTTTACAAACGTTAGAGAATTATGACTAAATTCTAACTCATGGCTTGCAAGACTGCTAGAGGAGGGAAAAAAACAACGGAGACGGCCGTCTAGAGGAACAGTGCTCGAGTACTGTACGTCACGCCGCATGGTACCAGTGCCATGTGCGCACACGCCGTATCGACCAAATAAGCTCGCGCGGGGACCTATAGCGAACCAGCGAACTAGCTTTCCCCACGAACACCTGAAACGTACAAAAACCCACACCTAATAAGTCCAATGTTATCCGCGAATCCAATCAGTTCCCATCCGCCAAATACCAACCGAATAAACCGGTCTGCTCTTCCTACCCTCCGACCCCACCCACTCTGCCGCTACGGTGAATATCGCAAACCGGTAATTGGCCAAACACCACGAGTGACCCACTGTGATTAGTCCCTTACATCCCCACATACATGGGCACGCGCACACGATACGCAATTCCATGTCTCAGGTCCCTTCCACTAACATTCTGATAGAAGCACCCCCTCCACCGCATCGGTCGCTTAGCCTTAACCCCGACGAATCAAGCCCCACCAATTGCGCCCCCCCCGGCACCCTCCACCTATCTTATCAAGGGAGCGCAGAAAGCTAACACGGCACGAGGCAGACCCAATCGCCATAAGCGCGCGGGTAACTTACCGCCTAATAAAAACCACCCACGAGTTTAGGGCATGATAGGAAACAGTGATGCAAGGGACGCAAAAGTCTACCTTTACAAAGTGCACTTTTCTTTTTCTTTTTCTCTTTTTCTCTTTCTTCTCTTCCTGCCCCACCCATCCACCCATCACTACCTCCGCCTTCCAAATACCTTAAAGTACGTGTGCGGGGAGGGGAAGGGCATTCGGGTGGGAGGGAAGAAAGGGCACATCCTGACAGGTGAGGGGGGAAGGTCTCACTTTGAATTAAATCACACCTCCCCTCACCTCACCACTCCCCCATCGAACTACATCTCCCCCTCGCGGACATCCCCATGACGTCGTCGATACCCTCTGGCCGTCTACAGGGGTTTCTGACAAACACACCGCACCCCAGCAAGTAAACATATCTGATCACTCGAGCGGGCTCCATGCAATGCCTAAATGCTGTGCGAGACAATCATTGCCCCACCAAACAAGGCGTGGAGAGATCGGGAGGGGCAACCGGGAGGGGGTGTGGGGCGAAAGCCTTTTTTTCTTTTTCTTTGCTCCTTGCTTTTAAGTAGAAAACGCCGGCAGAATCTTCACCGTCACCTCTGGTCGTCGTACGGTACGATCGCCATGTCAGATCATTACCAAGTACTGTACTATTGACTGCGGATGTGGTTACCTGGCCCTTGAAATTCCAATAGGGTCAATGCAGCGGGTGTACTACTAAGATGCGTATAAACTTATGCTGCAATGTGGCATGGCAGACTAGAGGAATGAGCGAGACGGACGAAACGGTCCGATAGGAAAAAAAGTCTCGAGGGCGAGATTGGATGGGAGGCTAAGTAGGTGGATAGGTAGGTGGGTATGGGTACTCGAGCAGGGAGTTGACAAATACCCAACTGCAAGAACACAAGCGAGACGTATGCACGCGAAGATTAGATGCTTTTTCGTTTTTCGTTCCTTGGTTGTGATAAAATACGGTGCTGCATACTTGAGTATGCAGATAAGGGAACCAGTGTTGTAGGTATTGTGATCATGAGTGTAAATGGTGCCGGGAGAGCCTGGGTGTTGTCCCCCCCCCCCCCGTGGCTCTATGATTAAAAGACGAGTGAGTTTACCTTTCAGCTTTAGCCCAGTTCTCCCCCTCTTTTCTTGTTTTTGTTCTCGTTTTCCCCCGAAATCGGTGGAGTTTCCTATTGTGGTGCCTTGGGTAATTAACGATAACCGAGGATCCGTGGTGGTGAGCAGCCGGAGGGTGGGAAAATACAAGAATTGTGCTGGGAAGAAAGTAAAGACGGGTTACCAAAAAATCCTTCGGGCCTCCTTCATGCGCTCACTCCAAGAAATACTTTTTTTCTTTCACTTTTACATTCCACTTAGAAGAGAAAAAACAGAGATTCCCATTTCTAATTCGTGCCAACCCCACCGTTCTCGTACTCTGCTGGACTGTAATGTGCTGTACTGCGCCACGCATCAATCAACTCTGTCAAAAGTCTCCACCGTTTAATAAATAGTAGACCAATTTAATAAGTTTACAGATCGCGCAGACAACCGTGAAAACAGGAATCACATCAGCAGATTACGCACAAGAGAACAAAGACCCCTAATTTCTTTGGCCCCAATCCCGGTTTGTCGTATTTATCATCTGTAAGTACCCGACATTACATAATAGAATAAATGAGTACTCCTCCATCGCCGAGGAAATTACAAGGAGGGGTACAGTAGAATCACAAGTTTATCAGCGGGGTATGCGTGCGTTTACTTGTGTCGGAGTTTTTCTTCTTCTTCGCTTATCCGTTCAGGGTGTTGGTTTTTGTGTTTTTTCTGTGGCTGGTAAGTACCGTAGCATAGCATAAGGCATTCACCACCATTCTCCCGCTCACGCGGTCACTCACTGCACCAAGGGCGACGGGGGGGGAGGGGGGGGGGGGCAGCATAGTACGGGGGGCAATGATGAGGAAAAGAAAGAGAGAAAAAAAGCGCCGGTCCACACGTCCACGATCGAGTCAAGGGGGACTAAACATAATACTCCATGAGCTGAATTGTTGTAAAACGCACGTTAAAAACGAAAGTCCAAAGGGGATCCATCAGAGCCCCTCCCCTGAAATGGCCCGCGCAGCAGCTCCCCTCCAGCTTGGTCCCCCCTCCCTCTCTCTGGTGGACAAAGGAAAAGAGTGGAGGAACCATATCATACCCATAGCCCAACCTTATCACAGCCCTAAAGACCACCGGTAGTCACCCTCTCCACCCCCCACCCCCTGTAACGATCTACCATGCACATGTGGCTTGCCAAATCCATCCTGTTTTACTTTACTCCCCTCCTCTCATTATCCCCCCGCTCGTGCCCACTCATGCTTTTGCTCCTCTTTCTCCCCCCACGGTTACCGGTGTTGTGCTGTGCCTCCACTACTTCCCCCCTGCAGGAGACAAAAACCAAAATACGGGAGAAAGGAAAGGAAAAGGGCAAAAGGAAGAAGTAAAAAGAGGGGGAGGAATCGAGAAAGACCGAAGGAACCAGCGGGGGAACGGAATAATACCATCCATGCGACATTAGAACGACCATGTGCCGATTTACATGGCATGGCATCGACCTTGCACATGGTTCATACTTACTAGTACAGCGCTCCACGTTACTCAGTAACAAATTCCCCCCCTCCCCCCAATTTAAATTATTATTTTTTACAGCGTAGTCGAGCAAGCCGCAAAGCCGAGCGAACGAACACGGGATCACACACGTGTCATGGTCATGGAGGTGATACGGTCCCAGTGTACAGTACAGCCCAGCACAGTAAGCTTGGGGAGCTTGTGCACCATACGCATCATGGAGAGTCACTCGCTTACCTTTTCTCTCCTTGCTCTCGCTAGTTGCTCCGTAGCTAAATTTATTACCGAAGTATCGGTTATTGTCAGAACCTAGTAGAGTATTACCCATTTGCCAACGAAATAATAGCCGCGATACTAGGGGATTTTACTTTCACTCTGCCTTACTCGTGCGGAGATTACTCAAACTCCTGTAACCATGCACGGCGGAACGTGTTTATGGTACTTAGAATCATCGAGTTCATTTTCTGCCTTGAATTCTAGATGCTATTACCCCCTCGAGGTTTTTGCTAGAGACGGTGAAAGGGGTAGAGCAGAGAGAGGGGAGACAAAAGGAAGATATGAGGAGGGAGGGGGTCAAAAAAAAAGGTTTGTTTATACACAAAGAGCGAGCCGGAAAAAAAACTAGATACTCGAGTAGTGAGCTACAAATTAAAATTAGGTATGGGTATCCCGTATGAAAGACCCGAACCAAAAACATGAAAGAAAAAAACAAAACAAATGCGTGAATGGTTTAAACCAGCCCAATTCTCAAGAGCGGCCTTGGTATAAGACGATATTAGCCAGCCTCCGCTCCACAGACTCTCTGTTTTGCTGAAATAAATAAATAACAAAACCTAGACGCCGCCATTAACCCTAGGAAATTATATGAACTCAGCTTGGCTATAGCCGCGCTATATTTCGTGAAAGATCAAAACTGCGTTACTCTACTTTTGGCACCTCCCCGTTAACCACACAATTCACTGCACCATTCACTACACCATTCACTACACCATTGGCCGTACCATTGGCCATACCATTAGCCATACCGGTCACCAACCCCTTCGACTTAGATCCATCTTTATTCTTGTCTTCGGGTTGCGGAGGGGGCTTGGTGGCATCCCCTGTAGCATCGCTGGTTCGTGGTTTCTCGGCGGCCATAGAGTTGGTGATGCTTGTTTTGGTAACCTCGTTTCCATCACTGATGTTCTGCTTCACGCTCGCCCTTAGCATTTGCGCAAATAATGCCTTTGCTATCACCTCCACATCGAAATTCTGTTTGTCTATCTGCAAGCCGCCGGCTTCTAAAATCGTGCCTTGTAGTCCCATGTGTCGGGGTGAGGTGGCAGACGGGACGTTGACGGTAACAGAGAGTTGCCCCTTCTCTTCGGCCCCATTGGGTTTAGTGACATTCTTCACGACCTTTCTCCTATCACCCTTGGATCTAGACCCACGGCCGCCCTTAGAATCAGCCGCTGCAGCAAGCTTACCCTTTAGCCATTCAGGGAGCTGCTCCAACGCGAATCTAGGCGCTCGTTTGTAAGACATAAGAAAGCCTTGGATTTCCGCTGGGGTGAACTTGTTCTCCGGTATCATCTCCGCGAATTTCTCGGAGAGTTGGCGAATAGTTGACCTGTACTGCTCCTCCCTTGCCTCGCCGCTCTTCTCTGCTGACGACAGCAATGGCTCGTCCTCCCCGCCAAATACTTCTTGCTCCTCTTCAATCGTAACCGAATCGATTCCATCAACGCTAGAGTAAAGTTCCCTAAAGATCTCTGCTAATGTGGTCTTGCAAGCATAACCAAACTCAATCTGCATGTCGACTCTGCCTGGGCGAATGAGAGCCGGATCAAGTCGCTCTCTGTGGTTGGTAGTCATAATCAAAATTCTCCCTTCGTGGCTTGCAACACCGTCAATAGCATTCAGGAGCCCTGAAAAACTAACAGACATCCTGTGCTGTCTTGAGGGAGACGGCGGAAGGGAACTTTCGCTTCCAGATCTGTTAGATTTTTTGTCCTTTCCGTCTTTTGACTTTCTTTTCGAAGTTCGCGATTCGTCATCAGAGCTAGCCTCCTCATCTTCCGAGGAGTCCCAATCAGAATCATCGACCAGGTCGTGTCTGCTGGTGCGTTGTACGCCGGCACAGTCAATGTCTTCCAGAAGGACAATGCATTTCCGCGGCAGGCCAACAAAAAGCATGGTAAGTGTCTCATCCGTAAGGCTCCCAGTAGATAAGCTCAAGATATAGAGAGGAACTTTGAGTTCCCCAGCAAGAGCAAGACTCAAACTTGTTTTCCCCGTGCCAGGAGGCCCATAGAACAAATATCCACGGCGGTATGGCAAGCCGCGTTGGGCATACCAGCGAGAAGTCACCGGGTTCAAATACTCTTTGACATCACGAAGGAGGTGAGATTTAGAGCCCCGGGGCATGATGACTGTAGAGATATCACGGGAGGGTCGATGACGGCCTTGATCCCAGTTCTTTTGGGCGAATGGTGTGGGTGAAAGTGTATATACCATGGTTTTCCTTGACTGTGCCTGGAGGTACTCCTTCCGCGCTTCAGCGAGGAGCTCGCGAAGCAGGGTTGGCGAACGACCGATGGTGGTCAATACCTGTTAGACATATTAATGAGCTGAGGGAAATCATACGAAAGTGCGGGGGGATGATTAATTACCATGGTTTCGTCTGGAATATCACCCGTGTAATACGAGAGATCCAATTTACGATTAATGATGATTAAATTTCTCTTGTACCAGAAGTGGAGAAACCCTATAGACATTCGGTCAGCAAAATCTTGATCTCTTTTTCTTTCCTAGGACAAGTCGGTTTCGGGTGGAAGGGAATACGGGACTGGCTCCGCAAAGCGCTGTGAGTGCCAAATCAACCATCCATGTTTATGATGGTAGGACATAGTAATATTCTTGATATATAGACAACTCATCTGAGTGGAAGGGGGGGGGGATGGTGGCAGCAAGGTGGGGAGAGCAAAATAGAAAAGAAATGTAGTGCAAAATGGACGAAAATTGCAATTGCCTCATGATATCGGTCCGGGGTTCCGGTTACGGCATTGCTACATGGTGCTCGTCCCAGACAAGGAGTACCCTAACATTGAGGAAATAATTCTGTTTGCAAGCACAGATACGCACGGATATTGGCGATATATTTCTAATCCCTGTGTTCGTGGTACTTCTTGGCTGGGTTGAGTAGGGTAGGAGGACCCCGATGAGGAATGGGAGAGAGAGGTAAAAAGAAGTGACACCATTTGAGCACATGATCTGCACGAGAAGGGGATTGTTTGCCCAAACAGAATCACTAATCCAAGCGAATAGTGTGAACACCGCCTCGGTTGTGCTGACGGCATTCCCGGGGGGGGGTGGGGGGTAGCCCCCGTGGGAAAAGTAAAGAAGCGCATTTCACGTACCAGGAGCGGGTGTATACTTGAGCTTTGGGCCCAGTCTATCCTCTTCAGCACATCCACCGCCTTCATCGCCGTCAACTTCTTCATCGTCATCATCCTCGTTTCTACCTGCGCCGTCTCCAAATGGACCGTACGAGCTGTACCTTCGGACAGCATGGCTCATGGGGTTCTTCCTGCTAGTAACACAGAAAAGCCTGCAATCTGTAGAGATACGATTGACTGCCAGCCAACGCATGACATACAGGTAGGTTACATCTGATGAGTGGATGGTTGCCGAAGAAACCAGGTTGGCTGATATGAAACGTGTGAGGGTCGTTAGGGAAGATATGGAATAGGTGAAAAAGGAAAAAAGAGAGGTCAGGAGGGTAAGTGACATCCCTAGAGTGACTGTGGTGGGCAAGAGGCAAATTAGAAATAAGATTATCAAAAATGAGAAAGAAATATGGAGTAAGAGAGTAAGATAATCAAAAGGACTGAGACACAAAACCGGTCAATCATTCGGGGTGGGGGGTAGAGCAGCAAGCTTGGGGACAGCTCCACAGGCCTGAGTAAGAAGCTCGGAGCTAGAGCTTTGGCCAACGAGCCCGGCAGCGGGGAACTCCGCATGGTGACTTATAACGAGGCCCTTAGGAAAAAAGGCAGCACCAAAAGCCACCCGGAACGATAGCCCAAAGATATCGAGGGAACGCGGCAGAAAGGGATTGACAAAAACCTCTGAATAAAACGAAAGATAAACTTGCCCAACAAACTTGTATCCATCCCCAGCTTGAGGAAAAGCTTCTGTACAACATCAAACCCTGGAATCGCAGTGATATCAAACATACCACCCCCAACAGCAGGAGTAGCAGATCCCAAGACGCGCGCGGTTGCACTTAGATTTTCCATCTCGGCTACTATGGTTGCCGTCCAAGTAGGCAGAACACAAACAATGGCTTGTGTTGTTCTTTCGACTTATCCCGGGACACAGGAGCTCTAGAACAAGAGCAATTGTAGAAATTATTCAGATCGAATCAAAGTTCGTCCTGCTGGATTTAGGGGAAACAGTGGGCAGATGGATGGCCAATAGGCAGTAAGAAGAAGGCAGCGTATGATAGTGCCTAGGGGGACAAGCGAGGCAGCCTCAATTCTGAGGAATTGAAGTGAAATCAAGATGTTCCCGGCGGGGGAGGAGTCTCTTTATCATTAAAATCCCTGCAGAAAGGGGGGGTATCAGAGCCTCACTTTTTGGTGTGAACTAGTAACCTCTTGGTCTGCCCGTGGGAGGATGCGCGTGAGCGTGTACCGTAGTGTGTAATGTACCGGGGGTTGTGGATAAGTCTGGCGAACGTGGCTCACAGAATTTCTATGTAAATGGCAGCCAAGACTTCGCCGTACTTTTGCTCACACCCTAGTACCTACCTTGTACTCCCCTCCTCCATACTCGAGTATATTGCAATAGGTAAAGCGAGCACTTATGGCAACCAAGAGAAGGTGCCCCACCCTAACCAGGAGTGGCCACTACAATACCAACAACACTTGCTGGAAGTGCTAGGGAGGTGTTCTCCGACGCCATCACCCGCGCTCACCGAGCTGAGATCGAAGGCAACTGAGGTTCAACACTACCAATTACGTGGACCGACCACTACGGTACACCATCCGTCCGAGACCATCTCCAAACATCCACGGATAATTTAATGCATCGTGTTGTCTGACCGACACTGTTTTGCCTGAGTCGTCTTGCGACTTCCTGGCTTACGGGTCCTCTCAGATCGATGGCAATAGCCCCACATTGCCTACAAGTCCTGTGCTTCTCACTGCATCTTGCCCGGTTTCTTTGCCGGCATTGTATATTGTAAGTTGTCCAAAGATTGCGAAAGGGAGCCCGGATCTCTCTGGGTCTTGAGGGGGGTTCAGAACTTGATCGCGCAAGAGCGTACCGAAAACTTCGTTCCAAGGAATCAGATATACTCTGAATTCTCGGGCTCAGTAGCCCACCAAGTGCTAATTAAATAGGGCACTGAGAAGAAAAACGAAAGAGGATTCACAGCTTTTCGCCTAGTGAGCTCTCTCGCAATCCCTAGAAAACCCACCACATTTACAATATCACACATACTAGTGCAGCCCAGATCTATAACCCTGAGAGGAGAACCAAGAGAGCCGACCCATGGTCACACAACAGCTTTTTTTCTTTTTCTTTTTTCCTTTTTTTCCTTTCTTTTTCTTTTTTCCCCCTTCTTTCGTTTTTCTTTCGTTTTTTCCTTCCCCAACTCCCCTCCCCTCATTTTGTAGCCTGGGATGGATATAGTACCTGGGTTGGAAAACACCACAGCCGCCAGCCTGCCTATTGGATGCGCTTGGCTTTGGCCATCATGTATAATGTCGTACTGTACGCTTAGCCAATATTGGTACCAGACAGAGTACCGGTATCACAATATTAACCTGTGGCTAAATCTCGTAAGCGTACCGGTACTGCACACCAGTAGAGCAACACAAAAAAGGGAGAATAGATCGCTTCCTTGTTTTCCTACCCTTTAAGTTACCCTTTTCATCATTTTTTCTCCCTCCCTACTAGTGATCCTGTCATCACTGCCATCAGGCTGTGGGGGTTCAACCGAATCCCATCCCTTCTCCCGCACTATATCCTCATCCCCACTATCGAAGTAGAGTACGTACCGCTCTTGAAGAGGAAAGAAACAGAGCAATAAAACGCAGCATGGCATAACACCAGTGTATGCTAAGATTCTTCGGAGAGGCAAGAGATCGCATCTCAATAAGGTTTCTATTTTCAGGTGCGCTGCGGTGCTTTCTGATACCGCTAAGCCTTAACGGTATTACATACTGGTCTGGGTGCAACCGATCAGGGGCAAAGCCAGGCACATACCACAGCTGAATCGGACGTAGAATGACGACGAAATCTGGATTAAGGGACGCTTTTATATTTTCTTTTTCCACAGGTTTGCAGGAAGGTAAGCCCTCTGTGGCGAATTACCCTTTTAATAGATTTTCTAGGGACAAACAAACCCTCCTTCAACCTCTGGGCAATTGCTGCTACACAAGGGGAGAAAGCTATGTCATCGTCTCGAGCATAGTAGACATAAATAGATCACTTCGAGAAAACTAGCTATACCGGTATTGTACTCGAGTATCAGATTAGAGCTGAGCCCGCCGGTTTATCATTCGCTCTAAGGGGTATGTCCCTTTGATCTACTTAACATTACCTCTTACCGTATGCAGATGCGATATCAAGGATCTACAGTACTAGCCACGATCACGACAACGTTTAGCACGATGAGTGCTGACGATCGGCCGCTGTCACCGTGGCGTGCCCGAACTTCCCTCGCCCTCCATAACTTTAAGTATCACTAAATTCCCCTTTATTCCAGGCGCTCACGATGTATCAGGCAATAAGACACCGACTGAGCCCCCCAGGATTCGTCACTTCCGCGTGAGACAGCGATCAAGGCCCGCGATGGCGTTCACCTGTATCTTAGAAGACCTTCCCGGCAGTGCATGTGGGAACTGCCTTGATGGAAAGGGTTGCTGCTCGGAGCCAAGCAAAATCATCTCCCAAGGGTGAAGATACAAGTAGTTTCGAATAGAGAGGATGCCTGAGCTACATGAACTGTCGAAAGAAGAGAGTAAAAATTAAAGTAAATCCTTGTATATACTGGCATGCATCTCGCCCATCCGTGCTTTTGGCTTTCCGGCACTTTCGTCGCTCCCCCTCTCACTCCCTTCACATGCCAAGGAATACCATATTTCCCCACAAAAAGCTATCATACCATGTCGAAACTTACTCGGGTATGGAGGTTAGTGACGGGACGGACAAAAACCGCCAAAGCATCTTGCCCTTCCCTGCACCATTCCTCCCTAATCAAATCATTTGTTACCACTATCCGTCCCATCACTAGCATCCATACCCCAGTGCCGTAATCCCGCAACTTAATAAACTTTCCTAAACATACCCGTAGCTCCTCCTGAGGTAGATGGAGAGAAAAATAGGACTAGTATGCAAACAAAGGCTTCGTGAGATGTCGTCAAATTAGAGCCTCAATTTTGTTCCCCATTTGCATGAGCGCCATGCAGGGGTCGATTGCTTCACAGGCGCTTGTCTATTAGGCCAATTATTCTCAGTTAGTTTCGGAGCATTACGATCAGATGCTATGGCTTATCTACTACATGGCGATGCACAGTACGCCGCTCAAGTACAGTACAGTACTTTATTGCACAAGACGTGGGGTAGAAGGATTGTATACTTCATTACAGAAAGTACGGGCATAGCACCAAAGCTCCCCCATCCCCTCCTTGTGAATCAGTACCACCTCTCACCACCCCCCGGGGAACACGGATCCCCTCCCTGAACTAGGAGGGTCTGATACCCTCGGTAAGGATAGGGTGGGTGCTATGAGCACTGCATGACACGGGCCGGCGGGGGTGATGATCCTAAGTTCCGTTTTCTCACTCTCACTCACTATACCATCAAATGTGCGATATTAATGGTACTCTATGATACAGTAGTGGTTCACGAGGGGCTAAATCTAGTGCTTATTGTGCCACCGGAGCTAAGATCTCGTAGTTATCCACATGTGCAGCGCAGAGCACACTACAGGATGGCCGAGAAGAGCATGACGAGGCGCATATACAGGAGGAGAGAGCCTTTGGCCAGTTTACCATAATGACCTCTTTTGTCCGCTCATCGTCTGCTCGAGCACTATCGAAGAGCAGGGACCTGTTAACCGGAAGAATCATGGACCTATTTGGCTAATTAACCCCAAATAACTGTTCCATAACTTCCTGTTAGATCCTGTACCGAGCACAATACAAGGATTCCAGGAATTGGTTACTAGAGCAAGAGTTGTCTTAATGCCTTTTCCAAAAACTCCTCGAGCCACTATTGCCTCACCACACACGCAATCAATCCACAAGCTCCAACAACCAAAGGTACAGTACTTGCGCAGCAGGCAAGAAGTATCCTAAAGCAGATGTCGTGAATTTGTAAGGGCACTCATATAGGCACAGATTTTTACCCTGGAGCACTCGAGTACATTTTGTGAAACCCTGTTGTCGGGTACTTCTTGAGTTCTCAGAGTGCTGTACCTTCCCAGAGCGCCGACATCACCTCATATAAGTTCAGGACAATACAGTACCACCTATCATACCGTGGGCGACTACAATAACCCCCCTACCGCTGCCCTCAAAGAGCGTGCCGAAACGAAACAAAGGTGGTGAATTGGATTTTTGTAATCTCTGATATATTAAGAAAAGCACCTAAAAGAAAACAAGGAAGCGAGAAGCTCTAGTTCGATACTCGAGTAGACATCATGGCTACCCAAGCCATGGATTATTGGGCGCTTGCACGCCTAATGTGCTGTAACCTACGCTCTAGCCACGGTAGTTGCGTCTCACCAAGCTCAACCTTGTTACTCTCTCCCTTAACAAGCTATGCTAAGGTCAAGGGAGAACAGGTAGGAATTGGGGGGGTTAGAGCAAGTGGGTAAGGGAAAGAAGGAGAAAGCGGGGTTTGAAACTTTCGCTCTTCCCGCAATGGTTTCATTTTTGTTGTCTTTATTGAGCCTAAAACTCCTGTCCCTCAGGAATGAAGCACAGGTAGGTAGGTGGTTGACTGACCGCCACGGTAGGTAGAGGTTGCGATGATGAAAACATGGATAGGCTGATAGCCCTACGGTACTTGCGCTTTGACCTTCAATAGTGCATGCTTAGGAGCAAACACTTACGTTAATTCTCATAAGTGTCACCTGTCATCAAACTACCGGACAACCCCGTGTAACTTCACCCCTCCTCAACGACGGCGCTGAACGGTTTCTGAGTTACTCTGTGATGGCCAACTTCCCTCGGCGATTCTCCGACCCCCACTCCTCCCTTCCCTGGTAGGAGGACCCCGCGGGAACACTACATGTTACTGCAAGCTACTTGCGGAGACTGTTGTGCATGCGTACCCGCAGCCAGGAGGACAAGTCGGCAGGCTCGAGGAATGGCTCCGTGAATTGATCCATGAACAAGGCGGTGGGACAAACTGGCCTTCATGCGGGATCACTGCTAGCTGCTACAAGAAAATTTACCCTTGTCATGGGTTTCGCCTCAGGGATTGGCTTGGTTATGATGTTCGAGTACCGTACAGCGGTTCTGTGGGCCTACTCGCCTAAGCTTTGGTATCCAGAGATATGATTGATATCTATATATAATACCCGCCCCTCTTTTAAGAGAAAGGGTAGAGCTTTTAGTGGATGAACTTAGAACTTCATTTTCGCAAAGTTCCAATCATAGGTGGTGGTTGGAATTTCAATCACAACTACAAACTATCATTGACCACGCCTTGTCAGGTCCCAACTCCCCGCATTCGACCTTACTAGTATCCAGCGATTTAGTCTAATTTGCTCATAATCTCCTTTGTGCGATGATCTTTTACCAACCCCCTGCTCAACTTCCTGCCTTATTCTCCGAAGCCAAGCTTTCCTTCATTCAGCAAATAATGCCGGCAAGAGCATCATAAACCCTGATCATAAAATAGCCTAACAATGGTGTTTCAAGTGGCGCAGTATGATACTCGTACACGAGAAGCTTAAGCCCTATAGGGACGGACAAAGTGAGACATAATGGACGCTATTTTTTCCCTTCCATTAACTAAAAACCAATGATGTAAAAAGCCCTACCACAACCCGAAACCCCCCATTAAAGAAGTTATCACTGCCGCGACTACAGTGCCGTGAGCACCATCCACTACCCCTTCTGCTTCCTGTTCATCCTCTCTCCCTTGGCCCCGGTAGACATAGCGCTCGTTACCCAAGTCCACGCTGCTGTTAGACTAGAAGTTATACAAGTGCTCGAGCACAATATGGCATTAATAGCTAGTCCCAATCACTGCAGGACTCTGTAGCCTCGTAGGAACTGCGGTAAAAAAGCACTCTGTTAAATCTGGACCCGCCCTAGAAAGGGGAAGAGGAGGCTGAGAAGCCCTCAACAAAAACGGAGGGGAATGTAGGCGGACATAATATACAGAGCCGCATGCTACCCTATTTCTACCAGCTGCATTCGTACCGCTGAGGGAGGGGGCAAGGATTAAATTACTGCTTTGCTTCCGATCCCTGGATACGGCTTCCTTAACCCAAATACCTTTTCCTCCCAGCGCTCCTTGGAGATCACCCTTGATCGCGGGTCAGCTGCAAAGCACTGTTAGTCAGTTGGAATAACTAATTCCTTTCCGTGCAGGGATATGCTACTTGGACTGTAAGTGCATAGCGGGGTACTTGTCCTGGGTAAAAAAGATCCAGAAATACGAGTGGTGGATTTGTGATACGCAGGGATTTATTGCCATATGTCTTGGGAATCCCTGTTTCCGGATACTTCTTTCCTAGGATAAATAGGGTGGGGAAGTGGATATCGTAGCAAAAAAGAAAAATGAGAGTGAATTATCATATCATGCTTTGCTATAGCAAACTAACAATATTCACTTTCCCCTACTTGCACCCCGCTCGGTCTCTCTTGTTTGTTGAGCCTCCCGATTACAATTGTCATGCCAGTATGCACGTTCATAGATGTCGTTCATGTTCCACTTTCATCACAAGCAGGAGGGGGGGAGGAGCCAGTGAAGCGAGTGAATCTTCCTCTATTTCTGCTGATCCCATATACTCGTAATGTCCTGACGTTTGTGAACACAACTGCTATTGCATACCGCCAAAATTCAGCTTTTTTGCGCTGATCTTGGCATCATGCAATAGCAGTTGTGTTCACAAACGTCAGGACATTACGAGTAGTGCTCTGCAGAGACAAGGGTTATGTTTTACGGCTTTAAATGACCCCAGCGAGTAATATATGATATTTTGGGGTGGGGAGTTTAGCTCTTGACGTGTCTTATCTGTGTCTTTTCTCTCTCCTAGCGTAGGTGATCCTTGGTCCGGGGGGGCTTCTCCTTCATCCTGGTATGGCGCCGCCTTCTGGCTTGCATGTATGTCTGTGAAATACACGCCACGGGGGGTTGAGATAGATACTGTACGCAAGGCTTGAGGAGGCATCATTTCACCAGCAATATAGGGTAAAGTGAAGTACCGTATTAGTAAAAGCACTAGGAACGTGGGTATACGGAGCCCGGCACGCTATGCTAGCCTGTATCTAGCTCGAGAATAAACAACTATGATATTGCTTTCTACATGCAGCTTCCTATTTGATATCACCAATCTTGCTTTGATGTTGGGGGTGTGAGTGTTTGAGATTGTGATTGTGGTGGAAGGCTGCGCATGGCAGAGCCTCATAACGATAATGCGCTGTAATTCCGGCACTAGTATAGAAAGGAGAGAGGAAGAGAGCTCCCCGAATTTGATATGATATTATGATTACACCAAACTCCACTATTTACATGCTTAGAGCATCCTGGCCCCAACTAAAACACGTGCCCAGCCATAGCGTTCTTGTACTTTATCCGCCCATTCTTGCAGTATACGGGAATATTGGCACGTTTTAGGTCTAGGAAGCACCAAAACCTCGGGATACTTTTGGAATGGGCGGGTGCTGTAGTGTCGGCACTAACACTCAGGCGATTCTGACCTCTAGTGCGCGGGGAGAGGGAGGCAAACAGACCCTGTGATGACCCCGAATCTCCTGTTTAGGAGAACTTAGTGGATCTAGCAGGTGCACCCGGCAAACATCTCTTGCATTGGTCAATCTGAAGCACTTCACACAGTACACATCGAAACAAGATCCCCATTCCTTCGGCATCATCCCCGACAGCTGTCTTGCGGAGGAAAAGAACCCTCCATTGCTCCTCCCCCTCCCCCTCCTCTTTTTCCACCTCCTCTTCCGCCTCCTCTTCCACCACCACCACCACCACCACCACCACCACCTCCTCCTCCTCCTCCTCCTCCTCCTCCACCTCCTCCACCTCCACCTCCACCTCCTCCTCTTCCACCACCTCCTCCTCCTCTTCCACCTCCTCCTCCTCCTCCTGTTCTTCTCCTTACATAAGTGGCGAAGTACTGCAGAGCCCGAGGGCCAATAGATACGGGGTTTTAAATAAAAGAGAAATGTTTTGTCGTTGCCCTTGAGAATATAGGGACGTGCGCACTGCAGCTAGATGATTTGCGGTACTAGTGGTCCCGTCAACCTGCCAATCCCAGCACTCCTGTTGCCTGCAGCGGCAGCAGCGACACGAATAAGCAGGTAAGCAGGAGTCGGGTTTCGTCAACGGTTTTGCATACCCCCTTTTGATTGGCCAGACTTGAGCCTCATCCAACCTCATCCCTATCCCCCAAAATTTACTTTGCCGGCATCACACTCGGAAACTTCGTATTTTCTTTTTGACTCGCCTAATTCCAAGTAGGCAGGTAGGCTAGAGGTGCTCTTTGATAACAAAGTTAGGTTGAGAACAAAGAGGAAAAAAGTGATAATCTGGTTCGGTGTAGGTAAGGTAACAGGTGGAAAATGGCATTGTGTAACAATGTCATAAGCGACATGAGACTTCTTCCAAGTCACTTTTCAGCCTCATAGAGTTGGGTTTGCGGAAACGCACTTGCCATGTCACTAGGGAGATGAAGGGCCTCTTGGGGCCTAGGGGAACGAGAGAAAAAGTACAACGTATCATGTATAAGAGGGGAGTGAATATTGGGGAATGTATAATATCATCGCTAGGACTGAAGTTATTACCTGTCTTTGGCCTTGCGTTGGGGATTCTCGTACTACTTCTAGTAGGCAGGAGCCGACTCTTTCGACTTTTTCCGGGGCCTGGTCTAGAGAGGGGCTATCTATCCTTGCCGAGGAGGGGGGGCACGCTTGGTGTGCTGAAGAGGGGTGGACTTTTGTAACCTGTCTTATCAACTTCTCAGCTGTGTGAAGGTTTATCAGCGCAGATGCTACTCGGTGTACTTATTACCCAATGTATTGTTAGTGCATTACCGGTATTAGGATTATTTTCCTTGTCCTTACGGTCACTGGTCACCGCATGCTCAAACCCGGCAGCCGCGCAGTGGTTCCTAGAGTTTATTGTGCACTCCCCAGATACATCTCGCGCAGTGCTGTAGATCGATGGTCAGCTTGATGGACTATGTTCTAAAACGGATGAAGATACATGAAATTACCGATGTGTTTCTACGGTGTATTGTACAAAAGTTTATACTAAATTTTGGGGGTGCGATACCAGCTTGGTTCCACGGTTCATTCCGAGTGATAGGTTGGGCTTGCAGGGCCGGAGGAAGCGCTAATAGTAGGGGGCTTAGGTTGCCCTGAAACTTTTCGACAGAGATAAAGCACAGTGAGTTGTTCTCGACTCTATTGTGAGATCCGAGGTCTATATCCTGGCTATGTGAGATCGCTCGCTTGACGTGTTTAGCATGTGAGGGGTGTAGTTTCTGGGAGTTGTTAGCTGGTTGTGTCACTAAGAATCTCAGCCACTGCAGCCTGGGAGAAATAGTATCAAGTGTGGGGGATCTACTACTAGATCGCCTAGAAAAATTCCGATTAGCCCTAAGGATAATCGTCCCAGTTCCCTTTCCCCACTTGCTTCAAATGTGGTCATCTAGGGATATTCCCGCCCTCTGGTTGGTCCGGCTTCCCCCAGTTTCTATCAGGCTTGTTCGAAAAGATATGATAACTCGATCTCAAGAGCTCAGCAGCCCTTAGAATTGACATTGATCTATCGAGCTCTAGCTTTGGGTCATCATGATTTCGGATCGTCGGTCTCGGCGGGCTTGGGTTGATATCACATAACCTAGTTTGAGCACCTTTCTTGCTTTCTAACTTTACCTTTCCATGCACATCTACCAATCCGCTTGGTGGGAGATCATTTAGATGCGGGGGCGGGGTTATTAGGCCTAGAGATGGAGAGATGTGTCTCTGACGCCTGACCCCCTCTGCATAGCCGGTCACTCGGTAATCCTTTCTGAGTTGCTGATAAGGCAAGAGACCACTTGGCATTGACAACCACAGCCTGCAGCGGGGAAGAAAGCAAGGGTTAGAAACGTGGAGGCAACTAACCCGAGCTACCGAACGCAACCAACCGGAACTCAGAAATCTTGTGTCTCATTTTCTACCCTTTTTTTATCCAAGGGGTGTCTCGTTCTGATGAGGGGAAATAGTGTTTCTAGGTTCCACAGGGTTCCTAGTCTAGAGTGGCGTATAGATGAAGCGCGGTTAGTAAGAGACCCTGTCGGAAGATATTAATGCGAGGGGTTGGGTATTGCACTGCCCTTCTTGGTTACCCCGCACAGCTGATCTTTTAACAGTTCATGATCTCCAATTCCTATCAACCTTGACTTCATTAAGTTACTATTTTTTCCATTTGCTTCTGTAACAAGGATTCCTGGGATACCTTTCGGATCTTCGAATCTAGGAAATGCTAAACCCGGTTCCCTAATGACAAATTAGAGGGCTATGATACATCAGTTCAGGTTAAAACCGCAGCCTTAGTGCAGCCACTCCAATAAGGGGAGTGGGGTACTACCTGCAAACCTGCGAGCAAAACCTAAAAGCAGCGATCGGGCATAACTTATAGAAATAAGTGAAAGAATTATGTATCATACTCTGAACTTCAAACAAGTCATCTTCTTTCCTTATGTGACAAGATGTTCATCAATTTTTGTGGAGGCAATGAAGGATGCAACTTAGCGCCGGAGACATCTTTAGGGAACATGTGTTGATCGAAGTATTGGCAGAGAGATGTGCAGTGATTCCCTGGGTTCTCCCTGGGTTTTTTCGTAATAACTTAGCTTTTCGAATAGGTATCGCTAAGTATGCGACTACCTGAAATTTCTTATTTCTAGTACAGTGCAAGGAGTAGTTTGTGTCTTTCGCTCAGAGGCCAGCCCCGGGATATTCTACACTATGAAACTGTTGGGTGTAAGGTAGGAAGAAATGTAAGCTCTGTAAGGAAGACTGTGGGGCAAACCGTTGATAAAAAATTGGCTGGGAGTAGGAGAGCTTTATCGGTGGCTGTATGGATCTAGGTCAGTATCAGCGGCAGGAGCCGGCAAGCATAAACGGGAGAAGCATGCGGATCATCTAAGATGTTTCACCTGGCACACCAGATAGGAAAACTGCGGAAATATTAGAGCCCTCAATAGAGGCCACCAGGTTGGTGGACGTGTGCCCTGGTAGGAGGTCACTCGGAGCTCCATCTCTGAACAGCGGCTCCTGTGGGGTCCAGTGTGGTAAATCGGAGTATGTTTGGTAGAGACAGACCGAAGATCGATTTACACAGAGGGTTTCAACAGCTAACGAAAGAGTAACTCCAGTAAGAGCTATATCCAAACATAGTACTGTCGTAGGTGGCCTAAGCACTAAATTTCCAACCACTAGCGGTGAGGCCCTCACTGGGCATGTGGAGTGTACAGGAGAGAATTCCGAGAAAGAACTTAAAAACAAACATTGTTTAGTAGGAACCGCCCATTACCATGCGTCGAGATCCTAAGGTTTTGCAGTAGAGGTTGAGCGGAAATTAGTTGCACAACAGCCAAGATGTTCATGAAGAAGTGGGTAAAGAGTGCTGCGGTGCGAGTGAGACTACCGTGAATGAACAGCACTAAAATGAGAGAAAATGATGGACTAGACTACCGATGGAGATGCTATTTGAGGATATACCGGGAGATACACACATACCTCTAAAATAACCAGCACTCCGGAACCTCCAAAAACTGCGCGAAAGGCTTCAGGGCCCCGGGGAAAGAAGCTTAGAAGCATCACGGCCTCCTGTGACCTTGAATGGCTCAGAGCGCTGAAACCCTGTGCCAGACTCCGTTTCCAGCTGGCGTAAGGGATGAAAGAAACAAAGCCAACTGCCTTGTGGCGAAAGCCAGAGAATGTGAAAGAAACAACAAACTAACCCAAGGATCAGATACCTGATGGGCAGCGGCAATAGGTATCAATGAAACAAAACTAACACCCATATCCTCTGCCTGCTAACATAGGATGTGAAAACAGTAATCCATCACAGGATGTCTAATCCCCGAACACCCCATACTCATATGCCCCTTAGCCACATGCTCTAGAGGCATTCCAGCTGTCCAGAGTGGTTTTTTCTCTCCCCAGGAGGAAAAAACCATGCTCTGCCAAAAGTCAAGTGTTTCTTGATTCCGCAGTTTTATCGTAGACCTTGCTATACTATTGCTCTGGGCACTCCCGTGTCTTGGGGTGGCATGATTGGCTGGCTCTCTTACTCCCTAGCAAAATGACCGCGAGTGCTAGGCGGTGACTAACCCCTGCTGCATTCATACAGGAACCCGATTCGAGTAGTATCGTACTCCAGTCTGCAGCGTAGGCTATTGCAACAAGGTCACTTACAGAAGTGCCTTAGGTCAACTATTTAATGATGGAGCCTAAGGGAAAGCACGAAAGAAGCAAGAACAAAAGTGCAATCGCAATAGACTCCAAGTGGAGCCGTGAAAGATGGAGGAACGGTGGACCAGATGGCTGTTCTCTCTATAGCTGAGGGGAGGCCAGGAAATACCTCTCTCCGTCTAACTAAGAACAACAAAACACTCCCTAAACTCAGCAAACTCTCTAAAGAAGCGCACGCAGCTAACAAAACCTGACCCCCAACATTACACGCAATTTGGAACAATGTTGATATCCCGTGATCCTCCGTAATCCTAAAGCCTGTGCCCTGCCAGTGTGCCAACTCCCGTCTGCTTAGTAACATAGGGTATGTAAGAACCAATGAAACCAAATCCCAATACCTCATACCCTATGGCTAGGGACATCAACAAAACCATGAAAGAGATATACTATGACTAGCGACATAGGATGTGAAAACAACAACCCAGTGACAAGCGCCTAACCGCCCGAAGCCACGAAGACACATGCCCTATAACCATATCTCTCCTGGCCACATATCCGCATATTATTACGCATGCATACCGGCACAACCGCCCAACCGCATGCCCTGTAGGCAATCCAACATTTAAGGTAAAATTAATATGGTCGAAGTAAAAATCAGGGGCCAGCAGGGCGATTGGAACTAAAAAATTACACCTGGTTAAGAACCTAGCGTTTATTATTTCCATATTATAAAAATTTAATATAGGTTGTATGATATAGGGATCCCCGCACTTTTAAGTGGATGCCCCAAGAAAGGTGGCAGCTGGACACACGATGTGAATGCTATCTCTCAAGGGCATATTTCACCTAAGGATTCCCGCATTGGATAACTCTGAGCCTAGGAAAAAATCACAGGAAACCCGGATCAAGATTGATATGGTTTTAGGAACAAAGCTAATGAGAGGAGAAAGCATTCAAGGGTTTAATCAAAATCCACCTTTCCAACTTTCCTCCACCCGCAAATCACTGGCATCCACCATTATTAGCTAGAAGATTTGGCGAACATCGTCTTGAAGAGCCGCCGGGAACACAGAGGTTGCCCCTGATGGCTCCGGAAACACCCTTCTTGATAAGCTCCTCCCTATCCGATTTAGGCGTTCGTAATGTAGCTACTAAGCACTTTTTATACAATATCAGACCCGCAACATGGGGAGCCGCCATACTAGTCCCGCTGAGCGTATTGGTTGCTGTTTTAGAGGAGATCCCGGCTGATAGCACGTCAACTCCAGGGGCGTGAATATCCACGCAACCTCCGTTATTGCTAAAGGGGGCTAAGGTGTCACTGCTATTGGAGGCTGCCACAGTGATTGCACCTGGAGCCGAAGCGGGGCTAAACAGGCACGCATCGATCTAGAGGAATGTCAGCTTTCCTGGGGAAATAACAAGGCTATCCAGATTTCAGGTGGCATACACCTGCGTTGCCAGCTGATACCACAACAGTCAAGCCCTTCGCAATCACTGCCTGTATTGCACTATTGAGGGCATTATTCTTACCCCCACCTTGACCAGTGTTAATGAACCACGATCCACCGAATGCTCTCGTAGGAGGAAACCGAACCTACCAAGTGACATGTTTATAACAGATAGGGGAATTTTGCCGGCTGCGGAAGAGTGATTATATGCTTTCTCGATCCCCGCAATGACTCCAGCCCAGGTACCAGAACACGAGCCATGAGGACCCCCCTCCAAAACTTTGACGGAAAAAATGGTAGCATTCTTGGCGACACCATAGGTCTGCCCTATAATAGTGCCAGCAACGTGGGTGCCATGACCGCAGCGATCTTCCGAAGACCAAGATTTATCTGCCTTCCACAGATGGGTCACTCGTTGGCCGAAGTCGTTGTGATCTAGGTATACCCCTGAGTCTATGAGATAAGCGGTGGGCGGATTGGTGCGAATGTTGCAGTAGGGGTGGCTGCCATCATAAAGATATACCCCTCTGTTACCCCCGGGGCGGAAAGATATTCTGCCCAGGCCCCACAAACCTGGGATGGACAATGACTGCTTGATGCATAGTTTATCGGCGTTGACGACACCGTCTTGCTCGATAAGCGCCACCTAGAAAAGAGTCACAGGTCAACTACTTTCACGCAGACAGCGGAGCCATTGGCGCACTTCAGGTCTTGCCCGTATCTGCTCAACTGTGCCATCATCGAACTGCCCGCTATATCCCACGAACCCGGCGAAGTTGTACTTTCTTTCTGCTCCGGCAAAATTGGTGACCTCCCTGGCCGCTGTGCTCAACCAAGAGAGATGATCGTCAAGGCCTTGGGAGCTAACTTCCTCCTTGAGTTGCACAATCCAGGCGTTAGGGATCTTTTCATCCACGAAAGGCTGGGGTACATCATCCAATGGAGCTGCAATGACCCCAGTGATAAGGGGCAGAACTATTGCTACGAGAGAGAAAAAGTGTCTCATAGTGTAAGATCGGAATGATTTATGAGAGTGGAGGATAGGAACGCCAGGAATATGATTGTTTCAAAGGGCTTTCCTCGCCTTTTTATTCCGAGGAAGGCCTCTATTGGTGTGATGGGTTCTAGGGATACATGTCTCGTGGTGTGTCCTAGTAAGTTCTCGGAAGGGCACACTAGGTTTGCTATCGTAGCTATTTCAAAGTGCTCTTCGTGTTTTTGAATACACATTCGTGGTTCTTTTTGTTGGTGGCACTTATCATGAAAACACTAAAAGAGTGCTCTAGGTTAAAGGTATGCGGGTCGGGAATGGACATCTGTCGGCTTAGCTGGCATGCAGGCCTTAAGAGAGGGAAAGAGGGAACTAGAGTTTGACGGTTGCAGCCAATTTGAGGAATGTTGCGAACACCCATATTCTCTCTCACTTAATTCCTACATTAAGTATCATACCTTTAAAGAGGTGGCATTAAACCCCAAATAAATATATTTGACGGATGTCTCACACATTCCTTTATGCTTCCATATGAGAGAGTAGAACCATTTCCCTTTTTTGACGACTGGTGGGGGTTTAGGCATGTGGGATGTATGTTCAACAGGTGTTATTCTCTATAGCCTTACTCGGTTCTTTGCTGCTATTGAGCCCGAGGTCTATAACGTCCAATGGTAAAAGTGTCAGCTCAGCACCAGCTATTCACTCATGTAAAGATAACCACCCGAGGGCTAAAATTCTTGCCTGTCCACAAATCTTCAACAACCCGTTACGGAGGCACCGAGCCGTTGAAGCTGAGGCTCAAAAAACCGGCACTGATAACCCCCGGGACACGGTTTCACTAAAAGACCGCAGCTCGCGTGATCCGGTGTGTTCAACAGGCCTTCCTCCCAAGTATAGTTTGTGGGCTATAAAGAGCTAAGCAGGTTCCTAAGACAGATCAACATTGTTTCTAATAGGATGTGTATACTTACTATCTACTGTATAGCTCATACACTCTTTAAAAGACAATAGGCACTAATTTACCTGATGGGAGAGAAGTGGATAGGTGGTTCTTCCAAGGGGTTTCTTGTGGGATCCTTCTTGGGCCGTGTCTCATGATCACTTGCAGATGTCATGCTAAATGCCGTATCGCTATTCGTATTAGCAGAAGGTCGAGTCCACGCATACCTTGCCATCTGATCTAAAGCCCCAGATACATCCGTGGATACAAGAGTTGACGGGAGCAAGCCTAAACTTTGATAGAGACTTTAAGGCAGGGGTCTGCCTATGGGCCTTATTAGAACAAATAGCCTGATAACTAGCTAGCTCCCTTGTACTTTTGACCAAATGTTCACAAGGACATGTACAAGCCATCAGATCGAAAAACCAGATCCATTGGTGACCACTCGCAAAACACGTTATCGGACTATCCACTAAAGTTACCGTAGAACCTCAAATAGTTCGGCTATGTGTTAGGTAGTCCAAAATTTCCTTCTCTAAAAGGGAGCGAAAAACATGGCAAAAGGCGGGCCATTGAGCCCCCCCGCGAGACATCAAAGCAAAAAAGCATCAGACCCCAACAGATCCCACCAGAGGAGGCAACCCCAACAATACACACCAGATTCTACGGTAACGTAGTATTCCTACACCCTCAGCCGCCCTAATGATGGTTTACGGGCTCCCCACTTATCATGTCTGTTGTAGCCTCCCGCCAGGAAGCACTATCCAGAGGCTCAAATATTTCCCAAGTTAGAAATTCTTCTCGAGAAAACCAAAGGTTAGCGACAGAATACACGCTGAGCTCAATTGTATTACGACGGCACTTCGCGAAGGGCCAGTCTGAAGCCAGACCAGCTAACTGCAGTCTGGGCACAGGCTTTGTGCAAAGGCACCCGTACTGCTTCAACTCTGAGTTTCGCAACCTTATCATACTAGGAAACGTTCCTATTCGGTGGGTCGCTTGGGCAATAAAGATTATTCCCGCCTCTGATTGGCCAAATGCCAACTGACACCCGCTAGCTTTAAGCCATTTGTGGCACCGGATTATGGTATCCACTAATTACACTTTATAAGGCAAGCTCCGGTAGCACAGAATATCACTCGCTCACCACTTCCGGCAGGCAAACCGCGAGAGCACCTTGAGCCGGCGAGGGGAAATATTCCACGCTAAGGCATTACAACACCAAATTGGGCACTCACCTACCTCCGGCTATTGTCAGAAAATCACTTTAATTTCCCAGTGTCCTCTCTTACTCCCACGGCTTTGGGCGTCTGAGCCAAGACTTTGCAACAGGCACCCATCTGTACATTCCCAAGACGGGTTTCTGGCGCGGATGAGTACGGCTAAAGAGGCTTCTGTGGAAGAGTTCGTATATCAGGTAAGAGAATTCCGTCTTCGGGGTAAGTTCCACCGTGAAATTTACCTACTTGTACTGTACAACGTCCCGTCTTCAATCTCACATAACCTTCAGCCTTCGGCTGAAAAGAAGTCCACCAACCACAGGCCCGGGTTCCCGGTTCCTGCGGGCTATTTAATCACCCGTGCAAGCTCGCAGAACGTTGAAGAAAGCACCTTCCCGAGGACAGAACAACACATACGATAACTACTACATTTATCAGCAACAATGCAGTTCAAGCTCGCAGCCGCCATTGCTGTCATTACCCTTCAAACGTCAGGTGAGAGCACATGAGCATACTCCCACATGCCCCCTCCTCAGTATGCGATCTATGGTCAAGCTAACAAATGCCCACAAGCCCTAGTTTCCGCATCACCGTGGCCCGACAGATGGTGGGATTGCCCCAACCCTTGGCCCTCAAAGGCAACCTGCGACTTCTCCACTGGTCTGCGCTGGTGCTCGAACGGTTGCCTCTATTACATTTGCGGCATCTGCGTCCGGCTCCCAAAACTCCCTGAGCTGGTTGCTGTTGAGTTTCCGTGGCCGCCTGTTCCCCCACCACCTCCCAACGGCATCATCGTTGATTACAAGGGGTTGACGGAGAAGCATATCCTGGGATGGCTGGATTCCAGGGGTATAAAGACCGATGTGGTGGGTAAGGAGAATTTGTTCGAGGTTGCGGCAAAAGTGTTAGGGGATATCAGCTGTAAGGTGGGGGTCTCGGGGGATATCGTTAAGGATGCCTGATTAGGGCAGGAATGGCCTTCTTGTATTCTAGGGTGTCTCGGTAGGAGCATTTGGCACAATCAGGAGCGCTTGGGACAGCATTTACCAAACTATTGTAGTACTTGCGCTAGTATAATTAAGGAATTGGGAATAGATACAGTGCGGAACCGCGTTCTCTGTTGGTCACTCAATCAAGCGGTCGCAGAACCCGGAGCTCTTTTGTGTAGGGCCAACCACAAACATAAGCCTCCAAGAGAGAGCTGCTGGAGCGAGTGATATGTGGTGAAACGGGGGCTGGAAATTGCCTTCGCATAGAACTACTATCCCTTGGACGGTCTGAGATAGTAAAATTCGCAGCTAGGCACACTCGCTCCAGATCAGTCAAGTTTTTTTTTATATCTATTTCTGGTTATGAATATCTGGTTTTTAACTCCAAAGTGACTCAGCACCAGAGGAACTACAAATTTCCGACGAATCACAATATCAGACCGCCCGAGGGATAATGATCACCAAATATATAAAAAGAGATATGATATTGCTTTACCAAATTTACTACCATGTCTCTCACTCAATATAATTATCAACCGCCTCAATACATCAATCCCACTTAAACAGCAGGAGGAATAGCGCCCCCCTTCTTGACATGCCAAATCTCCATACTCTCAACATCAGAAATGTTGACAACCCACTCCATATTCCCACCCTCCTCCTTCAAGAACTTGTGGTGAGACTCGACGCTCTCCCAACCGATCACCGCCATGAACATGTCAGGATCCTCAACCCCCCACCCACACGCGTGACCGCGATAACCGCTGGCTAACACAAGTGTTTCCTTGAAATCATTGAAACCAGACATCCATTCGTCTTTATCAGTCCCCGGGGCGATGTTCAGCTTACACCACTCAGTGACCGGAGCTTCAAAGACTGCCGTTGGCTCATGTGGTGTGAGAGTGGCATGGAAGAAGGACGGTGCTCCGGAAGTCATGCCGGTGACTTTTTCTTTGAAGGCTGGGTAGGTGGATTGTTTGCTGAAGGCCTGCTGTGCCGAGTGCGAGGTCCAGTCTAAGTGATGTAAGCCGTTACTACAGGCCACTACTAATGACTGAGGAAGAAAAGAGGGGGGATGATAATACTTAGGGCCCAATGTAGATTCCCCCCATCCTCAATCTGCCACCCCCAATTCCCACCAGTGCATCCAACGCACTTCGCAATATCACGAACCCAATTCTCAGAACCGACTGCCTTCTCCACATCTTTCACCGGGAAAGTGATGAATTCAGTGACGGGTGTAATGCGGGACATTGTGTTTTTTTTTCTTTCAATACTAGTATATTGACTAGTGGGATAGTCCCATGAGCTGGCTGAGAGGCATGGTTTATAAAGGGTAAAGAACTACAGGGAGTCCCCCTTAAAAGGCGCACCGAGTCCGGCTAGTTCTCTTTGGGCAAAAGTTGAAGGTCCTGATTTTGGCAATAAATAACTGGAATTACTCGGTGATTTTTATTGTTGTCGTACGGAACAGGGTGGGGATTTTACACCTGGGGGTTACATGACTGAGGGAGGATGTAACCCTAACCCTTGCGGAGTCCCCAGCCAAATACCAGAGCCGAAGCAAGTTAGTATGACCAGCGGCTACTAACCAGTGTTCAAGACCAGGAGCCTCGAGTTCAGGTGGCTAATAAGGCGATGGGGCCTTGGGGATTTCCCGGCTACTGTACTAGTATCATCCATGGTAAAAAAATATATAAAAACAAGTCCTTGGCCAAGGTGGGCAATTCGGGAGAATGGTTCGTGATTGTTAGTGAAAAAGTAAAACTAGTGAAGTCACCAAGACACAACAGATGAGTGATAAGCGTTACCAGCACAGTGGGGAGTAGTCTGCCTGGCCACCATGGTTCCAATCTCAATAGTCAGAGCTTTCGAACATCACTGGACCTGATATCGTCGCTACAATGTAAGCACACGGTGCTACCACTCCTCATTCCAATGCAGGTTCGACCGTCCGACCTTCCATGAAAATCGACAGCCACACAAACCCTGTTTGAGGAACTCCCTAGAGGCATCGCCAAATAGCAAGCGTTACGAAAGTTACGACTTACGAAGGAAGGAAAGAATTGGCCGAAGCCTGGTGAGACCCCCTCAAGTGGATCGTAAGTTTGATGTCACGAAGAATTTTGCGAGACTCGGGTTCCGTATGCACAAAGCAGCCACACGGCTAGTCTACTTTTAGCGCCGTTATGTGCATCACCAACTCACAGGGTATTGCAATAGTGAACAGAGGATATTGCTGAAAGGATATGTTAAGTGGACAGTAGTCCCCCGGGGGCCATAACCCCGATCATTACCTTCCACTGTGCTAGGTAAACAACTCTCAAAAACAATCTTCAACCCCACAGCCCCCCTATGCGATATTCAGTGGGATTGACCTACATGCATAAATTCGGAGATTCAGACGCCCCCAACGAAGACACGTGCAACGATTAACCTACCATTCCCGGAAGCGAAGATATGTACCCAACCAGACCCCTAAACGTCACTATCGTATCTTTTCGTAAAAAGCCGGATTGGAGACGAGGCCAGCCAGGCCAACCAGAAGGCAAAAAGGCCCCAAATAGCCACACTCTAGGTAAACAGCGAAAAGCAGTCGAGTAGATCCTCCCTAGGGCGAGTCCGAATTTTCCGAAAAGATACAGCAATAACATACCAAGTGCCAGTAAGGGGTAATAGTGCAACGCCCTGCGCTAAACCTTTTCACGATACCCACAGTTAACAGAGATCCAGATCATGCCTTGGTAGTAAGGAATGGCACCCATTGTTCCTAGGACACCAACCTCCCACTCGACAAGCTACCGGTAAGTTTCCAGACAGCTCTTACCTTGTTAGGTGAGCGGCGAGGTGCCACAGAACTAGTGTACCGATTACCACAACGTCGATCTCCCGTGATTTTTGGCATTGACAGTGATAGACACAAATGGATGAGCCAGGATTTGAGCGCACCACAGCAACCAACCTCCGGTTCTAAATGGGATCTAATCTTAATAAGACAAAAGGGTTTTGCTGCCGTACGGCGGCCAGCATTCAAGACTGATGAGGGTCCAGAAGGGAGAGGTAAACCACCAAACGGATATCAATCTTAGCTAAGGGCGCGTCCGGCCGCCAAACTTCATTTTGGCCCCGATCATGGAGGTTTGCTCCGAAACACTATTTTGCTTTTGAGTTGGCATGCCTGGTTGACACCAAAACTTAATGATCAAGATGCAATAATGATGTTAAAATGAAGGTTTCTGAAATTACTGGTTCGACTAGTAGTTCACAAACTCTCATTTCAGAATAGTGTGCACAAGCTACAATACTCGTAACCCGCTACAGCTATCAATTTTTGGAATAAAAAAAATACATATATTGAAATAACGGTGCCAATGTGTTTCTCATAATAATTATTTTGGGCGCCTTCTGAATTGATTTTCTCGACAGCTAGATACACTTCTTGGAGCTTGAAAATGTCCAATTACGACAACTTGCTACTATCCCAGTTGCCAGAACTCTGGACCACAGAGCGCTCGAGGACCTTTTTTTTTTGTAACTTTTGCTCATCGCTAACCTCTTAGCATCTATTTCTACTCGAGTATCATACATGGAAAAAAAGAGCATTGGGTGGCGAGGTAAAGTGACAGTAAATTGCCGGTAGCTGTTCTTGTGTATACCAAGCTTACCTCAAACACCAAAGTAGGCTACTTTTCTCAATTTTTTTAACTTTGAAAGCCCTAGGTGTCTCACGATTCAAGGTTCGGGAAGCGGAACGGTACCGCTAACATCATAGCCCGAGCACGAATTAGTGCTACTATATCAAAGTTTATCAGATCCTCCTCTCACCCCACGGTCAAGCCTCTCCGCCGTCGGTTTCTTTGGCTAAGCGGTCGCGATTGAATACCGTACGATAGGTGAAAAACAAGCGAAACTGGCTACTGTAGGCGCACATGATGGAACCATTGGACGGGAGCTGACCGAGAAGGAAAAATATATGCGCAGACATAGACAATGGACAGAGAAAAAGTAAAATGAGAGGAACAATGCAGTGTTGGAAAACCAGGACAGCAGAGCAGGAGTTTACTCTGGCCAACAAGTGCCAAGCCTTGAAAAAAAGACAAAACCCTGAAGATCAACTGCTATATTTGGACAGTCGAAGCCAGATAAGGTATGAAGAGCCCAGATCCTTATCCCGAAGTCGCCCGTTGCCTCCGGCCCTGAAAGAAATGGCGCACAAGACTTTTCTTCCTCTTTCCTTTTTTTTTCTTTCCTCTCTTCCTTTTTTTTTTTTTTTTTTTTTTTTTTTCCCTTTTTCCCTTTTTCCCTTCCCTCCATCCTCCCGCGCTATCCTTTTTACTCTCTCTACTTTCTCCTCCCCTCCTCCCACGTTCAACGGTCGTTCAACTCTCCCCTCACTCCCGCTTGCTGCCGCTAGCTACTCTTTGCATCACTTACGACTCCTTGTGAACCCATCCAAGGACTTTTCTTTTTCTCCAAATCGAAAAACTATAGAAACAATGTCAAAAGCAGTCGAAGCCGTTGTTTCCAGCAAGAAACCGGAGCAACTGTCTGGTGTCCAGCTGTATTCCCGCTTCGCTTTCGCCGGCGCCGTCTGCTGTGGTGTTACCCACGGTGCGTTGACACCCGTTGATGTGTAAGTATCTCTTTTTCTTGTTCGTTTTGTTCGGTCCTCTTCTTTCCATGAGCCTTCGGATATGTGGAACCCGGTTAGATATCAGGCCTCATGTGTGGGGGGGGTTCTTGGAGCTGTTGGTTGGGCTGTGGCTGGAGGCACAGGGTAGCCGCTTGACTATGAACAACGACAATGGGGTTTTCGTCTGGGAAGGTGCCTAGTGAAAATGCTGTGCATTTACTGGAGACTGAACTTCTCTATTTAATTGGGCAAAAGTGCACTTTTTATTTATATTTATATATATCTTGGAGAAAGACCACATAGATTGAAGTGCTAATATTGGGTTTCTCTCTTGCTAGTGTAAAAACCCGCATTCAGCTTGATCCTGTTACCTACAATCGTGGTCTTGTTGGCGGCTTTAGGCAGGTCATCCAGAATGAGGGTGCCGGCGCTCTTTTGACTGGTTTTGGTCCTACATGTGCTGGATACTTCCTGCAGGGAGCATTCAAGTTCGGAGGATATGAGCTCTTCAAGAAGCAGAGCATTAACATTCTTGTGAGCATTTTTTCCCTTCTGCTAAATAATACAAACCCGTGATCAAGTCCTCATGTGTACGGCAAAGTAGGGATATGAGACCGCTTCCCAAAACCGAACGGCTGTCTACCTTGCTTCTTCGGCACTTGCTGAATTTTTTGCCGATATTGCCCTTTGCCCATTGGAGGCTACCCGTATCCGCCTGGTCTCCCAACCCGACTTCGCTTCTGGTCTCCTCTCGGGCTTCGGCAAGATCTTGAAGAACGAAGGTGTTGGTGCTTTCTACTCCGGGTTCGGACCTATCCTGTTCAAGCAGGTCCCATATACCATGGCCAAATTTGTCGTGTACGAGAAAGTTGCCGAGACCGTCTACTCCCACTGGGATAAGAAGTCCATGTCCGACGGCGCCCAGACTGCCGTCAATCTGGGATCTGGGTTGATCGCTGGTTTCGCTGCTGCCATTGTATCCCAGCCCGCTGACACCATGCTTTCAAAGATCAACAAAACCAAGGGACTTCCTGGCGAAGGAACCACTAGCAGATTGATCAAGATCGCCAAGGAATTGGGATTTAGGGGCTCATATACCGGCATCGGTGCTCGTCTGTTCATGGGTCAGTTTATTTTAATCCCCTTTCTTGCTTCCGTATCCTGACCTTTATGTTAGTTGGAACCTTGACTGCTGGTCAATTCGCTATCTACGGTGATATCAAGAAGGCCCTTGGTGCCGTTGGAGGTGTCGAGATTAGTAAGTAACCGAACGAATGGATAGCACGTTTAGGAAAAGTTTTGTTTTTTGTTTTTTTCCTGTAATCTATTTTTTTTAGGGTTTGGGTTAGACCTAGAGGTGCTGTTAGATAGACATTAATATACCCCTCCCCCTCAATTACACTCCACTCAATTTACCGGTACTTGTGCGGCCGAGTTGAAGGCCCACAACCAGCCACAGAAATTAATCAGGCCAACCAGATAAAAGGCTACTCAATACCGCTGTTCCCTAGTTCTCTAGTTGGACGGTAGATGACCGAGACTATGCGACTTACTGTACATTACTAAAATTCCATGATTGGCGTTGAGGTTGGGGTGGGGTTGCCCCCAATACATACTTTACATTGTGGTAACTGTGTTAGGCAAACTGTTTACATTCTTAACAGTGCCCAGAATGAAATTGGGCTGCTGACGACAGGTAACAAATAATCACTCGTTACCGATACTTGTACCTGTTCGTGACCCGCCCAGTTTCGTCCAGACGGTACCGTACTACCGGTGTGCCCTGAGGTGTTTGATAGGGTAGTGAGAGCAGTCATGTCGCTCGATCGGGCCCACGGAAAAACTCTGTTTAGTAGTTAGCTTGGCGCACACACTTTAGCACATAAGCCGCCTCTCATG